>Ga0207694_10000361_pt1 | contig 42849 bp, 45 predicted proteins | sample KBSC34metaG_FD_184353 | JGI IMG/M metagenome (GOLD analysis project Ga0207694, IMG submission 184353) | Corn rhizosphere microbial communities from Kellogg Biological Station, Michigan, USA - KBS C3-4 metaG (SPAdes) (version 2) | ecosystem: Host-associated > Plants > Roots > Rhizosphere > Soil... | reverse complement strand
TGCGGGCTTTCTCGCCTTGGGTATCTACATCGGCATGCGTGTGATGAAGGCGCCGGCGCCCGCGGCGTTCGACGGCAACCCGAAAGCGCAGGCTGCCCTCGGCATCAGCACGCGCGAACTCGCCGTTCTGGCCGAGATCGCTGCCGGCCGTTCGAACAAGGAGATCGCAAGACGGCTCGACATCTCGCCCAATACGGTCAAAACCCATATCGCGCGACTGTTCGAGAAGCTCGACGCGAAGCGACGCACCGATGCGATCGCCAAGGCGCGCGAACTCGGCATCGTCCGTTGAACGCCATCTTTTCGGCGGATCCAGCGCCAATCACCTCTTTGGGCGATTGGCACCGGCCCCGCCGCGCGGGTTAATCGCACCTTCTTTCCAACGGAGGCAAGACCCATGTTGCAGAAAATCCTGTACTACGGCGTGATCGCGGGACTGATCGTCGGCGTTCCGATGATCGCCCTTGCCACCCTCGTCGACGGCCACGTGCCCTTGGCTTGGGGCATGGTCATCGGCTACACGAGCATGCTGATCGCGTTTAGCACGGTGTTCATCGCGATCAAGCGCCATCGCGACGACGATCTCGGCGGCGTAATCCGCTTCTGGCCCGCGTTCGCGCTGGGACTGGGCATCAGCGTCGTCGCCAGCGTGATCTACGTGGCGGCCTGGGAGACCGTGATGGCCTTGACTCACATGGATTTTGCCAATAGCTACGCGGCCACGCTGATCGAGGAGCAGAAGGCCAAGGGCGCGTCCGCCGAAGCGCTGGCAAAGGTGACCGATGAGATGGAGACGTTCAAGGTGCAATACGCGAATCCGCTGTTCCGCCTGCCGATGACCTTCATCGAGATTTTCCCGATCGGCGTACTCGTCTCGCTCATCGCCGCAGGGTTGCTGCGCAACCGCCGTTTTCTCGCCGTCCAGCGCAGTTGAGCCCCGGCGGCCAATCTGGAACGGCGCTTCGATACCTGCGTTCCAGAAAAAAAAGAGGCGCCGCAAGGGCGCCTCTTTTGCTCGTGCGTTGAATCGCCGGCTTATTCGTCGCCGGTGACCGTGACCTTGACCGTCGTATGCACGTCGGCGTGCAGATGCACGTGGACATCGAACTCGCCGGTGTGGCGGATCGGGCCTTCGCCCATGACGACTTCGCTCTTCTCGAGCGGATGGCCGGCGGCGCTGAACGCCTCGGCAATCTCGCGCGGGCCGACCGAGCCGAACAGCTTGCCTTCGGGGCTCGCATTCGCCTTGATCGTGATCGCAGCGCCTTCGAGCGCGGCTTTGCGCGTCTCGGCGGCGCCGAGGATCGAGTTCGCCTTGGCCTCGTACTCGGAGCGACGCTTCTCGAACTCAGCCACGTTCTTCTCGGTGGCCGGCACGGCCTTGCCCTGCGGCACGAGATAGTTGCGGCCATAACCCGGCTTGACCTTCACCTTGTCGCCAAGGCCGCCGAGGTTCTTCACTTTTTGCAAAAGGACCAGTTCCATTTCTTACTCCGATTCGTTAGCGCTGGATTTCAGTCCGACGCAGCAGTGGGTTGTTGTCCGAATCACGGACGATTTATTGCGATGCGATCGCGCTAGATTCAGTGCGCGTCGCTGTACGGCAGCAGAGCCAGGTAACGCGCGTGATTGATCGCGGTCGTCAGCTGGCGCTGGTAGCGCGCCTTCGTGCCGGTGATGCGGCTCGGCACGATCTTGCCGGTTTCGGTGAGGTACTGACGCAAGGTGTTGAGATCCTTGTAATCGATCAGGGTCACGCCTTCGGCGGTGAAACGGCAGTATTTCTTGCGACGGAAGAATTTCGACATGGTCTTCGTATCCTTTTTCTTGCTCTTGGGGGCGGCCACTTATTCGGCCACTGCCGGGGCGGGACGCGGAGCACGCGGAGCGCGCGGACGGTCGTCGAAATCCTCGCCACCGAAACCGATGACTTCCTCGCCGTCGCGGCGGCGGCCGCCCTTGTCATCCTTGTTCTTGAGGATGAACGACTGCTCGGTAATTGCTTCGTCGCGATTGATGATCAGGTGGCGCAGGACCGCGTCGTTGAAGCGGAAACCGGTCTGCAGCTCACGCACCACTTCCGGGCCGCACTCGATGTTGAGCAGCACGTAGTGCGCCTTGGCGAGGTTGTTGATCGGATAGGCAAGCTGGCGGCGGCCCCAGTCTTCGAGGCGATGGATCTTGCCCTGGCCGCCTTCGATCAGCGCCTTGTAGCGCTCGATCATCGCAGGCACCTGCTCGCTCTGGTCAGGGTGGACCAGAAACACGACTTCGTAATGACGCATATTGTCTCCTTGTGGGTATCGCGCGAAGGGATTTTCGTCGCGACAGCCTCCCGAGCCCATCAAGCAAGGTGCGGTGAGGCAAGGCTTCGCCGGCACGAGCCGCGCGAAGAACCGCATATTCTAGGGGAATCAGTGGTTTGGCGCAACTGCCGGCGCGGATTCCGTTTTCGGCACAGCCGTCTTCGCCGCGTCCGCCTTGCCCGCGACGGAAATCGGCTCGATGCGCGCGACGTTGTTCGTCGGCAGGACCAGAGCGCGCTTCGCCGCCGCGTCGTAGACGAAGATGTGGTTGGACACGGCGCCAAGCCAGGTCCAGGCCGGTGCCGTCGACGCAACAAGATCGGCCTCGCTGCCGTTGAGGCGCAGCTTGACTTGCGCGCCTTCCCCACCCTGAACCCGCTCGACCTGCCGGTCGGCATAGACCGCGACGAACAGCCACCCGTAGGACACGATGATGACGCAGTACATGATCTGCATCACCAGGTGATTCTTGAATCGGAGATTCCAGTCGATCCAGATCAGGCGAAGCCTCTGCCAGCGCGAGCGCTGCTCCAACGCACGCAGCCGCTCGCTGTTGCGGCGATACCGGCGCCGCGCCCAGACGTTGGCGGCGTCCATGAGCCAAATGACCAGCAGCGTGGACAGCACGAGCAGCAACGCCACCGGCTGCTGGATGCCGGCGGTGAGGAAATCGCTGATCTGCGACAGGCTCAATACCGGGATGTGGAATTTCGCGTAAAACCGGTAGTTGTAGAAGATCCCGGCCATCGCCACGAACAGGTAGGCGACGGTGATGCCGAGCGCGGGTTCGCGCTGGAACAGCTTGAGCAGATGCGGCAGCAGACTATTCAGCGCGGAATCGGACGCGTTGTCGGCACGCCGCCCAGGCGGTGCAATCGCCGCGCGCGTATCGGATTCGGTCAAGCCCCTACCCCATTCGTCTTCGAGCGCCGCAGTATCGGCGCGGCCAACGCTTTCGTCTACTTGGGGCTTTTGCTCGCGCGCTTGGGCGGCGCGATGCTGAACTGGATCAGACGCAAGGCGCCGGCCTCGTCGACGAAACCCATCCTGAAACCGATACGCGCGTCGGGCGCGCCATAGTAACCGGTGAATTCGGTGATCCCGCGCGCGTTCTTACCAGGTGCATCGACGATGACCGGCTCGAGCGGATCGAGCATCGTGAAGTCGCCGCGCGTCGCGATCGTGGTGCGGTAGTCGGCGGCGACCTGGGCCGCGGTCTGATGCTCGCGCCAGTACTGCGAGACGATGTCGGACTTGAGGAATTCGTCCATGTTTCGATGATTCACGGCGACGCCGAACGCATGCATCGCGGCGCGCACGGCGCGCATTTCCGCGGGCGCGATCGCGATGCCTTTCGCCCGTTGCGAATCGGACAGGACCGCACGCAGATCCTTCGCATCCGATTTCGGCGCCATGGCGAGATGCACGTCGACGAAGCTCAAGCCGAGCTTGTCGCCTTCACGCACGAAGCGCATCTCGAACAGGGTCGGCGGATCGCTCTGATAGCCACCCTTGACGATCAGCTGATTGTCGGTGTCCACCTGGGCAATGCCGTCGAACTGCGGACGCGCCTTGTCGAGTGCGGTCAGGTCGACGCCGCTGTCGATCAGCGGCTTGAACGCCGCCGCCATCTGCGCGGCCGATACCTGATGTGAGAAGGCCGCCGACATGACCGGACTGTCGTGGAAACCCGCGAGGTTCTTCGTCTTGATCGCGACGCCGAGGCGATGGATCACATCCTTGACGCGCCGCTCGACCGAGGCCGACGCGCGGTCGTCGGGTTGCAGAGGATCAAAAGCGAATGTCGTCGAGACCAGCGCAGCGCACAGCAATGCGACGGCGACGCTCGCGCTCCGCATCAGCCGACGGTGAAACTCTCGCCGCAACCGCATTCGCCGGTCACGTTCGGATTGCGAAACACGAAGGCGGAGTTCAGGCCCTGCCGCGCAAAGTCGATCTCGGTGCCGTCGACGAACGCGAGGCTCGATTCATCGATGACGAGCTTGACCCCGTCCTGCTCGATCACCTGGTCGTTCGCAGCGACGCGGTCGGCGATGTCGACGACATAGGCATAGCCCGAACAGCCGGTCTTGCGCACACCGAAGCGCACGCCCGCAGCCGCTGGATGCGTGCCGAGGAACTGCTGCATGCGCGTGCGCGCCGCCGGGGTGAGCTGGATGTTCATGTGCTTTCCATTGTACAGGGCAAACACGAAAGCGTGCGCCGGAGCCTCGCGGAAGACAGCTTCCGTTATGATTCGCACCTTTCCTGTCCCATATCTGGGCCAAAACCCGTGGAGTTTCAAGGCATGTCCATCGCCAGCGTTCAACAAGCATTGTCGGGTTCCGTCGCGGCCGGTGCCGAAGTCACCGTACGCGGCTGGGTGCGCACGCGCCGCGACTCGAAAGCCGGGCTGTCGTTCGTCAACGTCAGCGACGGCTCCTGCTTCGATCCGATCCAGGTCGTCGCGCCGAACACGCTGCCGAACTACGCGAACGAGATCGCTCACCTGACCGCCGGCTGCGCGGTCATCGCGACCGGCACGCTGGTGCCCTCCCAGGGCAAGGGCCAGGCGTTCGAGATCCAGGCATCGAAAGTCGAAGTCGTCGGCTGGGTCGAGGACCCGGAAACCTATCCGATCCAGCCCAAGGCGCATACGATGGAATACCTGCGCGAGGTCGCCCACCTGCGCCCGCGCACGAACACGTTCGGCGCGGTCACGCGCGTGCGCGACTGCATCGCCAAGGCGATCCACCGCTACTTCCACGAACGCGGCTTCTTCTGGATCAACACACCGATCATCACCGCGAGCGACGCCGAGGGCGCCGGCCAGATGTTCCGTGTATCCACGCTCGATATGCTCAACCTGCCGCGCGATGACAAGGGCGGTATCGACTGGAACCAGGACTTTTTCGGCAAGGAAACCTACCTCACCGTCTCCGGCCAGCTCAACGTCGAGGCCTACTGCCTGTCGATGAGCAAGGTCTACACCTTCGGCCCGACCTTCCGCGCCGAAAACTCGAACACGACGCGCCATCTCGCCGAGTTCTGGATGATCGAACCCGAAATCGCCTTCGCCGACCTCAACGACGATGCGACCCTGGCCGAGGATTTCCTCAAATACATCTTCAAGGCCGTGCTAGCCGAGCGCATGGACGACATGAAGTTCTTCGCCGAACGCCAGGAAAAGTCCGCGATCACGCGGCTCGAGGAATTCGTCAAGGCGCCGTTCGAGCGCATCGACTACACCGAAGCGGTGAAGATCCTGCAGAACTCCGGGCACAAGTTCGAATATCCGGTCGCCTGGGGCAGCGACCTGCAGACCGAGCACGAGCGCTATCTCACCGAGAAGCACGTCGGCCGCCCGGTCGTGGTGATGAATTACCCCGAGGCGATCAAGGCGTTCTACATGCGCCTCAACGACGACGGCAAGACCGTCGCCGCGATGGACGTGCTTGCGCCGGGCATCGGCGAGATCATCGGCGGCTCGCAGCGCGAGGAGCGCCTCGACGTGCTCGATGCGCGCATGCGGCAATTCAAGCTCGATCCCGCGCACTACCAGTGGTATCGGGACTTCCGCCGCTACGGCACGGTGCCGCACGCGGGCTTCGGCCTGGGCTTCGAGCGCCTCGTCGTCTATGTCTGCGGGCTGGCGAATATCCGCGATGCGATTCCGTATCCGCGCGTACCGGGCGCGGCGGATTTTTAGGAATTCACCGAGCCACGTCGAAAAAACCCTTCTCCGCTCGTCGTTCCAATACAAAGCGGAATCGCGAGCAAGAGCAAACGGCATGAGTTCCGAACCCATCGTTTCGATCCAGGGCATCAGCAAGACCTACGCGAGCGGCCTGCAGGCACTCAAGAAAGTCGATCTCGACATCCGCCGCGGCGAGATCTTCGCCCTGCTCGGGCCGAACGGCGCGGGCAAGACGACGCTGATCTCGATCGTCTGCGGCATCGTCAACGCGACGACCGGCGTTGTCGTCGCTGATGGCCACGACATCGTGCGCGACTACCGCGCCGCGCGCGCAAAGATCGGCCTCGTGCCGCAGGAGCTGCACACCGACGCGTTCGAAAGCGTGATCGCCACGGTGACATTCAGCCGCGGCCTGTTCGGCCTCGCGCCGAATCCCGCGCACCTCGAAAAGGTGCTGCGCGATTTGTCGTTGTGGGAGAAACGCGATTCGAAAGTGATGACCCTGTCCGGCGGCATGAAGCGCCGCGTGCTGATCGCCAAGGCGCTCGCGCACGAGCCGCGCATCCTGTTCCTCGACGAACCGACCGCGGGCGTCGACGTCGAACTGCGCCACGACATGTGGCAGATGGTGCGCCGCCTGCGCGAGAACGGCACGACGATCATCCTGACTACGCACTACATCGAAGAGGCCGAGGACATGGCCGACCGCATCGGCGTGATCCGCAAGGGCGAGTTGATCCTGGTCGAGGACAAGGCCGCGCTGATGAAGAAGCTCGGCAAAAAGCAGCTTTCGCTCTCGCTGCAGACACCGCTGCAGCAGATTCCCGCTGAACTCGCCGCGCTGCCGCTCGAACTGTCCGCCGGCGGCGACACGCTGACTTACACGTTCGACACGCAGACCGACGAAACCGGCATTGCCGAGCTGCTGCGTTGTCTCGGCGCACACGGCATCGATTTCAAGGACCTGCATTCGAGCCAGTCCTCGCTCGAAGACATCTTCGTCAGCCTGGTGCGGGGGGCGGCATGAATTTGCACGCGATCCGCGCGATCTACAAGTTCGAAATGGCGCGCACGTTCCGCACGCTGCTGGAGTCATTGCTTTCGCCGGTGTTGTCGACCTCGCTCTACTTCATCGTGTTCGGTGCCGCGATCGGCGCGCGCGTCGGCAACGTCGACGGCGTCGACTATGCGGCGTTCATCATTCCTGGCCTACTCATGCTGCCGCTGCTCAACGAGAGCATCTCCAACGCCGCGTTCGGCATCTATATGCCCAAATGGGCTGGCACGATCTTCGAGCTGTTGTCGGCACCGGTATCGGCATTCGAAGCAGTGATCGGCTACGTCGGCGCGGCCGCGACCAAATCGCTGATGCTCGGCACGCTGATCCTGATCACCGCGCGCTGTTTCGTGCCGTACCACATCGAGCATCCGTTCTGGATGGCTGCGTTCCTCGTGCTGACCGCGCTGAGCTTCAGCTTGTTCGGCTTCATCATCGGTCTGTGGGCGGACAGCTTCCAGCGCCTGCAGGTCGTTCCGATGCTGATCATGACGCCGCTGACCTTCCTCGGCGGCGCGTTCTATTCGATCACGATGCTGCCGCCGCTGTGGCAGAAGATCAGCCTGTTCAATCCGATCGTCTATCTGATCAGTGGCATGCGCTGGAGCTTCTACGGCAAGGCCGACGTCGACGTCGCCATCAGCCTCGCGGCGATCCTCGGCTTTCTCGCATTGTGCCTGGGCATCGTCTGGTGGATCTTCCGCACCGGCTACAAACTGCGCAACTGACCTCGCCGAAGGCCCACCATGTCCGTCGTCCGCTGCAAAACCTCGTCAAACGGTGAGTTGCCGCACGACGCAGTTGGAGCCTTCCACCGCGACGGGGTGCTGATTGTCGACGGCTTCAAGAGCCGCGCCGAATGCGAACGTCTGCGCGAACGCGCCAACGCGCTCGTCGAGGAACACGGCCCGCGCGCGGCCGGCACGATCTTCTCGACCAAGGCGCCACAGCATCTCGACAGCCGCTACTTCATGCGATCGGCGACTGGCATCGGCGTGTTCTTCGAAGAGGAAGCGTTCGACGCCGACGGCAAGCTCGCCTATCCGCTGCCACTCGCGGTCAACAAGCTCGGCCATGCAATGCACGATCTCGACCCGGTGTTCTCGGCGTTCTCGAAGGGCCCGGCGCTGCAGGCCGTCAGCGCGAGTCTCGGCGTCGCGCAGCCGCGTGTGATGCAGTCGATGTACATCTTCAAGCAGCCGAACATCGGCGGCGAAGTCGTCTGTCACCAGGATTCAACCTATCTCTACACCGAGCCGATGTCGGTGACCGGCTACTGGTTCGCGATCGACGACGCGCACCGCGGCAACGGCTGCCTCGGCGGCATTCCGCACGAGCATCGCAAAGGACTGAAAAAACTGTTTCGCAGCAAAGCCGACGGCACACTCGCAACGGACGAACTCAATGCCGCGATCGAATGGGACATGTCCGCGCTCGAATGGCTCGAAGTGCCCGCCGGCACGCTGATCGTGTTCAACGGCTGCTTCCCTCATTTGTCCGAAGCGAATCGCTCGGCACAGGCACGCCACGCCTACACGCTGCACGCTGTCGATGGCGCCTGTGCCTATCCCGCGGACAATTGGCTGCAGCGACCGGCCGAATTCCCGGCGCGCGGGTTCGTCTGACGGCACATCGCACAGACCCGTGCGGCATGGCGCCCTGCGAATGCGAAGTGCCTAGCCGGCGTTCGCTTTCGCCACGCCGCTGATCCTCGCGTGAATGTCGCTCAACTGCGCCAGAGTCTCGGCGCCGAGCGTGCGGCGCAATTCTTTCTGCACTCCTTCCCAGTGTGGCAGGGCGCGCGCGATCGCCGCGCTGCCGGCACGCGTGAGCTGGGCAACGCTCATGCGCTTGTCCACACCGGCTGACTGCTCGATCAAACCGTCGCGCTCGAGCAGGGCCAGGTTGCGCGTCAGCGTGGTGCGATCGAGTTCCTGATCGTCGGCGAGCGCGCCGACCGAGGTGGAGCCGAGGCGCTCGATCGCGCGCAACAGACAGAATTGGGTGATCTTCAGCCCCGACGGCGCGAGCGCATCGTCGTAGATCTGACTGACCACACGCGACATGCGGCGCAGGTTGATGCAAACGCAGTCGCTGCGTCGCCGTTCGGAAGACGTGGGTGAATTTTTCGTCATCGGTCTTGCCTGCAAAAAAATAGGTGTATATACTCTCAAAATAACGTGTACATACTCTGATTATATACTTTTTCCTCGCACGCGGTTCCCTCGGCCGCAACAGGACTCCCACATGTTCCGCCGCCGTCTCGCCGCCGCCCTCGAAAACCGCCTGCACTACGCTTGGATCGTCGCCGCACTGACCTTCCTCACCCTGCTCGTCGTCGCCGGCATCCGCGCGACGCCGGCGGTGCTGATCGTGCCGCTGGAGAAGAACTTCGGCTGGAGCCGCGATCAGATCACGCTGGCCGTGTCGATCGGTCTCGCCCTGTTTGGCCTCATGGGTCCGTTCGCCGCGGCAGCGATGCAGCGCTTCGGCCTGCGCCGCACGATGGTCGCCGCGCTGCTGCTGCTCGCGGCCGCGATGGGCGGCAGCGCCTTCGTCACGACACCGCTCGGATTGATTTTGACCTGGGGCGTGCTTGCCGGCATCGGCACCGGCACGATGGCAATGGTGCTCGGCGTCACCGTCGTCAACCGCTGGTTCGACAAGAATCGCGGCAGCGTGCTCGGCCTGCTCACCGCGAGCACGGCGACCGGGTCGCTGGTGTTCCTGCCCGTGCTGACCTGGTTCATCGACCGCGGCGACGACTGGCGCGTGGTCGTCTACATCGTCGCCAGCGCGTCGCTCGCGCTGATTGCGCTCGTGCTGATGCTGATGCCAGAGCGCCCGGCCGAAGTCGGCCTATTCCGCTACGGCGCAACGCACGCCGACACGAGCGACGCGACGCGCACCAATCCGCTCGCGGCCGCGTTCGGCGCGCTCGCGACCGCATCGAAATCCGGCACCTTCTGGCTGCTGTTCGCCACGTTCTTCGTCTGCGGCCTGTCGACCAACGGCCTGATCGGCACGCACATGATCGCGTTCTGCGCGGACAACGGCATCCCCGAAACACGCGCGGCGGGCCTGCTCATGCTCATGGGCATCTTCGATATCCTCGGCACCACGGCTTCGGGCTGGCTGTCCGACCGCTACGACAGCCGCGTGCTGCTGTGCGTCTACTACGGCCTGCGCGGACTGTCGCTGCTGTATTTGCCGTGGTCCGATTTCAGCATCGGCAGCCTCGGGCTGTTCACCGTGTTCTACGGCCTCGACTGGATCGCGACTGTGCCGCCGACCGTGCGCCTGACCACCGATCGTTTCGGCGCGCAACTTTCGCCGCTCGTCTACGGCTGGATCGGCGCCGGCCACCAGCTCGGCGCCGCGACCGCGGCCTATGGCGCAGGCGTGCTGCGCGTGCAGACCAACCATTACGTCGAAGCCTTCCTGGTCGCCGGCGCGGCCTGTCTCGTAGCCGCGGTGATGGCGCTGTCGATTCGCCGCAATACAATGGCGCTGCCCGCCCATTGACTCTTCTTCGGCATGCCGGATTCTGTCGCTCAACAACAGTTGACCCACCAGCTCCAGCACGCCGCGAACTATGTCCTGTTCGGCGGCTTCGTGCTCGCGCTCGCCGGCGAGATGATCTTTCCGCGCTTCGCGGGCGACGGCCCGCAGCGCCGCGTCGCGCACGGTCTGCACAATCTGCTGCTATGGATCGCCGGCATCGTGGTGATGTCGCTCGCCTTCGGCGGCTCGGCGTGGTTCGCGCTGAACTGGCTGCAGGCGCACGGCGTCGGCGTGCTCGCGATGCTGCATTTGCCCGATCTGCTGCATGCCGTGCTGGCCTTCCTGCTGCTCGACCTGTGCGACTACTTCTTTCACAGGCTCAGCCATAACCTGCGCTGGTTGTGGCTGCTGCACGCAGTGCATCACTCCGATCCCGCCGTCGACGTGACCACGAACCTGCGCCAGCATCCGGCACATATTCTCCTGACCCAGCTCTGGAAACTGCTGGTCGCCGCGGCGGTCGGTGTGCCGATGTGGGTATTCCTGCTGCACGAGACGCTGGCGATAGGCATGGCGCATCTGCACCATGCCGCGATCCGCTGGCCGCGCTGGATCGACACGGCGTTTGCGTGGCTCGTGATCACGCCGCGCATGCACTGGAACCATCATTCGCCCGAGGTGGCGTTGACCAACTCGAACTATGCGGTCGTGCTGTCGACCTGGGACCGGCTGTTCGGCACGTTCACGCCCGCGACGGCGGATTCGCGCTTCGGTCTCGACTCATTGCGCGATGCGCGCTGGCACAGCGCCTGGGGCATGCTCACAACGCCGTGGCACGCACGCCGGCTCCCGCGGCTTTGATGCGGCGGGAGTGGCGCAATCCGACAGCGGATCAGGCGTTGCGACGCGCGGCGAAGAAGACGCCGAGGCCGAGCAGCATCGTCGAAAGCACGGTCAGCAGCCGTGGTTCAAGCAGCGGCGCCGATACTGCAGCCACGGCCGCGGCGGCAAAACCGTACAACGCGTAGGAGCCGGTCGCGCCCGCATTGTTGCAGGTCAACGAGAACCCGCCCAATACCGCAATGATCGTGCAGTTGAGATTCAACTGCGCGGTTTCGTTGGCGGTGGACGAAGGCAGGTAGCGAATGGTCACGGTGCAGGTGTTGCCGTCCGCCAATTGCGTGCCGTTCGCGCAGGTGCCGCCCGTGATCGCGAAATCGGCCGCATTCGCGCCCGACACGCCAAGCCCGCTCAACTGCGCGACTTCACCCGGCGCATTCGAATGGCCGGTAAAAGTGATCGTCGCCGACACCGGACTGCCAACTATCGGCGAGTTGAAATTCGTGGCGTCGTCGGGCGAAGTGACGGTCACCGTGATGGGCACACCCGCCCACAACGGCACACAAAATACCAGGGCGACGAAAATCGAAAAAAGACGCAATAGAGACTTGCCGAACATTCCCCACTCCTTTGTCCGAATAGCCTGTCTGCAATTTACCACAACCGCGTTTGAACGAGGCAACCTACTGCCCTCGAAGCCGACCCGAGCAGCGTTTATGAACGACGCCTCGGGTGAATCAGCGATCCGCAAGCGCGAGCATGGTCTGCCGATAACGTGCGGCGATGCGCTCCTCGTCACGGTGGCGGAAATCGCGGACGACCCAGTCGCCGTTCGCCATGACGTGACGCACGAGGTTGGTATTGCCGGCGAACAGGAACGTGTCGATCAGGCTGGCTTCGTCGCGGCCCGCAAACAGCGACGAAGTTTCGTCGAGCACGACCAGGTCCGCGCGCGCGCCGGCTGCGATTGTGCCGATGGCGGCATCAGACGCCTGCGCACCGCCACGCAGCGCCGCGGCATGAAGGGTTTCGCCGACGCTATGGTTCGTCGCCGACACGGCGATATTGCGATGCCGCGTCGCCAGGCGCTGGCCGTACTCGAGCCAGCGCAATTCCTCGACCGGCGACACCGAGATGTGGCTGTCCGAGCCGACGCCGAGCGCGCCGCTGTCGTCGAGGTAAGCCTTGAGCGGAAACAAGCCGTCGCCGAGGTTGGCCTCGGTCGTCGGGCACAGACCGGCGACCGCGCCCGACTGCGCCAGCCGCTGCGTTTCCTGCGCGCTCATATGGGTGGCGTGGACGAGACACCAGCGCGCATCGACCGGCAGGTTGTCGAGCAGCCATTCGACCGGGCGCGCATTGCGCAGTGCGAGGCAATCCTGCACTTCGCCGATCTGCTCGGCAATATGGATGTGAATCGGCATCGCGCGCGTCGTTTCTTCGGCAAGCACCGCGCGCATCGCCTTCTCCGGAACTGCGCGCAAAGAATGCAACGCGACGCCGATGCGCAATGCGGCATTTTCCATTTTCACCAACTGCCGCAAAAGCGACAGATAGCCGTCGACATCGAAGCCGAAACGCCGCTGCCGTTCGGAAAGCATGCGCCCGTCGAAACCGCCGGTCATGTACAGCGTCGGCAACAGAGTCAGGCCGATACCGGCCTCGCGTGCGGCCTCGATCAGCGCGAGTGACATCGCCGCCGGATCGGCATACGGCCTGCCGTCGGGTTGGTGGTGCAAGTAGTGGAATTCACAGACGTGGGTGTAGCCGGCCTTGAGCATCTCGACGTAAAGCTGCGCTGCGATCGCGCGCAGGTCGTCCGGGCCGATGCGGCCGGCAAAGGCGTACATGATCTCGCGCCAGGTCCAGAAGCTGTCACTGGGGTTCGTCTGCCGTTCCGCCAAACCGGCCATCGCGCGCTGAAACGCATGTGAATGCAGGTTCGGCATGCCGGGCAAAACCCAGCGGCCGAGGCGTTCGCCCTCCCCAACCGTCGCCGTGACGACGCGACCCGCATCGATCGCGATGCGCGCGTCTCGCGTCCAACCCTGCGGGCCCCACAACGACTCGGCGGAATAGTTCTTCATGCTTGCGGTTTTCCCTGGACTCGCATGCAGTATGCCAGCGCCGCATAAACGGTGAAATGAACGGAACTCCGCGCGATGCATTGGGTGTGGTTAAATCCGCCTATCAAACCCGCGGCGCAATGCGATGAACGAATCCTGGGATGGTTTGCTGCTCGATTGCCGCCTCGCCACGCTGGCCGGCAACGGTATCGCATTCGGCCTGATCGACGATGGCGCGCTCGGCTGGAAAGACGGTCATATCGTGTTCGCCGCGCCGATGTCCGCCCTGCCCGGCCGGCCCGACGCGCTCGCGCGCGAGGTGCATTCCGCGCGCAGTGCGCTGGTCACGCCGGGGTTGATCGACTGCCACACGCACCTCGTCTTCGCCGGCGATCGCGCCGCGGAGTTCGAGCTGCGCCTCAACGGCGCAAGCTACGCCGACATCGCCAAGGCTGGAGGCGGCATCGTCTCGACCGTTACCAACACGCGCGCGGCGAGCGAGGACGATCTGCTCGCGCAGTCGCTGACTCGCGCGAGAACGTTGTTGGCGGACGGTGTGACCACGCTCGAAATCAAATCCGGCTACGGCCTCGATCTCGAAAACGAGACAAAGATGCTGCGCGTTGCGCGCCGCATCGGCGACGAACTCGGCATAGGCGTGCGCACGACGTTCCTCGGCGCACATGCCGTGCCGCCGGAATTCGCCGGGCGCCAATCCGACTACGTCGACGAAGTCTGCATTCACATGCTGCCGAAGATCGCGCACTCCGGGTTCGCCGACGCGGTCGACGCGTTCTGCGAGAACATCGCGTTCACGCCGTCAGAAACGCGGCGCGTTTTCGAGACCGCGCGCGCGCATGGCCTGCCGGTGAAGCTGCACGCCGATCAGTTGTCGGACCAGGGCGGCGCGGCGCTCGCCGCCGAGTTCGGCGCGCTCTCGGCCGACCACCTCGAATACACCAACGAAGCCGGCATCGGCGCCATGGCCGCGGCCGGCAGCGTCGCGGTGATGCTGCCGGGCGCTTTTTATACTTTGCGCGAAAGTACACTGCCGCCTATCGAGACGTTCCGCCGTCACGGCGTGGCGCTCGCTGTCGCCAGCGACCTCAATCCGGGCACCTCGCCGCTGCTCTCCCTGCGTCAGGCGATGAACATGGCCTGCACGCTGTTCCGGATGACACCGGAAGAAGCATTGCTCGGGACGACCGTGCACGCGGCGCGCGCGCTCGGACTTGGCGATCGCGGCACGCTCGCCTCAGGCCAGCGCGCGGATTTTGTCATCTGGAACGCAAGCCATCCGGCTGAACTGTGCTACTGGATCGGCGGCGCGCTGGCGCGGCAGGTTTTCGTCGGCGGGCACCGCGCCGCAGGAGCGGCATGAACGGCCGAGCCGGCCGCATAGCGGCGAAAGGTGGAAGCCCCGAATAAACAAAACCCCGCATGATGCGGGGTTCGTCGCGGTACGGATGCGCCGATCAGGCGGCCGGCTTTTTCGCCGCAGCGGCTTTCTTTGCCGGAGCGGCTTTTTTCACCGCCGGCTTCGCCGCGGCAGTCTTCGCGCCGACAGCTTTCTTTGCTGCATGCGGACGCGCCTTGCCGTAGCTGCGGATCGCGGTCTTGCCCTTCTTGGTCTTGCGGTCGCCTCTGCCCATCGTTGTCTCCTGTAATGAATTTGAAAGGTGGCGTAGCTTAACAGCGCGGGCGCCGCCTGGGAATTCGGCGCTGTGCTAGGCTTGTCGCCGGCGCGTGGCGCGGGGAACTGGAGCGGATGCAAAGCATTACCGAACTGCTGGTCCGCGTGAGCAGCGGGGACAATCTCGCGGCGAACGAACTGTTCGGTCGGCTCTATCCGGAAATCAAGCGCATCGCACGCGCGCGTCTGGTCGAAGCGGGCGGCGTGACCGGGCTCGACGCGACGGCACTCGTCCACGAAGGCTTCCTGCGCATGGCCGACAGCGAGGGGCTGCGCGGCTCGACGCGCGGCCAGTTCTTCGCCTATGTCGGCCGCGTGCTGCGCACCACCGTGATCGACCACCTGCGCGCGAAGCAGGCGCAGAAGCGCGGCGGCGACGCGATGCTGGTGACCCTGTCGCAGGCGGACGGCGAGGATGGTGTATCCGTGCAAGCCCGCGTCGATCTTGCCGACCTCGACCGCGCGCTGGCGCAGATGCACGAGATCGATCCCGGGCTCAACGAGCTGCTCGAGATGAACGTCTTTGCCGGCATGAGCATCGACGAAATAGCGTGCCTGCGCGAAGTATCGGCGCGCACGGTCAACCGCGATCTGGTCAAGGCGCGCGCACTGCTTGCCGAACTGATGCTGCCGGACGATCCGCCCGTGGCGTAATTCGCCGCGAAATTCCGTCTACCTTGAGGACAACCATCAGGCGCACCGATGGCGAAGTTCGAATCCGATCGCTGGAAGAGCCTGTCTGCCCTGCTCGATGAGGCGCTGGATCTGGACAACGGCGCGCGCACGACATGGCTCGAGCGGCTTGCTGCCGACGATGCCGCCACCGCCGATGCGCTGCGCCGCCTGCTCGGCCACGCGAAGATGGTGAATCCCGCCGCCCTGATCACGGACAAACCCTTCGACGAACTTCTGCGCAACGCTTTGGTCGACGAAGACGCCGTCGAGCCGCCCAGTCAGCGCATCGGCCCCTGGACCACGCGCAGCGTGCTCGGCGCGGGCGGCATGGGCGCGGTCTATCTGGCCGAACGCGAACTCGATGCCGGCACCCAACGTGGCGCCCTCAAGCTGATCAAACGCGGCATGGATTCCGGCGAAATCCTCGCCCGCTTCCGTCGTGAGCGCCAGATCCTGATCCGGCTCGCCCATCCCAGCATCGCGCCGCTGCTCGACGGCGGCGTAACCGCCGAGGGACGCCCCTATCTCGTCACGGGCTACATCGACGGCGTGCCGCTCGGCCAATGGGCCAAGCGCAACGACATCGATCTCGACGCGCGCTGCAACCTGATCCTGCAACTGTGCGATGCCGTTGCGCATGCGCATCGCCTGCTGATCGTGCATCGCGACATCAAGCCGTCCAACGTACTCGTCGATGCCGACAACCGACCGCACCTGCTCGATTTCGGCATCGCCAAGATGCTCGAGAACACCGGCGATGCGCAGCGCACGGCTACTGCCTCGCGCGTGTTCACGCGTGCCTACGCCGCGCCCGAGCAGGCGAGCGGTGCCACGGTCACGACGGCGGTTGACGTTTACCAGCTCGGCGTGCTGCTGTTCGAGCTGCTCACCGGCGCGCGCTTCCACGATAATCCTGATGCGACCACCGGCCACCCATCGCAACGCCTCGCCGGCGCCTGCGAACGCGCCAGCCAGAACGGCCCGCAGGCGGTCAACCCGCGTGCGCTGCGCGGCGACGCCGGCGTCATCGTCGCGCGCGCCACCGATACCGATCCTTCGCGGCGATACCCGACAGTCGCAGCGTTCGCGGACGACATCCGCCGCTGGCGCGCGGGTCGGCCGATCCTCGCGCGCGCCGACAGCAGGCGCTACCGCGTCGCGAAATTCGCCCGCCGCCACATCGTCGGCATTGCCGCGATCGTAGCGATCGCGGTTGCGCTGATCGCCGGCACCGGCATCGCCTTATGGCAGGCGCGCAAGGCCGACTCCGAGGCATTGCTTGCACGTTCCGCGCAGGCATTCCTGACCAGCATTTTCGAGGCCTCCTCTCCCGACAGCGCTGCGGGACAGCGCGTGACCGCACGCGAGCTGCTCGATCGCGGCAGCGAGCGCATCGACAACGAACTCAAGGATCAGCCGCGGCTGCGCGGCGAGATGGCGCTGACCCTAGGCTCGCTGTACGCACAATTGGGCCAATATCCGCAGGCTACCCGACTGTTGCAAAGCGCACTTGCCACAATCGACGGATCGCCGTCGAGCAGGCTGCGCGCGGAAATCGAGTTGGCTGCAGTCGATCTCGCCCAAAGCCGGCTCGACGATGCGGAGCGCAGGCTGGCATTCCTGCTCGCGAGCGACCCCGACCCGGTCCTGCACTCGCGCGCCCTCGCCGAGCGTGCGCGCCTGCGCGAAAAGCAGGGGCGTCTCGACGAAGGGCTGGCCGATGCGCGCGCGGCGCTCGAACTTGATCTCGCGCGCGGCGACGCGGCCGGTGCCGACCAAGCGCGCGATCGCCAGATCGAGGCTCTCATACTCACGCGCCGCGCACGCTTCGACGAGGCCGCTGCGGCGTTCGAGAAGGCGATCGCCACCGCACGCAGGTTCTACGCCGAGGACGATACGCGCGTCGCCCTGATGCTCAACGACTACGCCGTCGCCCTGCACGAAAAGGGGCGTACGGCAGACGCGGAAGTTCGCCTGCGCAAGGCCCTCGAAATTCGTCGCAAACGCCTCGGCGACCAGCATCCGGCGGTGGCGGAGTCCTTGCAGATTCTCGGTGCCATGCAGCGCTCGCAGGGACGCGTCGACCAAGCGCAGGCTTCACTCGAAGAAGCGTTGGCGATCCAGCGCAAGGTGCTCGGCGACCACCACCCGGAGGTCGCCAATACGCTCAATTCGCTCGGCATGCTCGATTTTTCGCGCCGTCGGCTGACCGAGGCGGAACGATTTCTCACGGAAGCCGTTGCGACCTATCGCGCGCTCGGTCAGGCCGACACGGCTTACGCCGCGACGGCGGCAAACAATCTCGCCACCGTGCTCGTTCAGCTCGGCCGCTACGACGAAGCCGAACCGCTGACGCGGGGCGCGCTGGAAATTCATCTGAAACAGTTCGGCGAAATGCACCCGGTCGTGATGAGCGACCTCAACTCGCTCGCCCAGCTCGAGATGCGGCGTGGACATTTCGACGCCGCGATCGGCTATGCACAACGCGCGGCGCACATCGGACAGTCCCCGGTCAGCCCGCCACAGATCGGCGCCTACGTGAGGCTGAGTTTCGCCAACATACTCGTTCGCGCGAACCACCCCGACCAAGCACTTGCCGAAGTAGACGGCGCCATCGCCACACTCGAGAAAATCAACCCCGACGATGCACGCATGCCCATCGCCTGGATTGCGCGAGCGCTAGCTCTGATCGGATTGCAACGTACCGACGAGGCAAAGATGCTGGCGCAGCGCGCACTGGAAAAACTGCAGGCAACGGCACCGAACGATGTCCCTGCTCAGGCGGTCGCGCATATCGCACTCGCGCGCGTCGCCGATGCGCAGCGCCACACGGCTGACGCCGAACGCGAACGCAAAACCGCGCATACTCTGCTGGCCGGCGTCGCTTCGCCCGATCCGGACACGCTGCGCGAAATCGATCGGCGCTGAACACGGCTCGGCGCCGCCCGGGCGCGGCCAGGATCCTGCCAAAGCGCCCGGATGTCGCGCGTGGAGATCAGATTGCGTCTATTGTCGAGAGCCCTTCATCCACCGAACGAAGAACACGCCATCATGCCCACATCAATTCGCAATACCGCCGCAGCATCCGCCATCGTCGCCGTTGCCATGCTGTTCGCGCACGACGTACGCGCACAAACGCCGCCGAAAGTCGTCGACGCCGCACGTCTGGCGCCGCTGCTGCCGCCGGCTTGGGGCGGTCTCCAGCGTGGCAAGGTCGATTTCGACAACAAGCCGACGATCACCGGAGGCCCGCAGGCCAACGCCGAAGCAGTCTACTCAAGTGGCAGCACGGCCGCGTTCGAGGCGATCATGCATATCACCGATGGAGGCGAGATTTCGGCCAACTACTACAAGATGGGTGCGAACTGGCTGCGTGAGGACACGCGCGATGAGACCCAGCATAGCCTCGTGCTCGCGGACGGACGGCGCGCGCAATTCACCTCGATGGGCAAGGATATCCTGCAGATCGAAACCTTCGTCGCCGACCGCTTCGTCGTCCGCGCGAACTGCTCGCATTCCAGTGAGGCCGAATGCAAGGCCGCGCTCGAGAAATTCGACTTCAAGGCGATCGGGAAGCTGAAGGAATAGGCGCGACCGACTGCCGGCCTGCCTCGCTTGCGGCTATGATTCGGCCATGGCCGCCGCCCCCCGCAGCGTGAAGATCAGCCTCGCTCTGCAGGGCGGCGGTGCGCACGGTGCCTTCACCTGGGGCGTGCTCGACTATTTTCTCGAGGAAGGTTCGCTAGATTTCGACGGCATCAGTGCGACCTCGAGCGGCGCGATGAATGCCTGCGCCCTGACCCAAGGCTGGCTCGACGGCGAGCGCGACGGCGCGCGCAAAATGTTGGCCAAACTCTGGGAAGCGGTCGGCGCGCAGGCCAGCCTGATGCGTTGGGCATTCGCCTCGCCCGCAGGAGCGGCGACCGAGCGCATCCTGCTCGGACTCACGCGTTATTTCACGCCGCAGGAGATGAACCCGCTCGGCATCAATCCGGTCAAGAACATCGCGGCAGCGCTGTTCGACTTCGACAAGATCCGCAACAGCTCACCGTTCAAGCTGTTCATCGCCGCGACGCGCGTGCGCGACGGACGCCTGAAACTGTTCGACAATGCCGACCTGACCCTCGACGCGCTGATCGCCAGCACTTGCCTGCCGCAGTTGTTCGCAGCGGTCGAGATCGACGGCGAGGCATACTGGGACGGCGGCTACGCCGGCAATCCCGCGATCGAACCGCTGGTCTACCTCTGCAATGCCGAGACGATCGCCTGCGTGCTCGTGCAGCCGATCGAGCGTGCACAACCGCCCGCGACCGCGCGCGAAATCGGCGAGCGCATCACCGAGTTGTCGTTCTCAACCACATTTATCCGTGAGCTCGAAACATTGCAGACCGCGCAGAACATGCTGGCGAAGAACTTCCCGCTGACCCCGCTCGGCCAGCGCCTGAAGAAGATCGACATCCAGGTCCTCGAACCCGGCGAATCGCTGGACAGCTACAGCGCGAAGACGCGGCTCACCGCGCGCATGGATTTCCTGCGCGACCTGCGCGACCTCGGCCGCGAGCGTGCACGAGCCTGGTTGGAGAAACGCCGCAGCTGAGAAAGTACGCGCTTCCCTTCCTTCAGGGGATCACGCGAGCAAATCAGTGCGCGTGTGCGGAATCATGCGTATGCTTGTGATCGTCATGCGCATGGTCGTGGTCGTCATGCGCATACCGTCCGCAGTCCTCGTGCGCGCAGTCGCGCCGCTCGATTTGCACGGTCGCATGGACGATCTGGAACTTTTCCCTGAGGATGGTCTGAACCTGCGCTAGCGCTGTGTGCGCATCCGCCTCCTCGGTCAGCCGCGCATGCAGCGTGGCGAGGCGGCGGCCGCCGGCAAGTTGCCAGACATGCACGTGATGCACGTCGACCACGCCCTCGCTGGCGCGCGCAGCGATGGCAACCTGCGCAGTGTCGACGCCATCCGGCGTGCCTTCAAGCAGGATGTGCGCCGAGCGCTTGAGCAGCCTCCACGCGCTGCCGAGGATCAGCAACGAAACAAGGATCGAAAACGCCGGGTCGGCCCACAGCCAGCCCTGCCAGCGGATCAGCAGCGCTGCGGCGACGGCGCCGAACGAGCCGAGCAGATCGCCGAGCACATGCAGGCGCGCGCCCGCCGTGTTGAGATCGTCGTGATCGTGGCCGCCGAGCACTTGCAGCACGAACAGGTTCACTAGGAGCCCCACCACGGCAATGATCAGCATCGTGCCGGAAAGAATCGGCTCGGGTTGGGCGAAACGCCCTATCGCTTCGACCGCGATCCAGGCGACAAGCGCGAACTGGAACAGTGCGTTCGTGTAGCCGACGAGTACCTCGAGGCGCGCGTAACCGAAGCTGCGCTTGTCGTCCGCCGGTCGTCGCGCGAAGTAGGCGCCGAGAAAGGCGAGCAGCAGCGCGAACGCGTCGACGAACATGTGGCCCGCATCGGCCAGCAAGGCCAGCGAACCGGAAAACCAACCGCCCGCCGCTTCGACGACGAGCGTGATCGAGGTCAGCACGAACGCCCACAACAGGCGCCGCTCGCCGGTACTCGCGTGGTCATGGTCGTGATGAGAGTGCGGGATGGTCATGCTTGGTCGTGCGCGGAGTAGGCGCGCGTCGATGCGCGCATGTTAGGTGCTCGATACGACGTTACACAATCGCATGGTACCGGTGTGTACGTCCTTGAACGCGAAAATCAGAAAGCGGCCATCCTGGCCACACTTCTCAATTCGCCTGATTCGGGGGGCAACACGTACCGAACAGATGGGTCAGGCGCAGATTCAAGATATGCGCGAGGGCAACGCAGCAGCCACCGAGCGTGACCAGCCCCGCATGCAGCAGTGGCGATTCCCCGCTGTCGAACAGCCAAGCACCGGTCCAGAGCAGAGTGATGCCGACAGCGGCGATCCAAAGCGCGCTCGTCACGCGGTGCCGACGATAACCGCGAACCAGTGAGGCCAGTGCGAGCGTGCTTGCGCACGCGATGAAGATGCGCTCGAAGCGATGGTCGCCGAGAAAGCCGAGGCCGAGCGCGGGCAATACGGTGAGCACGAACGGCAATGCCGCGCAGTGGACCGCACACAGGAACGACGCGGCCGCACCGACACGGTCGGCGACGTGCGCCAACGCATCATGCGCGGGGTTGTTGCTCAATTGCGGGGAGGAAGAGCTGGCCATGGCTAAGTTATAACATAACAGATATGAGTGAAGTTCGGTAGCACCGCAGAGGACTGAAGGGGCTAGAGATCGCGGAATCGTGACTTTCGGCAGGTATGCATCGTTCACGACTGTTATATTATATCATTACATTTCATTCATTTTCATCAACTCCCGCAAAAGCCACGCAATGAACAAGAACTTGCTCGCGCTATCCATCATTCTCATTCTCGCCGCGCAGTCGGCCCGCGCCGCATCAGACCCTGCAACTTCTGCCGACGCGGCCGCCGACCCCGCGTCCACGACATTGAGCACCGTGGAGGTCAACGCCAAGCTCGACCGATCGCGCAATCAGCTCTCGCCGAACGTCGGCGCGAGTCAGTATGTGATTGACTCGGCGGCGATCGAGCGCCTGCCGCTCGGCGATGCGACGCCGCTAAACCAGATCCTGCTGCAAGCGCCGGGCGTCGTGCAGGATTCCTACGGCCAGTTGCACGTGCGCGGCGATCATGCCGACCTGCAGTACCGCATCAACGGCGTGATCATTCCCGAAAGCATCTCCGGATTCGGCCAAACCCTCGACTCGGACATCATCGAACGCGTGCAACTCCTCACCGGCGCGCTGCCGGCGCAATACGGCTATCGCACGGCAGGCGTCGTCGACATCACGACCGAAAGCGGCGCGCACCGCCATCACGATCATCCCGACGAAGGCGATGAATCGGATTTCGGTGGCAAGATCAGCCTGCTCGCCGGCTCGAACGGAACCTTCAACCCGCAGTTGTCGCTGCACGGCAGTTCCGATCGTTGGAGTTGGTTCTTCACCGGTGAATATCTGCAGAACGACCTCGGCATCGAGAACCCGACGCCGGCATACAACGCGATCCATGACCATACCAACCAGGCCAAAGGATTCGGCTATCTGTCGTACTTGCTCGACGAGGACACTCGCGTCAGCTTCATGTTCGGCGTAGCCAACAACCGCTTCCAGATTCCGAACAAACCGGGCCAGGAGCCGAGCTACCAGCTCGACGGTGTCGACGGCTTCGATTCCGCCAAGCTCAACGAACGCCAGCGCGAGATCACCCGCTTCGGCGTCCTCTCCCTGCAGGGTCATTTCGGCGACAGCGACTATCAGGTTTCGCTCGGCGAGCGCTACACGAGCGTCGATTACAATCCCGACCCCATCGGCGATCTGATCTTCAACGGCGTCGCCGGCACGATCGCCCGAACCAATCGCGCTGACACCCTGCAGGCGGACTTCTCCACGCCCATCGCGGGCGGCACGCACACTCTGCGCTACGGTGCGTACGTCAGTAGCGAGCATCCGTCGAGCGACAACACTTCGCTTGTTTTCCCCGCCGACCAGGATGGCAACCAGACCAGCTCAACGCCGATCACAATCGTCGACAACGCGCCGCACATCAACGCGAAGACTTACGGCCTGTACCTGCAGGACGAATGGAATCTCTCCGACAAGCTGACCATGAACTACGGCGTGCGCGCCGACAAGGTCGATGCTTATGTCAGCGAAGGCCAGATCAGTCCGCGTATCGGCTTCGTCTATCAGCTCAGCGGCACGACGACGCTGCATGCGGGTTATGCACGCTATTTCACTCCTCCGCCGACCGAACTGATCTCGCCAACCGACATCGCCCTGTTCCAAGGCACCACCAACCAGCTGCCTACCGACGTCAACGCGGAAACTCTTTCCGAACGCTCGCATTATTTCGACGCGGGCATCTCGCAAAAAATCGGCGACAACTGGACGCTCGGCCTCGACGCGTACTACCGCAAGGTAAGCAATCTGCTCGACGAGGGCCAGTTCGGCGCCGCCCTTATCTTCTCGCCATTCAACTACGCGCAGGGCCGCATCCGCGGCGTGGAATTTTCGGCGACCTACACGAACGGCAATCTGAGCGCCTACTTCAACCTCGCCTCGAACCGAGCGATGGGCAAGCAGGTCGTCACCGGCCAGTACAATTTCTCGCAGGACGAACTCGACTACATTGCCACGCACTGGGTACATCTGGACCACGACCAGCGCCTGACCGGCTCGGGCGGCATCAGCTATGACTGGAACGGCGTGCAGCTCGGCGCAAACTTCCTCTACGGCTCGGGCTTGCGCAACGATTTCGCCAATACCGCCCATCTGCCGCAGTATTGGCAGATCAATCTGTCTGCCGCGCGCGATTTCGATCTGCCCACTCTGGGCAAGACCAATGTGCGTCTCGCCATAGTCAACGCGACCGACAAGGTTTACGAATTGCGCGATGGCTCCGGCATCGGCGTCGGCGCGCCGCAATACGGACCGCGAGCGGGCGCCTACCTTGCCCTGAGCAAATCGTTCTGATCTCTGCGAGGGCACGGTTCGACCGCGCCCTCGTCTACGAACAAAAACCGAATGGTTCTAGGCTGCGGCGCAGCGCTTGCACACGCCGTGCACTTCCAGCGTCTGCGCGCGCGTGCGGAAGCCGAGCGTTTTGGCCTGTTCGGTGAGCAGCTTGGCGACGCGTTCGTCACAGATTTCCGTTGCCGATTCGCACTCGTCGCAGATCAGGAACGGTACGTGGTGTACCACGCTCGGATGATGGCAGCCGACGTAGGCGTTGATCGACTGCAGCTTGTGGATGAAGCCGTTCTCGATGAGGAAGTCGAGCGCGCGATACACGGTCGGCGGCGCGGCATTGCCGCGATCGTCCTTGAGCCGGTCGAGCAGGTCATAGGCCTTGACCGGCTTTTCCGAACTGGCGATCAGATCGAGCACCTGCTGGCGGATCTCGGTTAGGCGCAGGCCGCGCATTTCGCACGCAGCAGTCACCTCGCGCACGAAGGCGTGGGCGTCGTGGCGATGGTGATGGGCGCTGGCGGGCTTGACGGACATGGACATTGCGGGTTCTGCTTTCACGATCATAGCACTCGTGAAATGGGGGCGTTGGCGCGATGCGGCAAGGGCTACAGCGCGGCGCCACAGTGACGACAGTGTCTGTCGCCGGCATCCACCGGTTTGCCACAGGCACGGCAGAGCGGCTTCGGAGTGGCCTTCGGCAACAACAACGAAATGCCCCAGCCGATCGGCCCGAGCGCGAGGCCGAGCAGGGTGTCGCGCACGACGGCATTCTTGTATTTGCCGATCAGCGCACCAACCAGCGCGCAGACCACGGTGAAACCGATCAGCCAGTACCACAGTGTCGGATCGGTGAGTGCGCTAAGGCAGACGTCGAGCGCCTGCATCTGCTCGTCGGGATCGGCCGATTGCAGCGCCTGCGTCAGCGCGGTGACGTCACAATTTTCTGACAACGCCACGCCGGCCTCACGCGCTCGCGCGCGCGATCGCGTCGTCGATGCGCTTGAGCGCGCGATCGCGGCCGACGAGATAGACGGTGTGGTCGATCGACGGCGACACCTGCGTGCCGGTCATGGCCACGCGCAGTGGCTGCGCGACCTTGCCCATGCCCTCGCCGATCGCGGCGGCGGCGTCCTGTATTGCCTTGTGCACGTTCTCGACGCTCCAATCCTCGAGGCTCGCCAGCTGCGCGTGCACCGCTTGTAGTGCGGGCACCGCAGTCGCCGCCTTCAGGTGCTTGGCGACCGCGGCATCGTCCCAGGACACGATCGGCCCGTACCAGATGCTCGCCTTCTCGGCCATCTCGCGCAACGTCTGTGCGCGTTCGCGCAGGGCGACGATCACGTCCACCGGCGCGGGACCCCGCGCGGGATCAAGGCCTTGCTGGCGCAGATGCCATTCAAACTCGGGCGCGAGTTCGAGCGGATCGTCGCTCTTGATGTATTGCTGGTTGATCCACTTGAGTTTGTCGAGATCGAAGCGCGCCGCCGCCTTGTTCACGTCGCTGACGTCGAACAGGTCGATCATCTGCTGGCGCGAGAAGATCTCCTGGTCACCATGCGACCAGCCCAGGCGCACGAGATAGTTGAGCAGCGCGTGCGGCAGGAAACCGTCGTCGCGATACTGCATCACGCTGACCGCGCCGTGGCGTTTCGACAGCTTCTGCCCGTCGGCACCGAGAATCATCGGCAGGTGCGCGAACGCGGGCACCTTCGCGCCGAGCGCGTGGTAGATGTTGATCTGGCGCGGCGTGTTGTTGACGTGATCGTCGCCGCGGATTACATCGGTGATGCCCATGTCGATGTCGTCGACGACGACCGCGAAGTTGTAGGTCGGGAAACCGTCCGAGCGGAAGATGACCAGATCGTCGAGCTCGTCGTTGCTCCACTCGACGCGGCCCTTGACCTTGTCGTCGAACACGACGCTGCCGCCGTGCGGGTTCTTGAAGCGGACCACGCGGTTCGGATCATCACGGTACTCCTCGTTGCGCTCACGATAGTAGCCGTTGTAGCGCGGCTTCTCGTTCTTCGCCATCGCGGCGTTGCGCATCGCCTCGAGTTCGTCCTTGGTCTCGTAGGCGTAGTAGGCCTTGCCGGCCTTGATCAGTTCCTCGGCGACATGGCGATAGCGGTCCATGCGCAGGGTCTGGTAGTACGGACCTTCGTCGGCGTTGAGGTCGAGCCAGCGCATGCCGTCGAGAATGGCCTGCACGGCGGCATCCGTCGAACGCTCGCGGTCGGTGTCCTCGATGCGCAGAATGAATTCGCCACCGCGATGCCGCGCCTCGAGCCAGCAGTACAGCGCAGTGCGCGCGCCGCCGATGTGCAGGTAGCCGGTGGGACTGGGGGCGAAGCGGGTGCGAACGGTCATTGCGAAAACTTACTCGGAAAAATGGGCGGAGGTATAGATTCTTCTTTCGCGCAAAGCGCGCGAAAGAGTAACAGAAGGCGCGCTAAACTTCGCTTTTAGACCAGAGAATGCAGACGATGAAACGATGGTTCCTTGCAGCAGCAGCGGCTGCATTCCTTGCCGGCTGCGCTACCCCCGGACATGCTCCCACGAAGTCGGCGCAACCCGCGCCGGGCGCACATGCGCAGCTCGTCCTGCTCGAAACGACTGATATTCACTCTAACGTCATGAGCTATGACTACTACAAGCTGGCCGAGGACAAGGGTATAGGCCTGGAGCGTGCGGCGACGCTGGTGCATGCGGCGCGCAAAGAATTTACCAACACGATGCTGTTCGATGCCGGCGACACGATCCAGGGCACGGTGCTCGCCGACTACGAGGCACAGGTCAAGCCGGTAGCCTGCGGGCAGGAGTTGGCCGTGTACAAGGCGATGGACGCGCTCGGCTACGACGCGGCGACGATCGGCAACCACGAATTCAACTACGGCCTGCCGTTCCTGAGCCAGGTCACCGGCACCGCGTTCGACGTGACCAATGTTCCGGTCGAGCATTGCAAGGGGCCGGATTTCCCGCTCGTGCTGTCGAACGTGTTCAGTGCGAAGGACGGCAAGCCGCTGTACGCGCCGTGGAAGGTGCTCGCGCGCACGATCAAGACGCCGACGGCCGACGGCAAGACGGTTGAGACCCCGATCAAGATCGGCGTGCTCGGCTTCACCCCGACCTGGATCCTCGAGTGGGACAAGCGCAACCTCGACGGCAAGGTCACGGTGATGGGCGTGGTCGAAGCCGCGCAGAAATACGTGCCTGAAGTGAAGGCGGCCGGTGCGGACATCGTCGTCGCGATCTGCCATTGCGGCCTCAACCCTGCGCCGTACTCGGAAAGGCTCGAAAACGCCGGCTGGCATCTCGCCGGCGTGGCCGGCATCGATGTCGTGATGCTCGGCCACTCGCATGATGTCTTCCCGAACCCAAGCGATGCCAAGTCGCGCTATGCGCACATGGCCGAGGTCGATAATGCACGCGGCCTGGTGCGCGGCGTACCCGCGGTGATGGGTAACTATTTCGGCAAGAGCCTCGGCGTAGTCGATCTGGCACTGGTTTGGAACGATGGCCGTTGGCAGGTCGACCGTGCGGTAAGCAAGTCCGAGGTACGTTCGGTCAAGGGCGCGGCTGCCGACGAGCACATCGCCGAGCTGGTCAAGGACGAACACGCCGGCGCGATCGAATACGTGAAGACACCGATCGGCCGCAGCGACTACGACATCAGCACCTATTTCGTCGCCGCGGGCGACACCTCGGCGCTGAGCCTGGTCAACGCGGCCGAGCGCGACTACGCGCAGAAGTACATCAAGCAGAATCTGCCGCAGTACGCCTCGCTACCCGTGCTCGGCGCCGCGTCGCCGTTCAAGGCGGGCTTCGGCGGGCCGAACGACTATACCGACGTGCCTGCCGGCAAGCTCGCGATCAACAATGCCGCCGACCTCTACCTGTATCCGAACACGCTGACCGCAGTGAAGGTGAACGGCGCCGGCCTCAAGGCGTGGCTGGAAAAATCCGCCGGCTGGTTCCAGCGCATCGACCCGGCGACACATGAGACCCAGGAACTGGTCAACACCAAGTTTCCGACCTACAACTTCGACGTGCTGCAGGGCGATCTCACCTGGGCGATCGACGTCACGCGCGAGCAGGGCCAACGCATCGTCGATCTCAGATATCGCGGCAAGCCGGTACGTGACGACGAGGAGTTCATCGTCGTCACCAACAACTATCGCGCGAGCGGCGGCGGCAGCTTTCCTGGCCTCGACGGCAACAACATTGTTTTCTCCGCACCGGACACCAACCGCGACGCGCTGATCGGCTTCGTGCGTGCGCAGCGCGAGATCACGCGCAGGAAATTCGGCGACCAGCGCAGCTGGCGCTTCGCCAAGGTGAAGACGGCGGGCCCGGTCGTGTTCACCTCGGCTGCGGGCAAGCTCGAAGTCGCGCATGCTGCGGGGCTGAAGAACGTCGCGCTGGTCAAGGACAACGGCGACGGCACGGCAGTGTATTCGGTCGACCTGTCGCGCTAACGGCCGCGCAGCCCTCTTCCCCGTCGAGCCGGGGGAGAGGGAGCGATGCGAACGAAGGGGCTATGGACAGCCCTTGCTGCCGCTGCAATATATTGCGGGTTCCCGCGCAAGGGAGAGGGCGATGCCAGGCGTAGCGAGCTATGTGAGCGGCCCCTCGTCCGAGCCGTTGATCGGCGAAACGATCGGCACGTGCTTCGACCGCATCGCGCGCGAACATGCGGCGCGCGACGCGCTGATCGTGCGTCGGCAGAACGTGCGCTGGACCTATGCCGAACTCGCCGACCATGTCGACCGCGTTGCTGCAAGCCTGCTGCGCCTCGGCCTCGAACCGGGCGACCGCGTCGGCATCTGGGCCCCGAACTGCGCCGAGTGGACGCTGACCCAGTTCGCCACGGCCAAGGCCGGGTTGATCCTGGTCAACATCAATCCAGCCTATCGGCGCAACGAGCTCGAATATGCGCTCAACAAGGTCGCTTGCAAGGCACTCGTGCTCGCGCCAGGTTTCAAATCGAGCAACTACCTCGAGATCCTCGGCGACATCGCGCCGGAACTTGCGCAGTGCATCCCGGGCAAACTCGCGGCTGCGAAGCTGCCCGAGTTGCGCCACGTGATTCGACTCGGCGCGCAGTCCTCGCCCGGAGCGCACAACTTCGACGCGCTGCTCGTCGCAGCGAGCACTGCGGAATTGGAACAACTCGCCGCACTCGGCGCACGCCTGCAGTTCGACGATCCAATCAACATCCAGTTCACCTCGGGTACGACCGGCCTGCCGAAAGGCGCGACGCTGACCCACCACAATATCCTCAACAACGGCTACTTCGTCGCCGAGACGATCAAGCTCGCGCCCGGCGAGCGCCTGTGCATCCCGGTGCCGCTGTACCACTGCTTCGGCATGGTCATGGGTAATCTCGGCTGTGTCACCCACGGCGCGACGATGGTCTATCCGGGCGAAGCCTTCGACGCGGGCGCCGTACTCGAAACGATCCAGGCCGAACGTTGCGTCGGGCTGTACGGCGTGCCGACGATGTTCATCGCCGAACTGGGTCACCCGGACTTCGCCAAATACGATTTGTCCAGTTTGCGTACCGGCATCATGGCCGGATCGCCCTGCCCGATCGAGGTGATGCGCCAGGTGATCGAACGCATGCACATGCGCGAGGTGACGATCGCCTACGGCATGACCGAAACCTCGCCGGTCAGCTTCCAGAGTTCGACGAACGATTCGGTCGAGCGCCGCGTGTCGACGGTCGGCCGCATCCATCCGCATCTCGAAGTGAAGGTCGTCGATGAAAACGGCCGCATCGTGCCGCGCGGCGAGCCGGGCGAGCTGTGCACCCGCGGCTACTCGGTCATGCTCGGTTACTGGGGCGACGAGGCGAAGACTGCCGAAGTGCTCGACCGTGCCGGCTGGATGCACACGGGCGACCTCGCGACGATCGACGCCGAAGGCTACTGCAACATCGTCGGCCGCTCGAAGGACATGGTCATCCGCGGCGGCGAGAACGTCTATCCGCGCGAGGTCGAGGAATTCCTCTACCAGCATCCCAAGGTGCAGGACGTGCAGTGCGTCGGCGTGCCCGACCCCAAATTCGGCGAGGTGCTCTGCGCCTGCGTGATTCTCAAACCGGGCGTTTCGGCCGACGAAAACGAACTCAAGGAATTCTGCAGGGGCGAGATCGCCCACTACAAGGTGCCGCAATACGTGCGCTTCGTCGATTCGTTCCCGATGACGGTGACCGGCAAGATCCAGAAATTCATTTTGCGCCAGGCGATGGCGGACGAGCTGGGGCTGATCGCGCAGAAGACGGCGTAGCTACTGCGCGACTCCAGCCGGAGCTACATCGCCGGCGAGCAACTTGTTCAGTTCCTCGACGAACTGCGGCGTGAGCGATTTCGAGAAACCTCTTCGAATATCGGCAATCCTGCCGTCCATGCCAATCACGACGACGAACGGGATAGCGTGGATATTGTACGGGGCGCTTATCGAACCCTTGGCGTCGTCGAGCAGGGTCAGTTTGGTGTTCTCGCCGAGCACCTCGACTATCTGTCGGAATCGATTGCTGCCTTCCCGCCAATTCACCGCGAGCACGACGAGCCGCTGCGGGCTGACTTGACGCTGGATGCGGTCGAGGACGGCGAGTTCCTCCCTGCAAGGCGAGCACCACGACGCCCAGAAGTCGATCACGACAACCCGACCGCGATACTGGCTCAAGCGGACTTCGTTGCCGTGGATGTCCTTGCCGATGTAGTCGGGCGGTTCGTCACCGACTTTGACCCCACCCAACACCATGCCGACCAGAAGCATCAGACTAGTCAGCATGGTGTCTCAGCCTGCCGGTCGACTACGGTTTCACGTGCACCGTGATCTTCTTCGACACCAGCGGCGGATCGAATGGCACATGCGCCAGGTCGGCGAAATCCAGCTGCAAGGTGTGGTCGCCCGGCGCCAGTTTGATCGTGTCCTCGGTCTGGCCCTTGCCGTAGTGCTTGTGGGTGGCGTCGTTCGGGATAGGCTGTCCGCTCGGCGGCAGCTCGGCCACGTCGATCAACAGGTGGTGATGCCCCGTGCCCGGGGTCGGGTCACCGGCCGGGCGGATCGCGATGCCCTTGACGCCGAACTTGACCGTGAATTCCTGTCCCACCGTTTCGCCGTTCTTCGGCGATTCGATGAACACCGATGCGCCCGCCGGCGCCTTCTTCGACTCGACGCCGGCCGGCTTGGCCGCGTCCTGGGCAAAGGCCGAACCCGCGCACAGCGCCAGTGTGACGGCCAACAAGATCGATTTGCGCATTGCTCTCTCCCGTTCGACGAATTGGGCCAATCATACCCTTGGCGACGTTAAACTGCTGCGATGCCGGCGGCACCGCGCAGAATGAAGGCAGCTGGAAAAACCGCCGACCGCCTCCACATTGGACCGTGATGCCATCGACCCAAGACACCACGCGCACGACCCTGGTCGGCGCCTTCCGCCGCCTGATGCCGACCGTATGGCACTACCGCGGCCGCGTATTCGCCGCACTCGCCTTCCTCGTCGTCGGCAAGCTGGCCAATATCGCCGTGCCGGTCGTGCTCAAGCACTTGGTCGACGGGCTCGACGTGAAGCCCTCCCCGCTCGTCATCCCGCTGCTGCTGTTGATGGCCTATGGCGCGCTGCGCCTGTCGACCTCGTTCTTCCAGGAACTGCGCACGATCGTGTTCGCGCGCGTGCTCGCGCGCACCTCGCGCGAAATCACGCTACGCGTGTTCGCTCACCTGCACAATTTGAGTCTGCGCTTCCACCTCGACCGCCGCACCGGCGGCGTCGCGCGCGACGTCGAGCGCGGCATGACATCGGTCTCCGACCTGCTCGACTGGACGATCTACACGATCCTACCGACCCTGTTCGAGATCGCGGTGATCTGCACGATCCTCATGCTCAACTACGACTGGAGCTTCACCGCGATCACGCTCGCGACGCTCGTCGTCTATATCACCTTCACCTTCTCGATGACCGAGTGGCGCCTGCGCTTCTACCGCGCGGCGAACGAGGCCGATACCGAGGCAAATGCACGTAATGTCGACGCCCTGCTCAACTACGAGACGGTCAAGTATTTCGGCAACGAACAGCACGAGTTGCGCCGCTTCGACGTGAGCCTGCGCAATCTCGAAGAGGCTACGGTGAAGTCGCAGAAGTCGCTCGCGGCACTCAACATCGGCCAGACCGCGATCGTCGCGATCGGCCTCACATTGCTGCTCTGGCGCGCTTCGGCCGGCGTCGTTGCCGGTGCGCTGAAGATCGGCGACCTGGTCATGGTCAATGCGTTCCTGATCCAGCTTTCAATCCCGCTCAACTACCTCGGCATGGTCTACCGCGAGGTCAAGCAGGCGCTGACCAATATCGAGCGCATGTTCGGCCTGCTCGCCGAGCCGCAGGAGATTCGCGATGCGCCGGGCGCGAAATCGCTCGCGCTGCGCGGCGGCGAGGTGCGTTTCGACGATGTATCGTTTGGCTACGATCCCGCGCGAGGCATTTTGCACAATGTGGATTTTTCCATTCCCGCGGGCAAGACCGTCGCGGTGGTCGGTACCACGGGCGCAGGCAAATCGACATTGTCGCGCCTGCTCTACCGCTTCTATGACGTGAACGGCGGCGCGATCCGCATCGACGGCCAGGATATCCGCGCGGTCACGCAGGAATCACTGCGCAACGCGATCGGCATCGTGCCGCAGGACACTGTGCTGTTCAACGATTCGATCTATTACAACATCGCCTACGGCAAGCCCGAGGCGACGCGCGACGACGTGATCGCCGCCGCGCGTGCCGCGCACATCCACGAGTTCATCGTCTCGCTGCCACAGGGCTACGACACCGGCGTCGGCGAGCGCGGGTTGAAACTGTCCGGCGGCGAGAAGCAGCGCGTCGCGATCGCGCGCGCGCTGCTCAAGAACCCGACCATTCTCGTCTTCGACGAAGCGACCAGCGCACTCGACACGCGCACCGAGAAAGTCATTCAGGCCGAACTCGCCGAGATCGCGCGCGAGCGCACCACGCTCGTCATTGCGCACCGGCTGTCGACGATCGTCGATGCCGACGAAATCCTCGTCCTCGACCACGGCCGCATCATCGAACGTGGCACCCACGGCGGTCTGCTTGCGCACGGTGGCCGCTACGCGGCGCTGTGGGCGATGCAACAGCAGGCCCGCGACGCTGCGCCAGTTTCGCCACCTGCGGCTGCACCGCAGGTCGAGCTCGCGGCGCAATGACTTAAAAGCAAGCTTTCACTTAAAAGCAGAGCTTCCGTTCGTCCTGCGGACGAGCGGCTTACTTTCTTTGCTTGCACAAAGAAAGTAAGCAAAGAAATGCACCCCAGAGCATTGCGCCCTGCGCGCATCCTGCGCTTCGGGTCCGCATCAGCAGTCGGGTTCCGTTGACAGCACATCCTTGTGCTGACAACGGAATCTGCGCGATCCCTCGCGCAGCCCCTGCGGGCGTTTCCGACCGCTACCGCCGCAATGCAATGGGGACCCGGAGAAGCCAAGGCAGCGCGCTCCTGCGCGCAGAAGCAAAGAAAAAGCGCTGCGCGCTGTTGCTTTTGATCTGGTTTGTGATCTTCGGTCCCCGTTTGCCGCGGCGAGGGCAGGACGGAAACGTCCGTAGGATCGCGCGCACGATGCGCGCGAGTTCGTTGCACGCACAGGGATGGGCGTTCAACGAACCCCGGCCTGACCTCGCGAACTGCCGCAGGCAGCGCGGCATCCGGGAGGTGTTCTCTTTGGTTACTTTCTCTTGCACAAGCAAGAGAAAGTGACCCGCGCGCCGGACGCGCGCGGAAAACCGAAGGGACGCGATAGCAGCCTGAAGCGATATTCACCGGACGGCATCCCTGCAGTCTGGATTCCGACAATCCCTGCCTGAATGACGAGCAGAGGAAACCGCGGTAACGCGACCGAAACAATTTGGTAACGCCATATACACCCCACGGCACTAGCGTGCGCTCAGTACGCGGCAATAGCCGCGCGGAGCCAACCGATGCGCATCGCCATGGTCACCGAGACGTTCCCGCCGGAAATCAACGGCGTCGCCTTGACCGTGGCCGGCCTGGCGCAGGGTCTGCGCGAAGCGGGGCATACGGTGCAGGTCGTGCGTCCGCGCCAGGCCGACGACGACGTCGATACGGACGAAAATGGTCCCGACGTGCTCGTGCGCGGCGCGCGCCTGCCGAAATATCCGGGCCTGCAGTTCGGCCTGCCGACCGCGCGTCGCCTGCGCAAGCTGTGGAAGGACGAACGCCCCGACGCGATCTACGCAGCCACCGAGGGCCCGCTCGGCTATTCGGCGTTGCGCGCGGCACGCGCGCTCGGCATTCCTGCAGCGACCGGTTTCCATACGCGCTTCGACGATTTCGCCCGCCACTACGGCTTCGGTTTCCTCACCCCGGTCGTGTTCGCCTACCTGCGCCGCTTTCATCGCCAGGGCGCAGCGACGCTGGTACCGACGATCGAACTGCGCGATTTCCTGATCGAGAACAAGTTCGGCGACGTCGTCCTGCTGCGCCGCGCCGTGGACAACGCGCTGTTCTCGCCCGCGCATCGCGACGATGCACTGCGTGCGCAATGGGGGCTCAAACCCGGCCAGCTCGCGGTGATCTACGTCGGACGTATTGCTCCGGAAAAAAATCTGCCGCTCGCGGTGCGGACATTCCGCGAGGTCCAGAAGATCCGGCACGACGCGCGCTATGTCTGGGTCGGCGACGGCCCTTCGCGCGCCGCGCTCGCCGCCGAGAACCCCGACTTCATCTTCGCCGGCATCCAGCGTGATGCCAATCTTGCGCGCCATTTCGCCAGCGCCGATCTGTTCGTATTCCCGAGCCTGACCGAGACCTTCGGCAACGTCACGCTCGAGGCGCTCGCCAGCGGTCTGCCGACCGTGGCCTTCGACTACGGCGCCGCACGCGAACACCTCAACCCCGACTGCGGCCGGCGTGTGCCGTTCGGCAACGAAGACGCCTTCGTGCGCGCGACGCTTGACCTGGTGCGCGGCGACGTGACGCGCGCAGACATCCGCGCCGCCGCGGTCGGCGCCGTCGCCGAACTCGAACCGGCCGCGGTCGCCGCGCAATTCGCCAAGCTGCTCGCGGGTCTGCCGCGGCTCGGCACCAAGATCACCGGCAACGGCAATCTCCGCGAGGGAGCGACATGAGCGCGATGCAACTTCTGCAGACTCTCGAACTGCGCAGCCGCGAAGTGCGCCTGTGCAAGCGCGCCAACGACTGGGGCGCGCGCAAGACGATTGCCGGCTTCTTTGGCGTTATCAGCCGGCTCGGCGACGGCGCGTTCTGGTACGTGCTGATGCTCGCGATCGCGCTGTTCGGCGGCGCCAAGGGCATTTTGGTCGCGCTGCAGATGGGCCTGACCGGCCTTGTCGCCGCCACGATGTATCGCACACTCAAGCGCTGGACGCGGCGCCCACGTCCGTTCCGCACGCATCGCGACATCGTGCCGCTGGTGCTGCCACTCGACGAATTCAGCTTTCCTTCCGGTCACACCCTGCACGCGGTGACGTTCACGATCATCGCGCTCGCCTGGTTCCCGCTGCTCGCGCCGCTGCTGATCCCGTTCGCGCTGCTCGTCGCCGCCTCGCGCGTCGTGCTCGGGCTGCACTATCCGAGCGACGTGCTCGCGGCGACGCTGATCGGATGCGGACTGGCGACGACCTCGCTCTGGCTCGCCTCGCTGATCCGCTTCTGATCACAACGCTAGGGCACTTCGAAAAACCGTAGCGAGCGAAGAGAATTTGCGCGTCGCCGGAGCGCAGGAACCGGAGTGTACAGTCGAGTACATGAGGATTCCGAGCACCGCCGGCGCGCAACATCGAGCGCAGTAGGTTTTTTCGAAGTGCCCTACAGCGATTCCACTTTCGCGCGCACGACGCCGGGGCGCAGCTGCTGCTCCCAATCGACGGGCACGGCAACTTGCGCATTCCCGGCTGTCGCCTCGAGCGCGTCGAGATCGACGTCGGCGATCAGCCACGTCTCGCCGGGGTTTGCGGCGGCGAGCAGACCGTCGTCGGGCAGGCCACGATCGCTCGGCGCGTAGACCGCGGCGCGGCCGGTGTTCGTGTCGAGCGCGGGATTGTCCGGCGCTTCGCCCGCGGTGACGGACTGAGCGACGAAGATGCGGTTTTCCAGCGCGCGCGCCATGCAGCCGATGCGCACGCGCGTGGCGCCTGCCTCGGTGTCGGTGCAGCTCGGCACGAGCAGCAGGCGCGCCCCGGCCTCGCGCTGCGCGCGTGCGTAGAGCGGAAATTCGCTGTCGTAACAGATCGCGATCGCAATACGCCCGAACGGCGACTCGAACGCCTTGAGCGCGTCGCCCGGCTCGATCACTCGATGCGCTTTTTCGAAGCCGGTCAATGCGAGCTTGTCCTGGAAGACATGCGCACCGTCCGCAGAAAACAGATAGGCGCGGTTGCGATACTTGCCATTCGGCTGAGCGAGCAGGAAAGTGCCGGCGAGCAGATGGATGCGATGCGCGGTCGCGAGCCCGGCGAACAGGCGCAGCCAGTCCTCGTGCACGGCCTGCAGCGCGGCGAGCGTCGCCGCGAAATCGGCGCGGGTTTTCGCGTTCAGCGTCGAGGCGAGTTCGAGCGCGAGGTATTCCGGCAGCACGACGATGCGCGCGCCCTGTGCGGCCGCGGCAGCAACTTCCGCGCTCACGCGCGCGGCGAATTCGTCGAACGAGGCCGGCGCGCCGATACGCCATTGGGCGAGAGCGATTTTCATTCGGAAAGTTTAGCGCAGGAAACAAAGCTGCAATCCAAGTGTGGCGGGGTTGGGACGATTTCAATACGATTCGATTTTGTCGGGAGCGATGCGATGGACACGAAAATCCGCGTCGGCATCGGCGGCTGGAACTACGCGCCGTGGCGCAACAACTTATATCCGCCGAAATGGCCGCAGAAGCGCGAACTTGAATTCGCCAGCCGGCAACTCACCTCGATCGAGATCAACAGCACCTACTACAGCCCGCAGAAACCGCCGACCTACGCACGCTGGCGCAGCGAGACGCCGGACGGATTCGTGTTCTCGCTCAAGGCGCCGCGCTTCTGCACCGATCGGCGCACGCTCGCCGACGCGGGCAACGCGATCGACGGCTTCGTCTTCGGCGGGCTGGCCGAATTCGGCGACCGGCTCGGACCGATCAACTGGCAATTGCCGCCGTACAAGGCGTTCGACCGTGCTGATCTGGCCGCGTTCTTCGACTTGCTGCCGCGCGCGCTCGACGGCCTGCCGTTGCGCCATGTGCTCGAAGTGCGCCACACGAGCTTCCTCTGCGCCGAGTATCTCGAACTCGCGCGCCGCCAGCGCATCGCCACCGTGTTTACCGATTCGCCGAAATATCCGTCGCTGGCCGACGCGACCGGCGACTTCGTCTACGCGCGACTGATGCGCAGCGAGGCGGATATCGACACCGGCTATGCCGCCGCCGATCTCGATCTCTGGGCACAGCGCGCGCAGGCCTGGAGCGAGGGCGCGGAGCCAACCGATCTGCCGCGCGTACAAGCTGCGCCCAACGGCGGCGGCGCAAGCACCGCGCCGCGCGAGGTGTACATCTATTTCATCAGTGCGGCGAAAGAACGCAATCCGGCCGCGGCGAAATCGCTGATCGAACGCCTGCGCTGAGCGAGGCCGGCCGGCGCACTCAGTGGCGGCGCAGCGACCAGAACGGGATGTCGCGGCGCAGACGAAAGCCGATCCGTTCGTACAGTTGCTTCGCGCGCGGATTTTCGTGGCTGACGTGCAGGAACGGCAGCCGGCCCTGGCGCAACGTATCGTTGGTCAGCATTGCGGTCAGCCGTCGCGCATAGCCCAGGCCGGCGAAGTCCGGATGCGTGCAGATTGCGCTCATCTCGCGCGCCGAGTCCGTACCCAGGCGCTCGCCGATCATCGCCGCGAGGCGGCCGTCGCGATAGATGCCGAAGTAGCGGCCCATGTCCATCGTGCGTTCGCGAAAATAGTGCGGATAGACCAGCGCGGTCAGCGCGAGCACGTCGGCGCGATGTGCCGCGGACAGTTCGATCGGTTCCGGCCCCTCGACCTGCGCGATCGGCTGCTCGCAGACCATCTGCGCGAGCGGACGAAACGGCTCAAGCGTCCAGTGCGCGGGCGCCTTCGGCGCGACACCGAGCAGGTACACGCTCTCGCCCGGCGCGACCAGGGCCTCGAGGTCGGACGTCGCCGCGGCCCGTGCATCGGCGACGGCGAGGAATGGCGCGTACTCCGGCGGATAGCGCGCAACATTGCCGGAACGCAAGGCCAGGTCGCGATGGACGCTGGCCAGCGAAGACCAGAACGGATTGTCGAGTTCGGGATGCGCCGACATGGCAATGGAGCTGAATGGACTGAGGAGGATTCTTCTTCGGCGACGCGAACTTCGCAAGCGTGGAAGTCCCGCATCATTTCCGCCCCCCACTTGCTCAGACGAGCCACTTTAATCCGATCTTTACTTTTGCGCGCGTAGAATCCCGCCGCCGGGCTCGGTGGGGGTAGACTTCGGGCCGCAGCCATACAACGGCGCGATACGTTACATTCCAACCAAAGGAGTACGTATGACCCTGATGCAGATCAATTCCCCCAATAAACTCCGCCGCCTCTGTGCGGCGATTGTGCTCGCCGCAGCGGCGCTGCCGGCGATGGCGATCACGTTCGGCACCGCCGATGGCAGCGGCCATCCCAACGTCGGCTCGATGGTCGTCAAAACGCCGAACGGCGTATTCCAGTGGTGCTCCGGCACGCTGATCGCCCCGCAGGTGTTCCTCACTGCCAGCCATTGCACGCAGCCGATCGCGCAGTACCTCAGCGACCATCCCGACTGGCAGTTTCTCGTCACCTTCGACCCGATAATCGACACGACCGGCACAACCGGCACGTTCTACACCGGCACGCCGCATACCAATCCCTTGTACGGCACGGGCGGACAGAACGATCCGCACGACATCGCCGTGATCACGCTCGACTCGGCACCACCGCTGTCACCGGCCAGCCTGCCAACGGCCGGCCTGTTCGATGCGATGAAAGCGAGCGGCACGCTCAACGGCACGCGTTTCACCGCGGTCGGCTACGGTTCGACGCGCGACTCGATCAAGAAAGGCCCACAGGGCATCGACGACAGCAACGTCGAGCGCCAGACCGTCGACCAGGGCTTCCGCTTCCTCACCGACGCCTGGTTGACTTTCGACATGCTGCCGACCGGATCGAACAACAGCGGCGGCACCTGCTACGGCGATTCCGGTGGACCGCATTTCCTGCGCGACACGAACGGCACCGAGACCGAAATCGTCGCCGCTATCACGATCACCGGCGACGCGCAGTGCAAGTCCTCGGACAAGGACTATCGCACCGACTCGCCGTCGGCGCGCGCATTTCTCGCTGATTTCGTCACGCTGCCCTGATTCGCTGCATCCGTTCGGAACTCCTCCTCCGTCGCGGGGAGGGGTTGCTTTCTGCGCGACCTAGCCGAAGTCGGCCTCCATCACCTGACGCACCTCGCACTCCAGTTCCCAGCCGTCGGCGATGTGCAGCTCGACGAAACGCTCGGTCAGCGCGATCGCCTCTTCCAGCGACTGCGCCTGCAGCATCGCGTAGCCGCCGACCACTTCCTTGGTTTCGGTGAACGGTCCGTCGACAAGGCTGATCTTGCCGCCGCGCAGACGTACGCGCTTGCCCTTGGCGGTCGGCATCAGGCCGGCAGTATCGAGTAAGGTTCCGTTGCGGGTCATGTCGCCCATCAGCTTTCCCATCTCGCTCATCAGGCGTTCGCTGGGCTCTTTTCCGGTGTTTTCCTGGACCCGGATCAGGGATAGAAATCGCATCATTGGTCTCCTGTGTGATTGGACGGACGGCCGTTGCCAGCGGCGAACAGGCCGTTTCCATCTCGACGACGAACGAGATGATGCAGGATCGACATTAAGCAGGCCGGCTGCTTCTCCCCCACGGACGAGAGGTCACGCCTGCGCGCGCAAGGAACGCGCAATCAAGCCGATACCGCCGAACAACAGCACGAGCATCAACAACGTGTTGAACAGGCTGGTCGGGTGGAAATAGATCTGCAGGTTGGCGATCACGCCGGCAAGCACGATGGCGAGGCCGGCGATCGTCAGCAGCCAGCCGACCATCGACTTGCCGTTGAAAAACAACAACGCGACGCCGGCCGCGAACGGCACTAGCGAAAGGCCGAACGAGTTGTAGCCCCACAACGACCACATACCGCTCGTCACCGTCACCTGGTTCATCAGCAGCCAGCCGCCGACCACGGCAAGCACGAAGCCAATGAGAAATTGCCCCACGCCACCCGGTGTGCCACCCGCACCTGACATCGCCATGATCCTGCTCCCCTCGCTGAAGGGCTTCTTTTTACGCAAGAAGGCGGCAGCGGGTCAACCGACGACGCCACCCGCCGCGATTCACACCCCGCGTAAACTCGTCTACGCTAGCCCCATGGCTACCGAATCAGCGCTCAGCCGAGCGGCGGCGGACACATGACCATCGAATTCCCGCTCGAACGCGATCACGTGGAGCTGCACCACCTGCTCAAGCTCACCGGCGTCTGCAACAGCGGTGGCGCAGGCAAGGCCATGGTCGCGAGCGGTGCGGTGACCGTCGACGGCGTGGTCGAGCTGCGCAAGACCTGCAAGATCCATGACGGACAAGTTGTGCAGGCTGGCGATGTGGTAATCCGCGTCGCCGCCGTGCATTAGCAGAGAGATCCGCGCTCGCCCTTCTTTTCAAACCCTCTTTTTTTCGAACAGGAGTGGATATGTCGACTTGCCCACAATGCGGCGCGAGCGTCGCCGCGAATGCGCACAACTGCCCGCAATGCGGTGCGGATGTGATCTTCCACTACGTCCCGCACCCTCGAATCGCCAAACGCAAGGAACATGCGCCATTCAAGAGAAGGGACTTGTTGCCGAGTGACGGAGCAATCCAGCGCTTCAACGCTTTCCTCGCGGTGAAGATCACCAGCGCGGTCGGCACGATGTGGTGTGCTTATCTTTTCGCCGGCCTCGCGCTCGTCAGTCTGCCGGAAGCCATTCGTGGCGGCACGGCACCGCTGATCGCCTGGATCGCGCAGACCTTCCTGCAACTGGTGCTGCTGTCGATCATCATCGTCGGCCAGAAGGTCGACGGTGTCGCCTCGGACAAGCGCGCGGTCGAAACCTACAACGATGCCGAGGCAGTCCTGCACGAAGCCATGCAGATTCAGGCGCACCTGGCTGCGCAGGACAAGGTATTGACTGACCTGATCGGCGAGGTGCGCGCTCGGAAGACCTCTTGACCGCGGCTGCCTTCTCGGGGAATGGCGCGTTCGGAAAGTGAGCCCTGACCCCACTTTCCGCAGCTTCCGCTCTACTGAGACTATTTAGCGACGAAAACAAACGTCTCCTGCCCGCAGACATCCCCGACACGACGGCCGAGGACAAATCCATTTTTCTCCGCCAGCGCGGCGAAATACTCCGGCTGCACGTCGGCGCGGAATTCGTCGCCGCTGAACTTGCTGTCGCCTTCGGGACGATCGTGGATCGAAGCGATCAATTTGCCGCCGCGCTTGAGCACGCGGCGTGCTTCCTGCAGGTAGCGCAGCGTCGCGCCTTCCTTGAGATGGGTGAACAACGAGGCGGCGAAGGCCAGAGTCATGCTGCCGTCCGCCGCCGGAAAGACGACTTCCTCCGCACTGACTGCACCGTCGGGGTTGTAGCGCGGCCCGCGCACATCGAGATGGGCGAAGCGAAAGCGTCCGCTCGTCACCGGCGAGATGAAACGCGAATTCCAGTCGATATACGGCTGGATCACGTCGACACCGAGGTAGTCCTCGATCTGCGGATGATGCAGCAGCATGCGCGCGGTGCGCGCGCAGCCGCAGCCGATGTCGAGCACGCGCGCGTGCGCGGGCAATTCCATCGCGACAAGCTGGCCCCAGGCGTCGCCGACGACGAGGAAATTCTCCACCGTCTCGGCGCCGACGTGCAGCATCATGCGCGCATTCGGCAGCGGCGCAATGCCGTTCCAGCGCGGGAAATGTGGATGGGTGGCTTCCGCGTCGGCGGCGGTCGGCAGTGCTCTGTCTTCGGTCATGTCCTCTTCACTCGGTTCAATGTTCAATTCCGTTGTGCAACGCTAGAACCTATCTCAAAACGTAGCGAGCGAAGACAGTTCGCGCGTCGCCGGAGCGCAGGAACCGGAGCATACACAAAGGTATGTGAGGATTACATGCCGCTCCTGCGGCAGGCCCTGCGGGCCAGCTTCGCTGTTCGCTTCGGCTTCCTGCCTTCGCAGTCCGAGCACCGCCGGCGCGCGAAATGTCGAGCGCAGTAGTTTTGGGATAGGTTCTAGTTTAGCGTCGATGTCGATTTTCCTGTTCCCCATTCGTCGCAGACAATGAGGGCTCTTCCTCGAACAACGAGAAACGATCATGTCCAGCACTATCCGCCTGCACCGCGTCCTGCGCGCTCCGCCCGAGCGCATCTACCGCG
>Ga0207694_10000355_pt1 | contig 43275 bp, 59 predicted proteins | sample KBSC34metaG_FD_184353 | JGI IMG/M metagenome (GOLD analysis project Ga0207694, IMG submission 184353) | Corn rhizosphere microbial communities from Kellogg Biological Station, Michigan, USA - KBS C3-4 metaG (SPAdes) (version 2) | ecosystem: Host-associated > Plants > Roots > Rhizosphere > Soil... | reverse complement strand
CCCAAAAATAGCTCCGGAGGGACTTTTCCATCAATGTTTCTGCTCCGGGGGTCTTGAGAAGTGGCATGGAAGGAGGTCTAAACTGTGCCAGCCAGGCGAAGAAGTACCCCGCAACAATCGGGCGTCCCTCGTCCACCGGCCAGAACGCCGCAAGAGCGCGAGAATGAGCTCATCGATGCGGCGGTAGATCTTGTGCATCGCCAAATTCAAGAGGGAACCGCCTCGTCGATGGTTCTGACGCACTACTTGAAGCTCGGTTCGTCGCGAGAACGGCTCGAGCAAACTCGTCTGGAGCATGAGATCGAGCTTGCGAAGACTAAACGCGAGCAGCTGATCTCCGAGATGCAAATGGGCGAGCTTATCCAAGCGGCTTTGAAGGCCATGCGGACATACAGCGGCCAGCCAGCCGAGGTCGAAGACGCAGAGTACGACGAGTACTGAGATGCGAACGTATTCAGAGCTGATTGAGTTCGATACGTTCGAAGATCGGTACAGATACTTGCGTATCAATGGGCAGGTTGGCTGTGAGACGTTCGGTCACAATCGCTGGATCAACCAGCGCTTCTACACATCTCGAGAATGGCGTCGTCTCCGTCGTGATGCCATCGTTCGCGACCAAGGTTGCGATTTGGGGATACCCGGTCGTGAGATTCATTCGGGTTTAATCGTGCATCACATGAACCCGATCACGCAAAGAGACCTTGAGTACGGTACTTCCGTTGCGCTTGATCTGGACAACTTAATCTGCACCACACTCAGGACGCACAACGCCATTCACTTCGGAGATGAAAGTCTGTTGCTGACAGAATTCATCCCCCGAAAGCCTGGCGATACAAAACTTTGGTGAAGGAGACACTATGGCTACCACCAAGAAGGCTTCGGACGGCGAGCAGAGCTCGAACGTCACCGAGGTCAACACGGACGAGGCCGTCACCGCAGCGGTCCAGAACCCGGAGCCCGAGGCGCCCGCCGTTCACGGCAAGTCCACCGGCGAACTCGCGAACGACGTCCTGCACGGGCGTTTCGGCGACTTCAACGTGGTCCGCGAGAACCTCGACAACGCCGGTGCCGACTCCTCCGCCGTCCTGACGGTCGTCAACGAGCGACTGAGCCGCGGCGCTCCGGCTTCCTACCGGCCGAACGTCTCGCAGGTCCTCGACTCCGCCCGCCGCGGCGAGTGGGGCACCAAGAACGTCGCCCTGCGGGTCCGCGCCGCCGGGTACAGCGAGGCCGACGCGCGCCACGTGGAGACTTCGCTCAACCAGGAGAGCTGATCATGACCACCATCGCCTACGACAGGGCCGTCAAGGATCTCGTTAAGGACCTGAGTGCGACCGGCCACGTCAATCACCAGTCGTACACGAAGACGATGGTGACGATCCACCACAACGCCGGGGTCCTCAGTCACGAGGACGTGCTGAACGCCTGGAAGACCCGCGAGGCATCAGCGCATTTCGATGTCGATCGCGTTGGCGCTGTAGCCCAGTACGTGGACGTCCACGAGTACGCCTGGGCATGCGGTAACACGGTCGGCAATCAGACATCCATCTCCATCGAGATGTCCAATTCCGCGACCGGCGGCAATTGGCCTGTCGCCGAGACGACGTGGCACGAGGCCGCTCGTCTCGCTGGGTGGCTGTTTGCTCACGTGATCGGAACGAGGCCCAACTCGAGCAACCTCGTGCCACATCACCACTGGTACGCGACGTCATGCGCTGGCCCCTACGTGGACAGCGTGTTCGGTCAGCTGATTTCGCTCGCTCAGCAGGCCTACGATTCCTTCGTGAGCGGCGGAACAGGAGACAGCATGGACGAGCAGAGCATCATCAACGCGCTTCTCGATACCCCCATCAACCGACAGGGCGTGGACGAGAACAACAAGGCGAAGACGGGCGCAACGAACCTGCGCTCGATCATCTCCTACATGGACGCCGGTTGGGCCCTTCCGGCCCGGGTGATGCTGCCGGTTCTCAACACGTTGGTCGCTCAGGTGAAGACCCTCTCCGACGAGGTGGCGGCCCTCAAGGAGAGCAACAACACGGCCGGCGGTACGGCGCACGTCAAGATCGAGGGCGACTTTCCGTTCACTCCGTCGTCCTGACCTTCTCGGTCAAAATGGTAGCCCAGGGAGGTGAGCCATGATCGACAGCATTCTTGATAGTGTGAAGAAGGTGCTCGGTTTACCTTCGGATCACCACGAGTTCGATGAAGACATCATCATGCACATCAACTCGGCGTTCAGTACGTTGCATCAGTTGGGCGTGGGGCCCGTGCAGGGTTTCGAGATCACTGACAACACTGGGTTGTGGTCCACCTTCCTGGGCGGAAGTCTTCCGCAGAACAACATCCGGTCGTACATGTACCTCTCCGTCCGGATGTTGTTCGACCCGCCTACCACGGGCTACCACGTCGAGGCGATGAAGGCAAAGATCAGCGAGCTCGAGTGGCGCATCAACGTGCAGCGCGAAGGCATCGCTTGGGTTGATCCAGATCCGTCCCCGGACATCGAGGTTCTTGACGGAGGTAGCCCGTGAAAAGTTTCGTCTTCCAGATGAAGCGAGGCTTGGCTTCCGAATGGGCTGCCAAGAACCCCGTCCTGCGAGACGGCGAGATCGGTGTCATCACGGACACCATGCAGTTTGTGATCGGCAACGGCGTCAGCACCTACTCGATCCTTCCGGTGTTCGACAACCACAATCGCATTGCTCAGATGATTGCTGACGCGGTGATCGAGGGCGTTCCGGGACCTCCTGGGCCGGCTGGTCCTACTGGCGCCACCGGAGCAACCGGAGCCACGGGTCCCACTGGTGCTACCGGTGCAGCAGGTGCGACTGGTCCTCAAGGTCCGAAGGGGGACAAGGGTGATACTGGAGCGACTGGCCCGACTGGTCCTGCTGGCGCTGACGGCACGGACTACACTGGTCCAAAAATCACCGTCGCGACCTCGGCACCTTCGACTCCTGCAGTCGGAGACGTCTGGATCGACACGAGCTCATGAGTTTGTACGGGGCTTCGACCGAGTCGTGCCACCTCAGCATTTCTGCCCCCTCTGCTGGTGGCGTTGGATCCGGAGCGTATACCGCAGCGGCTCTCTTCATGCCGAATCTGTTCGGTGGATCCGCTACCATCTGGCAAGGGTACGACGCGACGAACTTCAGCCACCGTGGTTTGTACGTCGACGGTGACATGTGGTGTTTGAATGAGCAAGCGGATACGAATATTCCATCCTTCGGCAATCCGCAGCAATGGTACTGGCTCGTTGTATCCAAAGGATCTGTGACAGAAGCACCGCGGGCGCACTGGGCTGTCTATGACGGAACCAATCCCATGTCATGGACACACCTTGACGCGTCGACAACTCAAGCGGTACGGCCGGACGTCACGCGTCTCTGTTTGGGTGATGAATTCGGTGCAGCGTTCAAGGGGAATATCGCCTGTCTTACTGCCTTCACTACAAAGCTGACCGATTCGGCGATCACCGCGTTGTTTTCTCGAAGCTCTGCAGATATTCTTGCGGCTACTCCACAGTTCTTTGCTCATTGGCCGCAAGCGGACGGCGTGGGTTCAGCATTTCACGACATCGCTGGGGGCGGCGTTGAAACTGTTCGGTCCGGAAACTGGGCCGTCTCGGCGGATCCTCCTAGTTTCAATTTTGCTCTTGGCAGGAGCGGTAAACCCAAGGTCTGGAATGGCTCAAGTTGGGGTCAGCATACTGCCAAAGTGTACTCCGGGAGTACATGGGATTCGCACAAAATGAATGGAGCCACAGCAGGTGGCTGGATCACGTCGAAGTGAGAGGAGGTGGACGTGACCGACGTGGATGACATCCTCGCGCACTTCGGCGTCAAGGGTATGAAGTGGGGCGTGCATCGTAAGAGCTCAGTTCCAGCTTCGAGTGACGCTCAGAAATCGTTGGACATTCGAGCGAAGGCCAAGAAAGGAAAGGCCCGATCGCTGACCAACGAAGAACTGCAGATCGCGATCAATCGCATGAACCTCGAGCAGCAGTTCAAGCGTCTCGCCGTCAACGAGAGGCCTCCTGTCCAGCGATGGGTCGCTTCGACGTTGTTGGAGATCGGTAAGCGCGAGGTTCAGACGGCCATTGCGAAGAAGGTCACGACGACCATCGCCAAGAAGGTCGCGACGGGCGGTGCAGCATGACCAGCATTGAGCCCAGCTACATGATCGCATTTCTTCCGTCCGATGGTTCGTGGTGTCAGCAGGATTTTCCTCACATGACGTTGGTGTGGGGGCCGATAGGCAATCGCGCGGACAGCCAGTTCAACGATCTGGTCAAGGACGCCATTTCCGCATCTCGAATCACGGGCGCGTTCAGTCTTCCGGTCACGGGCCTACAGGAACTGGGTGACCCGCCCGTTGATGCGCTGATGTTCTATCCGACTCCGCAGCTGCTGTTGGCCTACAACATCGTCCAGCAGTGGAATGGTTCGCAATTCCCGAACTATCTCCCGCATGCGACGATCGGCCCGGCAGGATCCGCAAGCCAGATGGCGATGCCACAGAACGTGTGGCCCGATGTGAACGGAAATACGCCGAGCAAGGGACTGCCCTCGAGCCTGTGGTTCAACAGAATCGCTGTTGCATGGGGCGATAAGAAGATCGCGTTCAATATCGATTACTGAAAGGGGTGAATGATGACGCTGTCGAACACGGCTACGCCGTACTACTACGGTTTGTTTCGGGACGCAGTCCTCCGGGGCGAAATTCCGGTCAACCGCGAAGTATCGGCGGAGATGAACCGGATCGATGCGCTCATCGCTAACCCCGGAATCTGGTACGACTCGGAAGCGGTCAACGGTTTCATCGCATATTGCGAAGGAGAGCTGACGCTCACCGATGGAACTGACTTACATCTGCTTCCGACGTTCAAACTGTGGGCAGAACAGATCTTTGGATGGTTTTACTACGTCGATCGTTCAGTCTGGGAACCAGGCGCAGATGGCGAAGACGGCCACTACGTCACCAAGACGATCAAACTTCGGTTGACGAAGAAGCAGTTCCTAATCGTGGCTCGCGGTGCCGCGAAGTCGATGTATGCGGAGTGCATTCAGGCGTTCTTCCTGAATGTCGACACCTCAACGACTCATCAAATCACGACCGCGCCCACGATGAAGCAAGCCGAGGAGGTGATGGCGCCATTTCGCACCGCTATCACACGCGCCAAGGGCCCGCTCTTCAAATTCCTTACCCAGGGCTCCATGCAGAACACCACTGGCAATCGTATGTTGCGGCAGAAACTTGCCGCGACGAAGAAGGGCATCGAGAACTTCTTGACTGGTTCTCTGCTCGAGATTCGTCCGATGACAATTGCGAAACTCCAGGGTCTTCGGCCGAAAGTCGCAACGGTTGACGAGTGGTTGTCCGGCGATATTCGCGAGGATGTCGTAGGCGCCATCGAGCAGGGCGCATCAAAGCAGGACGAGTATCTTATTCTCGCCATTAGCTCTGAAGGCACTGTTCGAAACGGTTCGGGCGACACGATCAAGCTGGAACTGCAGGAAATTCTCAAGGGTGATTACTCGGCGCCGCACGTATCCATCTGGCATTACAAGCTGGACGAGCTTGAAGAAGTCGCCGACCCGGCAATGTGGGTGAAGGCTCAACCTAACATCGGGCGCACCGTCACCTACGATACTTATCAGCTCGATGTGGAACGTGCTGAGAAGGCGCCAGCCGCTCGAAATGACATTCTGGCGAAGAGGTTTGGGATTCCCATGGAGGGGTTCACCTACTTCTTCACCTACGAAGAAACCATCGCGCATTCGCCGCGATATTTCTGGGATTTGCCATGCTCTCTCGGAGCTGACCTCTCTCAAGGTGACGACTTCTGCGCATTCACGTTCCTATTTCCCCTTCCCCGAGGGGAATTCGGTGTGAAGACCAGGAGTTACATCACCCGCAAGACGTTGATGAAGCTTCCTGGTGCACTTCGATACAAGTACGACACTTTTGTCCAAGAAGGAAGCCTGCACGTCCTCGAAGGGACTGTGCTGGACATGATGGAAGTGTACGACGATCTCGATGCACATGTCGAGGCCTGCCGTTACGACATTCGTACCTTTGGTTACGACCCGTACAACGCAAAAGAGTTCGTAACGCGATACGAGCAGGAGAACGGGCCGTACGGAGTCGAGAAGGTCATTCAGGGCGCCCGAACCGAGTCCGTTCCTTTGGGCGAGTTGAAGAAACTGAGTGAAGATCGCTTGCTCATATTTGACGAAGGCCTCATGTCGTTCACCATGGGCAATGCAATCACACTGGAAGACACAAACGGCAACCGCAAGCTCCTGAAGAAACGGACTGAGGAGAAGATCGACAACGTCGCGGCTCTGATGGACGCGTACGTTGCATATAAGCTGAATAAGGAGGCGTTCGAGTGACGGAGGGAGGTAACGTATGACCGTCTTAGGTCGGCTGAAGCACGCCTGGAATGTTTTCATGAATGTCAGACCCACTGATCCGCTCCAGGCGGTGGGCTCCTACGGCACTCGACCGGATCGACTTCGACCCAGGTTCGTCAACGAAAAGACGATCTATCAGTCGATTCTTGCACGAATCGCGATCGATGTTTCTGCCATCCAGATCAAGCACGTTCGTTTGGATGACGACCAGCGGTACGATTCCGACATCGACAGCGGCTTCAACTCCTGTCTCAATCTCGAAGCGAATATCGACCAGGCTGGTCGTGAATTTCGCATGGACATGGCGCTGTCGTTGTTCGACGAAGGGTTCATCGCGATCGTTCCGATTGATGTCACAGTGGACCCGTTCATTACGGGAAGCTGGGATATTCTGACGATGCGGGTCGGCCGTATCACTCAGTGGTATCCTCAGCAAATTCGAGTGTCTGTCTACAACGAGAACACTGGGCTTCGAGAAGAAGTTCTCGTGGACAAACGATACGCTGCGATCATTACCAATCCGCTCTATTCGGTGATGAACGAGCCGAACTCCACGCTTCAGCGCCTCATCAGGACCTTGGGGCAGTTGGACGCGGTTGGCGAGCAGTCAGCATCGGGCAAGCTTGACCTGATCATTCAGTTGCCGTACACGATCAAATCCGAAGCACGACGCCAGCAGGCTGAGCAGCGACGGAAAGACATCGAGTTTCAGCTGAAGGGCAGTCAGTACGGTATCGCTTACACTGATGGTACCGAAAAGGTCGTTCAGCTCAACCGTGCATCCGAGAACAATCTCATGAAGCAGGTAGAGTGGCTGACGGACTTGCTGTACAGCCAGTTGGGCATTACCACTGCGGTGATGAATGGCACTGCCTCCGCGGCCGAGATGCAGAATTACTACAACAGGACTCTGCAGCCGATTCTCGACGCGATTGTGGAAGCCATGCGGCGGTCTTTCTTGACGAAGACGGCACGCACCCAGGGTCAGAGTGTCATGTACTTCTATGACCCGTTCAAGGTCATTCCGATCGATCAGATAGCGGAGATCGTTGACAAGTTGACCCGTAACGAGGTTCTCTCGTCCAACGAATTCCGTCAGATCTTGGGTCGGAAGCCTAGCAAGGACCCGAAGGCTGATCAGCTTCGCAACAGCAACATGCCTCAGTCTGAACTCGGACAGGGGCAGCAGAATCCTCCCGCACTTCCCCCGAAGCAGCCGATCAAGGTAGCTTCCCAACGAGTGCCGGAATTACCGTCCTGAGCGCTCGCGCTCTACGACGAACCGGAAGGAGACCGTAGTGGAACCCGATTTCGGGGGATACGCGACGAAGTTCGGCGTGAGGTGCTCGGACGGGCGTACGATCACCGCCGAGGCTTTCAAGCACATGGACGGGGCACAAATCCCCCTTCTGTGGTCCCACCAGCACAGCACGCCCGAGAATGTTCTGGGCCATTCGATTCTTGAGTGGCGGCCGGATGGCATGTACTGCAAGAACTTCTTCAACGACACGAAGGCCGCTGAGGCTGCCAAGCTGGTCGTCGAGCACAAGGACATCGATTCGATGTCCATCTACGCCAACAAGCTGGTCGAGCGCAATCTGAACGTTCTGCATGGCGATCTGATCGAAGTCAGTTTGGTGCACAAGGGCGCGAACCCCGGCGCTAGGATCGATTTCGTCCAAATCCAGCACGGATATGGCGAAGGCGCCACGCTCGAGACGCTGGCTGACGAGGCTGTCATCTACACGGACGCCAAGATCGAGCTGCAGCATGCTGCCACGACGACCAAGACGTTCCAGGACGTTTACGACTCACTCGACGCCGATCAGCGTGAACTCGTCAATGTCATGGTGTCCAAGGCACTGCAGGACAACACCGCTCAGCACTCGGACGACGACAAGCACGCGGCCGACGGCGATGGTGGCAAGGACGACAAGCCCGACACGTCCACCGAGGACGACAAGAAGGACGCCACGACCGAGAACAGGGACTCGGTGGTCGAACACAGTGAAGGACGGGAAATGGCGACGCGCAACGTCTTCGAGAACAACAAGCAGGTTGCGGTGCAGGGTACGCTGATCCACAACGACGAGGGCAAGGTCCTCTCGCACTCGGATCTGAAGACGATCGCGAGCAACGTCTTCGCCGACCTGAAGAAGGGCGGGACTTTCCGGGAGTCCGTCCTCGCGCACGCGGGCGAGTTCGGCATCACGAACATCGAGGTCCTGTTCCCGGACGCCCAGCTCATCGACAACAAGCCCGAGTGGCTCACTCGGGAAATGGCGTGGGTCAACCGCGTCATCGGTGGCACCAACAAGCTTCCGTTCTCCAACATCCGCTCGATGCACGCCGACCTCACCCAGGACGACGCGCGCGCCAAGGGCTACATCAAGGGGACGCTGAAGAAGGAACAGTTCTTCGCGATCACCCAGCGAACCACTGGTCCGACTACGATCTACAAGAAGCAGCGACTCAACCGTGACGACATCGTCGACATCACGGGCTTCGACGTCGTTGCGTGGATCTGGCAGGAAATGCGCTTCATGCTCCTCGAGGAGATCGCGCGTGCGATCCTCATCGGGGACGGTCGCGAGATCGATGACCCGGACAAGATCTCCGAGACGAACATCCGTCCGATCGCCTACGACGACACGTTCTACACGGATGTCGTCTCTGTGGCCGCGAATGTCAGTGGGCAGGACCTGATCGACTCGGTCCTGCGTCGCCGCCAGTACTACAAGGGCAACGCGCCGACTGCGTTCATGACCACCAGTGTCCTGATGGACCTGCTGCTCGTCCGGAACTCCATCGGCGAGCGGATCTATAAGACCGTGGCCGACGTGGCTGCTGCTCTTCTCGTCCAGGACATCGTCGAAGTTCCCGTCATGGAGAACGCCATGCGGGACGGCGCCGAGGTCCAGATGGTCTTGGTGAACCTGCGCGACTACTCGGTCGGTTCCACCCGGGGCGGCGAGGTCACCACCTTCGACGACTTCGACATCGACTACAACCAGTTCAAGTACCTGATCGAGGGCCGCATGTCGGGCGCTCTGAGCAAGGCGAAGACCGCGCAGGTCGTCATCCGCGGCACCGGCACGCTGATCGTCACCACGAACGTGGTCCCGACGTTCAACAACTCGACCGGTGTCATCACCATCCCGACCGTCACCGGCGTGACGTACAAGGTCGCGGTGGCCGGTCCGCTCGGCGCGGTCGACACCACGCTGTCCGCGGGCGCGCAGACCGCGCTCACGACCGGCCAGTCGCAGGCGATCAAGGCCGTCCCCAACACCGGCTACTACTTCCCGCACAACTACGACCAGGACTGGACCTTCACCAAGTCGTAACAGGAGCACCGAATGGCACGATTCTACGGCAAGGTGGGGTTCGGTCAAACGCACGACAATGGGAATGGCGTGCATGTTCCGGTCGTCTATTACCGGTATTACTACGGTGACGAGGTCCAGAACTACAAGACGACAGACAATTCGCAGGAAGTCAACAGCGAATTTCACACGTCCACGCAGCTTTCCATCATATCCGACTCGTATGCCAATGAGAATTTGTCTGCCATTCGGTACGCAGAGTGGCGCGGGACGCTGTGGAAGGTCACGGGAGTCGACACACAGCGTCCCCGCCTTCTGCTCAGGTTGGGGGGTGTATACCATGGGCCAACGGGTTCACTTGCAAGCGATTCTTGAGACCATCGTTCCTCATGTGTACTTTCAACCACCTGACGATGTGCAGATGCAATACCCAGCGATCACGTACGAGCGCGCACGCGCGGACGCGAATCACGCAGACAACATTCCGTACATGGTCACAAAGCAGTACCAGCTCACATTGATCACTTACGACCCCGACGATCTGGCGTTTGACAAGATTGCGGCACTGTCTTCGTGCGTGCATGAACGCAACTTTCCTGCCAACGGTTTGAACCACGACGTGTTCAATCTTTACTTCTGAAAGGAAGTCTTATGACCACTCTCCAGTGGGACAAGACCGGTGAGCGCACGTACGAGACTGGTGTGTCGAAGGGCGTGCTCTACCAGGTCGACGACACCGGCGAGTACACCCCGGGCGTGGCCTGGAACGGTCTGACGACCGTCACGGAATCCCCGGCCGGTGCCGACTCCAACAAGCAGTACGCCGACAACATCGTCTACCTGAACCTGCTGTCCGCCGAGACGTTCGACGGCACCATCGAGGCGTTCACCTACCCGGTGGAATTCGAGCAGAACGACGGCACGGCGTCGCCGACCGCTGGCGTGACGGTCGGCCAGCAGCCCCGCAAGACCTTCGGGCTCTGCTACCGGTCCATCGTCGGCAACGACGCCGAGGGCGACGAGTACGGCTACAAGCTGCATCTGATCTGGGGTGCTCTGGCGGCCCCCTCGGAGAAGGCGTACGCCACCGTCAACGACTCTCCGGCGCCGATCGGGTTCTCGTGGGGCATCTCCACGACTCCGGTGGCCGTGGGCACCGTTCTGGGTACGGCGTACAAGCCGACTTCGTTGATCGTCGTCGACAGCACGAAGGTCGACCCGGCCAAGCTGGCCACCCTTGAGGGCTACCTGTACGGGACGGTGTCCGACGACCCGATGCTGCCGTCTCCGGCCGACGTCATCACGATCATGGCGTCCACGCTGACGTCGGCCACCCCGACGGCGCCGACGTACAACTCGAGCACGGACATCATCACCATTCCGGCCGTCACCGGCGTCGAATACTACATCGACGGCGTTCTCGTGCCCAGCGGTTCGTTCGGTCCGATCACGTCCAGCAAGCTCGTCAAGGCCAAGCCGGCCACGGGCTACAAGTTCCCCGCCGAGCAGCAGACCCAGTGGGGTATCACCTTCGCGTGATGAGGAAGGAGGCAAGGAATGCTCGAAGTTGACGTCGTCATCAGCGAATCGTACGACGAAGGGGAGAAAAGGTTCATCCAGGAGTCGTACAAGGTCAAGCTCGAGCATTCCTTGGTCTCCGCGTCAAAATGGGAGTCAATCTGGACAGAAGCGTTTCTCTCTCAGAAAGAGAAGACTTCCGAACAGACTGTTTCCTACATCCAGTGCATGATTCTCAACGACGAATTGCCTCCGGAGGTTTTCCCGAAACTCGTTCAAGATCATCTTGATGAGATTCAGGCCTACATCCTCCATGAAGCAACCGCGACAACACTTCGGACCGATCAGAACGCTCCGCCATCGCGGGAAATCATCACAACCGAACTCATCTATTACTGGATGATCTCGCTCAATGTGCCCGTTGAGTTTCAGCACTGGCACCTGAACCGTTTGATCACATTGATTCGCGTGATCAACCTGAAGAATTCGCCAGCGAAGAAGCAAACGCTGGCGGAACGTCGGGCTGAGAATCGTCGACGCCTGAAGCAATTCAACACAACCGGGTAAGGAGGTGCGATGACGAGACTGGACTGGGATCGAACGGGCGAGCGCTTCTTTGAGGCGGGCACGGATCGAGCTGTGTTGTTCCTCAATGGCGTCCCCGGTGTTCCATGGAATGGCTTGGTGGGTTTCAGTCACAATCAGTCCGGCGGAGAATCTTCACCCAGGTATCTTGATGGCGTCAAAATCAGCAACCGAACAACGCCTGAAGAGTTTGAGGGGACGCTCGAAGCCTACACGTATCCCACGGAATTCGAGCGCTGTGATGGCACTGCTCGTGCTGACAATGGCCTTCGCATCACCAAACAGCGTCGAAAGCCGTTCAACATCGTGTGCCGCACAAAGATCGGCGATGATGTTCGCGGCATCGACAGCGCATACAGGCTCCATTTTCTGTACAACCTGACTGCTGAACCTACCGATCGCCCGTACAAGACGTTGAGCGATCAGGTTGACGCTTTGACGTTCAGTTGGAAGATCACTGCACGAGGCGCCGCACTGACCGGGTTCCGTCCTACCGCTCATTTCTATGTGGACACCCGGGATATTCCCTCGGGACTTTTGCAGGACCTCGAAGACATGATTTACGGCACCGACACGACGGACTCGTCGCTGCCGACACCCGGCGAACTGTTTTTCATGTTCGATTCATACTCGGACACCGTGTACGACGCGGGTTCGCCGCTCACACCGGTGTTTGTCACTTACGACGCTGGTACACCTACTACAACAATCGACCAAACCATCGACGGAGGTGCGGCGTAATGGCAGTCGGTACGCAAATGAAGCAGCGGCGTGCCACCGCGGCGGTTTGGACCACGAGCAACGTTGTTCTCGGGGACGGTGAACTCGGTGTCACAACGGACACAGGCATCATCAAGATCGGAAATGGCACGAGTCACTGGGTTGATCTTCCAGTGGCTTTCGCGAGTGACTACCTGCCTGTCCTCGGCACCGCTGCCAACTCAGCTCTTCTTGGTGGCGTCAGTATCAGCAGCATTGTCAAGTACACTGATGGCGATACGGCGGCGACGGCGGACAAGTGGGTCAAGCGACTTAGTGACGGACGTGCGAAAGCTGCGGCAGGTACGGCGTCAGACGATCTGATCCAGAAGTCGCAGTTGGACGCTGCGCAGGCTGCGTTGGTTCTCACGACCATTTCGCAGACTGTTACCGCGCCTGTCACACTGGCGTTGACGGATCAATCCAAGATCGTGGCCGTCAACAACTCCTCGCTGACCACGAATATCGTGGTCACGATTCCCACGAATGCCTCCGTGGCGTTCCCTGTCGGGTCGGTCGTCGAGGTGTTGTCGATCGGCGTCGGGGGCGCAAAGATCGTTGGCGCGTCCGGTGTCACTCTGAGCGGTTCGTACATCGCCTACCCCAACTACGGCGCCGTCCGCCTCGTCAAGACGGCGACGAATACGTGGATGGGCCTCGGGCGGAACGCGCACAAGCGTCTGCCGAAGTGCCGCGTGTACAAGAACAATGGTACGACGTATACATCGGGCGCTGAAACGCCGATTCCGTGGACCACCGAAGACACGTCGGGTTCGGATGTGTGGAACCCGGATCACGAGTGGTTCAGCATGCCGGGAACAGGTCTTGCAACGGCTCGACGTGTCACCATCAACAAAGATGGCGAATACATCGTTCAGGCCAACATTCCCACGACCGGCAGCGTTACCGCGGCCCTCTACATCGTGAAGATGGTGTCTGATGGCACCGCAACAGGCGCCACGAAGTACTGCAACTCCCCGGCAATTGCTGCGGGGGCTGCTGTGGTTCAGCGGCGTTTCTCGGCAGGCGACACTGTCGGCGCTGTCTACCAGCCCTTGGCGGCAAACTCCACGGACGAAGCTGACGGGACATTCGGCAACCGCTGCGACTTCATTATCACGCGCCTGAGTGACTAAGGAGGGCTATGTTCTCCGTGTCGTCCTCGGGCGATTTCAGCAAGACACTGAGGTTCTTGCAGCAGATGGCAAAGCTCGATTCGGCCATCGCCAAAGTGTGCGAGACTGAGGCCAAAAGGGGCGTGAATGCTCTAAACGCTGCTACGCCTCGTGATTCCGGCCTTGCGGCCAACTCATGGGGCTTCGTGATCGAGCGTTCCGCCGGAAAAGTTCTCATCGGATGGACGAACTCCGATGTGGAAAACGGGTTCCCTGTCGCGCTGATGATTCAGTACGGGCATGGTACGGGAACCGGTGGCTATATTCAAGGGCGGGATTACATCAATCCTGCGATGAGACCTGTATTTGACAGCATCCGAGACTCTGTGTGGAAGGCGGTGACTTCAGCATGAGCAATATTGAAGAGCGCATTGTTCGTATGACCATGGACAGTCAGTCCTTCACTGCTGGCGCGAACAATCTGATGTCACTGCTTCAGGCTCTCAACAAGGCCCTCAAACTTGAGGGAGCCTCGCAGGGTCTTGCTGACGTTAGCAGCAACCTCAACAAATTCGATACCTCTCAGCCGCAAGGTCAAGTTTCCGCGCTCGCGGCGAAATTCAGCGCGCTTCAAATCGCTGCTGTCACAGCGTTGGCGAATATCGTCAGCAGAGCAGTCGACGCCGGCCTCAGCCTGGCAAAGTCGCTGACGGTTCAGCCACTGATCGATGGCTTCAGTGAATACGAAACGCAACTCGGCTCGATCCAGACTATTCTCGCGAATACGGGGCTCAAGGGCGCCGAAGGTCTGGCCAAGGTCAACGATGCGCTCAACAATCTGAACCATTATTCAGACCAGACGATCTACAACTTCAGTGAGATGACCAAGAACATCGGCACCTTCACGGCTGCCGGTGTGAGCTTGGATACCGCCACGCAAGCCATCAAGGGCATCGCGAACCTGGCGGCCATCTCGGGCTCGAATGCTCAGCAGGCGTCGACAGCCATGTATCAGCTCTCTCAGGCGCTTGCCGCGGGCAAGGTCACGCTTGAGGACTGGAACAGCGTCGTCAACGCCGGCATGGGCGGCAAGGTCTTCCAGGATGCGTTGATCCAGACCGCTCGAGTCCACGGCATTGCCGTTGACAAGATCATCAAGGATGAAGGCTCGTTCCGACTGAGCCTGCAGAAGGGCTGGCTGACCGGTCAGGTTCTGACCGAGACGCTCAGCAAGTTCACCGGTGAACTCACGGACGATCAACTCAAGTCCATGGGTTACACCAAGGAGCAAATCAAGGGCATTCAAGAGATGGCCCGGACTGCGGTGGATGCGGCCACCAAGGTCAAGACCATGTCTCAGTTGCTGGACACTCTGCGTGAAGCCGTCGGGTCAGGATGGGCGCAGGCGTGGCAGATCGTGTTCGGCAACTTCGATCAGGCCAAGGATTTGTTCACCGGTGTGAACAATGAGCTTGGCGGCATTATCCAGAACTCGTTCAAGGCCTTCAACGGCTTACTTCAGGGTTGGGCAGATCTCGGTGGTCGGCAGGCCGTCATCGACGGCATCGTCAATGCCTTCCGAGCTCTGCAATCGTTCTTGAAGCCACTGGGCGATGCTTTCAGCCAAGTCTTCCCGCCGACAACGGCGAGAGATCTGGTCAACATCTCGAACGCTTTCCGAGACTTCATGGCTCGGCTCAAAATAGGAGCCGATACTGGCGATAAGCTCCGGAGGACTTTCGCCGGATTGTTTTCGATCTTGGGAATCGGCTGGGACCTTTTCAAGGCCGGTGCCAAGTTCATCGGCGATTTGATCGGAAAGCTGACTGAAGGCTCTGGGGGTTTCCTCAACTTCACGGCACGAGTCGGCGACTTCCTGGTCGCGCTGCGCAAGGCGATCCAAGACGGTCAGGGGTTCACCAAGATCTTCGATGGGCTCGAGAAGATTCTCGCTGTTCCCATCGCGTTGTTCAAGGCACTCTCCACTGTTCTCGGTGAGCTGTTCAAGAACGCCAACAAGGGCGGAGACGCTCTCAAGAGTTCCGTTGGCGGTATGACCCAAGTCTTGTCCCCGCTGCAAGAACTTGGGCAGAAGATTGAGCGTTTCTGGACGCATCTCGGTGATGTGTTCCAGAAGGTCGCCGACAAGATCAGTCAAGTCACGCGAGAATTCATCCAGTGGGCCAAGGGCGTCGGCCAAGCCATTGCCGGCGTATTCAGTGGCGGACTGGACTTTGATTCGATTCTCAAGGCTATTGGGACCGGGGTCTTCGCGGCCCTTATTCTTCAGCTGAGAGGGTTTGTCAAGAAGGCTACCGGTGTCTTCAAGGACGGTGGCGGTCTCTTCAAGGGGATCACCGAAGCTCTTGAGGGCTTCACTGGCGCTCTCAAGGGCATGCAAAATTCCCTCAATGCTGCTGCGTTGCTGGGCATTGCGGTTGCTGTTGGTGTCCTGACGCTGTCACTGATCGGTCTGTCGAAGATCGACGCGGCTGGTCTGACTCGAGGCTCGGTCGCTATTGCTGGTTTGTTCACTCAGCTGGGCGCCGCGTTCTTCGCATTCAACAAAATCACGTCTACCGGCTCAGCACTCAAAATAGGAGTGCTCGCTGCCGGTTTGATCTTGCTTGCTGCGGCCATTGATGTTCTGTCGATCGCCGTGTCCACGCTGGGCAAGATGCCGTTCAACGGATTGACCAAGGGTCTTATCGCCGTTACAGTTCTTCTGGGCGATTTGGTATTGGTCAGCAAGACGATGGACGCTGCTGCTCCGGGAATGATTCGTAGTGGTGCGGCATTGATCTTGATGGCTGCCGCCATTCGAATCCTGGTTTCCTCGGTGCAGGAACTCGGCAAGATGGATTGGGAGTCCCTTGCTAAGGGGCTCGTGGGCGTGAGTACCATGCTCGTCGCTCTGGCGTTGTTCACCAAGTTCGCGGAAGCGGATAAGGGTGGCATTACCCAGGGCGCAGGAATCATCTTGCTGGCCACTGGCTTGCGTATTCTTGCGCTCGCGGTGGGCGATTTCTCCAAGTTCGACCTGAAGAGCATGGCGAAGGGCCTGGGCGGCGTCGCTGCTGGTTTGGGTATCCTGACAGGCGCGATGAACCTGCTTCCTGAGGGAGCGGTATTCAAGGCTGCAGGCGTACTGATTGTCAGTGCGGCGTTGGAAATCATCGCCGATGCGGTCAAGAAGATGTCGGCCCTCCAGTGGGATCAGATCGGCCGGGGGCTTACTGTTCTGGGCGGATCCATCTTCGCCATCAGTACTGCACTGGCGTTGCTTCCGCAAGGCGCCATCTTTAGCGCCGCTGCGATCCTTGTCACCGCAGCGTCGTTGGAAATTGTCGGGAACGTTCTCGGCAAGATGGCCAAGATGAGTTGGGAAGAGATCGCCAAGGGTCTAGTCACTCTTGCGGGGTCTCTGATCATCATTGCCGCCGCATTGGTGGTTATGGATGGGACTCTGCCAGGTTCCGCCGCATTGGCGGTAGCAGCGCTGTCGTTGGCTTTGCTTATCCCCGTCTTCAAGCAATTGGGCGGAATGAGTTGGGCCGATATCATTGCTGGACTGGTGGGCCTTGCTGGGATATTTGTGATCCTGGGCGCCGCTGGGCTGCTCCTGACACCGGTGGTCCCTGCGATCATTGGGCTCGGTCTTGCTGTCACCCTGTTGGGCGTCGGTATTGCCGCAGCAGGTGTCGGTGTCCTGGCGTTTGCCACAGGGTTGTCGATCTTGGCAACGGTCGGCGCCGCTGCAATTGCGGTGACGGTCGCTGCAATCCTTGCGCTGGCCGCGACGATTCCTTACGTAGCAACACAGATGGCGTTGGGACTTGTCGCGTTCGCACTGGTGATCGCGCAGTCGGCTCCGGCGATGTTCCAAGCCATGACAGCGGCTATCTCAGCTCTGCTGGACGCGATTGACGTTCTCGTCCCCAAGATCGTCCAGACGATTTACGATCTGTTGGACAAGATCCTGCAGGTGATGGCCCAGCACGTGCCATCCATGGTGGATGCCGGCTCGAAGATCATCGTAGGGTTCCTGAACGGCATTGCCGCTCACCTGAAGGATATGATCGATGCCGGCACGAATGTTGTTATCGCGTTCATTCAGGGAATCGGCCAGAATGCCGGCAAGGTTGCTCAGGCAGCCAAGGACACCGCGGTCAATTTCATCAACAGCCTTGCGCAGACAATCCGAACCGGTGGTCCAGAGATGGGCGCCGCGGGTGCGAATCTTGCGGAAGCTCTTATCCAGGGCACCGTCAACGGCCTCGGTACTTTCGCCAGCCGTGTCGGTGGCAAGCTGCTGCAGATGGCCAAGGACGCATGGAACACCGTCCTGCACTTCTTCGGCGTCAATTCGCCGGCGAAGGAAGCCATCTGGCTGTCTGAGATGATCGTGCGTGGTGGCGTTGTTGGCTTCGACAAGTACGGCAGTCTCATGTCTGACGCGGCCGGCAACGTCGCGCAAGACACACTCGACAGCATGATGAAGCCCTTGACGGGCCTGTCAGCGGCTTTGGGTACGGAATTGGGCGATTTCAACCCGGTTATTACGCCGGTGTTGGACTTGTCTCAGGTTCAGCAAGATGCATCATCGATCAGCGATATTCTCAGCCTGCAGCCCCTTGGCGTGAATTCGATTCGGTCCAGTGCCCAGAGTGCCAATAGTGGTTTCGAGAGCAATCGCGACACGACGGATACCACTGCAGGAGCAACGGATTCCGGGGCCAAGTACAACTTCACCCAGATCAACAATTCGCCGAAGGCTCTGTCGACGGCAGAAATCTATCGCCAAACCAAGAATCTTGTGTCGACGACGAGGGAGGGTAGCTAGTGCTCACGAAGATCGAGGTCACCAACAGCCGCGGAAACATCTTGACGCTTCCGATGGACGACGATGACAGCGAATATGTGGTGGCCAATATCGACGGTCTCGACCCCGTGGACGCTACCCTCATCTCGTCGGAGTACGCAGGCGTCGATGGCGCGGTGTACCAGTCTGCCAGACGCGGGCCTCGGAACATCGTCATGAAGCTCGATCTCGATCCGGATACGAGCACCTACACGACTCTTCGACAAGCGCTCTACACATATTTCCTGCCGAAGAGCCAGATCAAGCTGCGGCTGTACCAGGACAATGGGTTGTACGTGGACATCAACGGCGTCGTGGAGAAGATGCCCGCGCCGTTGTTTGTCCAGCAGCCCACGGTCGATGTCTCTGTGATGTGCTACATGCCCGACTTCACCGATCCGAGAATCGTGGATTTGGCGGGGTCGACTGTCAGTGGTACGACGAACACCGTCATTGCGTACCCGGGCAACGTTGAGACGGATACGGTGGTCACGGTCAATGTGAACCGCGCGGTCTCGGACTTGACCATCTACGCCTCAGATGAAAGCGGAACTCTGCGGCAGCTCGATTTCTCGGCAGCGCTGCTGGCGGGGGACGTGCTGGTGATCAGTTCACTGCAAGGCGCCAAGGGCATCACGCTGACTCGCGCCGGGGTGGCAAGTTCATTGCTGTATGGCCGTTCTGCGCAGTCGAATTGGATCCAGCTGTTCCCTGGCAACAACAATTTCCGCATTTTTGCTCCGGGGGATCCTATCCCCTATGTTTTGGAGTACGTGGTCAGGTATGGAGGTCTGTAATGGATATCTTCATCCTGGATGCGTTGCTTCGACCCATTGACGTCGTGGACCAGTATATTTCGTTCCTGTGGACGGAACGCTGGTCCACGATGGGGGACTTCACTCTCGAGACTCTGGCAACGCCGAACAACAAGCGCCGGTTCGTAGCAGACGCGATGTTGTCGATCCCGCAGTCCAAGCGCGTGATGATCATCGAAAAGGTCGAGGAAGTCGACACCATTGAGAAGGGCAACACCCTCAAGATCACGGGGCGCTGCTTGAACTCTCTGCTCGAGAAGCGCCTTGCTGCATCGATCAACGTCGTCACGGGCATGATCGCTGTGTCATCGGACACGGTCGGCGCGGCTCCTCCTGAATTGATCACGTACTATTTCTACCAGGCGTGTTATACGGAACCATTGGATCCGAACGACGTTATTCCGTTCCTGCAACCCGATGGGACGACGTCACTGTATCCGGCGGAAAACATCTCCGTGACATATCCTGTGGACTTCGAATGGTCCATCAAGCCCATGAACCTGTACGCGGCGATTCAGACCTTGACGTCTGCGTATGAGGTGGGATTCCGTTTCTACAAGGATCCGAACGCGTCGAAGCTTTATTTCGAGTCCGTGCAGGGCTGTGATCGCACTACTCGTCAGACGACGTATACGCCGGTCATATTCTCGCATGACATGGCGAACTTGATCGACACCACGAACATCGTGGACAAGTCGACGTACTACAACGCCGTGTGGATGGTGTACTCCTACAAGGACGTCAGCAACAACGACGCGATTGTCAGTCAATATGTCACTGCGCCGGATCTCTCCCTGTCCGGCGGAGGCTTCCAGCAGAAGACCAAGCTCGTCATCATCACCCAAATTCCCGAGGGGATGATTTTAGCGGATGTTCCGGCATATTTGACCCAATTGGGACAAGCGGAACTAGGTCGGTCGCAAACGGTCAATGTGTACGACGGCGAAGTCGCCCAGAACAGCTCATTCGTCTACGAGCGAGACTACAATCTCGGCGACATCGTCGAGGTTCGTGGTGATGATGGCGGTATCGCATATATGCGGGTCGTCGAACAGATCTTCAAGGACGACCAAGGCGGATATGCAACCTACCCGTCATTGGTGACCAAGGACTTCGTGACGCCGGGGACATGGGCCTCGTGGAAGTACGATGTCGAATGGTCTCTGTTCGGTTCGTCGGAATACTGGTCCACTCAGTAGAAAGGAGGCCACCGTGGCCATTGGTGACGCAGCAGCTGCCGCAGGACTTCCCTTGGTTCCTGATACTGGTGAGGCCGGCAAGGTCAAGTATGGTGCTCAGGAGATCAACCGAACGCGTGACGAGGTCGCTGCGCTGATGGGGCTAGTCCCGGCGTCCAAGTCGGCGGCCCGAACCGCCGCGGGAATCAGCTCAGGAACCTCTGACCCCGTGGGCGGTGTGGACGGCGACATCTACTTCAAGATCCTGCCATGACCGACTATCTGCTCGGTATTGGCGGGTCGTCGACAATGATGATTCGTGATCTTGGGCCATCGGTCGAGTTCTGGTTCCAAACAGGGCCCGACACATGGAACAACGATCAATGGTGGTCGTACAATGCCAACGGCAATTACGTACGCCAGAAATTCCGCCTGCTGAGGGGCGGAGGCTGGCAGTTCTTTGGCTACGTCAATGTGTATGAAAGCCAGAACGTTCGTTTCACCATCGAGGGTTCTGGGCTCGGATGGGGAACTACCAATTTCGACCAATTCATTTCTCGGTCGAGCGTTCCACCTCCGCCCACCATCAATTCAGCCACTCCGACGTCGACAAGCGCTTTTCATGTCGTCTTCACGGGAAACGGTGATGGCGGCTCGACGGTCGACACCTGGCAAATCGCGTACAGCGTTCCAAACGGTCCTACATCGTACGTATATTCCAGCGGGACGTCGGACATCGGTGGATTCAACTCCGGCGACCTGATTTACTTCTGGGCCCGCGGCCATAACTCGGTTGGGTGGGGCGATTGGTCTGCTCGCGCCGAAGGTGTGACGTGGACTGTTCCTCGGGCGCCTGACGGTCCTGATCTCTTGGCTGTCGGACAAAAGAGTATGCAGGTCCAGTACGACTTTGACGAGAATCCCAACAATCCCACTACGTTGGAGCGTCAGTTAGGCTATGGAACCAGTCCCTCTGCCCCGACGACGTGGGTCAGTGATCCATCCGGGATATTTACTCTCTCGGGCTTGTCTCCGGGTGGCACGTACTATATTTGGGGACGCAGTCGAAATTCGGTTGGTTGGGGTTCCTATTCGGATCCAACTCAAGTAGTTTTGGTTGCTGGCGCCCGAGTGTTGTCGGGAGGTCAGTGGAGGCGCGCCGTTCCGTTCGTACGGGTCGGAGGAGTATGGAAGGTGGCTGAGCCATGGGTCAAGAGTCAGGGTCTGTGGAAGAAAACCACAAACTGACACTCCGGGACAGATTCTGGGGTCTCCGGCCGTGGAAGCGTCACAGCACCATTCTCATGGTGGCCGGGATCATGTACTCCATTTTCGGATGGCTGTATGCGTTCGGTCCTTCCAATCCGATTCGCGACACCGCCTTGATCGTCCTGACCCAGATCGCTCCGATTCCTGTATGGGGCGGTGTATTTCTGGCGTCGGGCGTGGGCGCGATGATTTCTTCCAGATGGCCCCCCATGTCTGAAGCGTGGGGTTACATGCTTCTCGCAGGTCTCTCCGCAGCCTGGTCTGCCACGTACTTGTTAGGACTCGTGTTCTACAAGTTGTCGGTCAATTTGTCCGGTGTGATAGTGTGGGGATTGCTTGCCTTCATGTGGTGGGCCATTTCTGGATTGTTGAACCCGGACAAGACGGCGGTGATCAGTGGTGGAGGATCTTAGTTGGCTAGGCGGCTCAGCCGTCGCTACTATCGGCATTGTCTCTTCGTGGTTAGCTGGACGCTCAGCTAGGAAAGCCGCACAGTTCAGTGCAGATGCGAGTACCGCCAACGAACGAACTAAAGCCGAGACCGAGGCGTACAGTCGCGCTCGTAAAATGGATATTGAGACCATTGCTCGGCAGGAAATAGAAATCAAGAAACTCAGCGACAGAATCACCTTCCTCGAAGGGGAGAACTCGATTCTGAAGCAACAGGTCGCTGAGCTACAGAAGGGACGAAGACGCAGTGGATAACAGTGGTTTCACCCTGAACCCGAAGGTCTACGATTTCGTCAAGTGGATCGCGCTCGTGGTTCTTCCGGCGGTCTCGGCATTCGTCATCACGCTGGGTCTCATTCTTCACTGGAATGACGCTCAGGTGGTGGCGGCTGCTGTGACCGCGTTCGACACGTTCCTGGGCGCCATGCTCGGTAAGAGCGCCACGAACTACAAGACCCAGAACACCTTGGGCGACTTGGTGGTCATGCAGGCGCCCGATGGGACTGCTGACGGTCTCAGGGTCGTGAGCGCGGTGGAGAACCCCGTCTTCAAGGACGGTGGCCAGGTCATGCTGAATGTGAAGAGGGAGCCGTCTCCGCAGTGATCGCAAGAAAAACATGGCTAATAGTGAGACCAATGAAGGGATTAGCCATGTTCAAGCGCACCGAAGACCCCATCCGGACCGCACTCGAGGCCGAGATCCTGTCCACGTTCAGGATGTTGAACGACGCCACGGAAACCGATGTCCACGGCAAGTTGGTCACGGACGTATGCAAGTTGATGGAGCTCCGCAATCAGGAGCGAATCAGCAAGGATGCGATCGTGACCGCCTTGACGCACATCGCTGGACTTGCCGTCGTCCTGCAGCACGAGCGTGTGCATGTGATCGCCTCGAAGGCGTTCCAGATGATCAAGCGGATCGTCTGACAAGCTGTACTGACACAATCTCGAAGCCTCAAGGCGTGTGACCCGAAAACACGTCTTGAGGTTTTTCGAGTGTTTTACGGGGACTATATTTTTCATTCGCAAGTTTTACAAGGGCTATAATGAGACCCGATGAAAGGAAATGTCATGGACGAGAACCAGGAAGACAACGGCTCCGCCGCCCTTCAACTGCTCGCTGCTGCTGCCACCGGAGTTGTCGTGTACGCCACGATCAACTTCGTGTGGAGGAAGCTCGACCAGAAGAAGGCGCGCAAGGAAGCTGCTGCCAACCTCGCGCTCAACGAGGACTGACCCCCACCCGCGAATCATAACTGCGAGCCCCACAAGGGCTCAAAGTTTTCGGAGGACCAGTGTTGTTTGGATATGGACTTGCTCTTGCAGTGACGATGTTTGTACTGTATGTGACCGCAAATGTTTCTATCGAATGGATGAAGACAACAAAGGAGACGATTGGCGTGAAGCACTTGGTTCCCCTGATTATCGTTGCAACGCTCGCACTGCTCTGCTGGATCTGGGTGTTCCCCAAGATCTTCGCGCCGTTCCAGTGAGCGATATGAAGCTGGCCATTGCCATTCTGATCACATGGCTGATTGGTCTGGGCTTTGTGCTGGCGGCGGTAGTACGACTGGCAATTGACCACTGATTCGCAAGAATTACATGGCTTATAATGAGACCCTACGAAAGGACAAGCCATGTGGAAGAGCCACGCTCTGCAGATGACGCTCGTCAAGAAGCCCAAGAACGCTGCCCCGGCCGCTGAGGACCCCAAGACCGACCCCGCTGAGATCGCCCAAATCGCAAGCGGAATGGTCAAGGAGACCCTCATCGTTGCCGCGGTCGGCGTTGGTGCGCTGATTGTACTGAACGCCGCCTGCCAGATCGTTGTGAATGCACTGAACTCCGACAAGAAGTAGTAGTCCAACCGGGCCCCGAACAGGGGCTCAGGTTTTTGGAGGGTCTCATGGACAAGTTCGACGAAATCGACAAGAAGTACCGGCAAGCAATGAACGACTACGCCACTCGCGAAGAAGAGATCAACCAGCAACGCCGACGAATAGACATCGAATTCCGAAAGGCCTGGATCGCTGTCTGCATCATGTTGTTCTTCGTTTTTCTGGTCATCGCATCGTTGTAACACTCACAAGGAGAAATACCATGCTGAACGCACTCAAGAAGTACTGGCCGGTTCTGGCCGGCGGCACGCTCGTCGCCGGCGTGTTGGCCATGCTGTACATCTTCTCGCTCGGGCCGGACGGCAAGAGCAGCTTCGAGAACGCCGGTGCCGCCCAGCCGCATACCGCTGTCGTTCCGGCCGAGGCCACGACCCTCGACGGCGCCTACGACGGCGAGAGCAACGGTGTCACCATCCGCGCATCCGTCGAGGGCAAGTCCATCGTGGTGACGATGACGAACGAGGGCACGACGATCACGTACTGGCGGGGATCATTCGACAACCTCGCGAAGCCCGGTACCACGGTGGCGTCGGTCGCCGACAACACGGTCGCGCTGCTGTCCCAGAGCGACACGAAGACGTTCACGGTGGGCGACAAGGCGATCACGTACACCATGACCATGATGGGAGTCTCCAGGAACATCGAGCTACACCATGTCTAAGCACAGTGCGAGGGGAAGTATCATGATCAAGGTTCCCGTATGGGTCGCTATCGTGATTGCGCTGACGATCTCGGCGATGGTCGGTTTCGTGCTTCCCATTATCGCACTCGTGTTTGGCGGACATCACTACCGCTAAAGGAAAGAGCGACATGAACATTGGACCATTCTTCAAGACCGCGCAGAAGTTTGTGATCGACAATTCGCCCGGAATCCTCACGGGATTCGGGGTCGCTGGAGCCATCACGTCCGCAGTGCTGACCGGCCGCGCTGCGTTTCGTGTGGGGCTGGACGTCAGCGAGCGATACGACGAGGAAACTCCCACGGGGAAGGAACTCGTCAAGAATTACTACAAGGAATTCATTCCGCCCGCCGTGGTGTTGGCGGGAACGGTGGTCTGCATTGTGGGCGCGGCGACGGTCAGCTCGCGACGTACGGCTGCCATGACGGCGGCGTTCAAGTTGTCGGAGGAGTTGGCCGACGGCTACAAGAAGAAGGTCGCTGAGACGATCGGCGCCCAGAAGCACGAGAAGATGCAGGCCGAGCTCGCGTCGGATCGCATGGAGAAGCTCGGCGGTTACGAGAACTTCATCATCGTCGGTTCCGAGGTGCTGTTCTTCGACTCGCTGTCCGGACGATTCTTCACCAGCGAGGTCGAGAAGGTCAACAAGGCCGTCAACGAGATCAACGCCCAGGTCAACCGGTACTACTGCGCCTCGTTGTCGGAGTTCTACTACAAGATCGGTCTCGACTCGACCGAGTTCTCGGACTCGGTGGGCTGGAACACCGACGAGTTGCTTGAGGTGTCGTTCACGGCAACACTCCTGAGCAACAACAAGCCCGCCATCCAGATTTCGTACAACAAGAACCCCATTCGCGGCTACGACCGCTGCATGTAGGAGAGTCATGTTCAAGAAGACGATCACGTTCACCGGGTTCGACGAGGTCGAGCACACGCAGGACTTCTACTTCCACATCTCGAGTGCGGAAGTGACCTCGTGGCTGCAGCCCGACAGCGAGTTCATGCAGCGTCTCGACCGTGTGCAGAAGAGCAACAAGGTCGGCGCCATCCTGGAGTTCTACAAGGACCTCATCACGCAGGCCTGCGGCGTCCGTTCCGAGGACGGCAAGCGGTTCATCCAGACGCCGGAGGCCAAGAGCGAGCTGCTCGACACGCCGGCCCTGGATGAGCTGCTCATGGAGCTGGTTCTCGACCCCGCTGGGCCGATCGAGTTCCTCAAGAACCTCCTGCCCAAGAAGATGCTCGAGAAGGCCGGCCCGGAGATCGACAAGCAGTTGAAGGAGATCGGGCTCCAGCCGACCATCGTCGAGGACACCCGTCCGGCCTGGGTGAAGGAGAACCGCAATCCCACGCAAGCGGAGTTCGCGAAGATGACCCCCGCGGAGCAGCAGGCAGCGTTCGCCAGCGTCCTGCGCACCAAGTAAGACCATCGGGAGGGGGATTCGCAAGACGGCTGGTCTCCCGTCTTGTCCAATGCGAATCTTAAACGACAATTGTGACCCCGAGTGTGTGCCCCTGCTTTCCCATACATGTCATATAACGAAGGAGGTGAACCATGGCATATTTGGACGCGATCATGGACGACAACAATATCGTGATCTTCAACACGACTCCGGATCGAATTCTGGAGATCTGTGACGACATGATGGAAGACGCCCGATACATCTACACCGTCAATCGTGGAGAGAACCTTCGCAACTACAGCGTCAAGGAATACTTGGAATTCTACGGACGGTAACCGCAAGAATTACAGGGTCTATAATGAGACCCTACGAATAAAGGACCTGTCATGAACGCCATTGACATTCTGAAGAAGACCGTGAAGGTCGTCGTCGCGGCGGGTACTGCCAAGATCGTCAACGACTTCATCAAGAACAACGTGGACACGGAATCGACACTCAACAAGGTGACGGTGACGACTGCCAGCGTTGCGATTGGTGGAGCTGTTGGTGAGATCACCGGCAACTACACCGACCACCAGATCGACGAACTGTTCGACCTCTTCAAGAAGATCAAGAACGGAAAGAACGCTCCCGAATCCGAGGACTGATAAACCAGCGAGCCCCTACAAGGGCTCAAGGTTTTCGCAGAAAGCAGGAACATGAGCGAGTTGCCGGGAAGACCGCAGACAGGTGCTCCCAAACCCACGCCCGAGAAGGTGGTGGAGCAGGTTGTCACCGGTGAAGTCGCATCGCGAAAGAAGCCTCTCGGACGGCGTCTTCACGATATTTTCATCGGTGGCGACAGCAAGACCGTGATGAATTACGTCGTTGGCGAGGTACTGATTCCTCAGGCCAAGGACATGCTCAACGAAATGGCCAGCACATTTTTCGAGCGGCTGCTGTACGGCGAGGCTCGGCCAGGGCGTCGGCCGGGAGGATATCGACCGACTGTATCGCCTGGGCCGACGAACTACACGCGCTACAGCGAACGCGGGAACAATCCCGTCGGACGTCACACCATGAGTCGTCAGCCGAATGCGTCTCTGCAGGGGCGCCCGATTGACGACATGTTGTTTGCCACTCGGGTCGAGGCCGAGACCGTCTTGACCAAGATGTACAACCTGCTCGAGGGTTACGAATTCGTGAGCGTGCGGGATCTGCACAGCCTCATCGGATGGTCATCGAGTTATATCGACGAGAAGTGGGGTTGGACGAACCTCAACGGCAGTGATATCCGCAGGGTGCGTGACGGATACACGCTGACTCTGCCTGACACCGTTCCCCTCGACTGAACAGACAAGGACAGGTCATGAAGCTCATTCCCAATGCTGTGTCCATGCGATTCGGACGGCAGTTGCTCCACCTGCAGAAGGCGTCGCCCCAGGTCATGTTTGGGGTCGGCGTCGTGGGTGTCGTGGGCGCCAGCGTTCTGGCGTGCCGTGCCACCCTCAAGCTCAGCGAGACTCTCGAGCCGCTCGAGAAGATGAAGGCGCGGAACGAGGAACTGCTCGACGAGTACAAGATGTTCACGGACCAGGACGAGGCGCACGACCACAATGAGAAGGTCTACGCCCGTAACGAGCTGGTTCTGCGGGTCAAGACCGTTCTCGCGGTCACCAAGCTCTACGCGCCCGCCGCTGGTCTCATGATGCTGTCCGTCGGTCTGCTGACCGGGTCGCACGTGACCCTGAACAAGCGCAACGCCTCCCTGACCGCGGCGTACGCCAGCGTCGACCAGGCTTTCGAGAAGTACCGCAACCGCGTCCGTGAGCAGTTGGGCGATGAGCAGGATCGCGACTTCCGCTACGGCACGCGGGAGGTCACGGAGACCGTGGAGGGCGCTGACGGGAAGACGAAGACCGTCACGCACAAGCGAGCGTCCGCCGAGGGCCCGTCGTTGTACGCGAAGTTCTTCGACCAGCTCTGCAAGGACTGGCAGAACAACCCGGAGTACAACCGGATCTTCCTGCAGGCCCAGCAGGGGTACTTCAACCAGCTGCTGCAGTCCCGCGGGCACGTGTTCCTGAACGAGGTCTACCAGGCGTTGGGAATCGAGCACACGAGTGCGGGCGCCGTCGTGGGTTGGGTGCTCGGTGGCCCGGGCGACGACTACATCGACTTCGGGATCTTCGACGACCTGACCAACCCGCGGGTGCGCGACTTCGTGAACGGCGACGAGGCGTCCATCTTGCTGGACTTCAATGTCAACGGCGTGATCTACAAGCTGATTGACAAGAGCGCCGATCACCTCACCGTCTGAAGGGGCAAGAATCATGAAGCTCCTTTTGACTGCGACTGCTGTCGGCCTCATCTCGGCGGGGGTTGGCGGCGTAGTCGGCTACAAGCTCGCCGAACGACGACTGACGCTGGCCTTCGAGGAGCGTATCTCCAAGGAGACAGCTGGTATGCGGGTGTTCTACTCGCAGGCTAAGCAGCCGTTCGACTCTCCCGAAGAGGCTTTGGCTGCGATGGTGGAAGAAGCGAAGCAGCCCGTCTCCGCGGAAACACTCGAGAAGGTCGCATACCACAAGATCGTTCAGACCGAATATCCCACGGAAACTCCCCCGGGGGATTCTTCGCCGTTGGTAAACTTCTCGCCTCCGCCGGTGGATCCGCATGTTCAGAGCATCTTCGACAAGCCCGTCGTCATCGAGCAGGACGAGTTCCACGCTCAGGAATCCGGGTACGGCCAGGGAACACTGACGTACTACGAGGAAGACGGTGCCCTGGCCGACGAAGCCGATCAGCTGATCGAGTCGATCGACGACGTGGTCGGCCAGGAGAACATGCTCAAGTTCGGATACATGTCCAGCGATCCGAACGTCGTGCACGTCCGCAACCCCAAGCTCCAGTTGGAATGGGAGGTGATTCGGAATCCCGGGTCGTATGCTCGGGAGGTCCAGGGGATGGTCGATCCCCCGAGCGGTCGAGGTAGATAGTGGCGCCCGGGACTCTTGACGACCAATACTTCGAGTGGCTGTACAGCCTGGTTGCGGACGTCAAGATCCGAAAGGGCCCAAGAACCTACTGGAATTTGCTTAGACAATTGTTCGCGACAGAATTCGTCTGGCACGTTCCGAACGACGACAACAGAGAAGAAGACGGGCGAGATCTTCGTTTCGAATGGGCGGAGCTCAGAGATGTCCGGGTAGATAAAAACTGGGTGGAACTCGGTTGTTCGTTTCTGGAGATGCTGATTGGTCTCGCCCGTCGCTTGGAGTTTCAGGATGGGCGAGACTGCGAGTTCTGGTTCTGGCATCTCTTAGGAAATCTTGGGCTTCTGGGTCACAACGATCGCAGTAAGTTCTCCACAGACGATGTTGACGACCGTACCTCTATGGTGATGCACCGCACCTACAATCGGTACGGCGAAGGCGGTTTGTTTCCCTTACCGCAATCCCCGCAAGACCAACGCGATGTTGAACTGTGGTATCAAATGCATGCATATCTCATCGTACATATGTAAGGGGGAGTGATGGACTTCTACAACATGCACGTTACGGAGAAGAAAGACGGAGGTCTTATTCTCTCCCCCAACTTTGTTGTAGGAAAGTCGAAAGACTTGATGGTGCGGGGCCGTGCGTTCTACGCCATCTGGGATGAAGAAGCGGGTTTGTGGTCCACGGACGAGTACGACGTCGCTCGTATCGTGGACAGGGAGCTGCAGGAACATGCGGAGACGCTCCCGGGGGATGTCAAGATCCTGACCATGCGCAATTTCGGGAGCAAATCCTGGATCGCGTTCCGGTCGCTGCTCGCCAATATCTCGGACAACGCGCGGCAGTTGGACGAGAATCTCACGTTCGCCAACCAGGAAGTCACCCGGTCGGACTACGTGAGTCGTCGGCTTCCGTACGCTCTGGCGCCGGGAGATCATTCGTCCTGGGACGAGTTGGTCGGTACACTCTACTCGGTTGAAGAGAGGAGGAAAATCGAATGGGCGATCGGGGCTATAGTCTCCGGAGATTCGAAGAAGATTCAGAAGTTCTTCGTATTCTACGGGAAGCCTGGTTCGGGAAAGGGTACCATTATCTCGATCCTGCAGAAGCTCTTCGAAGGATACACCGCGACCTTCGAGGCCAAAGCATTGGGCAGCTCAAACAACTCCTTCGCTACGGAAGCATTCAAATCGAATCCCCTGGTCGCGATTCAACACGATGGCGATCTTTCCCGGATCGACGACAATACGCTGCTGAATTCGATTGTGTCCCACGAGGACATTCGAATGAACGAGAAGTACCGGCCGAGCTATACGGGCCGAGTGAATGCGCTATTGTTTGTGGGGTCGAACAAAGCCGTCAAGATCTCCGACGCGAAATCTGGCCTGATCCGCCGCCTGATCGATATTCATCCTACCGGCGTGACGATCCCTCCGAATCTCTACAACACTCTTTTGAGTCGTATCGATTTCGAGCTCGGGGCCATCGCGCAACACTGTCTGGACGTCTACCGCAGTCTCGGTAAGAATTACTACAGCAATTACCGGCCCACGGAGATGATGTTCCAGACTGATATCATCTTCAACTTTGTCGAGGCCTCGTACGAGGTCTTCAAGTTCCAAGATGGCGTGACCCTCAAGCAAGCCTACGAGATGTACAAGGAATACTGCAGCTCGACCGGCATTGACAAAGCGCTACCCCAATACAAGTTCCGCGAAGAACTGCGGAACTATTTCGACGAATTCAGGGACAGGACGGAAGTCGATGGATCTGTTGTTCGAAATTATTATCAGGGTTTCTCTGCTGCTGAGTTCAAGACTCCGGCGGATGACGATGACGTTTTCTCGCTCGTCATCGAGGAGAAAGCTTCTCTTCTCGACCAGGTTCTCGCGGACTGTCCTGCGCAGTATGCGACCGATGAAGGAATCCCTTCGACGACGTGGTCGAAGGTAACAGCAACGCTCTCCGACATTGACACCGCTCGGGAGCATTACGTCCGGCCTCCCGATAACCATATTGTTATCGATTTCGATTTGAAGGGAGACAACGGTGTCAAGGCCCTTGCACGCAATCTCCAAGCAGCGTCTGTCTGGCCTCCGACGTACGCTGAGCTCTCGAAATCTGGCAATGGTGTTCACCTCCATTACATTTATGATGGTGATGTGGCACAACTCTCTCGTCTCTTCTCCGAGGGAATCGAGGTCAAGGTATTCACGGGGAAGTCAGCACTGCGCAGGCGTCTCTCCAAGTGCAATACTGTTCCAATCGCTACCATCAACAGTGGCCTTCCCATCAAGGAGAAGTCGACCGTGCTTGCCACTCGAACGATCCAGAGCGAAGCGGGGTTGCGACAGCTCATCGGTCAAAACTTCCGCAAGGAAATCCATCCGGGGACGAAGCCGTCGATCGACTTCATCAAGAAGATCCTCGACGAGGCGTACGCCCACGGGCTCAACTACGACGTGTCCGACCTCAAGCCCAAGTTGGTCGCATTCGCGAACAACAGTTCAAATCACGCCATGTACTGCCTCAAGGTTGTCCAGGGAATGCGTTTCTCGAGTGAGGCCGTACCTCCCGGAGTCAGTACTGATCTCAATCCGGCACCCGATGCCGAAGCACCGATCGTGTTCTTCGACGTCGAAGTCTTCCCCAATCTCTTTGTGGTCTGCTGGTCGTACGAAGACTCCGACACGATTGTGCGCATGATCAATCCGTCTCCCGCGGAGATGGAGACGCTGTTCAAGTTCAAGCTGGTCGGGTTCTTCAACCGGAACTACGACAACCACATCTGCTATGGCAGGTATCTGGGCTACACGAACGAACAGCTGTATGACCTCAGCAAGAGGCTCATGGCGAACCGTCCGGGCGCCACGTTCGCTGCGGCATATCACTTGTCGTACGCGGACATCTATGAGTTCTCGAGCAAGAAGCAGTCGCTCAAGAAGTTCGAGATCGAGCTGGGCGTCCCGCATCAGGAACTCGATCTGCCGTGGGACGAGCCGGTTCCGCCGGAGAAGTGGGACAAGGTTGCGGACTACTGCTGCAACGACGTCTTCGCGACCAAGGCGACGTGGAAGGACCGGGTGCAGGACTTCGTGGCCCGGAAGATCCTCGCGGAGCTGAGTGGCTTGACGGTCAATCACACGACCGCGAATCACACCGCTCAGATCATCTTCGAGGGCGACAGGAACCCGCAGACACAGTTCCTCTACACGGATCTGTCGGAGATGTTCGATGGCTATGTCTATGATGCGGGCAAGAGCACATACATGGACGAGGTCGTGGGCGAGGGTGGCTACGTCTACGCCGAACCCGGGATACACAAGAACGTGGCGCTCCTTGATGTGGCGTCGATGCATCCGACATCAATTGTCTTGCTCAATATGTTTGGCGATCGGTATACGGCCAATTACAAGGCCCTGATGGAGGCCCGGCTTGCGATCAAGCACAAAGATTACGATAGCGCGCGGTCTATGCTGGGCGGTCGTCTTGCACCGTTCCTGGAGGATACTGGGGATGGTGCTCAGGCACTGGCGTATGCGCTGAAGATCGTGATCAACATCGTGTACGGTCTGACCTCGGCGACGTTCGACAGTCCGTTCCGGGACAAGCGCAACAAGGACAACATCGCGGCCAAGCGCGGTGCTCTGTTCATGATCGACCTCAAACACTACGTTCAGGAACTCGGCTACCAGGTCGTCCACATCAAGACCGACTCGATCAAGATCGCAGACGCCGACGACGAGATCATCGACATGGTCTTCACGTTCGGCGAGAAGTGGGGCTACACGTTCGAACACGAGAGCACGTACACAAAGTTCTGTCTCGTGAACGACGCGGTGTACGTCGCCAAGGTGCAGCACGGAGAGGACGAGGAATGGACGGCGACCGGGACGCAGTTCAAGGTCCCGTACGTGTTCAAGACACTGTTCACGGGGGATCCGGTCCTGAGGACGGACCTGGCCGAGACGAAGCAAGTGGCGAAGGGGCATATGATCCTGCAGTTCGAATCGGGACCGCACTTCGTTGGTCGGACTGGCCGCTTTGTCCCCGTCTCCGAGACGTCTGGAGTTGGCGGCAAACTTCTTCGGGTTCATGACGGCAAGGAATATGCCGTCGGTGGCACCAAGGGCTATCTCTGGATTGAGTCGGAGATGGCCAACACCAAGGGCGAGGATCTTGAGATCGACATGAGCTATTTCGAGAAGCTCGCGGACGACGCTCGAGCGACGATCAACAAGTTCGGCTCATTCGAGGAGTTCGTGGCGTGAACTACTATGAGGCGATATTGGCGTCGATCAACGGCCAGTCTCCGCTGGAAGAGGCCGACGAGATCAACAGGGACCGAATCGAAGAGTTCATGCGGCTGCTCTGCGGACAGCTGGGCGTGGTGGTCGAGAGTGGTTACGACATCACCATGTTGAAGTTCGAAATCAAGGCGGTCAAAGACACCAGTCCGCATCCGCTGGCCATCGAACTTGAGTTGAGCTGGCCGGAAAATGAGTGAACCCAAGTCAGATATCGACAAGCTTGTCGACGAGGCCGTGGACAATCTCAAGAAGATGGTCGAGGAACAGAGGGACAAGAAGAACGATGAGCAATCCGAGTGACGGCATGCGGGACGAGATCGACCGCATGATCGACGAGAACGTCCAGAAGGAAATCGCGAAGCGGGGAGACACGGACGATGACGACGCCTGAGGACGAGGAAGCCGCCCGCAAGCTCGCGGAGGAGATCTGGGCCGAAGAGGCGAAGAAGACCGATGACAAATAGCGACGACGAGAAAATCGCCCAGGGAATCGAAGCCCTGAGGCAGATTGGCGAGGATATCAAAGCCAAGTGGCGAGCCGAGAAGGAGGATGGCGCCGATGACGAGTGACGAGCGTATCGCCAAGGCTCTCGAGGCTCTGGCCCGCATCGCTCAGGACATCAAGAACGAGTTGCGCGCTGACCGCGATGTTCAAGCCCGAAGGTCGAACCGCGGGCTGTTGAACCTGAACACGATGACACAACTCAAGACCGCGAGCGGTCGCCTCGTGGGATACGGTTTTCCCAACGAGAAGATCACGGTGCACGAGACGACGCCCTCAGGCTCGGCGATTCCTCCACTGGAAGAGATCGACCTGGAATACAACAAGGTCGCTCGTCTTCCCAACGAACTCGACGAACATGTGCTGCGGCCTGTGGAAGACGCCAAAGCGAAGCTGAACAACCGCTCGAATGTCATGGACGTGCTCGAGCGTTGGCGCACGATTGACGCGCCCATGAACATCGAGGTCATCAACGTCCATGCATCCGATGGGGATGTGGTGTTCTATGGCCACATCAATGGCCAGCCACTCCCTGGTTGGCAGATCCAGGGCATCATCAAGGATGTGTACTGATGGCCGATAGAGCAAATATCACCCTCGAGGGTGACAAGGATGGCATTCGAATCGCCTTCCGCAATTTCGAGGGCCGTGAGGACGTCTACAACCGCAAGGGCGATCGAAACTTCGCGATCATCTTCGAGAACCCCGAGGTCGCCCAGAGGCTGGTGGACCAGGGGTTCAACATCAAGTATCTCAAGCCGCGGGAGGAGGGCGACGAGCCGACTCCGTACTTGCCAGTGGCGGTGTCGTACAAGGTTCGTCCTCCGAAGATCGCGCTCGTGACGTCCAAGTCCCTGACCTACGTCAACGAAACCGAGGTCGAGCTTCTAGATTGGGTGGATATCGAGACCGCTGACGTCTCGATCAACCCCTCCCAGTGGGCGGTCAACGGCAAGTCGGGCACAAAGGCCTACCTGAACTCGATGTACATCAAGATCATCGAGGACTACCTGGACCAGAAGTGGCACGCGTTCGTCGAGGACAACAAGGCACTCGAGTCCGGAAACGGGCGCCCGGCGCTGGAAGCGGGTCCGGATTACATCGACGGTGAGTACGAGCTGATCTGATGATGGACGCGCGTACTCTCACCCGGAGTAACGCTCACGAAGTCGCAGAATGGTGCGGAGGTCGCCCGGTCACTCAGCATGATGCGCTGGATGACTCGGCGACCTACGCCGCTGTGAACGTCCCTGTAGGGGACGAGGTTGAGCGTGCTCAGATCGGTGATGTGATCATCAGAAATTCCGACGGCACATTCAGAATTGATCGTCAGCTGTTCACGAAGTAACGCAGACTTGAAAGCGGGAATGATGGACATCGAGAAGTACACGCGGCGCACGTTCGAGGTCGAGGCGGTGCAGATCTCCTTCGAGAACATCGAGGAGGTCGCGGCCTGGTGTGGCGGGCGCATCGAGAAGCGCTCCACGCGGATGATGGGCACCACGGCCATGCTGCCGGTCATCAGCCTCAAGGGGACCGGTGTCGAGCACGGGAACTACTACATCGGCTACCTGAACTGCTGGGTCGTCAAGATGGGGAAGACCTCCCGGATCTACAAGCCCGAGCAGTTCGAGAAGACGTTCACGAAGGTCAACCAGAAGAGTCTCGACGACGTCCTGCAGATGATCGCCGATGCGGGCTGGGAGCTGTACGGCCACATCCTGCCGGTCGGTACGATCCCGGACCATGAGTCGCACCTGAACGCGAAGGTCAAGGACGCGATCGACCAGGCCCTGGAGATCGCGACAGCAGAGGTCGACGCCCACCACAGCGACTGCGTTCCTTCGGATCTCGAGGACGTGTTCGACCAGGCAGAAGCAGCTCGCAGTCTCGAGCCGAAGACACACAACAGCGAATGTGAGGTCTGACGATGCGGAGAGAGATCCTGACCGGCGCGCACCTGAACAACCTGCCCGTGGTTCCGGTGGTGTACGCCCCGCGGAACATGCAGACGGTGGCGGTCCAGGTGACCCCCGACACCATCGGCGCTATGGCGATCGAATTCGGGTCGGAGGTCGTGAACAGCGATCGCTCCTTGTACCTGAGCATTCGTCTCGAGCGCGTCAACGATGACGACAAGAAGACCGTCGACAACAAGGCCATTCGGTTGGGCGACTGGCTGGTCGAGCTCGGAAACGAGATCCACGTCTTCCCGCCGGACATCATGTGGAAGACGTTCAGCGGGGTGAATGACCCTGCGCACGAGATGGCGATAGACGAGGGCATCATCTCCAAGAAGGAGTTCCACACGAGCTTCATGACGCTGCCCGTGGACCTGCAGGCGCCGGAGAAGCTTCCGGACCTTCCGGCCTGAGTGAGTTTTGGGAAGACGACATCTTCAAGGATCCGAATCGGGAGTCGTCGAGCAGGTGACGGGTTTAGGCCTGCAGACATTTGTACCCTACTGACGAGGAGTTACCGTGCCCAACACGCCCGGGGAGATCATCAGGTACTTCGGCTCGAACACGAACAAGCCCTTGTCGTTCCAGGAGGCCGCGAGGTTCTGGAACACCTTGACGGACGAGGAGCGGTGGTACTTCAAGTACGTCAACCTGCAGACCGGCAAGCTCCCGCTGGAAGTGGCGCCGGTGCACAGGGTCGCTCCGGTCTTCATCGAGAAGACGTGCTCGGTGTGTTCCAAGGTCGTCTGGGACAGCAAGACTGGTGGGTACGGCGAGGTGCACCCGGACCCCGAGTCCGACGGTGTGGGTTACGTTCGGTGCGACTACGACGGCGTGCAGTACTGGCAGTTCATCGACAGCTCGCTCGAGATCCACGACAAGGACGGCAACTGGCTGTCGGAGGTGAAGTGATGGGGCTCTTCGTCGAGAAGTGCTGTTCCAAGTGCGGGCAGGTGAACTGGGACAGCCTGCAGGGCGACTACCACAACGATCACACGATCAAGAAGGGCAAGGGCTCCACCAAGCTCGAGTCCTGCGACACCAACGGCGAAGAGCGCAAGTGGGACGGTACCGGCCGTCGAGTCGAGTAGGAGGTATCACCATGTGGCGTCCTCCGTACATGCTCTCGATCAGCTACTAGGTGGCCCAAGCTGATCGAGTGAACCGGATGGTTACCGAACGCCTCATTGATGGCTGCACTTGCCGCAGATAGATGAGGGACCACGTTCAACGGCAGTATAACGCGCCATCCGGTAGTAGAAAGGCGCAGAGACCTGGGCTTCCCTCGGGTCTCTGCGCCGATTACCTGTACTCACTTTTTGGAGGAATGATGGCGTTTGGAGAAGATCATGCTTATATTGCGGCGTGCACCAATGGCGCGTGTGCTGTCGTAGCATTCTGGATCAACCCCACTCGAGGTATACACTGCCCTTGCTGTGAGGAGATTGGCGTTACCAATGTCAGAATTGCGATCACATCAGCAGGAAGCCCTGAGCAAGCTCGCGCCGGGGAAGATCCTCTGGGGCGGAGTGGGAAGCGGGAAGTCACGAGTGGCAGCGGCATACTACATGAAGGTATGGGCGGACGCGAACGTCTACGTGATCACGACGGCCAAGAAAAGGGACAGCCTGGATTGGCAGAGGGAGTTTGTCAGTTGGGGTGTGGGGTCGGGGAACCCTGTGTCTACAGCTTCTACGGCGGGCGTCCTGATTGTCGACTCGTGGAATAACATCCACAAGTACCAAGACATCACGAACGCATTCTTCATCTTTGACGAACAACGACTGGTCGGACGAGGCGGATGGGTCAAGAGTTTCCTGAAAATTGCGAAGAACAATCCGTGGATCTTGTTATCTGCGACTCCTGGCGACAGTTGGATGGACTATATCCCCGTCTTCATTGCGAATGGGTTCTACCGCAACCGGACGGAATTCCTCAAAGAGCACGTGATATTCAGACCGTACGCGAAATTCCCTGTGGTGGATCGCTATGTTTCTACGGGAACCTTGATCAAACACCGGAATGATATCGTGGTCCATATGCCCTATGAGAAGCACACGGAGCGCAAAGCCGTTGCGATTCCTGTGGAATACGACGAAGATTTGATGAATCTTGTCGTGAAAAAGCGATGGAATCCGTACAAAAACAAGCCCTGTCGGAGCTCTGCAGAGGTCTATATGCTGGCTCGGAGGGTCGCGGCAACGCATCCTAGCCGGTTTCAGGCCTTGCTGAAGAAGATGGAGACCTGTCCGAAGCTGATTGTCTTCTACAATTTCGACTACGAATTAGAGATACTTCGGACAATTCAGTCACGACCTGTGGCCGAATGGAATGGGCATAAACACGAAGATATACCCAAAACGGACACGTGGTTGTACCTGGTTCAGTACACCGCAGGGGCCGAAGCATGGGAATGTATTGAGACAAACACCATGTTTTTCTACACTCAGAACCCTTCGTACAAGATTACAGAGCAGTGTTACGGTCGCATCGATCGACTCAATACGCCGTTTTCTGCCTTGATTTACTACGTTCCGCTTTCGAAGGCTCCGATCGATCAGGCCTTGAGAGCCGCGTTTGTGGGCAAGAGAGACTTCAACCTGAGTGATTTCTTGACAATAACCCCCCCTTAAAACGGGTTTGCCAAGAATTGACAATACCTTAAGTAACGCTCTGACCTGCGAAAACAGCTCATTTTCTTGCCTAGATTTCTCTCTTAATTTAGTTCTAGAAATTAAAAGTAATTGTCAAGTAATAATTGACAATAAGTAAAGCGTTTAGAAAAGTTTTTTAGGCGAAAAATCTTGGCAACAATGTCAAGTTTCTACAGAGGAGGGCCGATGGAAGTATGGACCACGCTGCCGGACTTTCCGGAGTACTCGATCAGCAGTGAAGGTAGAGTACGGAACGATCGTTTCGGCAAGCTGCGCAAGATCAGTTACCATGGTGGGTACGCTACAGTAAGATTCTACAAGAATCATCGTACCGTCAATCGCACGGTTGCTCATTTGGTTGCTCGCGAGTTTGTACATCGGCCCCGCGAGAATTTCGATACGCCCATCTATTTGGACGGCGACAAGCTCAACTGCAAAGCGTCCAATCTGATGTGGCGTCCACGCTGGTTCGCTGTTCGTCATGATCAGCAATTCCGGCTCGATCTTCCGGATACCACAAACCGGGTTCGCAACATCCATACTGGCGAATTGTATGAGAACGTCTGGCACGTTGTGTTCGATCGAGGTGTCCTCTTCAATGACGTCGTCATGTCCATTACCAACCGAACCTATGTCTTCCCCCTCTACCAGAGTTTCGAGTGGGTGATCTAAAACTTGACAATTACCGCTAAGAAAAACATGGATTATAATGAAAGGGATGGAATGTGCCTGTCTACAACGGCTCTAATTTTAGGGAGGTGCCATGGGTAGGAAGCTCGAGCGTGACTATCAACCTGGATTGATCGATCGCATCAGCATGCGGTTCCCGGGTTGTTTCGTTTTGAAGAACGACGAGCAGTACCTCCAGGGCATCCCTGATCTGACGATTCTGTACGGCAGGTACTGGGCCATGCTGGAAGTGAAGAAGAGCCCGAAAGAGCCATACCGTCCCAACCAGGAATATTATCTCCAACTTCTTGGCGAGATGAGTTTCACCACCACCATCTTCCCGGAGAACGAGGAAGAGGTGTTGGATGCGCTTCAATCAGCATTCGGGGCTTAGCGGAAGTCACGCTCTTCTGAGCCCGAGCAAGTACCACTGGGTCAACTACAGCGAAGACCAGATCGATCAAACCATCGTCAAGTCGTTCGCCGCGGCACGAGGTACAGCGCTGCACAACTTGGCCAAAGATCTCATCATCTTGAAGCAGAATCTCCCGGACACCACTGCGACGCTGAACGCGTATGTCAACGACGCGATTGGGTTTCGGATGACGCCAGAACAGACATTGTTCTACTCCTTGAATTGCTACGGCACAGCCGACGCGATTTCTTTCAGGCAGAAGAAGCTGCGCATCCATGATCTGAAGACCGGCGTGAACCCTACGTCCGTGACTCAGCTGGAAGTGTACACGGCGTTGTTCTGTCTCGAATATGATGTCAATCCGAACGACATTGAGATCGAACTGCGAATCTACCAGAACGACGAGGTTCGCATCTACAACGGCGATCCTTTGTCGATCTTCGCCATCATGGACAAGATCCGCGTATTCGACGCCCGCATCGAGCAGCTGAGGATGGAGGCTTACGGATGACAGTCTTTTCGGAGGACGACTACCTCGCGCACTATGGAGTACTCCGTAGGTCTGGTAGATATCCTTGGGGCTCTGGTGGTCCTGAGAATGCAAGCAACAAAAGCTTCTTGGGATATGTTGCTCAGCTGCAGAAGGACGGGCTGAGTGAGTCGCAGATCGCCGAAGGTATGGGTATCACGACTACCCAGCTTCGTGCTTCGAAATCCATCGCTCGCAACGAAGAGCGACAGGCCGATATCAACATGGCGCAACGTCTTCGCGACAAGGGTATGTCCACGGTCGCCATCGCGGATCAAATGGGCAAGCCTGAATCCACGATTCGCACGTTGCTGCAACCCAGCGCCAAGGACAAGAGCGACATCCTCCATAGCACAAGTGTGATGTTGAAGGGGCAGATCGAGAAGAAGCGTTACCTCGACATCGGCACTGGCGTTGAGAATCATCTTGGTATCAGTCAGACCAAGCTTGCCACTGCAGTCGCCATTCTTCAAGAAGAGGGCTACCACGTCTACTACTTGAAGACCAAACAGCTGGGCACCGGCAAGAATACGACAGTCAAGGTGCTAGCTGCTCCCGACGTTCAATACTCCGAGGTGTCACGTAACCGTGCTAACATCGGACAGATTAGATCGTTCTCTGAAGACGGCGGCCGATCCTACATTGGAATCCAGCCGCCACTCTCCATCAGCAGCAAGCGGGTCAAGGTTCGTTACGCTGAAGAGGGTGGTGCTGATTCAGACGGCGTTATTCATGTTCGACCTGGCGTTCCTGACATCTCTCTTGGGAGTGCTCGGTATGCTCAGGTACGGATTGCCGTCGATGGTAGTCATTACCTTAAAGGTATGGCCATGTACAAGGACGATCTGCCGGACGGCGTTGACCTTGTATTCAACACAAACAAGAAGAACACGGGCAACAAGCTCGACGCCATGAAGGAACTGAAGGCCGACCCGGAGAATCCTTTCGGCGCCACAGTACGACAGCGTGTGGACCCGAAGACTCACAAGGTCACTTCAGTCATGAACATCGTCAACGAAGAAGGCGATTGGGACAAGTGGTCCAAGAACCTGTCTTCGCAGATGCTGTCTAAGCAGAGTCCTGCCTTGGCCAAGCAGCAATTGGCCATGACATTCGAACGTCGTCAACGCGAGTTCGATGAGATCATGCAATTGACGAACCCTACTGTTCGTCAGAAATTGTTGGAAGGCTTCGCTGATGGCACGGATTCTGCGGCCGTTCATTTGAAGGCTGCTGCTCTACCGCGTCAGCGATCGAACGTCATCCTTCCGATCAACACATTGAAAGAGAATGAGATCTATGCGCCCAACTTCAGGAACGGCGAACGTGTTGCACTAGTTCGCTATCCTCATGGCGGCGTCTTCGAGATCCCGGAACTCACAGTCAACAACAACCACCCCGAAGCGAAGCGTGCTTTGGGCAACGCCAAAGATGCAGTCGGTATTCACTCGAAGGTGGCAGAACGTCTGTCAGGTGCAGACTTCGACGGCGATACCGTACTGGTAATCCCCAATAATCATAACCGCGTGAAGACCGCACCTGCACTGGACGGTCTGAAGGGGTTCGATCCACAGCGTTCGTATCCAGCATATGAGGGTATGAAACGAATGTCGGCTCGAACAAAAGCTACACAGATGGGCGAGATTTCTAACCTCATCACAGACATGACGATTCATGGAGCCAAGCAAGAAGAACTTGCACGAGCAGTACGGCATTCCATGGTTGTCATCGATGCGGAAAAGCATAACCTGAACTGGAAACAGTCGGCCATTGACAATGGCATTCCTCAACTCAAGGCCAAATATCAAGGTGGTTCCCGTGCAGGCGCCGCTACCCTGATCTCTCGTGCACGATCCGATCTGCATGTTCCTGAAAGAAAGCCCCGTCCTGCAAAACAAGGCGGCCCTGTGGACAAGGCCACTGGCAAGAAGGTCTTCATCAACACAGGCGCAACCTATGTGAACAAGAGCGGCAAAGTCATCCTTCGTGGCGAACGTTCGACTAAGCTGGCCGAAACAGATAACGCACACACCCTGTCGTCTGGTAGCACCATCGAACGCATCTATGCGGATCATTCGAACAAGCTCAAGGACCTGGCCAACAAAGCTCGTCTTGTTGCTGTAAACACCAAGCCCAATCCGTACAGCCCTTCTGCAAAGGTGGCCTACGCAACTCAGGTTTCATCCCTCCGGGTCAAACTAGATACGGCCCAGCGAAACGCGCCTCTTGAAAGACAAGCCCAGCTTCTAGCAAACGCCGCCGTCCGTGTAAGGCAGGATGCAAATCCCGACATGGACGCGATCGAACTCAAGAAGATTCAAGGACAAGAACTCGCAAAAGCTCGAGTTCGCACAGGCGCAGGTAAACAACGCATTGACATCACCGATCAAGAATGGGCTGCCATCCAAGCAGGTGCTGTCAGTACTAACACATTGCAGAAGATCTTGTTGAATGCAGATCAAGACAGGATCAAGGAACTGGCTACACCACGCACACAGATCAAGATGACAGCAACCATGCTGGATCGTGCGCGCTCAATGGACAACCTTGGCTACACCCAGGCTGAGATAGCAGACCAACTTGGTGTGTCGTTGACTACATTGAAGAACGCTCTGTAGGAAGGAGAGAGCGATGGCAGTGCACATGCTGACAACAGTAGACAATCCCTACAATCCATTCACTGAGTATGATGAATGGAGTTCATGGGATGAGAGATCAGGCTACTACACGCCACAGTTCCTGGCTCGCCTCACCATGTCGTCTACTGAGCTGTCAGATGCTGATCAATCTCTTGCGATCGAGCAAGCAATCGATGAGATTGTGAATGAAAACGTTCTTGGAATCTACAGAAAGGTCGCGGCTCCACCTGATTGGGTCGACGATCTTGCTGCATGATTTCCGTTTCACAAGTAGGGGGAGGGGGTCTCGCAAAAGTGGCACCCCCTCTGCATCGCGTGGCTCCCAAAAATAGCTCCGGA
>Ga0207694_10000353_pt1 | contig 43408 bp, 29 predicted proteins | sample KBSC34metaG_FD_184353 | JGI IMG/M metagenome (GOLD analysis project Ga0207694, IMG submission 184353) | Corn rhizosphere microbial communities from Kellogg Biological Station, Michigan, USA - KBS C3-4 metaG (SPAdes) (version 2) | ecosystem: Host-associated > Plants > Roots > Rhizosphere > Soil... | reverse complement strand
CCTTGGTTACCCGAAGGGTGCGCGTATGCATGGCTTTGGTGGGCTCACTGGCGAATCGAAGCGGCATGTTCGGTACTGGATGGCACCGATGTGGGTGCGTGACGCGCTTAGTGGTCGTGCAGATATCCGCAAGGTCAGCGGCGGGTACATGGATAAGTTTTCTGGCGAGTTCCTCCCTTCGCCATGGCGAGTGATGGTCGGCCCCGGGGGGCAGGTGTGGGCTTATCGAATCGATGAATCGGAGACAGTGCAATGAAAATTACCGTGTTGAAGCGTGCAGCGGAGCAGGTCCAGACCGTGTGGGAAGGTGTCACGCGCGAGCGTGTCAAACAGTGGTGCGTGATCGAAATCGACGGGCTTCCGACGTCGTTTCAGGTGACGGTTGATCCGGGCAAGGAATACCAGCCGGGCGAGTACGAATTGGCCCCGGAGAGCTTCACCGTGACCAACGGTCGCTTGACGGTATCGCGTCCGGTGTTGAAGGCGGTCGAGGTCGCCAAGGCTGTGCCGCAGCCACGCGCGGCGACCGGCGCGTAATTCGGGCGAGGGGAGGGCAACACCATGACGATCTTTTTCGGGCTGGTGATTGGTTACACCTTCGTGTGCGGGATGGTGTCGGTGTGGTGGCAGTTCACCGAGGCGTGCTTCTTCGTGAAGCGCATGTTCAGGCATAAACGCCGTCATTTGGACGGCTAAAAGGATTCGCTGCTGTGGCGCAATGCGTAACGCTCAACTCCGATGGAACACTAACTCCGACTGGACAGGCCGTCAGCGAGTGCACGGGTTACGTCATGGTGTCGGGCAGCGAATACGGGGTGTACCAGGCGCTTCAGACCGCGCTTGCGATGCCTTCGGCGGACGAGGCTTCAACGTTCTTTATCGGGACGTTGGGTCTTGTGATGTTTTTCTTTCTTGTGTCTCGACAGGTCGGCGCGGTTGCTGGCTTTTTTTCACGTTAACAGAGGGTGTACACATGCGTATCAATTTCAAGCGTCTTGCGGTGGCCGTGCTGGGTGGTGCCACCATCGTCGGTTCCTCGGCGTTCGCTGCCGATGACTACAGCGGCATGCTGGCCGGGCTCGAAACGGCGGCGGCTGTTACCGCGATCCTCGGTGCCGGTGCGATCTACGCCGGTCCCGGCTTCGCCAAGTGGGCGACCAAGAAGGTGGCCGGCTTCTTCGGCTAAGCGGTACCACGGGGTGGCCTTCGGGTCACCCCTTTTGGTGTTGGGGAACGGGTATGAACGCACTCGATTTCATGGCGATTATTTCCTCGTTGAATGTGGCCGATGTGATCGCGGTGGTGATTGCTTGCGGCGCTTTGTATCTGCCGATTGATTTCGCGATCTGGTCGGTGAGGAAGGTTGCCGGGTTCTTCGGCTGATGCTTACGTTGGGCCCTTCGGGGCCCTTTTTTTCAAGGGGTGCGGCGATGTTGATGGATTTGTTCTTCGCGATGCTGGGCGCGCTGTGTGGGTATGCGGTCGTCAAAGGGATGACCAGCAAATGAAGGTCTTTCTCGTAGCGTTGCTGACGTTCTTTGCAGGCTTTGCCGCTCCGGTGTTGGCTCAGGAAGGGCAGTGCATTTATCAATCGCATGCGCAGGCACAGGCTGCGTGTGCTGCTGCCTCGGTTGATGTTGTCCAACGGGGCTATGAGGTAATGGTGGCCTGTCATGACACCGTGATTGATGGCGTGCCTTATGTGCGCATGGAGTACGGTGAGGATGGATGGACGGATTACTATAGGAACGATAATCCGTACTGTGCCGATGCGCCGCCGCCGAAGCAATGTAAGGCCAGCAATGAAATCATCACCGGTTATTGGGCGACGCCCGCCAGCAATGGCAAGTCGTGCAAGGATGGCTGCGAGTACGAGAACACGTTTGGTATCAATACCGCGCCTGGAATCTCCGCGACGGGCAATACGTGTACTGAATCCGAGCAGGCTCCGACGCCTTCGGGTGCTCCGCAAGGTACGCCGAATGCGGACGGTAGCAAGACCTATTGCGATGAGATTTCTGGCAAGTGTGTGACCAGTCATCCCGATCCAAAGCCACCGGCGCCACCTGCGCCTGCTAGTAGTTCGGGTGATCCGGACAACCATTCAACGGATGGTAAGTCCACGACGAGCAACCCCGCGTCGACATCTAGCAGTACCAGTACCAGCACGACGAACACGACGACCACTGGCACGGGTACGGGCACTGGCACCGGGACGGGCACAGGGCAGGGTGGTGATGGTTCAAGTACTGGTACGTCGACGACCACCACCACGACGCATACCGATAATCCTGCTACGACGTCGTCGACGGCGAATAAGTGCACGACGGGTGTGTGTGATGTTGGGCATGCCGATGGTGATATGGGTGGTTTGTATACGGGGTCGACCGAAACGCCGACGTCGGTCTACAACGATTTCAAGGCGCAGGTAGCGTCGTCGCCGATGATTTCCGCGTCGAAGGCGTTTTTCACTGTGAGTGTCTCGGGGACGTGTCCGACCGATCATGTTCCGGGGAATAAGTACTGGGGTGCCGCAGGTTTTGATCTGACCATTTTTTGCGATCCCGCGATGATGGCGATCTATGCCTTCGGTGGTTACGTTGTCCTTGCCTTGGCCGCCTTCCGTGCATTCCAAATCGCTATTTACTAGTTCGTTCCTGACGCTGCTGCTCTTTGGCTTGGTGATGCTGATGTTGCCCGTGGAGCGTGTGCATGCGACGGTGAATGCGGCGGGCACGCAGTGTTCGATGATCAATGGCGTGTACACCTGTGACGATGGTTCTTCACCGGCGAATGCGTGCGTGTATGTCGACGGTGTAGCGGTGTGTTCTGATGGGGGCAATGCCGATACGGGTACGACCTGTGTAACGGATAACGTCACCGGTAAGCAGGTGTGTCTCTCTGGTGGGGTTGTCGGCGGTACGCAGACTGCTGGCAGTGTGTTGGGCAAGGGTCTTGGTACCGTGCAGGCGTTGCCAGGGCAGCACCCGTCGACCGGTTGGTTGTCGATGCTGACGTCATGGGTAGCTAATACGTTGCACACGTTGTTCAGCGCGATTGCGCAGCTTTTGAAGGACCTCGTTACATATGCGTTGGCAGCGGTATTGGGGTTGGTGGCGGCGGCGATATCGTCGATCACACCACCGGATTTCCTCACTAGCTATTCGCTGAGTTCCTTACTCGGTCGCACCGGTCCCACGGTGCAGTTTTTCATCGTGCAGTTCCGGATTCCGGAGGGGTTGGCCTTGATTGGCACGGCCTACGGGTTCCGTTTGCTGCGTAAGTTCCTTACAGCCTTCCAGTGGTGATCCATGCTTACGTTTCTTGAGGGTGTGCCCGGTTCGGGCAAGAGCTATGACGCCGTGGCGTCGCACGTGCTTCCGGCGATCAAGGCCGGTCGCAAGGTGCAGGCTCGAATCAATGGTTTGGATCACGAGAAAATCGCCGCGCATCTGGAGATGTCGCTAGAAGACGTCCGCGACTTGCTGATCCACGTTGAACACGATGATGTGCTAAAGCTTTACCAGAATGCTCAGAACGATGCGTTGATCGTGGTCGATGAAGCGCATAAGTACTGGTGTACCAATGGTTCGAAGCCTTTGCACGAGACTCAGGAAACCTTCTTCGCTGAGCATCGGCATAAGGGTCTCGATATCGTGCTGATGAGTCAGCACTACAAGCGCATGCACTCCGCGATTAAGGGTCGTGTCGAACGCAAGGTGAGCTATCAAAAGTTGACCGCTGTAGGGATGAAGAATTCCTATCGCGCGACGTTTTACCATTCGGTTGCGCCGGACAAGTTTGAGAAGGTCACGGGGACGACGTATCGCTACAAGAAAGAGATTTTCCCGTTGTATCGGAGCATCGTGATGGATGCGTCGAACATGGAGGTCTACGAGGCGGGCGGTACGACGGTGTGGAAGAAGCTCGGGCCGATCATCGTGATTGCCGTGGTGCTGTTCTTCTTCGCCTGTAAGGTGATGTGGGGCTATTTCCATCCGGCACCGGCTGCGTCGCATATCTCGCATGTGGGTGCTTCCGGTGAGGCGTCGGCGCCCGCGGCGAAGGCTGGTGAGAAAGCTGCTGCAGTGCCTTCCCCGGCCAGTCCGTTGCGTGATCATCCAGGTGTCGACACGACCGGTATGCGGGTCGAGCAGGCGTACCTTTTCGAGATCTCGGCGAAGGCTCGTGCCCGGTTGGCCGCCGTTGGGACCGTGGAGGGCAGGGAGCCGTTTGGCGTGATCGAGTGGCGGGACGATCAGACGCATGCCTTGGAGCGGCTTACGCTCGATCAGATCAGGGCCATGGGGGTGAAGGTCGAGGTATTGCCCTACGGCGTGAAGCTGGTGGTCGGCGACAAGGCCATCATCGCGACCTCGTGGCCACTGGACTCGCCAAGCACGGCGCCGGGCAGCAATGAGCAGCCGCCCGCGCCTTCTAGGTCTGGTTCTCCGGCTGTAGAAAGTGCCCCTGTGGCCTCGCCAGCGCTCGCGCAATCGGCGCCGGCCTATCATCCCGGTGTGGGTGCTGCGTCGTATACGCCCCCGGAGCTAACGACCGTGAGCGCCCTGTCGACGGCTTCCCGGGGCCGTTGAGGGGTGGAGGGGGCACCCCTCCGGTGACGCTGTTCAGATCCTGCGATCGACGGACAAAAAGGCGACAATCGGTCAGCCTGGCGGACCCATTGTTCGTAGAAGCGACCTTATCGCGCCAAACCCGCTTTTTCGATCAGCTCCAGGAGTTGGCCTGTGGTGAGGTCGACCTTGCGTCCTCGGAGCCGTCCCTTTAGGTGTTTTCCGCGCACACGAAAACCGGCCCAAGGGCCGGTGGTGATCGTGTAATTGCCATACGCCGTAGCTTCGTACCAAACGGCTGCGAGGCTTTGTAGCGTTAGGACGCCTGATGGTGTGTGGAACTCTTGTCGCTGCGGGTCATATCGCCAAGGAAAGCGCATCGTGTCCGCCCGTCATCCATGGGGAGCGTAGTAAGCGACCGGCCTCGCGAAGGAACCGTAGAAGCTTTCGCTTATTGACATAATATACATTATGCGAAGTTACGGTCCTTCCTAAGGGCGTTGCGTTTGGCCTGCCCTGAGTTGTCATTCGACCGTTTTACAAGCTAGTTTCTGGTCATTCTGATTATTGCCTACGCTACATCCGCGAGATACTCCGCGACCTGATCGCGCACGCCTGTGGACAAAGGATTGAACATGAGTTTTGACGTAGGCGCAATCTACGATAAGCATCTCAATCTACTAATTGGTTCAGGAGCCTCCTTTGGGTTACTGCCCACGCTCGCACTGGAGGTCACGCGGGCCGACAGCAGTCGGCATACCATCGAGACCCTAGCCACGCAGTACGAAGGAGCCGGCGACAAGCGGCGCCTCGCAGCCTTATTCATGCACTACTACCAAACCTGCATCCTGCCGGCGCAGACGATGCAGTTTGACGCCCTCCGCATGGATGTCGACTGCGCACCGATCCTTGCCCATTACGAGCAGTTGGTCAGAACACTTCTGGCGATGGTCCAGCGCCGACGCGGCGTCGACAAACGATGCAACCTCTTCACAACTAACTATGACGGCTGCCTATCGCATGCCGCCAACAGCGTCATGTCATCCGGTGGTCAAGACTTCATCGTCAACGATGGTAGCCGGGGTTTCTTCCAACGTGTGGTCGAAGCACGCAACTACAACACCTACTTCATCCGCACAGGCATCTTCGAGCGCCGTCAGCAGGCGGTGCCTCAGCTGAACCTGATTAACTTACACGGCTCAGTTTACTGGTCACGGAGCGATGACCGGGTTCTCGTTTCCTACGAGAACCACCCCGCGGCCGAAGGTTTTCTCGATGCGGCCACGCGCGAGGCAGTAGCGCCCTTCTCGCAAGCGCTGGCCGCAGGCGGCCGAGACGAGGACCTGCCAGAAGTTGATCTTACGGATTTACAAATCTCGGCCTTTTGGCATGCCTACGAGAAGCTGCCCATCGTCAATCCAACAAAATGGAAGTTCCATGAGACCGTGTTCGAAGAGCACTACTACCAGATGCTCCGCCTACTGAGCTTCGAGCTAGAGCGCGAGAATGCCGTGCTTATTACATTCGGCTTTTCTTTCGCGGACGAGCACATCCTCAACCTGGTCAAGCGATCGCTGTCCAATCCTCAGCTGATGGTTTTCGTCACTTGCTTCAACGAGCTAGAACGAGAGCGCCTGGCGAACGTGTTTGCCGACTACAACAATGTCAGCTGCGTGGCTGTCGCCGATGGAAAACTCGACTTCGAGGCCTTCAACGCCATGCTCGCGACTGGCGCCTCGACCATACCTGCCGGGCCGGTGGTCGGAGCCGACGCATGATCCGTGTGGGTGAAGTTATCGCGGTAGCCGGTACAAAAGTCACCTTACGAATCGACGAGGCCTCTAGCAAGGACGTTCTGTTCTACCGGGGGCAGCGCTTAAAGGGCATTTCGATCCGCGAGTATCTCTCCATCGCACGCGGCTTTCGCGACATCATTTGCGTGGTCGAAGGCGAGTTTTTGGACGAGCGTCGGATGGAAACCGACGGGGTGAGAATCGAATATGTGCGTCGAGTGGAAGCACGGCCGATCGGATACTTCGAGAACGAGCGGTTTCATCACGGGATCAAGTTCCTGCCAATGATTCTAGACGAGGCTCACCTATTGTCGGACGACCGTATTGCGCAGATCTTTGACCGTTCCGGGCACGCCCCCGGGGTAAGGATCGGCATCCTGCAAAAGGAAGGTCTTCCAGTCGCCCTGCCCTTCACTCGGATCTTCAATAGTCACATCGGCATTTTCGGCAATACCGGCAGTGGAAAATCCAATACCCTGGCAAAACTCTACACCGCCTTGTTCGAACGCGATCCGCCAGGCTTGTCCGAGCGGAGCCGATTTGTTCTCATTGATTTCAACGGCGAATATACTCAGGGCCAGCTGGTAGATGCGGCACGTAAGCGCGTCCTGGATCTGTCAACAGGCCGCGCGGTGGGCGATCAAATCACCCTTTCGGTCGAGGAGTTCTGGGACGTGGAGACGCTCGCGCTGCTGTTCCAAGCGACGCAGCATACTCAGCGGCCTTTTCTAGGACGCGTCGTAGATGGACGGAATCGCTTTGCGAACCATCCGGAATCATTAACACGATACTTCCGATCGGTCCTTACGAAGGCCTTCACCATGACCAGGCCGCGGCCCGAACTGCTCGACCGTGCACGCTTTCTCTCGCGACAGTTAGGCTTCGATGAGCTGACGGACGCCCTGGACGAGGTCCATTGGCACGGCAACGCCAATCATTTCTATATTCCCGGCGCCAATCCCGGCGCTAATACCTGGTTCGCCGACGAAGGGTCCTACGCCCGCACGCTCGGGCTCATAGTAGAACGGCAAGAACTCACTGATCTAAATAGCTTTGACGAACTGTCAGTGCGCTGCCAACTGGGGCTCATGCGCGATGTCGGCTCCGGGCAAGTACAGCTTGATCACATTCTCCCGATGATGAAGCGCATGGAAAGTGCCATCGGGATGCTCCGAAAGATCGTCAATGTCGGTATGGACGACGTAGGTCACGAGCGCATGGTCACCGTCATCTCACTAAAGCGCTGCAACATGGACGCAAAGAAGATCATTCCCATTTTGGTTGCGCGGCATTACTACCAGCAGCATCGAAGCACAGTGGCCTCACCGCCCGATAAAACCCTTCATCTCATTATCGACGAGGCTCACAATATTCTCTCTGAGATGTCGGCGCGCGAAGCCGAAGCTTGGAAGGACTATCGGCTGGAGTTGTTCGAGGAGATAATCAAGGAAGGACGGAAGTTCGGTGTGTTTCTGACGGTCGCCAGCCAACGGCCGGCCGATATCTCGCCAACCATCGTCTCTCAGGTCCACAATTTTCTCATTCATCGCCTCGTCAATGATCGTGATCTTTTCCTGATCGACAATACAATCTCGACATTGGATCCGATTTCGCGAGCGCTTATTCCAAATTTGACGCAAGGATGTTGCATCGTAACTGGCACTGCTTTCGATTTGCCCATGGTGGTTCAGGTGGACATCCTAGAACAGCAAATGCGGCCGGACAGCGGGGACATCGATCTCGAAGCATTATGGCTGGTTCGCCCTATTGAGTAACCAACAATCCCATCTGAAACTAGTGTCTGTGCGTGTAACTCGCTGGCGAGTGCAGTTTGGGTTTTGTATAGCGCGGGCCGGACCATCCCGAGCCAGAATCGATTGTGCATAGCCACCCAATGCCTTTGGCAGCAGTCCCACGCTGAAGCCCCGATTGCCACTTTTTTGAGCACGCAAGAATTTGCGAAAAGTCGGACAGAAGTGTGAGGCAGCGCACACCAATTGATGAATGGTGCATTTGTAGGCATTCCCCTACAGCGCAACAGAACACCCTTTGCTATATCTGCATCTGCGCGGCATCCCGACGCCCGTCCTGGACGGCATTGGCATGGATAGTCCAGCGCTGCTTGCGCAGGGGGAAGAAATGAAGTGGCTCTTACAAGGCGCTCTCGCGCTTATGCTTGTTATCGCCGTCGACTCGGCTGCTGCATCTGCCTCTATGGCACCTGCAGCTGCATCCTCGACAACAAATGTCCACCTCATAACAGTTCGGCAAACCTCAAGTAGCTCACACATCGGCACAGTGTCGACGGCGGGAACAAATGCACCCGTCGGCCCTCCGTATTGGGGTGCACCGTATATGCAATACGGGTACAACAACTACGGACCGTTCGGCGACATCGGGACAGCCGTGGCAGCTTGGTGGGCTGACTACCAGAACGTGTATCCGGGCGCTTTTCCTGGTTGCTCGTACACGCAAACCATGACCGATCCGTATACCCCTGATAACGCTGACGGAATTTTCGGTGAGGTTGTGACCATGCCTCTTGTCGGCTCAACCTGTGGCGGCTGGGGGCGAGTCGTTGCGACTTCTTACAACACAGACCCAGCTCGAAACCTCGGTGGTTCGGACTGCTATTGCGGTGAAGGCGACGCATCTGCTGACACAAGTAGCGGCTCAGAGAATTCAGGAAATGAAGATACGATGGGTGCACCTCTTGCGGGTGACCCAATTAACGTTGCGACCGGCAACAAGGTTCTGCAAGCAACTGATTTCAATGCACGCGACTGGTTGACCTTCCGAAGGTTCTACAACAGCGACGCTGCGGTTGTTTCAACCAGCATGGGAACACACTGGCGCCACTCCTTTGACAGGTCCCTGACGGTCATGAGCGGCAGTGCTGGGCCGTCAGCTGTCAGCATTTCCCGCCCTGATGGCCGTTCAGAAAGGTTTACGCGGTCAGGGGCCGACTGGAATCCCGACGTTGACAACCCCGACACGCTAGTCGAGACCGACGATGTCAACGGTAATCCTGCTAGCTACACGCTCAACGTCGCCTACCTTCACCACATCGAAATCTATGACGTCTCCGGACTCTTGCAATCCGTCGCTGACGAGAACGGCCAGGGCATTGTCCTAACCTATAGCACGACCTTGACGGACCCGAACGTCGCACCAAGACCCAGCCTTCTACTCAACGTCACGGCCTCCGATGGCCGAGCGCTGAATTTCACATACGCTAGCGACGGGCATCTCCACCAGATGACGCAGCCGGATGGCGGCACGTTCGTCTACGGTTACGACAGCACGGGCAACCTGACCACGGTCCAGTATCCGGATACAAAAGTCCGTCAGTACGTCTACAACGAACAGAATCTGACCGGCGGCAACAACCTGCCTTCGGCTATGACGGGCATCATCGATGAAGCAGGCGGACGATTTGAGAGCACCTCCTTCGATGGCCTCGGCCGAGCCACATTCACGTCCTTGGCGGGCGGAGCTGGGCAAACCACCATCAGCTACAACGCCTCTTCCTCCGGCATCTCCTTTGCCCTGGGCGGTGGAGCAACGCAGACCTTCCTAATCCCTAATGGTCATATTCGAACGGCCGCCTATGACGCGGCCTGCAAGCCAGCCTGTGGCACGCAATGGCAGAGTCGCACTTATGATGCCAATGGGTACCCGTCGAGCTATACGGATTTCAACGGCAACCTGACCCAGGTCACCTACTCTGCCTCTGGCCTTCTGACCGGACTGGTCGAGGCGTCCGGAAGTGCCGTCCAGCGGACCACGGACACCACCTGGGATACCACGCTCAGGCGACCGACGCTTCGCACGCTCAAGGATGCGGCCGGGACGCTGGTCACCAAGGACGCCTGGGTCTACAACACCCGCGGACAACCCCTTGCCACGTGTAGCATCGACCCGGTGAAGGCGGGCAGCTATGTGTGTGCTGCAACCGGCACGCCACCCGATGGTGTCAGGCGAACGACGTACACCTACTGCGACGCGATATCGCCCACCTGTCCCCTGATTGGGCTGACGTTGACTATTGATGGCCCGCGCACAGATGTCAACGACGTCACCACGTTTTCGTATTACACATCCAGCAGTGCCACCAGTTGTGGCACGCCGGGTGCTGCGTGCCACCAGGCAGGCGACCTCTACCAGGTCAACAACGCTCTGGGGCAGACGACGACCTATTCGTCTTACGACGCCAACGGGCGTGTCACCCGTATCACTGACCCGAACGGCACCAACACTGACTTCACCTATACCCCACGTGGCTGGCCTCTCACCCGGACTTATGGGGGAGCGACGACAACCTACGGCCACGACGCCATGGGCAACATCAACCAAATCACCGATGCCGACAATGTCATCACCACCTTCACTTATGATGGGGCCCACCGGCTGACCGATGTCACGGATGGAGCGGGCAACCATATCCATTACACGCTCGATGCCGCTGGCAACCGAACGTCGGAACAGGTCTTCGAGGCAGGCAGCACCCTGAAGCGGTCACTCTCCCGGACGTACAACAGCAATGGGCAGCTGACCGCTGTGATTGATGGCCTCGGCCACACGGTCTTTAGTGCATCGGATACGGACAGCTACGATGCAAACGGCAACCTTGTCCACAGTCGTGACGCCATGGGATTCGACACGCGCCAGACCTTCGACGGTCTAAACAGACTGGCGGACATGACAAGAAATGCTGGAGGGGTGGACCCGGCCACACAAAACACCAGCACCGGGTACACATATGACCCCCTTGACGCGCCAGCGACGGTGACGGACCCAGGTGGCTTGACCACCACCTTCGTTCGGGATGGACTCTCGAACACGGCGTCCGTTACGAGCCCAGACACCGGTGGCGCTGTGTCGTCCTACGACGCGGTTGGAAACCTCGTGTCCACAACGGACGCCAAGGGCGTAACCGTCACGCGTACTTTTGATGCCCTCAACCGGGCGGTCAGCCTGACCTATCCTGACTCGACCCTCAACGTTGCGTTGCATTACGACGAAGCCAATGCCGTCACAGGCTGTGCCAGCTCAAAACCGCTTGGCCGGCTGACACGGGTCGTGGAGTCACAGGTCACTACCAGTTATTGCTATGACGCCCGTGGGAATCTCATTGCCAAACTGCAAACCCTGGGCACAACCACCGACACGACTGGTTTTACATATACGAGTTCTGACCGTCTAAAGACCCTGACATACCCGAGTGGTTCGGTTCTGACGTACACCAGGGATGTGGTGGGAAGGGTCACCTCTGCCACGCTGACACCTCCTGGCGGCACTGCCGCCACGGTCGTCTCGAACATTGCATACCTCCCCTTCGGCCCGGTCACCTCCTACCAACTTGGCAACACCCAGACCGTTTCGCGCACTTACGATGCCAATTACGCTTTCACGGATGTCACAAGCCCGGCCCTAGCCATCCACGTCGCCCGCGACAACGCTGGAGACATCATTGCGTTGGGCGCAGCCCATGGCGCCAGCCCCGCAACGGAAACCTACGCCTACGACCCCCTGTACCGGCTAACGGGGGTGATAGCCGGCAGCACGACGGAACAAACCTTTGCCTACAACCCGAGCGGAGACCGTGTGAGCAAAAGTGGCTCGGGCCTGTCGACGGGAACCTATGCGTACTTCCCAGGCACGCACCGCCTGAGTTCAGTGGGAAATGCCGCCCGAACAGCAGACGCAAACGGCAACGTCACAGCCAGTGCATCAGGGGGCCAGACTTGGGGATTTGGGTACAACGCCAGGAATCGGCTGACCGTTGCGCAGGAAAATCAGCAGACGGTTGCCAGCTATACCTACAACATGTTTGGGGAGCGTGTCAGCAAATCGGCAACGTCCCCTTCGGCGGTCAATGAGCGGTTTTCCTACGACCAAAGCCAGAGGACCATTGCTGAATACGGAACCTCGTCAAGGGACTACATCTGGGTTGATAATCTGCCGGTTGCGGTGCTCGATATTGTTGGGGCCAGCACAACCCTGTCCTTCATCCATGCAGACGGGCTCAACACACCGCGTGCGGTAACCAGTTCGGCGGGGGCTACGCTCTGGCAGTGGCCGTTTAGCGCCAATCCTTTTGGTGAGCAGCCCCCGACCGGAAGCTTTACGCTCAACCTCCGCTTTGCCGGCCAATACAGTGACAGCGAAACCGGGCTGTCCTACAACGTCCACCGGACCTATGAACCAGGCACCGGGCGGTACCTTGAGAGCGACCCCATCGGGCTCAATGGCGGCGTCAATACCTACAGCTACGTTACGGCAAACCCGCTGTCGTTCTTGGACTTCTACGGACTTTGCAAGTGTGAGGGAATGGGTTCCGCACCGGACCCCCGTGACTACGAGCGGCGGGGGCAGAATGTGAACCCGGACAACGTCAGCCCCATGACCCCCTATGGAATCGGTCCCGGCGTTGCGGGCCTGAACAACCTGGGCCAGCTCTCGGACTTCCGCAGGGGCGGACCCCTGGATGCCCAGGTGCGTTATGGTGGCTCGACCGCCTATGCCAATTATGTGTTTGGTGTCTACCTGTCGGCAGCAGGCTGGACGTTGCCACAGACACTTGACGCTGCGAACGATTATGCTCGGGCGCGAAGCCAGTATCCGCAAGGCACGCCAATGGCAGGTCCCGACTATCCCTACACACCCGCTGCAAACGTGGCCAACATCACACGCGGCTTCAACGACCAGCGCAAAGGCACCTTATGTACCAAGTAACGAAAGCTCCCTCCCCCAAAAGAACCCTAGCCGGCCAGATTGCCTCTGGCGCCAAGAGGTGGGTACGCCTAGCAGGGTGCATCATGGTCGTTGCAGCCTCGATGGCAGCGTCCTCGTGCAAAGACTCTGCTCTCATCTGGTCGGGACAATCAAAATCCCCCGACGGGACATGGGACGTGACGGCCCAGACTGAGCAGTTTGGTGGAATGGGCACGGCGGCGGTGACCACGACCGTATACATGGGTCAGCACGGCAACAGTCGCCCGCCTCTGGAGATTCTGGAACTCTGGAATGGTTCGGCCTATCCCGAAGGCGTGACACACGTGCAAATGAACTGGCTGACGCCTGCCCACTTAGAAGTGGTCTACCAAAAGGCCACGGTCAATTTCCAGGCCGTGCGGCTCGCAGGTGTCACCATTACTGTTCGTGAGGACTCTGGACAGGTTTCTCCCAATTCAAGATAAAGAAGATCCGATCGAAGCCTTGCTCGAAAGACGATCCATCAGAGAGTGAGCCAACAGCGAACCAAGCTCAACCTGTAGCGGAAGACCCGGATGCTGAAATTCCTGCTTGCCTTCCTTGCAAGCCTGGTTGTGTTTCTCGTGGCTGCGGCCTGGTTCATCCAGGACATCTGGCTCACGAACTTCCCGGGCCCTGCGCCGGCCAATCTGAACCAGAAATTGACTGTGCTCTCTGGCGTTGCCTTGGTGGCGCTCATCAGCATCGTATTTTTTGCTGTGAAGGCATTCAGCGCGCGGCGCCGGCAGTCGCCCTCGGTGAGTCGAGACTAGCGTCGTCGACGAATGGTTTTACAGCCGTTGCCGTCCAGAGCGCATAAACCCACAGAGACGGTCGCCGTTGTTTTACTCTAGCCATCACACCACCCTTCAAGTAACGCATTAATTTCCCACTTAAACACACGGACTGAGTATCGGTGCGTTATGGGTTTGGGATTTCGGTCGGCGAGGTGGTGTTGCTGCAGCCGAAAGCCTTCCTCGTCGAGTTGACAGGGGCGAAGTATTGCAACCGAAAAGCACGAGAACGTATCTATGCTTTGGGATCAGCGGCCTCTGACTGTGTGACGCATATCCAACGACCTTCGACAAACCCGTGGTCGCCTCAACTCTTTGGAATAAGGTATGAAATCTTCGCATGGGCTCATGCTCTTGCTGTTCCTGTTTACGACATGCCTCTGCGCGAAAGGTAATGCCGAGTCGGTTCAATACGAGATTGCCGGTCACAAAAGACAAGCCATGGAGCGCTACGGGACAAGCGCGGGCGCCAATGTACTCCTCATCGTGCTCCCGCAAGATGAGGTAACCATCATCCTTTTGGGCAATACCAACGGAGTTGACCTGGGCGAGTTCCGCCTCGCAATCGCTAGAGCGTGCATCCGTTGAGGCAAGTGGGTGGTCGAGGCCCTGCCCCCTCCAGCCGTCGAAGCCCTGCTCCAGTTGACCAGGCTTCTTTCGGAAACCGATAGGAAAATGCTTATCGGCAACACCTGTGCCGTGCGCGAGCGCAACGGCTCTCCGGACCCCTAAAACATCTTCGTCCGTATGATGAAGATCAGAACAATTAAAAAGGTGAGCCCAACAGCCACCTTTATGGACGGTCTGATACGAGATCTTCCGCCGCCTGCGTCATCTTCTATGAAGAGAGGCACCCTTTTGAATGTGAAGACCTTGTAATCAGGTTTGATTTTCATTCGCCGAATATATCCCCCATATGCCAGTTAATTACTAAATATCATATAGTTATAGAATATTCTTATAGTAGATTCAAACTCTTTAGCAAGCAGCATTTCCTGAGGCTGCCGCAAGCCTGACTGCGGACTTGGACCGCTACTTCCCGTCAGGCTTGTTCCTATACCGCCGCCGAACGGAAAAGCCACCCAACACCAACGTCAGCACCAGACTCGCCTGCGGCAGGACATCGCCAACGGCTGTATAGAAAGTAGGACCCTGCCCTGGTGAAAGATCGGCAAGGATCCAGTCCCTATGGTCTGGACTGACGACCTTCTTTGCCACCAGCCGGCCTTGCGCATCGCTAGCGGTCAATAGCCCATTGCTGGCCGCGCGCACGATGGCGAAACCGTTCTCGACACCGCGCATGATGGCCATCCTGCCATGTAGCCAGCCATCGGCACCGAAGTCCCAGGCCGGAACCGCCATCATCGTTATTCCGTGCCGTGCGTCCTTACGGATGGTGTTCGGAAAATCCATGTCCTTGCAGATCGCCATGGCGGTCCCGCCCCAGAGGATTCCTGGCTCAGTGCCGGGTGTATATCGCGCCTCTATCGGCAGCAGCAGGTGGCGCTTCGCGTAAACTTGCCAACGTGTGTCCTTGGAAAACGCTACGGCGATATCTCCCGGGGGCGCAACCTCGAGGAACCCCGCGACGATTTGTGCGCCCGTTTCTCGTGACGCTGCTTGCAGGGGCGCGAAGACTTCCGCGTACCAGGCGCGCCGAGTGACCAGGCTCTCCTCCGGCGTCACAATCAGCGTTGCCCCCCGACTCGCCAAATCCCGCGCAGCCGAGGCGAACACGGAAGCTCCTTTCAGGTTCGCGTTCAAGTCATCGGCCCGGTATTCCGATGTCAGGAGACTCATGTCGGCGACCGCAGCGACGCGCACGACAGGCAGCTGCGGGGCAAGTAACCTCACGGCACCGAATGCCAGGTCTAGCGCGCATAGGACAAGCCCCCCGCCGGCTGCCACGAATGCTGGCCTGCCAACGCGCGCCACCAGGGCCAGCGCGCTGGCGAAGAGGCTCAAGACGAAGGTCACGCTGTACATGCCGAGCAAAGAGGCGCTTTGAAGCACGATCGGCGCTGACACCTGGCTATAGGCGATCGCTCCTAAAGTCCCATGCGTTGAAAGAAGGCTTGCGATGTACTCCATCGCAGTCCAGCACAACGGAAACGCCAGGAGTGCGAGTGCGGGCCCGCATCTGCGTTGGATGACTCGCGCGAAGATGACAGCAAGCGGAAACAGGAGCGGGCGTAGCCCGAATAGAAGCAGGATCGCCCACGGCGGCGCGTCGCCGTAGCACTGCAAAATATAAATTTGCCCTACCAGGAACGCGACGAAGCTCACCGCCCCCAGCCGCCAGGCTGGCGTATTGCCAAAGGCCAACCACAGCAGCGGAACCGGGGCGAACCAGGTTAGCAGCCAGGCGTCACTCAGTCCCTGTGAGAAATAGAACAGTGTCGCGCTAAGTGCGGTGCAGATCAGCTCGACCATACTGATCCCCTCGAAGTTTTGACCCTCGGACTACCCTAACAGGTCAATACGGGACGGCATCACCTTCCTTTTGGCACCCCTACCCGCTTCCGCTACGGTGGAGGTCGCTTCATACTCAAAAGCGCGGCAAACCGTTCTTTCGCCCGGATGATCAAAACGCCCAGTTCAAACTCAGCCGTGCCGCCTGGTCCTTCGCGTCCGAAGCAAACTGCCCGCTATACGTCGCGTCGATCGTCACCGCCGAAGACGGCCGGAACCGTAGCCCCGCGCTGATCGTTCCCGCGTCCTCGGCGATGGGCACACCCTGGATGTCGAACGCGGTGCCGCCATCGGCGAAGCGCATCCTCGACGCGGAATCCACATCGCCCCAGGCGTGGCGCCAGCCGACGCTGCCGAACAATGCCGTACCGGCATCGCCCAGCTTGATCTCGCCGCGCAGCCCCAGGGTGCCGAAGGTCTGGCTTGAACGGTCCGAGTCGATATCCAGCGCGCCGAACGAGCCATATTCGTGGATCGTGGGCGTACGCAACTGCTGGTACGCCACGTTGACGAACGGTGCCCAGGAACCGCGTGAGCCGTCGAACACATAAGCGCCTTCGACATAACCTTGTGCCGCGTGACCGTCATCGTCGCTTCCCACGCGGGCGGCGACATCGCCAACGGCAACGCCGCGATGCGTGCGGATCTTCTGCTGCCCGTACAATGCGCCCGCCTGCCACTGGAAGGCCTCTTCGCGGCCGCCGGCATATAGCCCCGCCGTATGCGTGCGGACGTCGGCCGACGCGTCGCGCGCCGGTGTCGAGGCCGAAATCTGGCCGCTGCCCAGCGCAAAGCCCACTCGCGTCGACTGGGCCACGACGGTATCCGCGCCTATCAGCAAGCCACCGCCGTTGGCGCTCATGCGCGCGGCGTTGCCGTCGCCATCGTGGTTGCCCCAGTGGCCCCAGCCGGAGGCCCAGGCGGATGCGCCTTCGCTTTCGCCTGCGGCATCCGTGTCCAGCAGATGGTTGTTGATCGCCTCGCGCTGGTAGCGCTGGTCGTCGGCGATGGCCGTGCGCACGCTGGCGTGGATCTCGCCGGAGAGGCTGTCGAAGGCCGCCCGGGCGTCCGCGGCGTCCAGATGCAGGATCGTATCGTAGGCGGCCGTGCCCGTTCCCAAAGCCTCGACCGCACCCGCGGTCGCGCGCTCGTTGCGCGTGACCGCGACGTCCGGAAACGCGACGTCGTTGCGGGCGAGCGTGAGGTTCACGGCATTCGCCGTATACGCCAGCGATGGCGTGAGGAAGGCGAGATCCGTCGAGACACTTCCGAAGCTGCCCGTGACGCCGTTGGTTGCCGAGAGGATCGTATACGTGGTCGAGGTGTTCCAGTTCCCACCGGTGCCCAGGCTCACGACCGACCCGCCCTGCAGGCTGGCATGCCCGGCGACGTCGAGGCGATCGCCATTCCCCGCATCGTTCACGTCGACGGTGTAGCGCGTGCCTGCCGCCATGGTCAGGTCGCCCGTGAATGCGAGCGTTCCCGCGGTTCCCTGTCCGCCCGGCGATACCTCGGCCCCCGATTGGAGCACGACGTTGCCACCCGTGCCCGTGCCCGAAAGCACGGTGCCGCTGGCCATGGAAAGATCGCCACCGAGCTTGCCGTCCAGTCGCAGCGTGCCCGCCGCCACCTCGGTGGTGCCCGTGAAGGCACTGCTGTCTCCGGTCAGATGCAAGGCGCTGCCGCCGAGTTTGCGGAACGACCCTTCGCCGGACAGGACACCGGTATAGGTCACGTCGTCGGAGCGATCGAGGATCAGCGCGCCATGATCGACGATGTTTCCGGTGACCGAGCCTGTCGTGCCACCGTCGCCGATATGCAGCGTGCCCGCAGCGATCGTCGTCGTGCCGCTATAGGTATTGTTGCCGGTCAGGCTCAGCTCGCCCGCGCCGTTCTTGGTGAGACCTCCCACCGACGTTCCATCGGCCACGACACCGCTCAGCGTCGCTGCGTCGGAAGCATTCACGTTCACGGTCGAGGCACCTGCCACGCTCACCGCATTGGACAGCGCGAGGCCATCCGCCGCGAGGTCCAGCGTCGTGCCATCGGCCAGCGCCAGGGCGCCGGAGCCGATCGCCCCGCTGTCACCCAGGCGCAACGTGCCTTGCGTGACCAGCGTGCCGCCGGTGTATGCATTGGCATGGTCGAGCGCCAGTGTACCCGCACCGCGTTTCTCCAGCGCACCGTTGCCGGCAATGGCGCCATTCCAGGCGAACGCGTTGGCCGCGTCGGCGATTTCCACCGCACCGCCGCTGTCGAGCGTCAATGCGCGTGTCGTGGCGTCATAAGCGGTACCCGTGACACGCAGGGCGCCGCCGTTCAGCGTGACGCCGTTGGCCGCCGCGCCAAGATTGCCGTCGTCGCCGACGGACAGCGTGCCGCCATTGACCGTGGTCTCGCCCGTGTAAGTGTTGGCACCATTCAGTACCAGCGTGCCGGCGTCGTTCTTCGCCAGGCCTTGCGTGCCGGTGAGCACGTTGTCGATGGTCGCGACATAGCCAGCGGCCGATGCGCTGCCGTCGCCGACGCGAATCACCGGCGTGCCGCTCGACCACGTCAACGCCACCGAATCACCCGTCATGTGATAGCCGTCGGTGAGGAACTGCAGCCCTTCCGCGGCGACCTGCCCGCCCGTGCCGTCGACTGTCACCGTGCCCGGCGCGCCGCCGAATACCGCGAGACCGGGCTGCGGCGACATCGCCCCAGTGATGCTGCCGACCGCGTCGGTCCAGTTCGGCGAGACAGTGGACCAGGTACCGTTGCCGCCGCCCATCTGCGCGCCGCTGGCCAGGCCGTTGGCATTCCAGAAATTCAGCGTGGTGTTCGAGACGTCCAGGATATTGATCTGCTTGTTCCCGAGGAGCGTGACCAGCTGCAGGGTGTGCCCTGCGGGTGTCGCCCCGAACGCCAGGCCGCCGTTGGTTTCGGCCAAGGCCCCGGTATAAGAGAAGATCGTGTAGACACCCGGCCCCATCCCGCCGGCGTCGCTGACGTTCACCGTCACGCCGTTCAAGGCGAGGTTTCCGTTCACGGCGACCTTGTCGCCCGCGCCGGCCGCACCCAGCTCGACATCCATCGAGCTGCCTTGCGCCATCGAGAGGTCGCCGTTCACGCTGAGCGTGCCGATGGAGTGGCCCGGCGACAACACCGAACCGTTAGCCAGGCTCACGTTGCCGTCGATGCTGCCATGCCCGCCAAGGGCCGCGCCGGCAGCCACGTCGACATTCCCGGCAAGCACCGCCGCGCTGCCCGCCGCGCCGCCGACGATCAGCGCGCCTGCCTGCACCTGCGTGCTGCCGGCGAACGTCGAACCGTTGCCGTCGAACAGAAGCGTGCCACTACCCTTCTGCACCAACTGCCCCGAACCGGCGAGGGTATCGGCGAAGTTGACCGTGTCCGAGCGGTCGAAGGCCAGGATGCCATTGTCCGTCACGTTGCCGCTCAAGGTGCCGGTGGTACCGCCATTGCCCACGGTCAACGAGGTTGACGCGCCGAGAACCGTGCCCGCCCCCGTGCCGCCATCGACCGAGCCGGTCACCGTCAGGCCCTGCGGCGCGTTGAACTGGATGGACTGGGCGGACACGTTGCCCGTCACGGTCGAGGCGATCGCATTGGCGAACACGAAGGCATTCGCCGAAATGTCGCCCAGCGTCTGGATCGCATTCGAGGCGGAGCTGAGGCTCAGCGTCCCGGACGTATTGGCGACAAGCTCGCCCGCGGTGACGCCGTTGCCGACCTGGAACACGTTGCCGTTGGTCCCCGCATCGAGCGTCAGCGCGCCCGGCGTGATGACGCTGCTGGATAAGGTGACACCGGTATTGCCGGTAAGGGTGATCGATCCACCCCGCAGTTGTGCGCTCGGCGCGAGCACCCCGCCGTTCGAGGCAAGCGAGATGTTCCCCGTGGTCGTCAGGCTCGTGGGCAGGGTGAGGACACCGTCGCTGGTGAGGCTGATGTTGCCTGCCGCCCCGCTAATGATGCCTCCGATCGTCAGGTCGCTCGCGGCGTGGATGGCGATGTTGTTGCCCCTCGCCGTGACATTCCCGCCGAAGCTGTTCGCGTTCGACAACAGCACGTCGTGGGTGCCGGCGTCGAAGGCGCTCGTTCCCGTGATGTCGAATACGCCTCCCTGCGTGATTGCGCCGCCAGTCGTCAGCAGGTCGATGGCGCCGGCACGCACACCCTTGATGGCAAGCGTGGCGGAACTGCTTGTCAGGCTCGTCAACCTCGTCGTGGGACCGATGTCGCCATTCAACGTCAACGCGGCTGGTGTGGAGACGACAAGCGAATGCGCACCGTCGATCGTGCTCGAGACACCGATGGTCGACTGACTCTCCAGGGAACTATCGCCCAGCAACGTCAGCCGGGCGACGAACGCCTGCAGCCCCGTGGAGATGATCGATCCGTTAAGTCCCGTGACACCCACATGGTTCAAGGTCACCGAGCCATCGATGTCGATATGGTCGAACGTGAACGACGCATTGTTGCCCTGGCTCTTGACGTCGCCGGTGCCGGTGATCGATTTGACCTCGAGCGCCCCCGGCGAGACGGCATCCGGCTCGAACGTGATCTGCGCACCGAGGGTACTGCCATCGAGCTTCACGGTATCGATGGAATTGCTGGCCGCGGAGATGACCTCCGCCGCGCCGCCGTCGGCCACCTCGAGCGCGCCCTGGATGATCGATCCGGTCTGCAAGTGCAACTGGTTTCCTGCTCCATTGAACAATACGGCCGAAGCGCGTGCGCCGCCACCACCGGCAACCAGGCCGCCCGCGATCGTGCCTGCGTTCGTCAGCGAAGCTCCCCCACGCGTGATGATGCCGATGCCTGCCGCGCCATTGCCGGCGCTCGCACCGCCCTCGATGATGCCGCCAGAACCGTTACCCACGACGAGGCCGGTGTTCAACGCGTTGATAGCGGCACCGGCCGCACCCGAGTTGCCGGTGAAACCTCCGCCGCTACCGGCGCCGCCCGCCCCGCCTGCGCCACCGCGGATGGTGCCCGAATTGATGACGTTCGCATTGGCCCCGAAAAGCAGCATGCCGTCGCCGCCACCGCCGCCACCGCCACCGAAGGTCAGGCCGACGGTCTGAAAGCCGCCCGTGCCGCCGGCACCGCCGGCGATGGACGCACCCGAGGCAACCGTTACCTGAGCGCCGTCCACGGTATCGGCCACGCCGGTGCCGCCTCCGCCACCGCCGCCACCGCCCGCTGCACTGCCGCCGCCGGGGCTGCCACCGTTGCCACCATCGCCGCCGGTGGCCACATTGCCTGAGATGAAATTGAGGGACGTCGTGGCCGTCCACACACCCGCACCGCCGCCGCCACCGGCGCCGGGTGCCCGTGCCGCATCCGCGCCATCGATGCCGCGACCGCCTGCCCAGACACCCGCAGCATTGGTGCCGAGTGCACCGCCACCGCCGCCCGCGCCACTGTTGGTCGCGTCCCCGCCGGTCGCACCAGCACCGCCATTGCCGATGCTCGACAAGCCGCCTGGTATCTGCGCGAATCCGGAGATATTGACCGCGCCGCCGCCCTGCCCGTTACCCGCGCCGCCCGCGCCCTCTCGTCCGTCGCTCGTTGGCGCGCCGCCTTGCGCGCTGCATGCACGGGTGTCCGTCGGCTGGCACACCTGGGCCAGGACCGGCGCGCCGAAGGCCCAGAGTCCCGTAGCAAGCATGGCACTCCACAGGAGCCGCGGGCGGGGCGCTGCGGATTTGCCCTCCGTGGCAAGACCATGGTTCGACGACGAAAGCTCGGACGCGACCTGGACGACGCGCAGGGCACGGTTCCACACGAGTTGGTATGCACGGTTCACTGGATTCCCCATTGGCATCAGCGCCCCCTGCCAGGATGGCGCAGCGGGCGAATATTACGTCTTTTGGGGCACTCGCGACAGTCGACTTCTGAGGCATGGAGGAGCTTGCGTGACCTGCGCGCAAGACTGGTCACACTAAATATAAATCGCCTCTGGCAAGATGGGGAACCGCTGACAACGACTCGTTGATGAGTAGCCTCCGAATGCACTATCGCCTTGCCGGCTTGCTTGTCACTTGCCTCCTAGCTTTTGCCGCAAAAGCAGATAGCGCCAGCCCACCCTACCCCGACACGTGGCGTGTCGAACAAGTAATCATGCTCTTCCGCCACGGCGTGCGCGCGCCACTGGTGGGCGAGATCGGCGCCATGGAACTTGCGCGTCAGCCATGGCCGACATGGAGTACACCGGCAAGCGTCCTGACCCCGCACGGGCGCGAAGGCATGCGTCTGCTCGGGATCTACGATCGTGAGCGATACAGCGCGCTCGGGCTATTGCCAAATACCGGCTGTCCGGCAGACGGCAGCGTTTCGATCTGGACCAACACCGAACAACGCACCATAGCCAGCGGCCAGGCGCTGGCCGAAGGCCTGGCGCCGAACTGTCACCTGGTAGTGGGCCATCAGCCGATGGGCAGCGACGACCCGCTGTTCCATCCGATCGAGGCTCACGCTGTGCCTTTCGATGCAAAGGAAGCGTTGCGCGAGGTGATTGCGCAGACCGGAGGTCCGGCGAAGCTGACGGCGCCTTATGGTGACGCGATCCGGTCCATGGAATCGATCCTGGATTGCCACGCTGCGGGCTGCGATATCGCCGCAACGCCATCATCGCTGACCCCCAGCGGTGACGACAGGAGCATGAATCTCAAAGGGCCCATTGCCATCACCTCAGGTACCGCGCAAGTGTTCCTGCTGCAGTACGCCGAAGGCATGCCCCTGGATCAGGTCGGCTGGGGAAGGGCCACGCGCGAACGGATTGCCGAAATCTCCCGACTGCATGCGCTGCTGTTCGACATCCATGCCCGTCCGGATTACATGGCTCGCCGTATTGCAGGCCCCATGGGGCAGCACGTGCTGGCCATGCTCGCCCGTACCGATGGCCCTCGCCTGAACGTGATGGTCGCCAGCGATAACAACATTGCCGCGCTCACCAGCTTGCTCGGCGTGGACTTCCATATCGAGGGTTATGGCTATGACGATCCACCGCCCGGCGGCGCCTTCGGGCTGGAGGTGTTGCGTGATCCGGCTACCGGCGAGCGCTATGTTCGCGCGTTCTACCAGGCACAGACGTTGGAGCAGCTTCGCCAGTTGACCCCCTTGTCGCGTACGCATCCACCCGTCATGCAGGGGCTGGTCATCGATGCGTGCAAAATGCCGGGATCGGAGGTCTGTCGCCTCAGTGACTTCGTAGCCTTGCTGCGTCGCCGCACGCATCCGGAGCAGATGTAGTGCGCCATTAGTTGGGTGTCATCGCCCGCTTCGCCGGGCTATGTTTGCCGTACCCCCTGGGACGCCCTGCCCGATGCCACTCACCCGACGCCAGTTCCTCGCCATGGCTGCCGCCTTTGGCGCTGCCGCCATCTGGGGCAAGCCGCTGCATGCCTTGTCGCGCATCGCCTGGCGCGAACGCCGCGATCTGTACCCTGAAGGTGTCGCCTCGGGCGACCCCACCGCCGATGGCGTGATGCTGTGGACGCGCTACCCGCTGAAGGACCCTGGCAAGGTCGCTGCGCTCAACGTCGAGGTGGCGGAGGACCCCGGCTTCCAGCGCGTGGTCGCCCATGGCGTGGCCCGGGTTTCCAATGCCGCGGATTGGACCTGCCGGGCACTGATCGGGGGCCTGAAGCCGGCACACGAGTACTGGTATCGATTCAGCGATGCCGAAGGCAACGGCAGCCGCGTCGGCCGCACGCTTACCGCGCCGGCGCAAGGCGACGACCGCCCTGTCCGCTTTGCCTTCGTTTCCTGCCAGAACGCCAACTTCGGTGCGCAGAACGCCTACCGCCGCATGATCTTCGAAGACGAGCGCGCCGCTCCCGAGGATCGCCTTGGGTTCGTCCTGCACCTGGGCGACTTCATCTACGAGCTCGTCTGGTATCCGGAGGATCGGCCCAAGGGCATGTACGACCGGAGCATCCGCGACATCGTGCGGTATGCCAACGGCGAGAAGATCGCCGATTTCCATATTCCCACCACGGTGGACGATTATCGCGCCGTCTACCACGCCTACCTGCACGATCCGGATATCCAGGACGCCCGGGCCCGTTTCCCGTTCGTCGCCATGTGGGACAACCATGAATTCAGCTGGCAGGGATGGCAGAGCCAGCAGCGATTCGACGGCAAGAACTACCCCCGCCAGACACGCAAGGTGGCGGCCAACCAGGCCTGGTTTGAAGTGCATCCGGCACGGATCAAGACACCGAGCGGCTCGCGCGATCAGTTCAACCCGCCGCACGTGGTGGATACGCCGATCGACCATTTCGACGACGCCGGGATGGGCCAGGAACCCAACAACCTGGCCGCCCTGGCCAGCCTCACCGGTTACCGCACCCTGCGCTGGGGCGCGAATGTCGACCTGATCATCACCGACCAGCGCAGCTACCGCTCGGAAGATCCGCTCGACCTTGCCGAGGCGGACGCTTTCACGGCCAAGGAATTTCCTGAGCTCGTGCCACAGGAGGCGCAGGAGATCCTCGACGCCGGGCGCAGCTACAACCAGGGCAAGCCGCCGGCGACGATCCGCTGGGGCGACCAGGACATTGTCAATTTCACGCGCGACAAGCCACGCAAGGTGATCCTTGGCGCCACCCAGCAGGCCTGGTTCCTGCAGCAGCTGAAAACGTCGAAGGCCACCTGGAAGATATGGGGCAACACCACGGCCACGCTGGACATGCGTGCCGATCCGCAGAACCTGCCGGCCGGCCTTACCAAGCCCTGGCCAGGAGCGGGCTACGCCGGTTTCGGCGGTGGCGACCATAGCAGCGCCTACGTGGAGCGAGCCGAGATCTATGACTTCGTCGAACGCGAAGGCATCACGGGTTTCGCCACGGTGGCCGGCGACCGGCACAGCTTCTGGGCTGGCCTGGCCGCCAAGGCCCTACCGCCCAAGAAATTCGAGCCGGTCGGCGTGGCCTTCGTGGTCGGGTCGATCTCGGCGCCGGGGATGGTCGAGGCGCTGGAGCACAACTTCGCCAAGGACCATCCCTTGCGCCCGTTGTTCCTTGCCGACAATGCCGGCACGGCCAAGCCCGGCCCTGCCGTAAACATGTTGTTGCACCACGGCGTCCGCAGTTGCCTTGAATACGCGAAGAGCGCCGATATGGCCAAGGCGCGAGCGGCATCGAACCCGGACAACGCGCCTCATCTCTCCTTCGTCGACATGGGTGGCCATGGCTATGCCGTGGTGAAGGCAAGCCGGGAAGCGCTGGAAACGGAGTTCGTCTGCATCCAGCGGCCCATCGAACGCGCCAGTGGCGACGATGGCGGGCCACTCCGCTATCGCGTGGCGCACCGAACGCTGGCCTGGAAGAAAGGCGAGCGACCGAAGATGGAGCAGAGGATGCTGGAAGGTGAGGCGCCGTTTTCGGTGTGAGCCGTGTGGGCGTCCAAGCAACCCAAATAAGCAGAGAAGCAAAACGTGCAAATTTCAGGCTTTCCATTCGGCACTACTGACTGGTCAAAGATCGAGCGAACGGAGCACACAGGCGAGCGCGGCTGCGCCTATTGGCGCACGCAAAACTTTGGAGGCATCCGTGTACGCATGGTCGAGTACACGCCAGGCTATTTCGCCGACCATTGGTGCGTGAAAGGCCATATCCTTTTCTGCATCGAAGGCGAACTTCATACCGAGCTTGAGGACGGCCGGACATTCGTCCTCAAACCGGGCATGAGCTATCAGGTAGCGGACAACGCAGAACCCCACCGCTCCCGCACCGAGCTTGGCGCAAAACTCTTTATTGTCGATTGAGGAACACGTTCAACCATGAGTGACGTAAAGACCATGATGCGCTACAAGGCCTGGGCCGACGAACTCTTCCTGGCGAAGGTGGCGCAACTTTCCGAAGCACAGCTTGTCGCTCCGCAACCCATCATCTTCGGCAATATGCTCAGCACGCTCCATCACTCGTATGCCATGGATCGGGTATGGCAGGCGCATCTGCTGGGCGAGGCGCATGGATATACAACACGCAATCCTGATAACCCGCCATCATTTGCCGTGTTGCACGAGATGCAGCTCGCCATGGATGCCTGGTATGTGACCTATGCCGATGCACTGGATACGGAAGCACTGGGCGAGATCGTGGAGTTCGAGTTCATTGGTGGCGGTCATGGCGCGATGTCACGCAGCGACATCTTGTTGCATGTGGCAAATCACACAACCTATCACCGCGGCCATGTAGCGGACATGCTCTACCATTGCGCCGTCTTTCCGCCTACGACCGATCTTCCGGTGTTTCTTCGAGAGAGACGTGCTCACGAGGCGAGTTCACTCGTACGATAGGCTTCGGTTTAATCGCGCCCACTTCATCGAAGATGGCGACGCCGCCAATCTGCTCTCCGCCGCTTCCGAACAAGGGTTGCGCGTCCACTGAAATGATTGAGGTGGTCCCGTCACACCGGCGAACCTCCATGCGCACGCCAGAAACGGTTTCACGATCAAGGACGGCGCGGGCTAGCGGAAGATCCGGCGCGGGGTATGGCCGCCCATCTTCGGTGAAGATCCCATGCATGCAGCTGTAGTCGTCCACCCCGGCGCCGATACGCACCTTTCCAAGAAGCGTTTGTGCACGCGCGTTGGCGAAGACAATCGCGCCGCCAGTATCCGCGACGACGACGGCACAGGTGCCACGCGCGCTTTCGCGCCGGGAAATTTCATCGGCGCGTCGCAGCAATAGCTGCACATCTGTCGTCGCTGTCACCGTGGCCCCCCAGGTGCCCTCGCGTGCAATCGGAGGGTACCGACGGGGTAGCGGAGTCGCAAGATCGACTTCGCGTCCCGATGGCTGCGGAGTCCTTTCATGCCGAATTTGCGTAAAGGCAGCTGAGCCAGGTCATTTAAACCCGGGCTCTTCAATGTCGTTGAAGCCGCGCTTTGGGTGGCATGGCGCCAGTCTGAGGCGGAGCGGTAGATCAGTGCGGCGAACCGCCGCCCGGTGCCGGACTTATGTCGAATGGATCCACGCCAGCAGCGCCTGCGTCGGCGGCGAGAACGCGACGGGTCCTGTCACCAGCATGCTTACCATGATGACGCCAACGCCCCATAGATAGGCCGGATGCACACGGCGGCGGCTAAAAAGATCATAGACGGGCCCCGCCAGGCCAAACAGCATGATCACCCCGAACATCACCAGCGGCGCGGCGCGCCCGAACGAGTCCATCGGTAGCAGCCGGCCAATGCCAGGCCCGAGGATCGATACCGTGGCGCATATCATCAGCCGGCGATGCCAGTCCGACTTGCGACGAAGTTTCACGCCGGCCGTTACCAAGGCGCCGAACACGATGATGCCAAGGGTGTTCATGGCCAGGAAGATGGCCGGCGGAAAAAATGACGGCACCAGGTTGTCGTGGATGGAAAGATAGGTTGCGGTCAGGGCCATGACCACCATGGCCGCGGCAAGGACCGCGCCCGCGACGCCCAGGCGTCGATGAAGCCTGATCGATCCGCGAAAGACCAGCGTCGGCTGCACCACCAGCAGCACGACCCACAATGAAAAGACCACGCCGTGGATGAAAAGAAGCACGGGCAGGCTGGGTGATGCACGGAAGTCATCCGGAACGGTGCGGGAGAATCCCCCGATGATCACGGCAGCCATCACCAGCGACAGGATCAGATAAAACGCCGGTCGCGTCCTGCTGGCCGCGCGAGCGGTCGCGTCAATGCTGGTCATGGCCCTTCCCCGTTGTAGTAGCACCCCGGGAGAATCGTAACCGAGACGATTGTCTCCGGTCGCGGAAAACATGGGAACCAAACGCCCTATGTCGAAAGTAGGCGCCGACATGGAGCCAGCTGTTGTTACTGTTAGTGATGTCATCGGCTAGACATGCAGCATCCCATGGCCGCAACCACTACCAGGTACACGAACGATGCGACTGAACATCTCTCTGGCAGTCCTTGCTCTTGCGAACCTGGTGGTTGTGCCCTGCATGGCGCAACAGGCGGCCGGCGATGCCCCGCAGCACGATCACCGTACCATGGTGCCGAACGGCTGCCAGCCGCTTGGCACGCACCGGGTGGGCGACATCGGTTGCTACATCGTCGCGCAGGAAGCGATGGCTGCCCTGCCAGCCGACCGCCTCTACTGGCATCTTGATACGTTCGCCGACTCCGCCGCGGCCCGCGCCGCCCGCGGCGCGAACGGCAGCGTGGTGGAGGCTTATGGCCGCACCTGGCTACTGACTGTCGCGGCCGAACACTGGCGTCCCAAGGGCGGACAACACGTCGCCTCGATCGGCCCGTTCACGCCGCTGACCCACGGCCCGCAAACGGCCAGCTTCATGGTGGCGACGACGGATGCGAACATGGATTCCGCACCGCATAGCCATGCCGGCCCCGAGGTCTTCTATGTCGTCGATGGCGCCCAATGCCTTGAGACGCCAAACGGCAAGCAGACATTGAAAGCCGGCGAAGGCCAGGCCGTGGCCGGCGGTGTTCCGATGAAACTCTACGGCGCAGGCGACACTACCCGGCGAGCGCTGGTTCTAGTGCTCCATGACGCCACCCAGCCGGTCGTCATCCGTAACCCGGACTGGCAACCGAAGGGCCTGTGCCTGGAGTGATCCGCACTATCCGCGTCGTCGCGGCGCACCTGACGGTCGTACCGGCCTTCGACAAGCAATTTGTGCACAAGCCGCTCATTGACTTCCGGCGTGGTAAAGCCGCTGAGTATCTTCGTATCGGCAATGGACTCGGCGATCTCCGGCGAGCATGCGATGTATCCCACGCGGATATTGGCGGCAATGGTCTTTGAGAAACTGGAGGCATAGATGACGCGACGCAGTTCATCGGCCGCCGCCAATCGCGTCACCGGCGTGCGGCACAAGTCGACTTAGACATCGTCTTCGAAGATCAGGAAATCGGCGCGCTCGGCGATATCCAGGATGCTTCGCAATGTTGCAGGCGAGATCGATATGCCGGCTGGGTTCTGCGCCGCGGGATTTAAAATAGCAAGGCGGGGGCGATGCTCGAGGGACTGGCCGGCCGCAGTGCGCGCCTCCTATGCCCATGAACCTTGGTTCAAGCACGTGCGCGGCGATATCAGCTTGTTTATCCTGGACACACCCGAAGCCGAACTGCGCCAGAAGGGACCTCCCCTGCTGGCCGGCGTACCGGCGGACTACGACCCGATGCCGGTGCTAGGCAACCTCGATACCCAGCAACTATGGATCCTTGGTGAAGACGACAGCGAAGCTCCTAGCGCGGTGACGGCGCAGCATTTGCGCGACCTCATCGGACACGGCCGGCCGATCACGCTGGCGGTATTTCCCCACGCCGGTCACGGCATCTACGAATATGAGACCGCTGCCAATGGCGAGCGCGTCTCCACCCGCAATCCAGAGGGCTATTTCAAGATGATGCGCGATTTCATGCGGGACGGACGAATCGAAGGAAGCTATGGCCACAGCATGGTCTGGAGACACCCATGAACATACCCGGTTTGGAGATTCGCCGGCTCGACAACGCCCACGACTACCGCAGCATCCGTCTGGAGGCGTTGCTGGACTCGCCAGAGGCATTCGGTTCCATGCACGCCGTGGAGGTGGACCGGCCCCTGGCCCATTTCGCCGAAAGGCTGACCTCGTCGGTGATCTTTGCTGCCTATGACGGGACGCAGATCGTCGCGATGATCGGCCTGAAGCAGAAGGAAGGACCGAAGGATTCACACAAGGCTTTCGTCTGGGGTTTCTATGTGCGACCCGACTACCGAAAGCATGGTGTGGGCAAGGCTTTGATCGCTGCGCTCATGGACGCCGCCCACGATATCGTCGAGCAGCTCACGTTGACCGTGGTGCGCCAAAACACCAGTGCGATCGCACTGTACGAGGCTTGTGGTTTCGTCACCTACGGCGTCGAACCCCGCTCACTCAAAGAGGCAGCGGGGTATTCCGACGAAGTGCTGATGGTGCGATTCCTACGGCAGGCTTGAGTGCTTCATGACCGACGCAAGCAGCGGGCGACGATATAAATACATATATCATCTCCAAGAGCGGGCGCCCGATCTGGTTGCTGATGTGGGCGTCCCCGACAGCCGAAATCGTGAGGCTCCCTCCCCTTGTTCCTTCGGGAGAACATCAGGCACAGATGATCTGAAGACGGACCCGCCATGGTTTGGATCACATGACCAAACCATGGCGGCTCAGCTCTACTGATTTGTAGCCGTACTGATGGCATGAGTGGGGTGGCACTGTCCACTTTCACAGTCGATAGCGACTGCGTGATCTGTGCATTGTGCAGCAAATGTGGTCTCCCCTATCGACCGGATGTTCCCGCAGCCCATTTGGTCCGCCACCTTTTTCGCACGAAACATAAGTTCGGAACCGCCTCCGACCGCAGGCGCTTCACTTGAATTGGCATTCGTTGCGTCCGGCACGTTGGTTGTCGTGCTTTTGGCAGAAGCCATGAAGCGCCCAGCTTGTCCCGTAAGAGCAGAAACGAAGGCCTTATCGGCCTTCTTGATGGCAGCGTCCAGTTGCGCCCTTTCGGCAGGTTTCTTCGGCTTGGGACTCGTAGCGACGGTGGGCGAATAAACGGAATGCACCTTGAACGGCTTGCCATCCACCGTCGCCTCGAGTTCGACGATGATCGGGGCGAAGCTCGTGGTGACTTCGCTACCGGCAAACCATCCGCCGTGCATTTTGTTCTGGGCACACGACTCACCGCCGGTCGGGGTCTTGGTGACCGCATTCGCAATGAGGCCGCCGAGCAAACCTCCCACGCCAGCAAACACCGCCCTGCTCTTAAGGGCTTTTTTGTTGTTCAAGTAGGCGGCGTAGTGCGTCACGACCACTTGATGACCGCTCCACGGATCACTTGGCACTGCGGCAAGCTCATCATGCAGCGATGCCATGTAAGTCTCGGCAGCACTATCCTCGGGAATGGTGAAAACGCCGTAATCGCAGCTGCTGACCCACAAAGAGTGGATCTCCGCCTCACGATCTGACATGGGTCGTTTGTCGACCACGTCGGGGCCCGCCGATTCGGATCGAGCCGGGGCCGAAGTCGATGTCGCAGCAGACGCATCGTTCTTTGCTGGTGCCTGTTCTTGCGTGCTCTTCGATTTCGGGCTCGACGCGCACCCGACGAGCAAGCCAGTGGCAAATAATGTCACGACGATAAGATGCCGGACATTCGAGAATGTCGGAGCTGACTGATTCATTGTGTCCCCCTGAAACTCCCTGATCGGAGCACTTTAATCCTATATGAAACGGTGTTTGTGGCGTCCTCACCAGGGTTCCAACGACATCCAGCGCATATTGATGTGTGGACGATGGTTGCGCTGGTAGTGCGCCCCCTCGTGTCCACGAAGGCTTTTATGGAGGTCGCGCCTTGCTCCCTGGCATCGACTGCCGAAGCGGGATATTCCGCGAAGGGGTGGGTCACCTCTTCGGAGGCCCGGGCGTGACCCGGACGCGCAGCCCCCAGCAGCATGAATGCTGCTATGCACCAACGAAACATCATTTATCCCCCTTCCTGGCCCAGCTATTGAAACCTTATGACTACCTTCCCGGCAATCGCTTGCTGGCTGGTCCACAAGAACTGTGACGCGTTCATCGTCGAACAGCCTTGACACTGGTAAACGCCGAGGCGTACTTTCCAATTGTCATATTATATGACGTCCCCGCGACGCTGATGCGTTTTCGCTGAGCGTCCATTTCCGCGCGTTGATCACCGCTCAAGGGGTAAAAACTCAATGGATGCCAATATCAGGTCCCTGCTGCCGCGCTGTGCGCTGGCTTGTGGACTTCTCACCGTGGCCTCGGTCGCCGGCGCGCAAGTCAACGGCGTAGCGCAAAGGCCTTATCTGGGCTGGAGCACTTTCAGCCAGCAGACGATCGACAACGACTTCTTCACCCAGGCCAACGTCCTCAAGCAGTCCGACGCCATGGTCTCGTCGGGCCTGGGTGCCCACGGCTACAACTACATCAACATGGATTCGGGCTGGCAGGGCAGTTTCGATGCCAATGGGCGGCCGATTCCGGACACGGTCAAGTTCCCCGACATCAAGGCCTTGATCGATCACATCCACCATAACGGCCAGAAAGCGGGCATCTACTGGATTCCCGGCGTCGAGGAACCGGCAGTGCTGGCGAATTCGCCGATCCTGGGTACGCCGTATCACATCCAGGACATCCTGGCGGTGCCCTACACCGCCGGCAATGCCTTCGGCACGCCCAATTCGACATCGCCGTACCACTACAAGATCGACTTCTCCAAGCCCGGTGCCCAGGAATACATGGACTCCGTGGTGGCCCTGTACGCATCCTGGGGCGTGGATTTCATCAAGCTCGATGGCGTGTCGCCCGGCTCCTATACCGACGACCTGAGCATCAACAACCTGGCCGACGTGCAGGCGTGGTCCAAGGCGATCGCCAAGAGCGGTCGCCCGATCTGGTTGACGATTTCATGGGCGCTGGACCAGGACTACCTCGGCACCTGGCAGCAATACTCCAATGCACGCCGTATCGACGACGACGTGGAATGCGAAGGGCGTTGCGCCACGCTTACCGACTGGCCGCGCATCTACAAGCGTTTCAGGGACCTGCCCGCGTGGCAGGACGCGGCCGGACCCAAGCTGGGCTGGAACGACCTGGATTCGCTGGATATCGGCGATGGCGCGCTAGATGGCCTGACCAACGACGAGAAGCGTTCGGCCATGACGCTGTGGTCGATTGCGAATGCCCCGATCTACCTCGGTGGCGACCTTACCAAGCTCGATGCCTTCGGCAAGCAGCTGGCGACCAACGATGAAGTACTTGCCGTGAATCAGTCCGGCAAGCCGGCGAAGCAGGTCATCGGTGGCGATCAGCAGGTATGGGTTTCCGACCAGGGCGACGGCAGTTATGTCGTGGCGCTGTTCAACATGAATGCAACGTCGACCATCGCCACCTTGCCGTGGCGCCAGATCGGGCTTCTAGGCGCACGACAGGTGCGCGACCTGTGGACTCACCGGGAGTTGGGTCGCTCGGTGGGCGAGTACAGCACGCGCCTGGAAGGCCATGGCGTGCAACTGCTGAAGGTCTGGCCAACCGTGGGCCATGCCCCGCCGGTACCCTCGGCCAGTTATGAAGCCGAAGCCGCCACGCTGGCAGGTTCCGCTGCTGTCTATGGATGCGCGGGATGTTCTGGCGGCAACAAGGTCGGCGGCCTGGGGTTGGGCGCCGGCAACACGGTGACTTTCAACAACGTCTACGTGCGTCGTACCGGCGTGTATCAGATGCAGATCGACTCGCTGGTGCTCGGCTTGCGTTCCTACCTGTACAAGGTGGGTGACGGCCGCTTCCAGACTTTCAATTCCGGTGGCGCCAGCTTCCAGTTGCCTTCGGCAAGCACGGTGCCGGTATGCCTGAAGGCGGGCTTCAATGCCATCCAGTTCGGCAACCCCACCAGCTATCCGCCGGATCTGGACCGCATCGTCGTCAGCGGCAATGGCGATACACCGTTGCCGCCGACCACCACCTACGAGGCGGAAGCCGCCACGCTGAGTGGCACGGTCACCGCGGGCTTCAGCAACTACGCTTCGGGGCTTTCCAAGGCCGGCAATATCGGCGGCGGCGCAGCGAACACGGTAACCTTCAGCAATGTCACGGTGCCGACGGCAGGCGTGTACCAGCTGGAAATCGACTACTTCACCAGTGGCGTGCGCACCTTGGTGATGACCGTCAACAACCAGTCGCCGCGCTCGCTGGACTTGAACGGAAGCACCTTCGATGATCCCGTGCCCAAGGTGATCCAAGTGGCACTGAAGGCTGGGGTGAACACCATCGGGTTCGGCAACGCCACCGGCTATGCTCCGGACCTTGATCGCATCGTCGTGGCGCCGCTGGTCGACTCGCCATGGTCGTTCGACAATGCAACCCAGACGTGTGGGAGACCGTGAGTCAACGACACCCCGATAACGCCCGTCGCCGGTTCCTGAAAGGGGCCGGCGCCCTTTCGGCCATGTTGCCGCTCATGGGTTTGCCGGTATTTGCCGCGCCCGGGCCGGTGCGGCGACCGGGGGGCTCACCTGCCCCCGGTCCCATCGGCAAGACCAGCCTCTGGTACGACTCGCCTGCCGTCGAGGCGAACGTGCTGCGCGAAGGCCTGCCCATCGGCAATGGCCGACTGGGTGCCCTGGCAGGCGGCGATCCCGCGCGCGATTTCCTCTACCTTACCGATGGCTCGATGTGGCTGGGCGGGCTCAACGACAAGCTGGATGCCGAGGGTCAGTTCGGCTACACCACCGCGGATTTCGGCAGCCTGGTGATGCTGGCGAAGCTGTACGTCGACGTGGAAGGCCACGAGTTTGCGAACATCACGGACTACCGGCGGGAGCTGGATCTGGCCCAGGGCTACATCCGTATTTCCTACCGTAAGGGAAACATCCGGTACCTGCGCGAGATTTTCGCCAGCCATCCTGATGATGTAATCGTGATGCATCTGTCGCAGGGCGGCGGCGGCAAGCATGGCGGCAGCATCGCGCTTACCGGGGCACACGCGGAGGCCACGCAAGGCGATGGCGCCTATCTGCGTTTCGACGGCACCCTCGATAATGGCTTGAAGTACGCGGCGCAGGTGGCTGCCGTTGCCTCGTCGGGGGCGGTGAAGGTCCATGGCTCGACACTGCGTTTCGACGCCTGCGAAAGCCTGACCGTGATCTTCTGCGGAGGAACCAACTACGCGCCAAGCTTGGCCACCGGCTATCGGGACAAGGCACTGGATCCAGCGATCCGCTCGCGGGAAAAAATCGAGGCCGCCGCCAAGGTTTCGGCATCCACGCTGTTGCGTACCCACGTGGCGGATCACCGGGCATTGTTCGACACGATGAGCGTGGATCTTGGCGCATCAAGCGATGAGCAGCGCGCCATGGACACATGGAAGCGTTTGCAGGCGCGCGCGCAACCTGGTGCAGGCGCCGATCCGGAACTTGAAGCCAGCTACCTGCAGTTCGGCCGCTACCTCACCATCGCAGGCTCCCGCGAAAAACTACCGACGGGCCTGCAGGGCTTGTGGCTTGGCGACAATGCGCCGCCGTGGATGGGCGACTACCACAGTGACATCAACATACAGATGAACTACTGGCTCCCGGACCGGGCCGGCCTGTCGTCATGCTTCGATGCGCTGACAAATTACTGCCTGGATCAGCTCGACTCATGGACCGCGATTACCCGGCGCTTTTTCAACGATCCCAGCAACGGGTTCCGCAATAGCTCGGGCAAGCTCGCCGGCTGGACGGTGGCGTTCTCCACGAATATCTATGGCGGGAACGGCTGGTGGTGGCATCCGGCGAGCAACGCCTGGCTGTGCAACAGCTTGTGGCAGCACTATCAATACGTCATGGACCAGGCCTACCTGGCCCGCATCTACCCGCTGCTCAAGGGCGCTTGCGAATTCTGGGAAGCCCGGTTGCTCACCATTAGCGTGACCGACCCCTCCACCGGATTGAAGCAGGAGGTATTGATCGACGACGCCGACTGGTCGCCGGAACAAGGCCCGAAGAACACACGGGGCAATACCTATGCGCAGGAGCTGGTCTGGGATCTGTTCGAGAACTATCGACAGGCAAGCACCCTGCTCGGCCGCGACGCCGACTATGCGGCAAAGATCGCGAAGATGCAGGCGCGGCTTTATCTGCCACGGGTGAGCGAAAAGAGCGGATGGCTGGAAGAATGGATGTCGCCCGACAACCTGGGCGAGACCACGCACCGCCATCTTTCGCCCTTGATCGGTTTCTTCCCCGGTGACCGGATTCGCCGCGACACCAGTCCGCCGGCCTTGATCGACGGCGTGACCAAACTATTGCAAGCGCGTGGCATGACCGGTTATGGCTGGGGCTGTGCCTGGCGGTCCATTTGCTGGGCGCGTCTGAAGAACGCCGACAACGCCTACCGGCTGTTGCTGACGAATCTCACGCCGGCGCGGAACCACAGCAACGGTACCACGCAGAATTTCTTCGATTTCTACCAGCTGACCGCGGATACCGATGCGTTCCAGATCGATGCCAACTACGGCACGCCGACAGCGATGCTGGAAATGCTGCTTTATTCACGTCCCGGGGTGATTGAGCTGCTGCCTGCCCTGCCCTCGGCATGGGCAGCGGCTGGGCGTGTCACGGGGATCGGTGCACGAGGCGGTTTCCGGGTCGACCTGACCTGGCGCGATGGACATGTCCGCAGTGCAACCGTGCACAGCGTAGGCGGCACGAGAACCACCTTGAAACACGGGGTGTGGTCGAAGACGATCGCACTGCGGGCGGGCGAGTCGATCACTGTGGAGCTGGAGTCTTGATGATCCCCATGCGTTGCCTATCGAGCCTGTTATTGCTGGCCGGCATCATGCCGGCCACGGCCCAGGTCGTCAGTGACCCATATCTGGCTGCTTGGTCGCCAAGCATGAGTGCGGGCGGTCCGAGCTTCCACGACCAGACCTTGCGCATGGTGGTGCATGCAAGCGTTGGTGGCACGACGCTACGTCTGCACCTCTCCAATCTGCGCAGCAGTACGCCTTTGCTCGTGGGCAAGGTGAGCCTGGCAGCCCAGGATCATGGAGCGGTCGAGGTAGGCGACTCACAGCATGCGGTCACCGTGGCCCAGACCGCCACTTTCACCATTCCCGCTGGCGCGGAGGTGGTGAGCGATCCGATTCCGATGAGCGTCGAGGCAGGCCAGAACCTATTGGTTTCTCTCTATCTGCCAAGGGCAACGGAAGCATCGACCTGGCATTCGGACGCGTTCGATACCACTTACCAGGCCGAATCCGATCATGCGGACGACATCGACGATGGCGCTTATGGCAAGTCGACCACGTCCTGGTACTACGTATCAGGCCTCGACGTGCGTACCGACGCCAGCGGTGCCGTGGTGGCCTTTGGCGATTCGATCACCGACGGTTTTGACACGCCTCACGGCGCCTATGCGCGCTGGCCGGACGACCTGGCCCGCAGGCTCGCCGAAAACCAGCAGCCGATGGGGGTGGTCGATGCCGGCATCGGCGGCAACCGCGTGCTGAGCGATGTGCCGAACCTCTTCCAAGGTGTCAGTGCCATCAAACGATTCAGGCATGACGCACTTGATCAGGCCGGGGCCCGCACGGTGATCCTGATGGAAGGCATCAACGATATTGGCAACGATGCCGGGCCCGATGACACACCGTTGACCGCGCAGGCAATGATCGACGGCTATCGGCAACTGATTGCAAAAGCACACGGCGCGGGGCTCCGCATCCTTGGCGGCACGATGTTGCCGTTCAAGGGAGCCGGGTATTACTCACCCGCCAGGGATGCGATCCGGCAGGCCTGCAATCAATGGATACGACACAGTGGCGCCTTCGATGGCGTGGTCGATTTCGAACGGGCGGTTCGCGATCCATCCGATCATCAGGTGCTACGACCGAAATATGACTCAGGCGACCACCTGCATCCCAATGCGGCGGGGATGCAGGCGATGGCGAGTGCGGTCGACTTGCGGTTACTGCACTAGGTTACCAACGCATACGGAAACCCAGCGTGCCGTTCACCGCATGCGAATCACCGTAATGCGACAACCCTGTCTGCGCCTGCACTTCCCCGTAGATCGAATACCGCCCGCCTGCCCAGTCAAGCGCGCCACCCACGCCTACCCCGCCCCACCAGCGCTCGTTGCGCGTGGTGAAGTCGGTGCCGGCGACGTTCACCGTTGCCCCATCCTTGAAGTGGTCGTAGACGTTGGCGATGGCGTACACGTGCGTGACGACCGGGCCGGACGCACCTTGGTGGATGCTTCGATAATCGAGGGTGGTACCTGCACGGGCGGTAGCGGCTGTTCCGGCCTGCTGGGACACGTGCGCTCCGAAAGCATCGTTGAAGCTATCGAACGACGTATTGCCCCAGGTCACCTGGGCCTGCGGCACGATGGACCACGCGTCGCCCAGCGAGACACGCTGGCCCACTTCCACGCCCGCGGCGTAGCCGTTGGCCTTGTTGTCGTCACCAAGGATTTGCCCAAGCGTGGTGGAATGCAGGTCGGACTTCAGGCGCAACCAGCGCGCCTGGCCGTCGGCGTAGAAGCCGTTGTCGGCATACCAGGTCAGCGCCACGTCCACCCCGTAGCTATGGGTATTGATGCGACCGTCGCCATAGGCTGAATGCACATCGGAGCTGTAATGGCCCACCTGCAGCGAGGCGCTGCCGATCAGCTTGCCGCCGCCAGCGTCGGCAAGCGTAGAGTCAATGCCCACCTGCGAAGTCCCACTGGAAATGTCGTAATGGGTGCCGCTGGTCGTGGTCTCGGGCTTCACGGTCTGGTTGCCGCCCTGCACGCGCACCCAGACGCCCTCGCCCGGCTTCATGCCGTCGGAAGTCTGCGCACCGGCCCACTGGCGATCGCCGGTGCGCTGGAACAGTGTGTCGAGCGTGTTCGCCTGCTGCAGGATGCCCGCGTAGGCCTCGTACAGCGGCACGCCCGGCTGGTACAGCGGCGGCGGATTGCTGCCGGTACCCGGGTCACCCGGATTGCCCGGCGGATTGGTCAGGGCCGAGCGAAGGTACCAGTCGCCGTCGCTCGGATTCGCGTCTGTGCCTTTGTAGAGGCGATAGGCATACGCACCGGCCACGACCGCCTGGTCGCCCTGGAACACATAGTCGCCCTTCAGCGCGAAGACACCGTTGGATGCACCCTGCACGTCGATCAGCTTGATGCCTTGCGTGGTCGCCGCGCCAGCTCCCCCGACATTGGCGACCTGCACCGTGGCGGTACCTGACGTGCCACCGGTGACGACCAGCTGATCCGTGGCCGATGAATCGCCACCCAGTGCGCTGTTGAAGTTCAGCGTGCCGCCCTGGCCTGTGTAGTCGCCCTGCACGGTCAGCGTGGCGCCTGGCGCCGTGCCGAAACGGATGCTGCCTGCGTTGGTGAGCGCGCCTGTGTGTTGCGAGAAGCCCGCCAGGTCGAGTGTGCCGTTGCTCTGTACGGTGAGCGGGGACGCGGCATTGAATGCATTGGCCGCCGCAGCAGCCAGCGTACCCGCCGCGACGGTGGTGGCGCCGCCGTAGTTCGAGGTACCGCCCAGGATGAGCGTGCCGGTGCCAGTCTTGGTGAGGCTGCCGCTGCCACCTATGCCTGTACTGAGGTTGAGCGTGGTGCCGTCGTCGATGTTGATGGTCGCCGCGCCACCCAGGCCCACGGTGCGTGCACTCTGGAAGCTTCCCGTGGTGTGCAGCGTCGCGTCGTCGATCGACAGACTGCCCGTGGATAGACCGAGGTTGCCGTCGTTGGCCACCTGCAGCGTACCGGCATGCACCGTGGTTCCGCCGCCATAGGTGTTGGCGCCGGTGAGCACGAGGGTACCCAGGTCGTCCTTCACCAGCATGCTGCCGCCGGTGAGGGCGGAGTCGATGGTAGCGGTCATGCCCACGCCGGCCGCGGTGCCATCGCCCACGCGGATGGTGGAAGCACCGCCCGTCAGTTGAATGGCGCCACCGGTGAGGTGGTAACCGTCGGTCTCGAACTGCATGCCCGACGCACTGACCTGCCCGTTCGCGTTGTCCACTGTCACGGTGCCACTGGTTCCCCCGAACACGGCGAAGCTGCCGTTCGTATAGGGGGCATTGAGCGAGCCGGTGATGTCGGTCCAGTAGTCGTTGTCGGCAAGACGCCAGGTGCCGGTTCCGCCCGTGACGGCGCCATCGTTCGCGTGACCCGGGCCGTCCCAGAAGCTGAGCGTCAGGCCCTGGGTGTTGACCAGGTTCACCTGGTTGGCCAGCGAGGTCTGCACGAAGGCGTCCGTGCTGGGTAGCGTGCCGAGGGCCAGGCCGTTGTCGGTCAGGCTGCCGTCGTAGCTGAAGAGGCGATACACGCCTGCGCCGAACGTGCCACCCGGCGTGGTCGACACGTTGAGCGTGCCGTCCAAGGTGAGGTTGCCGTGCACCACGGTGAGGTCGTTGAGCGCACCGCCTGCCGTACCCGCCTGGCCCAGCTGGTAGTCGAGCATCGCGTTGGCGCCCAGGGTGAGGTTGCCATTGACGGTGAGCGTGCCCGCCGACGCGCCGGGGCTGAGCGTGCCGCCGTCAGCTACCGTGACGTTGCCGCCGATGGTGCCCGTGCCTCCCAGCGTACCGCCGCTCAATACGTTGGTGGCGCCGGTGGCTGCGGACTGGTCGCCGTTGACGAGCAGCGTGCCGCTCTGCACGGTCGTGGCGCCGGTGTAGCTGTTGCTGCCGGTGAGTGTGGTCGTGCCGCTGCCGAGCTGTGTCACGCCGCCTGAGCCCGAGATCTGGCCGCCGAACGTAGGGCTATCAGAATGATTGAAGGCCAACGTGCCGTTATTGACTACGTCACCGAGAATCGAACCGGTCGTGCCACCCTCGCCCAGCTGCAACGTGCCATCGGTGATGGTCGTCCCGCCGGTATAGGTGTTGTCGCCGGCCAACACCAGCGTGCCAAGGTCCGACTTGGTCATGCCACTGTTGCCGGTGAGCACGGAAGCGATGGTCGCTGTCATGCCCGTGCCGGCCGTGGTGCCGTCGCCGACGCGAATGACCGGCGCGGAACCCGTCAGCGCGATCGAATCGCCCTGGACGCGATAGCCGTCGGTGGCGAACTGCATGCCCGAGGTATTGATGGCACCCAGGCTCGCATCGGTCGTCACCGTGCCCGCCGCTCCAGCGAAGATGGCGAACGTGCTGTCCTGGTACGGCGCATTGACCGAGCCGTCGAGTATCGTCCAGTTGTCATTGCCTGTTGCGTTCTGCCAGACGCCATCGCCGCCCTGCACCTGCCCGTCGCCACGCGCGCCGTTGCCGTCCCAGAAATTCACCGCCAGGCCGTTCGTATTGACCAGGTTCACCTGCTGGGCAATCGAGGTCTGCAGGAAGTAGTTCGGCGACGGTACCGAGCCGATGTTCAGGCCGTTGTCGGTGAGCGCGCCGGTATAACCGATGATGCGATAGATGCCCGGATCGAACGTGCCGCCGGAGGGCACCGAAACGTTCAGCGTGCCATCGAGCGTGAGGTCACCGTTCGTCTGCACCAGGTCGTTGAGTGGACCGCCGACCACATTGGCCTGCCCCAGGTTGACGTTGAGGTTGGAGGTGTCGCTCATCGCCAGGCTGCCCTTGATGGACAGCGTGCCCGGCGCCGCACCCACGTCCCCCGGGCTGAGCGTGCCGCCATCGGCAATGCTGACGTCGCCACCGATGGTGCCCTTGCCGCCGAGCGTGCCGCCGCCATCGACCGAGGTCGAACCCGTCGCCGCCGTCTGGTCGCCGTTGATGATCAGGCTGCCGGCACGCACCGCGGTGGGACCGGTGTAGGTGTTGGCAGCGCTGAGCACCGTGGTGCCATTACCCTGCTGTTCCACCGAGCCGGTACCGGAAATCAGGCCGGCAAAAGACATGCTGTCGGACCGATCGAAGACCAGCGTGCCGTTGTTCTGCACGGCCCCCTGGATCCAGCCGCTGGTCCCACCGCTGCCAAGTTGCAGCGTGCCTGTCTGGATCAAGGTGCCACCGCTGTAGCTGTTGTCGGCGGCGAGCACCAACGCTCCGCCGCCTTCCTTCGTCAGCGAACCTGCACCGCCAATGCTACCGGTGAGAGTAAGGTCGGCATCCGTCAGGAACTGGCCTCCCGGACTGTTCAACGTCACCGTGCGCCCGGAGGTGAAGGCCGCGGTGTTCTCCAGCGTGCCGTTGTTGAACGTCAATGCGCCGCTCGCGTTACCCAGGTTGGCGTCACTGCTCACGGCGATGCGGCCGGCATTGATGGTGGTACCGCCGGCATACGTGTTGGTGCCTGCCAGCGTCAAGGTGCCCGCGCCGATCTTGGTAAGCGCGCCGGCGCCGGAGATGACGCGATTGGAAGTCAGATCAGCCTGTGTATCGAACGTTCCGCCGCCCTGGTTGATCGTGGTGGTGCGAGCGAGAGTAAACGCCGCTGTGTTCCGCAGCGTGCCGCCATCGAAACTTAGAGTGGCCGCGGCGCCGCCAAGGAAGGAATTGTTTGTAACCTGAACCACGCCGCCATTGATCGCAGTGCTACCCGTGAAAGCGTTGCTGTTGGTAAGCACTAGCGTGCCGAGATCTTCCTTTACCAACGCGACGTTGGTGCCGGTCATCGACGAATCGATGGTCGCCGTCATGCCCGCCCCCGCGGCGGTACCGTCGCCCACCCGGATAATCACCTGCCCGGTGGTCAGTGCGATGTTGCCGCCTGTTACGTGGTAGCCATCCACGGCGAACTGCATGCCAGAACTGGTCACCACGCCCTGGCTGTTGTCCACGGTGACCGTGCCCGGCGTGCCCGTGAAGATGGCGAACTGGCCGTTGGCGTAGGGCGCGTTGAACTGGCCGGTCTGGTCGGCCCAGTTGTCGTTGCCACCCGTGCCTTGCCAGACACCGGTGCCACCATTGATGGTGTTGTTTGCGTGGCCCGTGGGACCGTCCCAGAAGTTAAGCGCCAAGCCGTTGCTGTTGAGCAGGTTCACCTGCTTCGCCACCGAGGTCTGCACCTGGTACGTGCCGGACGGTGTCGTACCCAAGCCCAGGCCAGGGCCGCTAAGCGTGCCGTCGTAGCTGATGATGCGATACAGGCCCGGACCAAAGCTGCCGCCCGGCGTGGCCGACACATTGATCGTGCCGTCCAGGCTCAGGTTGCCATGCACCACTGTCAGGTCGTTGAGTGGGCCTCCAACCACATTGGCCTGCCCGAACTGGTAGTTCATCGCCGAACCGCTAGCCAACGACAGGTTGCCATTGACAGTGAGCGTACCGGCCGCGCCGTCGGAAGCGCCCGGATTGAGCGCGCCACCCTGCGCGACTGTCACGTTGCCGCCGAGGATGCCGTTGCCGCCCAGTACAGCGCCGTTCTGCACGGTGGTATCGCCGGTCGCGGCAGTCTGGTCCGCATTGACCAGCAGCGTGCCCTCGGCGACGGTAGTTGCACCCTTGTAAGTATTGGCAGAGGTGAGCACTGTCGTACCGCTACCGTCCTGCGTCAGGCCGCCGGTACCGGAGACCAGGCCGCCGAAGGTGTAGAT
>Ga0207694_10000343_pt1 | contig 44142 bp, 35 predicted proteins | sample KBSC34metaG_FD_184353 | JGI IMG/M metagenome (GOLD analysis project Ga0207694, IMG submission 184353) | Corn rhizosphere microbial communities from Kellogg Biological Station, Michigan, USA - KBS C3-4 metaG (SPAdes) (version 2) | ecosystem: Host-associated > Plants > Roots > Rhizosphere > Soil... | reverse complement strand
CTCGGGCAGCCTGAGGGCCGGCTCCACCAGCGTGCACGCGATAAGTTTCGAGACCGAGTCGGCGCAGCCGACCCGGAACGGCAACGGCGACGCGAGCTGGCCGTCCCGCACGAGTTCCAGCAGCTCATCCCCGGCCGTGAATATCTGTTCGGCGTGGCGTGCGATGCGCCGGCCGGCGTCGGTCAGCTCCAGGTTGCGCCCGGCCCGCCGGAAGAGTTGCACGCCCAGCGTTGCCGAGAACGCCGACAGTTGCCCCGAGATCGCATGCGGGGTCACGTGCAGCTGCGCCGCGGCCGTCGCGATACTGCCGGTCTTCGCCACCATCCAGAAGTAGCGCAGGTGCTTGTAGTTGAGTGAGGTCATGGCATACCCATACATCGAAAAACTCGATGAATGACGAAAGATTACACGATTTGCCCGATCTTTACGTAGCGTCTATAGTGAATTCACAATTCATGACAACGATGACCGGGAGCAAAGATGAACGGAATCGAGACGATCGCGAGCGGCCCGATGTGGGCCGGTTTCGTCGGGTTCGTCCTGTTGATGCTGGCACTCGACTTGTTCGTGTTCGGCGGCAACAAGGCGCACAAGGTGGGCGTGAAGGAAGCGGGCCTGTGGTCGCTCGCGTGGGTCAGCATGGCCCTGCTGTTCAATGGCGGCCTCTGGTGGTACCTGAAGACGACGGCCGGTGCCGACGTGGCGGACCAGAAAGCGCTCGAATTCCTGTCCGGCTACCTGATCGAGAAAGCACTCTCGGTCGACAACATCTTCGTGTTCCTGATGATCTTCAGCTACTTCGCCGTGCCGGCTGAAATGCAGCGCCGCGTGCTGCTGTACGGCGTCATCGGTGCCATCGTCATGCGGGCCGTGATGATTTTGCTGGGTGCCTGGATGATCGCGCAGTTCAGCTGGATCCTGTACGTGTTCGGTGCCTTCCTGGTGTTCACTGGCATCAAGATGCTGATCTTTGCCGACAAGGAATCTGATCTGGGTGACAACCCGCTGCTGCGCTGGCTGCGCGGCCATATGAAGATCAGTGACAACTACGACGGCGAAAACTTCACCACCCGCATCAATGGCGTGCGCTATTTCACCCCGCTGATGCTGGTGCTGCTGCTGATCGAGATTTCCGACGTGATTTTCGCGGTGGACAGCATCCCGGCGATCTTCGCCATTACCAAGGATCCGTTCATCGTCTTCACCTCGAACATGTTCGCCATCATGGGTCTGCGTGCGCTGTACTTCCTGCTGGCTGATTCGGCAGAGCGCTTCCACCTGCTCAAGTATGGCCTGGCCCTGGTGCTGCTGTTCGTGGGCGGCAAGATGCTGGCGTCCTACTGGTTCCACGTGCCGGTGCTGGTCTCGCTGTCCATCGTCGGTGCCATCCTGGTGATCTCCATCATCGCCAGCCTGGTCCTGACCAAGGGCAAGGACAAGGAAACCACGGCGGTCTAAGCGGCTTTGATGGAGATGTGAACAATTCAACGTGGGGCTTGACCGGCTGGAGCAATCTGGCCGGTTTTTTTATGCGCGAGTGAATAAATTGGATAAAACGATGCAAATTCGGCATCGCACGTTTATTGGGGACGGAGTGCATTAGAATGTCTGCTCCACTCAACCGGTTTGCAGCGTCTGCCATGGCCCGCCTTCCCCGACTCGTCGTTCCGCACCAGCCGCACCACATCATCCAGCGTGGCCATGACGGCCTGGTCATCTTCCGTGATGCCGATGACCATCTGGCCTTCCTCGGCTGGCTCAAGGATGCTGCAAGGCAATTCAAGGTGGCCGTGCATGCCTATGTGCTCATGCCGGATCACCTGCACCTGCTGGCCACCCCGGCCGACGACCAGGGCCTGGCACGGATGATGCAGTGGATAGGGCGCCACTACGTCCCGTATTTCAACCAGAAGCATGGACGCAGCGGCACGCTGTGGCAGGGGCGTTACCGCGCTACCGTCATCGACCCCGAGCTCTACCTGCTGGCCATCTGCCGCTACATCGAGCTCAACCCGGTGCGCAATGGCCTGGCGGCCAGCCCGGGGGATTATCCGTGGTCCAGCTACATGCATCACATCGGGGCCAAGCAGGATGGGCTGATCACCGACCATCCTCAATATTGGTCGATTGGCAACACTCCCTTCGATCGTGAGATCGCTTATCGCCAGCTCACCGAAGAAGGACTGGCGCGCGCCGAAGTGGAGCGCATCACCGATGCCACGCTCAAGGGTTGGGCGCTGGGTTCGGAAGAATTCAAGCAGGGGCTGGAGCGCCAGACCCACCGGCGCGTCAGTCCGGCCAAGCGTGGCCGTCCCGCCATCGTTCGCATCGCGGGCGAGGCGGATGAAGTATCTGTCCGGCAAGAATCGTAAGCTTTCAAAAATAAGTCTTTGCAATCAAGGACTTGAATCCGCATTGGGTTACTATGTCCCTATTATAAAAATCCTGAAAATCTTGGGGATTTTAATTGCACTCAGACCCTAATTATTTTCATTGAACTATTGGGTGCAGTGCACTATTCTTCAAATCCTTACTGTCAATGTGGTGGAGTACCGTTATGCACGCGCAAGGCCTTTACGACCCAGCAAATGAACATGACGCCTGTGGCGTCGGTTTCATCGCCCACATCAAGGGCAAGAAAACCCATTCCATCGTTGACCAGGGTTTGCTCATCCTGAAGAACCTGGATCACCGGGGTGCTGTCGGTGCCGACCCGTTGATGGGTGACGGTGCCGGTATCCTGATCCAGATCCCCGACCAGTATTACCGTGAAGAGATGGCCAAGCAGGGCGTGGACCTGCCGCCGCCCGGTGAATACGGCGTGGGCATGGTCTTCCTGCCCAAGGAAAACGCTTCCCGCATTGCCTGTGAACAGGAAATCGAACGCGCGGTGCTGGCCGAAGGCCAGATCGTGCTGGGCTGGCGCGATGTCCCGGTGGACCGCGACATGCCGATGTCGCCGACCGTGCGCGAAAAAGAGCCGGTGATCCGCCAGATCTTCATCGGCCGCGGCCCCGACGTGATGGTCACCGACGCGCTGGAACGCAATCTCTACGTGATCCGCAAGTCCTCCGGCCACGCCATCCAGGCCCTGAACCTGCTGCACGGCAAGGAATTCTTCGTGCCCTCGATGTCGGCCCGCACCGTGGTCTACAAGGGCCTGCTGCTGGCCGACCAGGTCGGCGTGTACTACAAGGACCTGCAGGACGAGCGCTGTGTCTCCGCGCTGGCCTTGGTGCACCAGCGCTTCTCCACCAACACTTTCCCGGAATGGCCGCTGGCCCACCCGTACCGCCTGATCGCCCACAACGGTGAAATCAACACCGTCAAGGGCAACTTCAACTGGATGCGCGCCCGCGAAGGCGTGATGCAGTCGGCCGTGCTGGGTTCGGACCTGAAGAAGCTGTTCCCGCTGATCTATGAAGGCCAGTCCGATACCGCCAGCTTCGACAACGCGCTGGAACTGCTGGTCATGGCCGGCTATCCGCTGCCGCAGGCGATGATGATGATGGTCCCCGAAGCCTGGGAAAACCACACCTCGATGGACGACAACCGTCGCGCCTTCTACGAATACCACGCCGCCATGATGGAACCGTGGGACGGCCCCGCTGCGCTGGCCTTCACCGACGGCCGCCACATCGGCGGCACGCTGGACCGCAACGGCCTGCGTCCGGCGCGCTACATCGTCACCGATGACGACCTGGTGGTGATGGCTTCCGAATCCGGCGTGCTGCCGATTCCCGAATCCAAGATCATCCAGAAGTGGCGCCTGCAGCCGGGCAAGATGTTCCTGATCGACCTGGATGCCGGCCGCATCATCGACGACAAGGAACTGAAGGACACCTACGCCAACGCCAAGCCCTACAAGCAGTGGATCAACTCGGTACGCGTCAAGCTGGACGAGTTGAAGGAAGAGCCGCGCCAGCCGTCCTCGTCCCTGAAGCTGCTGGACCTGCAGCAGGTCTTCGGCTACACCCAGGAAGACGTCAAGTTCCTGATGGCCCCCATGGCCAGCGGTGGCGAGGAAGCCATCGGCTCCATGGGCAATGACTCGCCGCTGGCGGTCATGTCCAACAAGAACAAGCCGCTGTACAACTACTTCCGTCAGCTGTTCGCGCAGGTGACCAACCCGCCGATCGACCCGATCCGCGAAGCGCTGGTCATGTCGCTGGTGTCCTTCATCGGCCCCAAGCCCAACCTGCTGGACACCAACAACATCAACCCGCCGATGCGCCTGGAAGTGTCGCAGCCGGTGCTGGACTATGACGACATCGCCAAGCTGCGCAACATCAGCGCGCACAGCGGCGGCAAGTTCAAGTCCTACGAACTGAACATCTGCTACCCGGTCGCCTGGGGCAAGGAAGGCATCGAAGCCCGCCTGGCCTCGCTGTGCGCCAAGGCGGTGGATGCGGTCAAGTCGGGTCACAACATCCTGATCATCTCGGACCGCAAGGTCGATGCCGACCAGCTGCCGATCCCGGCACTGCTGGCCACCTCGGCCATCCACCAACACCTGGTCAGCAAGGGCCTGCGCACCTCCACCGGCCTGGTAGTGGAAACCGGTTCGGCCCGTGAAACGCACCACTTCGCCCTGCTGGCAGGCTATGGCGCCGAAGCGATCCACCCGTACCTGGCCATGGACACCCTGGCCGATCTGGCCAAGGGTCTGCCGGGCGACCTGTCGCCTGAGAAGGCCATCTACAACTTCCAGAAGGCGGTCGGCAAGGGCCTGCTGAAGGTCATGTCCAAGATGGGCATCTCGACCTACATGTCCTACTGCGGCGCGCAGATCTTCGAAGCCATCGGCCTGTCGAAGGCGCTGGTGGACAAGTACTTCAAGGGCACCGCGTCCAACGTCGAAGGCATCGGCGTGTTCGAAGTGGCCGAAGAAGCGCTGCGCCTGCACACCGCCGCCTTCAGCGCCGACCCGGTGCTGGCCAACGCCCTGGACGCCGGTGGCGAATACGCCTTCCGCATCCGTGGCGAAGAGCACATGTGGACCCCGGACGCGATCGCCAAGCTGCAGCACTCGACCCGTTCGAACAGCTACAACACCTACAAGGAATACGCCCAGATCATCAACGACCAGTCCAAGCGCCACATGACGCTGCGCGGCCTGTTCGAGTTCAAGATCGACCCGTCCAAGGCGATCTCGATCGATGAAGTGGAACCGGCCAAGGAAATCGTCAAGCGCTTCGCCACCGGTGCCATGTCGCTGGGCTCGATCTCGACCGAAGCCCACGCCACGCTGGCCATCGCGATGAACCGTATCGGCGGCAAGTCCAACACCGGTGAAGGTGGCGAGGACGTCAACCGTTATCGCAACGAGCTGAAGGGCATCCCCATCAAGCAAGGTGCGACCCTGGCGTCCGAAATCGGCAAGGAACACATCGAAGTCGACATTCCCCTGCTGGAAGGCGACTCGCTGCGCTCGCGCATCAAGCAGGTGGCATCGGGCCGTTTCGGCGTCTCCGCCGAATACCTGATCTCGGCCGACCAGATCCAGATCAAGATGGCCCAAGGCGCCAAGCCTGGCGAAGGCGGCCAGCTGCCCGGCCACAAGGTCTCGGAATACATCGCCAAGCTGCGCGTGTCGGTGCCGGGCGTGGGCCTGATCTCGCCGCCGCCGCACCATGACATCTACTCCATCGAGGATCTGGCCCAACTGATCCACGACCTGAAGAACGTCAACCCGCGCGCTTCCATCTCGGTCAAGCTGGTCTCCGAAGTGGGTGTCGGTACCGTTGCTGCCGGCGTGGCCAAGGCCAAGTCCGACCACGTGGTCATCGCCGGTCACGATGGCGGTACCGGTGCTTCGCCGCTGTCCTCGATCAAGCATGCAGGTTCCCCGTGGGAACTGGGCCTGGCGGAAACCCAGCAGACCCTGGTCCTGAACGGCCTGCGCAACCGCATCCGCGTGCAGGCTGACGGCCAGATGAAGACTGGCCGTGACGTGGTCATCGGTGCCATGCTGGGCGCGGACGAATTCGGTTTCGCCACCGCACCGCTGGTGGTCGAAGGCTGCATCATGATGCGCAAGTGCCACCTGAACACCTGCCCGGTGGGCGTGGCTACGCAAGATCCGGTGCTGCGCGCCAAGTTCTCCGGCAAGCCGGAACACGTGGTCAACTTCTTCTTCTTCATCGCTGAAGAAGCGCGCCAGATCATGGCCCAGCTGGGCATCCGCAAGTTCGACGAACTGATCGGCCGCGCCGACCTGCTGGACCGTTCCAAGGCCATCGCGCACTGGAAGGCCAAGGGCCTGGACTTCAGCCGCATCTTCCACCAGCCCGAATCGAACCTGCCGGTGTACCACACCGACGTGCAAGACCACGGCCTGGACAAGGCACTGGACCACAAGCTGATCGCGCAAGCCAAGATCGCGCTGGAGAAGGGCGAGAAGGTTTCCTTCATCTCGCCGATCAAGAACCTCAACCGTACCGTCGGCGCCATGCTCTCGGGTGAGGTGGCCAAGCGTTACGGCGATGAAGGCCTGCCGGACGACACCATCCACATCCAGCTGCAAGGTACCGCAGGCCAGTCCGCCGGCGCCTTCCTGGCCAAGGGCGTGACCTTGGACCTGGTCGGCGAAGGCAACGACTACGTCGGCAAGGGCTTGTCGGGTGGCCGCATCATCGTGCGTCCCAACACCGAGTTCCGTGGCCGTGCGGTGGACAACATGATCTCCGGCAATACCGTCCTGTACGGTGCCATCAGCGGTGAAGCCTTCATCAACGGCGTGGCCGGCGAGCGTTTCGCCGTGCGCAACTCCGGTGCCACTGCAGTGGTGGAAGGCACCGGCGACCACGGTTGCGAATACATGACCGGCGGCACCGTAGTGGTGCTGGGCAATACCGGCCGCAACTTCGCAGCGGGCATGTCGGGTGGTATCGCTTACGTGTATGACCCGGAAGGCGATTTCGCCGGCAAGTGCAATACCTCGATGGTCAGCCTGGAGAAGGTCCTGTCCGACACCGAGCAGGAGCAGACCCTGGGCCGCGACATCTGGCACAGCCTGCTGCGCGGTGGCGAACGCCAGACCGACGAAGCCATCCTGCGCGGCTTGATTGAGCGCCACTTCAAGTACACCGGCAGCACGCGTGCGCGCTACCTGCTGGATAACTGGGCGGCGTCGCGCGCCAAGTTCGTCAAGGTGTTCCCGACCGAGTACAAGCGTGCGCTGGCCGAACTGGCCGCCGCTGCCGAAACGAAGAAGGAAAAGGTCGCTGCCTGATCTTCAGGCTGTGATCGGACTAATCAATCAAGCACGCCGGCGGGCGTGGCGCGAAAAGTGAAGAGCGCCGCCCGCCGCATCCTTAGCGAGAATGTGAGAGGAAAATGGGAAAAGCAACCGGTTTCATGGAGTACCAGCGCCTGAAAGAGGCCAGCGAGGCACCTGCCGCGCGTACCAAGCATTACAAGGAATTCGTCCTGCACCTGAGCGACGCTGACGCCAAGATCCAGGGCGCGCGTTGCATGGACTGCGGCATCCCCTTCTGCAACAACGGCTGCCCGGTCAACAACATCATTCCCGACTGGAATGACCTGGTCTATCGCGGCAACTACAAGGAAGCCCTGGACACCCTGCACCAGACCAACAACTTCCCCGAGTTCACCGGCCGCATCTGCCCGGCACCCTGCGAAGCCGCCTGCACCCTGGGCATCAACAATGACGCCGTGGGCATCAAGTCGATCGAGCACTTCATCATCGACAAGGGTTGGGAAAACGGCTGGGTGGTGCCGCAACCTGCCGCAGTCAAGACCGGCAAGAAGGTCGCCGTGGTCGGTTCCGGTCCTGCCGGCCTGGCCGCTGCCCAGCAGCTGGCGCGCGCCGGTCACGACGTGACCGTGTTTGAAAAGAACGATCGCGTCGGCGGCCTGCTGCGTTATGGCATCCCCGACTTCAAGATGGAAAAGTCGCACATCGACCTGCGCGTCGAACAGATGAAGGCCGAAGGCGTGAGCTTCCGTACCGGCGTGTTCGTCGGCAAGGAATTCCCCGAGACCGTCAACAACTGGTCCAAGGAAAGTGTCACCCCGGAAGAGCTGAAGAAGGAATTCGATGCCGTCGTCATCGCTGGTGGTGCGGAGTCCCCGCGTGACCTGCCGGTGCCGGGCCGCGAACTGAAGGGCGTGCATTTCGCCATGGACTTCCTGCCGCTGCAGAACAAGGTCAATGCCGGCGACAAGCTCAAGAGCCAGATCATGGCCACCGGCAAGAACGTGGTCGTCATCGGCGGTGGCGACACCGGCTCCGACTGCGTCGGTACTTCCAACCGTCATGGTGCGGCTTCGGTCACCCAGTTCGAACTGATGCCGCAACCGCCGGAATCCGAAAACAAGCCGCTGGTCTGGCCCTACTGGCCGATCAAGCTGCGTACCTCTTCCTCGCACGAAGAAGGTTGCGCACGTGATTTCGCGGTGACCACCAAGCGCCTGGAAGGCAAGGGCGGCAAGGTCGAGAAGCTCATCGCGGCGCGCGTCGAGTTCAAGGACGGCAAGATGGTCGAAGTGCCCGATTCGGAATTCGAGATCAAGGCTGACCTGGTGCTGCTGGCCATGGGCTTCGTCTCGCCGGTGCAGCAGGTGCTCGATGCCTTCGGCGTCGAGAAGGATGCGCGCGGCAATGCCAAGGCCACTACCGATGGCGAAGGCTGCTACAAGACGTCGGTGGACAAGGTCTTTGCTGCGGGCGACATGCGCCGTGGCCAGTCGCTGGTGGTGTGGGCGATCCGCGAAGGCCGCCAGTGCGCACGCGCGGTGGATGAATTCCTGATGGGTTCTTCGCTGCTGCCGCGCTGATTGGTCGCCTCGTACTGAACGCTGAATGATTTATATGATTTAAAAAGTATCAAGCAGTACGCAGTTTTCGTTTGACCCTGGACCCGGATCGGCGCAAGCCGGTCCGGTTTTTTTTCGTCATGTGTTTCGCGCCATGCCTGCGCCCCAAGCCCCATGCCCTTTGGCCGCGCGTGTAAAATGGCCCATCGCCGCCTGCCGGCACCATCCCTACGCACATCGCAATGGCAACCCCGATCCGCTACCGCATCACTTCCCTCGATCCTGCCTCCCATCTCTACGACGTCAGCGTCACCGTGGATAGCCCGGCTGCTGACGGCCAGGTCTTCTCGCTGCCGGCCTGGATTCCGGGGAGCTACATGATTCGTGAATTCGGCAAGAACATCGTGCAGCTGCGTGGCGAATCCAATGGCCGCAAGGTGGCAGTGAAGAAACTGGACAAGCACACCTGGCAAGCCGCCCCCTGCAAGGGCGCGCTCACGCTGCACTATCAGGTGTATGCCTGGGACCTGTCGGTGCGCACGGCCCACCTGGACCGCACGCATGGCTTCTTCAATGGCACCAGCGTCTTCCTGGCCGCGCATGGTTTCGAGGAGGGCGAGCACGTGGTGGACATCGCCCGTCCGGAAGGGGATGACTTCAAGCGCTGGCGCGTGGCCACGGCCATGCCGGAACTCAAGGCCAAGCGCTATGGTTTCGGGACTTACGTTGCACCGAACTACGATGCGCTGATTGATCATCCGGTAGAGATCGGCGACTTTGCCCTGGCCACTTTCCAGGCGCATGGCGTGCCACACGATGTAGTCATCACGGGCCGCGTGCCCAATCTCGACCTGGCACGCCTGTGCGATGACTTGAAGAAGATCTGCGAGGCGCAGATCGCCTTCTTCGAGCCGCGCAGCAAGCGTGCGCCCATGAATCGCTATGTTTTCATGACGCTGGCCGTGGGTGACGGCTACGGTGGTCTGGAACACCGTGCATCGACTGCGCTGATCTGCTCGCGGGCCGACCTGCCGGTCAAGGGCAAGCCGGAACAGACCGATGGCTACCGCACTTACCTGGGCTTGTGCAGCCATGAGTATTTCCACACCTGGAACGTCAAGCGCATCAAGCCGGCGGTGTTCGCGCCCTACGATTTGCGTCAGGAAAATTACACCTCGCTGCTGTGGCTCTTCGAGGGCTTTACCAGTTATTACGATGACCTGTTCCTGGTCCGTACCGGGGTCATCGATCTGGACAATTACCTCAAGCTGGTCGGCAAGACAGTCACGGGCGTCCTGCGCGGCACCGGCCGCAAGAAGCAGAGCGTGGCCGAATCCAGCTTCGATGCCTGGGTCAAGTATTACCGACAGGATGAAAACGCCAGCAATGCCATCGTCAGTTACTACACCAAGGGCTCGCTGGTGGCGCTGGGGCTGGATCTGACCATTCGCACCCAGACCCGTGGCCGCCGTTCGCTGGATGACGTGATGCGCGGGCTGTGGACACGCTATGGCCGCGACTTCTACGACGGCAAGCAGCAGGGCGTGCCGGAAGACGAGATTCTGGCCATCATGGAAGAGTTGAGCGGCGCTGACCTCAAGCGCTTCCATGACCGCTACATCCGTGGCACCGAGGACGTGCCGCTGGACGACCTGCTACCCGCCTTCGGTGTGGCCTATGAGGCCAGCGTACCGGTCGACGCCAAGCCATGGCTCGGTGCGCGCATCGGCAAGGAAGGCGGCGACGCCAAGCTCGCCGCCGTCTATGAGGGCGGTCCGGCGATGCAGGCGGGGCTGTCGGCCGGCGACAAACTGGTCGCCATCGATGGCCTGCGCGTACCGGCTGCGGGCCCGGACGGTCTGCTGGCACGCTATCGTTTCAATGACACCGTGCGCATCCATGCCTTCCGCCGTGATGAACTGATGGAGTTCAGTCTCAGGCTCAAGTCCGATACCGCACCGCAGGTCACGCTCAAGCCGCTGGCCAAGCCAGTGGCGGTGCTGCGTCAGCGCCAGGCATGGCTCAACAGCGGTAAATAATTTAGCTGTTTGCTCCGGCCTGCAACGGGCCGGAGTGCCTCTGGCATCCCGCCATTTCCTCTCGTTGGACAAGAATTGCAGAGAGGAAAAACTCCTGTAAGATGAGAATCCCCGCAGAGCTTGCGTCGCGCGTAAAACCGCTGCTGCCCAACAATATTCGCGCGCCTTCTCTGTTTTTCGGGCCGGCCCATGACGGCCCGTCAATTCATCCACAAGGAGAGGTATGAGTATCCTGGAGTTAAGTCTGATCGCGGCCGTCGCGGCCATCCTGCTGCTGGTCCTGATCATCGCCATCACGCTGCGCCGCGTGGTGCCGACCAACATGGTCCACATCGTGCAGACCTCGCATTCAAGCACTCCCTACGGACGTGGCAAGCCCGCCGGCAATGCGTATTACGCGTGGCCCAGCTGGGTGCCCAAGCTGGGGATCACGGTGACCGAATTCCCCGAGAGCATCTTCCAGGTCGCGCTGAACAACTACGAGGCCTATGACAAGGAGCGGTTGCCCTTCGTCATCGATGCCGTCGCTTTCTTCCGTGTCGACAATGCCGAGACGGCGGCCCAGCGGGTTGCCACCTTCGATGCCTTGCACACCGACCTCAAGGCCGTGCTGCAAGGTGCCGTGCGGCGGGTGCTGGCCACCAATGCGCTGGAAGACATCATGCAGTCGCGCGCCGAGCTGGGAGCGCAGTTCACGATGGAAGTGCAGGAACAGATTTCGCAATGGGGTGTGCTGCCGGTGAAGACCATCGAGTTCATGGACTTGCGCGATGCCAATGGCAGCACCGTCATCAACAACGTGATGGCCAAGGAAAAATCGCGCATCGAGATGGAAAGCCGGGTCAAGGTTGCCGAGAACCAGCGCCAGGCCGAGCTGGCCGAGATCGATGCAAAGCGGACCGTGGAAGTGCAGCGTCAGGATGCGGCCCAGCAGGTCGGCCTGCGGACGGCGGAAAAGGAAAAGCAGGTCGGTATCGCCAACGAACAGGCGCAGCAGGAAATCAAGGCCGCCGCCAAGACCACCACCGAGCGCGACATGGATGTGAAGAAGGTGCAGGAAGTGCGCGGTGCGGAAATCGCGCGCGATGTGGCAGCGGTGCGGGCCGAGCAGGAAAAGCAGGTGGCCGTGGTCAATGCGGATGCGCAGAAGCAGGTGCAGGTCATCAATGCCGATGCGCAGAAGCAGGCCGTCACTACCCGCGCCGAAGGTGATCTCGCCGCAGCCCTCAAGGAAGCCGATGGTGTGCGTGCGCGTGGTGAGGCCGCGGCAGCCGCCGAGCAGGCCATGCTGATGGCGCCGGTCACCACGCAGATACAGCTGGCCAAGGAAATCGGTGCCAATGCCGGTTATCAGCAGTACCTGATCACCATCAAGCAGGTCGAAGTGGGGCGCGACGTCGGTATCGAAATGGCGCGCGCCATGCAGCACGCTGACCTGAAGGTGATCGCCAACGCGGGCGACATGCAGCAGGGGGTGGCCAAGCTGGGCGACCTCTTCACGCCTGCCGGCGGTACCAAGCTGACCGGCATGCTGGCCGCCCTGAGCCAGACGCCGGAAGGCAAGCAGTTCCTGGATCATGTGGCGCCGCTGCTGGCCAAGGGCGGCACGACGGGGGCGCTGGTCGGTGCGGCGACCGGGAACGCGACCGCAGCAGCGCTGGCCGGTGAGGCCGCAGACAAATGAAGTGAAGTAAAGTGAAGTAGAGAGAAGGGCAGGGATGGTCGGTCGTGTCTGGCCATTTCACCCGATCACGGACTCGGACTCGTTAACGAAAAAAACCCGCCAACGCAAATTGGCGGGTTTTTTCTTGCAGCGGAAAAAGCGAATTACTTGGCTTCTTCAGCGCCGCCAGCAGCTTCACCTTCAGCGGCCACTTGACCAGCCGGCACGGTGGCGGTGGCGATGGTCAGGTTTTCCTGGGTCACGGCGGTCACGCCGTTGGGCAGCTTCAGGTCAGCCAGGTGGATCGATTGACCGACGTCCAGCTTGGCCAGGTCGACTTCGATGAACTCAGGCAGGTTCTTCGGCAGGCAGGTCACGTCCAGTTCAGCAGCCACGTGGCTGATGATGCCGGCGTGCAGCTTGACGGCAGGCGAGATCTCGGCGTTCACGAAGTGCAGGGGCACCTTGGTGTGCAGCTTCTGGGAAGCATCCACGCGTTGGAAGTCAACGTGCAGGACCAGTTGCTTGAACGCGTGGACTTGGAAGTCACGCAGCAGCACTTGCTCGACCTTGCCGTCGATTTCCAGGTCCAGGATGGACGAGTGGAAGGTTTCCTTCTTCAGGGCGTGGTACAGCGCGTTGTGGTCAACAGCGATGTTCAGCGGGGCAGCGGTGCCACCGTAGACGATACCCGGGGTTTGACCCGCGCGACGCAGGCGGCGGCTCGCTCCGGTGCCCTGTTCATTACGCGGAAAGGCGATGACTTTCATGTGATAACTCCAATGTTGGCGAGGCTCGTCGTGGAATCATTCCATGGACGGTTGCCCCGTGAGATAAATATTCCCCGCGACCAGGGAATACGAAAAAACCTCGCTGCAAAAAACGCAGCGAGGCGAATGCAAAATCTTATTCAGCAAACAGCGACATCACCGAGTCACCCTTGGTGATGCGCTTGAAGGTCTCGGCCAGCAGGTCGGCGCAGGTCAGCTGACGTACCTTCGGGCAGCCGCGTGCAGCGGGCGACAGCGGAATGGTGTCGGTGACGACCAGTTCATCCAGCGGCGAATTGGCGATGCGATCGATGGCCGGACCCGACAGCACCGGGTGCGTACAGTAAGCCACGACCTTCTTGGCGCCACGTTCCTTCAGTACTTCCGCTGCCTTGGTCAGGGTACCGGCGGTATCGACCATGTCATCCATGATGACGCAGTTGCGGCCTTCGACTTCACCGATGATGTTCATCACTTCGGAGACGTTGGCCTTCGGACGGCGCTTGTCGATGATGGCCAGGTCGCAGTTCAGGCGCTTGGCCAGCGCACGTGCGCGCACCACGCCGCCGACGTCGGGCGACACGACCAGCAGGTCGTCGTAGTTCTTGTTGACCAGGTCGCCCAGCAGAATCGGCGAAGCGTAGATGTTGTCCACCGGGATATCGAAGAAGCCCTGAATCTGGTCTGCGTGCAGATCCATGATCAGGACGCGCTCGACGCCGGCTTCCTGCAGCATGTTGGCCACGACCTTGGCCGAGATGGCCACACGCGCCGAACGCGGGCGGCGGTCCTGGCGGGCATAGCCGAAATAGGGGATGGCGGCGGTGATGCGGCCAGCCGATGCGCGCTTCAGGGCATCGACCATGATCATGATTTCCATCAGGTTGTCATTGGTCGGTGCGCAGGTGGACTGCAGCACGAAGACGTCCTTGCCGCGAACGTTTTCATTGATCTCGACCATGACTTCGCCGTCGGAGAACTTGGAAACGTTGGCCTTGCCCAGCGGGATACCGAGTTTCTCAGCGACGCCGCGCGCCAGTTCGGGGTTGGCGTTGCCCGTAAAAACCATCAGGTTCTCAAGTGCCATGTGGGTATCCCTGAATGCAATCGTTAAAAAGTCGAAAAGCCGACAATGCTTGACTTGTTCGGTCTCACATTGACGGCTTATTTTTCTGACTGGACCCGGGCCTGATCAAACAAGGCCTGTCCGAATTAAATGGCAGGGGAACAAGGATTCGAACCTTGGAATGCCGGAATCAAAATCCGGTGCCTTAACCAGCTTGGCGATTCCCCTACGCAACTTGCTGTTTGCCGTGCCGGCGCGCTCATCTTCAGGCGCTGCGTCTTCGTCAAACCAATTCTCTAATTCTCTATTACGACTGCACTAAATGGGCGAGAGGATGTTCCTGCATCGCTTTGGCTTTCCAGCCGATCCAGCGCGAAGGCAATTGCTTGAGCACTTCGTCTGCCTGCTGTTCGTGTTCGAATGCACTAAACACACAAGCGCCAGATCCGGTCATCCTCGCACTCCCGAATTTGCCCAGCCACTCGACTGCTGCTGCCACTTCGGGGAAATGTGCGGTTGCCACCATTTCCAGATCGTTTTTCCCGAAGCTGGAAGCAACTTGTTTCGTCGCATCAGGAAAGTCCGTTATTCTGATTGGTTTCGTATCCCTTGTCAACAACTTTGATGAAAAAATTATTGAAGTTGGAACAGATACGCCCGGTTCGATCACCACATACCAGCAATCTGCGGTACGCAGTGGCGACAATTCTTCACCCACACCTTCGGCGAATGCATTGCGGCCGAACAGGAAGAAGGGAACATCGGCCCCCAGCTTCAGGCCCATCTCCATCAGCGAGGCGCGATTGTATCCGCATTTCCATAAATGATTCAAGACCAATAATGTCGTTGCTGCATCGGAGGAGCCGCCACCGACCCCGCCGCCCATCGGCAGCACCTTGTGCACCGTGATGTCGGCACCCGGTTGCGGCCGGCCGCTGGCCTCGCGCAGCAGGTGCGCGGCGCGGATCACCAGGTCCGATGCCTCGGGCACGCCGGGGACCTCATTGGTACGGCGGATCTGCCCGTCCTCGCGCAGGCTGAAATCGAGCGTGTCGCAGCGGTCGATCAACTGGAAGGCCGATTGCAGCAGGTGATAGCCATCCGGGCGGCGGCCGGTCACGTGCAGGAACAGGTTCAGCTTGGCCGGCGCCGGGCAGGCGGTGAGGGTGGTGGTCATGCGCAGTACGAATTCTTCAGTTGTGGATCAAACGCGGTGCAGGTTCAGCCATCAGGCATTCCATCAAGGCTTCTTCCAGCCATCGATGGCGATGCGGATCGCCACCTTGCCGGCCTGCGTCGTGCTGCGGGTGAGGTCAATGCGTTTGGGGCGCGTCTGGCCGCTGGCGGCATCGCTCTCCCAGTTGGCATAGGTCACGCGCCAGCCATCGCGGGTCGTGAAGCTGGCATCGTTCTCGCCAGCCTTGGCCACGAAGGGCTTGCCGCTGGCATCGATGCCGCTGCCCTGCAGCCACTGGCGCATGCCCGAGACCGGCAGCGGCCAGCCCAGCGATTGCGCGGCCAGGGCATCCACATCGGCCGCCACCTGCGGTGCGCGGCCTGACTGCACCAGCGTGGCAATGCCGGGCTTGACGTTGATGGTGGCCACCGTCTGGCCCAAGGGCGAGAACATCTCCAGGTTCAGCTCCTGCGCAGTCTGCTTCCAGAAGAAGCTGCCATGCAGCGATTGCGGACGATCATCCTGCTCGTACTGCACCGAGATGCGGCCATCGATCTCGATGCTGGACTGGTAAGCCGGCGCGGTGGTGTCCGGTGCTACGGCATCCTGCGACACCGTGGCGCAACCGCCGAGCAGAGCGGCCAGGCAGAGGGCAGCAGCCCCCGGAAAAGCGCGTGTTTTGCTCATAACTTCACATTGAGACGCGACAGCGTGCTTTTCAGGACTTCATTGTTGGGTTCCTTGAGGCTGACTTCGCGCCAGACCTTGCGGGCTTCGTCCTGCTTGCCATTGGTCCACAGGACTTCGCCCAGGTGCACGCCGATCTCCACATCAGGGCGCAGGCCATAGGCGCGGCGCATCTGGGTTTCGGCCTGTTCGGCGCGGCCCATGCGGAACAGTACCCAGCCCAGGCTGTCGGCGATGAAGGGATCTTCCGGGGCCAGGTCGGCCGCCTTCTGGATCAGTTCCAGCGCTTCCGGCAGGCGGATGTTGCGATCGGCCAGCGAATAGCCCAGCGCGTTGTACGCGTGCTGGTTGCCCGGTGCCAGCTGCATCACGCGGCGCAGCGACTTTTCCATCTCGTCGAACTTGCCCAGTTTTTCCAGGACCATCGAATAGTCGTAGAGCAGGTCGGTATTGTTGGGGAAGCGCTGCAACCCGCCCTTGAGCACGTCGGCCGCTTCCTGGTTGCGGTTGGCATCGCGCAGCAGGCTCGATTCGGCCAGCAGCAATTGCAGCTGCTCGCCATCGTTGGTCGATTCGGCTTGCGCATCTTCCAGCGCCTTGCGCGCGCCTTCGATGTCGTTCTTGCGGGCCAGCAATTGGGCGCGGCGGACCTGGATGTTCAGATAGCCTTCGGTACCGGGTTCTGCCTGGTCCAGATAGCGCAGGGCCGAATCCAGGTCGCGGCGCTCCTCGGCGATGCGCGAGAGCAGCAGCAGGGCCTGGCTGGGATCGCGGTCTTCCTCGGGCTGGGCCGAGAGCACCTGCAGGTAGCGCTGCAGATAGTATTCGGCGTCCTTCAACTGATCTGTCTGGGCCGACAGCACGCCCAGCGCGAAGAGAGTGGTGGCGTCTTCGCCGTCTTCCTTCAACAGGGTCTCGAACTGGGTTGCGGGCCGCTTGAAGTCCTTCTGCTCGACCAGGCTGCGGGCATAGGCCACGCGTACTTCACGCGCATCCGGATACTTGCGCAGGAAATCAGTCACCAGCTTGGTCGCATCCTTGTTGTTGGAGGCGACCTGGGCGGCGGTGAGCACGGCCAGTTCCGAATCGGGCTTGATCTTCATGGCAGCGGCGGCTTCACGCTGAGCGGTGGCGCCATCGCCCATGCCGAAGGCACTCTGGGCCAGGGCCAGATGGGTTTCCATCAGGTCGCCATAAGGCTTGCTGATGTTTTGCAGGATGGTATAGCTGGCCTGCTTGTCCTTGGCCCGCGCCAGCAGACGCTGGATCTGCAGCAGCATCGGTCCGCGCGCCTGCGGGGCGGCATCGGCCAGGCGCTGGGTGAGCAGCGGTTCGATTTCGTCGACGCTGTCCGAGAGCATGATCAGGCCCAGATAATTCTGCAGGGCTTCATCCGAATGCGGCGCCAGTTCGGTCCACAGGCGCACCGCCACCAGCGCTTCGCCGGCCTGGCGCGCGGCCACGGCCATCTCGGCAGCGCGCTTGGCCAGGCGCGGATCGCGCGTCTGCTGGGCCGCAGCCAGCATGGTCACGTAGGCCGATTGCCATTGGCCGCGCTGGAAGGCGATCTCGGCTGTCAGCACTTTGTAAAGGATGTCCTCGCTCAGCTCCATGGCCGGCAGCGCGTCTTCCTGCTGCTGGACCTTGGCCTTGGGGGCTTTCTTGCGGTTGGCCGGCTTGGAGGAAGCCGTCTTCTGGTCAGTGGCCGCCTGGGCGTTCGCCTTGTCGCCGGGCTGCTGGAAGCTCGCGCAGGCAGTCAGCAGCAGGGAACTGGTGAGGAGGGCGATGGTTTTTTTCAAGATGTCATCCTGACGATTCGGAGAGGTTCGATTTTACGCGCAACAACCGTGGCGTTGCTGACGGCATTGAGACTGACGATGCTACGGATAACGCAGTGTAATCCATCTTTGACAAGCTTCTGTCCCGAGGTTGCACACGCGGCTTCAGGTCTTGATTTCAGCAAGTGCATTATCATATGCAGCTTCCTGCTCGTCCTCCCGGATCACCGCGATCCGCAAGCCCATGCCTGAATTACCAGAAGTCGAAGTCACCCGCCGCGGGGTCGCGCCCCATTTGGAAGGGCGCACCGTCAGCGGCGTCGTGCTGCGCCACACCGGCCTGCGCTGGCCTTTCCCCGAGGGCTTGCACACCCTGCTGTCCGGGCGCGTGATCCGCAGCACCGGGCGGCGCGGCAAATATCTGCTGATCCATTTCGACCATGGCACGCTCATCGTGCACCTGGGCATGTCCGGCCACCTGCGCATCCTGCCGCCGGGCATCGCGCCACAGAAGCACGACCACTTCGACCTCGAAGTCGGCGGCCAGGTCATGCGCATGACCGACCCGCGCCGCTTCGGTGCCATCCTGTGGCATGACCTCAGCGACGGCGACATCGAAGAGCACCTGCTGCTGCGCAGCCTGGGGCTGGAGCCGCTGGAAGACAAGTTCAGCGCGCGCGAGCTGTTCAACCAGACGCGCGGCCGCAGCGCGCCCATCAAGCAGGTGCTGCTGGCGGGCGACATCGTGGTCGGGGTCGGCAACATCTATGCGTCGGAAAGCCTGTTCAAGGCCCGCATCAATCCCAAGACCCCGGCGTACAAGATCAGCCTGGCGCGCTATGAGCGCCTGGCCGAAGCCATCCGCGAGACGCTGGCCGCCGCCATCGAGCAGGGCGGCAGCACGCTGCGCGACTTCATTGCAGTCAACGGTCAGTCGGGTTACTTCCAGCAGAATTATTTCGTCTACAACCGTACCGGCGAGCCCTGCCGCATCTGCGCGGCACCGATCCGCCAGATCAAGCAGGGCCAGCGCTCCACCTTCTACTGCGTGAGTTGCCAGAAATGAAGGGACTTGTCGAATCGCGCCGCAAGAAGGCGTCCACCGCCGAGAACGCGGGCGCGCAGTATGAAGATCCCTCCTTTTCGGCGGAGGTCATCGCCTGGCAGAAGCAGCATGGCCGTCACAAGCTGCCCTGGCAAAACACGCGCGATGCCTATCGCGTGTGGCTCTCCGAGATCATGCTGCAGCAGACGCAGGTCGCTGCCGTGATTCCGTATTACCAGCGCTTCCTGGATCGCTGTCCGGATGTCTTCGCGCTGGCCGCCGCCCCCTCGGAGGACGTGATGGCGCTGTGGAGTGGCCTGGGTTACTACACGCGCGCGCGCAATCTGCACAAGTGCGCGCAGCGGGTGGTGGCTGAATACGGTGGCCGCTTCCCGGACGATCCGGAGCTGCTGGCCGACCTGCCCGGCATCGGGCGTTCGACTGCAGCCGCCATCGCCGCATTTTCCTATGGACGCCGCGCGGCCATCCTCGATGGCAACGTCAAGCGCGTCTTTGCGCGCGTGTTCGGAGTGGATGGCTATCCCGGTGCCAAGCCGGTCGAAGACCAGCTGTGGCTGCGCGCGGTGGCCCTGCTCCCGGAAGAGGATATCGAGTCCTATACCCAGGGCCTGATGGACCTGGGCGCGACGCTGTGCGTGCGCGGCAAGCCGGCTTGTACGCGCTGTCCGCTGGCCGGACGCTGCGTGGCGCTGGCCGAGGATCGCGTGGCCGAACTGCCGGTGAGCAAACCGAAGAAAGCCGTGCCGGAAAAGGAAACGGTGATGCTGGTCATCACCCAGGGCGAGGATGTGCTGCTGGAGCAGCGCCCCGACAGCGGCATCTGGGGCGGCCTGCTGTCCGTGCCGGAAATCGGCGTCGGCAATGCCGAACACTTCGACACCGCCGTGCGCACGCTGGTGGCGTCCTATGGCGAACTGGATGGCTGCCGCAAGCTGCAACCGTTCTCGCACGTCTTCACGCACTTCAAGCTGCACGTGGCACCGTTCCAGGTTGCCCTGAAGAGCCGTAGCCATCGCATCGCCGAAGGCGGGCTGGTGTGGTATCCGGCGCGCAAGCTGGCCGATGCGCCCTTGCCGGCACCGGTCAAGAAACTCTTGCTGGGGGTATTGCGGGCGGATGATCTGCTGGCCACCGCCTGAACAGTTCACCTGACAGTTGCGGGTCTCACACCTGACACTTCAAGTCCCCGCACCTGACACTTCGGAAGCGCGGACCTGTCAGTTCAACTGGCGATGCCTGCACACCACCTGTTCAGTGGCGCGGAAATGACTGGCCAGTTGTTCAGCCAGATAGACCGAACGATGCTGGCCACCGGTGCAGCCGATGGCCACGGTGAGATAGCTGCGGTTGTCGTTCTTGAAGGAGGGCAGCCACTTTTCGACGAAGCCGCGGATGTCGTTGTACATCTCGGCCACTTCCGGATAGGCCACCAGGAACTCGATCACCGGCGCATCGCGTCCGGTCAGCGGGCGCAGCTCGGCGTCATAGTGCGGATTGGGCAGCATGCGCACGTCGAACACCAGGTCGGCATCCAGCGGCAGGCCGTGCTTGAAGCCGAAGGATTCGATGAGCAGGGTCAGCGGCGAGCGTTCCAGGTCCACCAGGTCCTTGATCCAGCGGCGCAGCTTGTTGGAGCTGAGCTGCGAGGTGTCCATGACCAGGCCGATGTCTTGCAGGTCGCCCAGCATCTCCTTTTCCAGCGCGATGCACTCGGTCAGGGTCAGGCGGTCCGATGAGGTCGGGCGGCCCGGCAGCAGGCGGTGCGACAGCGGGTGGCTGCGGCGCGTCTCGGAGAAGCGGGTGATGAGGGTTTCGTCGGAGGCGGTCAGGAAGAACACCTTGACGTCATGGCCATCGGCGCGCAACTGCTCGATGTCGGTGCGCAGCGTGGCCAGTGAATCGGCACTGCGGGCATCGGTGGCCACGGCCAGCATGCTTGCACCTTCCTTGATGCGGGTCTGCACCAGGTCGCACAGCAGGGAGGGCGGGAGATTGTCGACGCAGAAATAGCCGGCGTCTTCCAGCACGTGAAGTGCTACCGATTTGCCGGAGCCGGAAATGCCGGTGATCAGAACGATTCGCATGGCGGAATCATAACGCATCACCCGCGCCTGCGTGGCGGCACGGGTAGGCCAATGTGCCACCGAAAGTTTTCCCGGTGAGCGGGAAAATTACGTTCGGCTTATTCGCCGTTCATGGCGCGTCGCTGGCGCTCGATGAATTCCTTGAGGGTGTCGATGCCGCGCAATTGCAGGATGGTGTTGCGCACGGCGGCTTCCAGCAGCACCGCGATGTTGCGGCCGGCCGCCACGGGAATGACCACCTTGCGGATCGGCAGGCCCAGCACTTCTTCATATTGCGCATCCAGCGGCAGGCGTTCGTAGTTTTCTTCCAGCGTGCTGCGGCGGACCAGGTGGACGATGAGCTTCAGGCGCATCTTGCGGCGCACGGCGGTCTCGCCAAAGATGGCCTTGATGTCCAGCAGACCCAGACCGCGCACTTCCAGCAGGTTGGCCAACAGCGGCGGGCAGCGGCCCTCGATCATGTTGGGCGCGATGCGCGCAAACTCCACCGCGTCATCGGCTACCAGGCCGTGGCTGCGCGAGATCAGTTCAAGACCCAGTTCGCTCTTGCCCAGTCCGGATTCGCCGGTGATGAGTACGCCCACGCCCAGCACGTCCATGAACACGCCGTGCATGGTGATCTGCTGCGCCAGCTTCTTGGAGAGATACACGCGCAGATAGTCGATCACCTGCGCGGCCGGCAGCGGGGTGGAAAACAGCGGGATATTCTTTTCGTCGCACACCGCCAGGATATCGGGCGGGGTCGACAGGCCTTGCGCGATGATGAACGCAGGCGGCTCACCGGCCACCAGTTCGGCGGTCTGGTAGGCGCGCGAGGTGTTGGAGAGGCGGTTGTAGTACTCGATTTCCTGATGGCCGAAGACCTGCAGGCGGCCGGGGTGGATCAGGTTCAGGTGGCCGACCTGGTCGGAGGCCGAGACGGCATCGCCCGAGATCAGGCGCTCGCCGCCGGGGAAGCCGGCGAACCAGCCCAGTTGCAGGGATTCACGGTTTTCTTCGTACAGCTGCTGAATCGACAACGCGGAATAATTGGGCATGGAGATCCGGATCTGCTCACAGGATAGGGTGCGGCCTTGCCGCCGGCTTGGTGCAGCCTGATTGTGCCGACCTCAGCCGGCTTTTTCCATCGAGGTCTGCCAGGTCACGATGCGGGCATGCACCACGGCAGGGTCGGACTCGACGGTGAGTTCATTGCGGAAGGCATCGTCGGAAAACATCTCGGCGATTTCCGAGAGAATTTCCAGATGCTGCTGCGTCACGTTGTCGGGAATGAGCAGGAACACCAGCAGCTTGACCGGCTGGCCGTCAGGCGACTCGAAGGGAATCGGTGCGGCCAGGCGCATGAACAGCGCCAGCGGCGCCTTCAGGCCCTTGATGCGGCCATGCGGGACGGCGACGCCGTGCCCCAGTCCGGTCGAACCCAGACGCTCTCGTGCGAACAGGTTTTCGGAAACGGTGGAGCGCGCGATGCCGCTGTTGTTTTCGAAGGTCAGGCCGGCTTGTTCGAAAGCTCTTTTTTTGCTGGACACTTCCAGATCCAGAACCACGTTTTCTGGAGACAGGATTTTTGCGAGATTAGTCATGACGCTCATGGAATTGCTACGGACTGAAGCTTTGAGCAGGATTATAGGCTTCTTTGCCGATGCCGGATGGCTTTGAAAGCGCTGAACAGGAGGGGATTTCGGGCAGAAAACCCCGAATTGCCACGAGTTGCATACGAAAGATCGATGATCGTTGGCAACAAGTTGCCGCAAGGGATATCACGCCGTGATGGTTGGCGATGATGTGTGACGATGTGTGGAAAGAAGCGCGGCAGGAAAGGGCGGCTCATCTGTTGTCCGGTCACATCGGCCCGGACGAATGCCGCAAAGCAGACCCGCCGGCATGCACCGGCGGGCTGAAGAGCATTACATCTCGATGCGGCCGAAGATCAGCAGCACGTCGCCATTGTTCTTGTTGGCCGACAGGCGCGGCACGTAGGCGAACATGATCTTGGCCTTCTGCGTACCGATGGAGGCCAGCGGCAGCGGCACCGGGAAGGGAATGCTGTGGAAGTAATCCTGGCGGCTCATCAGCATGGCCGTGCCGCCCAGGCCCAGTTCCAGCCCGGTCTTGGCGATCGGGAATACCCATTCATAGGCATAGCCGGCCATGTACTGCGGATGGCGGTGCGAATCCTTGATCACGAAGCCGTACAGGGATTCATCATTGCCCTGCTCGTTGCGCAGGGTCTTGCCGTAACCGGCACCCCAGGCATGTTCGTTGAGTTCATTGAGTTTGTCGCGGCTGTAGGTGCTGCGGCCGTGGTGCGCCACGCCGGACAGGTAGATGGCGTCATCGCCCTGGTTCCAGATCCTGGAGGCGTGGTCCTTGGTTTGCTGCCAGAGGCTGTACTGGTTGTCTTCGGCGTGGGCGGCAGGGGCCAGGGCCAAGGTGGCGGCAGAGACGAGGGCGGCTTTGCGCAATATCGCGCCAAAAGTGAAGGTTTCGGCCTGGCACCGGAGCTGGGTGGTGGTTTTCATGGTTGTTATTGAAGGGAAAAGCAAAAAAACGCGACGGCAAGTGGGTAAGCGAGGGGATGTGCAGGCGGCCCGGTGACCGCGGAACAGGCAAAAGGCGAGTCGCCGGCCAGCTCATCCACAGCTGGTGTGGACTGCCATCGTGGCAAAAATATCCCGCTAGGTGGATCTTGCTGAAGCGCAAGATGTTACCAAATCATGGCGGCCATGGCTGTCCCCACGGGACAACGACACCGCTGGGTGCAAGATTTTGTAACAATTTGCTGACACTCCGTGGTGTTGGCACCACGGAGAACAGCCTGCAGGGATGAATTGTCGACGCTTACTGGCGCGCGTTGCGCAATTGCGAAGGCGGCTTGGCGCTGGAGAAATTGCTGCGCCAGGGATTGATGTCCAGCCCGCCGCGCCGCGTGTAGCGAGCGTAGACCGCCAGCTTCTGCGGTTTGCAGTGGCGCAGGATGTCGGTGAAGATGCGTTCCACGCATTGCTCGTGGAATTCATTGTGTTCGCGGAAGCCGATGATGTACTTCAGCAGCCGCTCCTGGTCGATGGGCGCGCCCACGTACTGGATCTGCACGCTGCCCCAGTCGGGCTGGCTGGTCACCGGGCAGTTGGACTTGAGCAGGTGCGATACCAGGGTTTCTTCCACCGTGGCTTCGTCGGTATTGGCGCGCAGCAGGCTGCCATCGGGATGGGCCGTGCCGGTGGCCGGTTCGATTTCCACATCGAGCCGGTCCAGCAGCAGGCCGGAGAGTTCACCAAACTGCATCTGCCCGAACTGCGAGGATTCGGTCAGCGTCACCTGCACACTGGCACCGGCGGCGGCCGAGAGGTCGGTGCGCATCTTGTCGATCAACTGGTCGGCGCTTTCCAGACGCTCCTGATTGAAGGAGTTCAGATACAGCTTGAAGGACTTCGACTCGATGATGTTGGGCGAATCGGCCGGCACCATGAAGGTGGCGATGGCGATCTGGGGTTTGCCGCGCAGGTTCAGCCAGGAGATTTCATAGGCCGTCCACAGGTCCACGCCGAAGAAGGGCAGGGTACCGCTGATCTGCAATTCGGCGCGCTTGGGCGCGCGCGGAATCGGGAACAGCAGGCTCGGATCGTAATGCGTCGGATATTCCGAGCTCTTGCCCAGGGGTGAACTTTCCGGCGAATGGCCGACGGTGGATGCGGGCGGGTTGGTGTGGTCCATATGAATACTCCTGCGGTGCTGCGGGTGACGTACTGTGATGTTGCCGCCGCGCGCCGGGGAAACGGCGCGCGGCGTCGGCGTTGATCAGCCGAGGAAGAGCTTGTACAGCGGGTTCTTGGTTTCGTCCCAGTGGCGATAACCCAGCTGGGCCAGGAAGGCGCGGAATTCCTTCATTTCCTTCTTCGGCACTTGCACACCGATCAGGATGCGGCCGACATCGCCGCCCTGGTTGCGGTAGTGGAACAGGCTGATGTTCCAGCCCGGGTTCATGCTGGAAAGGAACTTCATCAACGCGCCCGGACGTTCCGGGAATTCAAAGCGATACAGCAGTTCATCGCCCGCCAGTTCACTCTTGCCGCCCACCAGGTGACGGATGTGGACCTTGGCCAGTTCATCGTGGGTCAGGTCCAGCACGCCAAATCCTGCCTTCTCGAAATTGCGCGCGATCTTGCCCGCTTCATCCGCCGCCGACACCTGGATACCGACGAACACATGGGCCGCCTTGGCATCGCTGATGCGATAGTTGAATTCGGTGACGTTGCGCGGGCCGACGGTTTCGCAGAAGCGGCGGAAGCTGCCGCGTTCTTCGGGAATGGTGACGGCGAAGACCGCTTCACGCGCCTCGCCGTTGTCCGCCATTTCGGCCACGAAGCGCAGGCGGTCGAAGTTCATGTTGGCACCGCAGGCGATGGTGATCAAGGACTCGCCCTTGATCGGCTTCTTGCTGGCCTTGGCGCGCTCCACGTAAGCCTTGGCGCCGGCCACGGCCAGCGCACCGGCGGGTTCGACGATGCTGCGGGTGTCCTGGAAGATGTCCTTGATGGCGGTGCAGACGGCATCGGTGTCGACGATGATGACTTCGTCCACCAGCTCCTTGGCGATGCGGAAGGTTTCTTCACCTACCAGCTTGACCGCCGTGCCATCCGAGAACAGGCCCACGTCCGGCAGGGCCACGCGGCGGCCGGCTTTCAGGCTGCGCGCCATGGCGTCGGAGTCGGTGGTCTGTACGCCGATGATCTTGATGTCCGGGCGCACCGCCTTGACGTAGGAGGCCACGCCCGCGATCAGGCCGCCACCGCCGATGGCCACGAAGATGGCGTGGATCGGCTCCGGGTGCTGGCGCAGGATTTCCATGCCTACCGTGCCCTGGCCGGCGATCACGTAAGGATCGTCGAAGGGGTGGACGAAGGTCAGCTTCTGCTTTTTTTCCAGCGTCAATGCGTGTTCATAGGCATCGGTGAAGGAGTCGCCGAAGAGCACCACTTCACCGCCGCGCGCCTTGACGGCGTCGATCTTCACCTGCGGGGTGGTGGTGGGCATGACGATCACGGCGCGGCAGCCCAGGCGGGCTGCGGAGAGCGCCACGCCCTGGGCGTGGTTGCCGGCCGAGGCGCAGATGACGCCGCGCTTCAGTTGCGCCGGCGTCAGGTGGGCCATCTTGTTGTAGGCGCCGCGCAGCTTGAAGCTGAACACGCTCTGCATGTCTTCACGCTTGAAGTAAATTCGATTATCAATCCTTTGCGACAGCGTATTCGCCAGTTCCAGCGGGGTTTCTTGGGCGACGTCGTAGACGCGGGCGGTCAGGATCTTTTTAAGATAATCGTTACTCATGTTGGTCATCAATGAAGTGAAGTCAGGCGAGCAGCAGCGGGTTCAGGCGCGGTCATATCGCAATCAGGGTAAAAGGAATCAAGGCTGGGTAAGCCGCTGGGGATTTCCTCCTGGGCCGGGCTGGCAGGTCACCGGTCCGGGCCAGGGGAACTGGGCATTATAAAGGACCGCACCGGGGCCGCTGCAAGCGCGTATTCTGGCGGGTATGGAGCTGAATCTTTCTTCACTTCTTGAATTCAGCCCCGGCGGCACCAGCTAGAATGCACGCTGCGCCACCACACCGGCTTGACGGGTGGCAAGTTTCCCTCCTGGCTGCGGCCAGCCGATTCCACCTACCTGCCTCCTGCATGATCGAATCCGCCGTCCTCTGGCTGCTCAATATCCTCGCCATTCCTACCGTCGGCCTGACCTCGGTGTTCCTGATCAGCTTCATTTCGGCCACCCTGCTGCCGCTGGGTTCTGAACCGGCGGTGTTTGCCGTCATCAAGGCCAGTCCGGAGATGTTCTGGCCGGTGATCCTGGTGGCCACCCTCGGCAACACCCTGGGCGGTATCGTCGACTATTGGATGGGCTATGGGGCCAAGCAGGCCTTTGCCAAGGAGCGCTCCTCGCGCTGGTTCCACTGGCTGGAGCGCTTCGGTGCCAAGACCATGCTGCTGGCCTGGCTGCCCGGCATCGGCGATCCCATCTGCACCCTGGCCGGCTGGCTGCGGCTGCCGTTCTGGCCTTCGGTGTTCTATATGGCCATCGGCAAGTTCATCCGCTACGTGCTCATGACCTGGCTGCTGTTGAACGTGCCGGATGGCTTCTGGCACAAGCTGGGCAGCTGGCTGGCGTAAATTCCTGAAAAGATGAAGCAAAACGGCGCCGCAAGGGCGCCGTGGCAGGGTTTTCGGGAGACAGGTGAATCATCCTGCCAAAGTCGGCACCAGATTCTCGATCAGGCGGATCGCCAGGAAGGTCGCCGTCACGCCCAGCACGGCCAGGTGGCGGGTCTTGAGCTTCATGGTCAGGCCCGTGTCTTCGTTGAGGATGGCGGTATGCATGGTGATCTCCTTGTAGCGTCGTCGCGGCCCGGTCAGGCCTTGCATTGCGCATAGTCGGCCAGGGTAATGGCCAGGTTTTCCAGGAATTCGGTCATCAGGGTTTGCAACATGGGGCCTCCTTGGCGGGATGGGTCAGGGCATGTCCCTGATGGCTGAGTGGTTGAGACGGATTATAGGTTTTGGCAATCGATTTTTAGAAATTGATTGTTATTATGAATCCAATTGCTAGAGGCTATTGCCGCGCTGCTCGCTGCAAACGTCGCCGATCCGCCGCATAAGGTCTCTCAAAGCTCATGCAAGCGCGCCCAAAACCCGGGTCGGGCCATCGCGAGTTTTGCCAATAGGCTAAAATGCACCTCCGGCAGCAGATTTACCTCATACATCGATGAACGCCCCCGCACAGATCCAGGCTTTGCTTACAGACGCGCCGCATGGCGCAGCGACACCGCGCTTGCGCGAAATCCCTTACAACTACACTTCCTTCTCCGATCGCGAGATCGTGATCCGGTTGTTGGGCGAAGCTTCCTGGTCCCTGCTCGACGAGCTGCGCGGCAAGCGCCAGACCGGCCGTTCGGCGCGCATGCTATATGAGGTATTGGGCGATATCTGGGTGGTCCGCCGCAATCCCTACCTGCAGGACGACCTGCTGGACAACCCCAAGCGCCGCGCCGCCCTGATCGAGGCCCTGAATCATCGCCTGAGCGAAGTGGACAAGCGCCGCCTGGCCACCGACCTGGCCGAATCCGGCGACGCCGAGGCCCAGCGCCGCAGCGCCAGCGTGGAAGCCTTGCTGAAGGCCGCCCGCAAGGCCATCGGTGACTTCGCCGAAGAATTCCGCCAGACCTATGACTTGCGCAAGCGCGCCACCAAGGTGCTGGGCCGCTATACCGCCAAGGACAACATCAAGTTCGATGGCCTCTCGCGCGTCTCCCACGTGACCGACGCCACCGACTGGCGCGTCGAGTACCCCTTCGTGGTGCTGACCCCGGACAGCGAAGACGAGATGGCCGGCCTGGTCAAGGCCTGTATCGAACTCGGCCTGACCATCATCCCGCGCGGCGGCGGCACCGGTTACACCGGCGGCGCCATTCCGCTGACGCCCATGTCGGCCGTCATCAATACCGAAAAACTGGAACAGCTGGGCGCGGTCGAGATGGAAATCCTGCCCGGCCTGGACAAGCCCTACGCCACCATCTACTCGGGTGCCGGCGTGGTCACCAAGCGCGTCTCGGATGCCGCTGAGAAGGCCGGCTTCGTCTTCGCGGTGGACCCGACTTCGGCCGAAGCCTCCTGCATCGGCGGCAACGTCGCCATGAACGCCGGCGGCAAGAAGGCCGTGCTGTGGGGCACCGCGCTGGACAACCTGGCCAGCTGGCGCATGGTCGATCCGCAGGGGGACTGGCTGGAAGTGACCCGCCTGGACCACAACCTGGGCAAGATCCACGACGTGGAAGTGGCACGCTTCAAGCTGGAGTGGTCGCATCCCGGCGAAAAGGGCCAGAAGACCGAAGTCTTCAAGACCGAGATCCTGGAAATCTCCGGCAAGAAATTCCGCAAGGAAGGCCTGGGCAAGGACGTCACCGACAAATTCCTCTCGGGCCTGCCCGGCGTGCAGAAGGAAGGTTGCGATGGCCTGATCACCTCGGCTCGCTGGATCCTGCACAAGATGCCCAAGCAGACCCGCACGGTCTGCCTGGAATTCTTCGGCCAGGCGCGCGACGCGATTCCCTCGATCGTCGAAATCAAGGATTACCTCGACGCCGAAACCAAAAAGGGCGGCGCCATCCTGGCCGGCCTGGAACACCTGGACGAGCGCTACCTGCGCGCGGTCGGCTATGCCACCAAGTCCAAGCGCGGCGTGCTACCCAAGATGGTGTTGATCGGCGACATCGTCGGCGATGACGAGAATGCCGTCGCCGCTGCCGCTTCGGAAGTCATCCGCATGGCCAACAACCGCGTGGGTGAAGGCTTCGTGGCCGTCAGCCCGGAAGCGCGCAAGAAATTCTGGCTGGACCGTTCGCGCACGGCGGCCATCGCCAAGCACACCAACGCCTTCAAGATCAACGAAGACGTGGTGATCCCGCTGAACCGCATGGGCGAATACACCGACGGCATCGAGCGCATCAACATCGAGCTGTCGATCAAGAACAAGCTGCAACTGCTGGCCGAACTGGACAGCTTCTTCGTCAAGGGCAACCTGCCGCTGGGCAAGAGCGACGACGCCGAGGGTGACGACATCCCCGCCGCCGAAATGCTGGAAGACCGCGTCCACCAGGCCGAGAGCTTGCTGGAACAGACCCACGCACGCTGGTCCTACCTGCTGGCCAACCTGGACAAGCCGCTGGGTGAAGCCAAGGGCGAACTGGCCGCACTGGGCCTGGAAAAGATGCTGCCGGTGTTCGAGCAGCGCCTGGTCGACCAGCCCGAAGCCGCCGTCTTCCACGTGGTGCAGGACCGCACCGTGCGCATCTCCTGGAAGCAGGAAGTGCGGGCGCAACTGCGCCAGATCTTCTCGGGCGCGGCCTTCAAGCTGATCCTGGAAGAATGCCAGGCCATCCACAAGCGCGTCCTGCGCGGCCGCGTCTTCGTGGCCCTGCACATGCACGCGGGTGACGGCAACGTGCACACCAACCTCCCGGTCAATTCCGACCATTACGAAATGCTGCAGGATGCCCACGTCGCCGTGGCGCGCATCATGAAGCTGGCCCGTTCGCTCAATGGCGTGATTTCGGGTGAGCACGGTATCGGCATCACCAAGCTGGAATTCCTGACCGAAGACGAGATCGGCGAATTCCGCGAATACAAGAAGCGCGTGGACCCGGAAGGCCGCTTCAACAAGGGCAAGCTCCTGAACCTGCCCGGCATGGAAGCGGACCTGTCCAACGCCTACACGCCGTCGTTCGGTCTGATGGGCCACGAATCGCTGATCATGCAGCAGAGCGACATCGGTGCCATTGCCAGCAGCGTCAAGGACTGCCTGCGCTGCGGCAAGTGCAAGCCGGTCTGCTCGACCCACGTGCCGCGCGCCAACCTGCTGTACTCGCCGCGCAACAAGATCCTGGCGACCTCGCTGCTGGTGGAAGCCTTCCTCTATGAAGAGCAGACCCGCCGCGGCGTCTCCATCAAGCATTGGGAAGAGTTCGAGGACGTGGCCGACCACTGCACGGTCTGCCACAAGTGCGTCACGCCTTGCCCGGTCGATATCGACTTCGGCGATGTCTCGATGAACATGCGCAACCTGCTGCGCAAGATGGGCAAGAAGTCCTTCAATGCCGGTACCAATGCGGCCATGTTCTTCTTGAACGCCACCGACCCGGCCACCATCAACGCCACCCGCAAGGTGATGACGCAGTGGGGCTTCAAGGCGCAGCGCCTGGGCAACGACCTGATGAAGAAGTTTGCCAAGAAGCAGACCCAGAAACCGCCCGCCACCGTCGGCAAGCCGCCGGTCAAGGAGCAGGTGATCCACTTCATCAACAAGAAGATGCCGGGCAACCTGCCCAAGAAGACCGCGCGCGCGCTACTGGATATCGAGGACGACAAGATCGTCCCCATCATCCGCAACCCCAAGACCACCACGGCCGATACGGAAGCGGTGTTCTACTTCCCGGGCTGCGGATCGGAGCGCCTGTTCTCGCAGGTCGGCCTGGCCACGCAAGCGATGCTGTGGAACCTGGGCGTGCAGACGGTGCTGCCGCCGGGCTACCTGTGCTGCGGTTATCCGCAACGCGGGACCGGCGACTTCGAAAAGGGCGAGAAGATCATCACCGACAACCGCGTGCTGTTCCATCGCATGGCCAATACGCTGAACTACCTCGACATCAAGACCGTCGTGGTGTCCTGCGGTACCTGCTACGACCAGCTGCAGGGGTATGAATTCGAGAAGATCTTCCCCGGCTGCCGCATCATCGACATCCACGAATATCTGCTGGAGAAGGGCGTCAAGCTCGAAGGCGTGACCGGTACCCGCTACATGTACCACGACCCCTGCCACAGCCCGATGAAGCAGCAGGATCCGCTGAAGACCGTCAACTCGCTCATCACCACGGTGGACGCGCAGAAGATCGAAAAGAACGATCGCTGCTGCGGCGAGTCGGGCACCTTCGGTGTGTCGCGTCCGGATGTCTCGACCCAGGTCCGCTTCCGCAAGGAAGAGGAGATGAAGAAGGGCAGCGACAAGGTCCGCGCCGATGGCTTCACCGGCGACGTCAAGATCCTGACCTCCTGCCCGTCCTGCTTCCAGGGCCTGTCGCGCTACAACGAGGACGCCGGCACCACCGCCGACTACATCGTGGTGGAAATGGCGCGTCACCTGCTAGGCGAAAACTGGATGCCGGAATACGTCGAGCGCGCCAACAATGGCGGCATCGAACGTATCCTGGTGTAAGCCATGAGTGCCTCCGTGGTTCCCGCTTGCGAGCTGTGCGCCGGCGATGGTGGCGAGGTGCTGTGGCAGCATCCGGCCTTTCGCGTGGTGCTGGTCGATGAGGCCGATTATCCGGGCTTCTGCCGGGTGATCTGCCATGCGCACGTGAAGGAAATGACCGACCTCGCCCCGGCCCAGCGCACCCTGCTGGCCAATGCGGTGTGGGCGGTCGAGGCCGCCCAGCGCGAGGTGATGCAGCCCGAGAAGGTCAACCTGGCCACGCTGGGCAACATGACCCCGCACGTGCACTGGCATGTGATCCCGCGCTTTACCGATGATCGCCATTTCCCCAGCCCGGTCTGGGCCGAGCCGCGCCGTGCGGCCGATGAGGGTTCGCTGGCCGCACGCCGTGCACTGCTGCCGCAGTTGCGCCAAGCCGTGCGCCGGCATCTCGATGCGGCAGGCCTGACGGCCTGATGCCGGCAGCAGCCCGGCGTGCGATGACGCAGCCGGGCGCGATGTTTCTTCTCACCAATTTCAACAAGGGAGAGCCCATGAGCGCCCCGTCTTCCCCGGTTCCGGTGTCCTTCAAGGTACGCAAGCTCTCGCGCGTGGTCGAAGTCGAGTTCGATGACGGCGTGATGTTTTCCCTGCCCTTTGAACTGATGCGCGTTCTTTCGCCCTCGGCCGAAGTGCGCGGCCACGGACCGGGCCAGGAAGTGCTGCAGACCGGCAAGCGCGACGTGGAGATCCACGGCATCGAACCGGTCGGCAACTATGGCGTCAAACCGCTGTTCTCGGACGGCCACGCCAGCGGCATCTTCACCTGGGATTACCTCTACCAGCTCGGCCGTGACCAGGCTGCCCTGTGGGAAGCCTACCTGCAGAAACTGGAAGCGGCCGGCTTCACCCGTGAAAGCGGGCGTGATCACCAGCCCGTCGAAGGAGGCAACGCCCATGCCTGCGGCCATCATCACTGAGCAACCAGGCTGGCTCATCCGTGCCGCGCGTCCTGAGGATGCCGAGGGCGTCACTACCTTGGTGAACCTGCCGGGTTTCCGTTTCGGCACCCTGCGCCTGCCTTATCAGACACTGGAGCAGACGCGCCACTGGCTGAGTACCGGCGTCAACGGCGTCAACGGTGGCCTGCATCTGCTGGCCTTGCTGGATGACCAGGTAATCGGCCAGGCCAGCCTGCATCGTTCGGCCGGCAGGCGCGCGCACGCGGCCGGTATCGGCATGGGCGTGCACGATGCGTATTGCGGGCAGGGCGTGGGCAAGGCGCTGCTGGCCGAGCTGGTGCAGGCAGCCGATCAGTGGCTGGACATTCGCCGGCTGGAACTGACCGTATTCGCCGACAATGCGGCCGCGATCGCGCTTTACAGCAAGCTCGGCTTCGAAGTGGAAGGTACCTACCGCAAATATGCCTTCCGTGAGGGCCGCTACGTGGATGCCTTGTCGATGGCCCGGCTGCGCGAGCGCTGATACGCATCAAGACCTGCCACGGCAGCAAGCAAGCCCAAGCCGGATGCTCCCCTTATAATGTCGTCTTCATCGTTACAGGCCCAGCCATGACCAACACCACCCACTTCGGTTACGAAACCGTCAAAGAAGAAGAAAAGGTCCGCAAGGTCGCGGAAGTGTTCCACTCCGTCGCTGCCAAGTACGACGTGATGAACGACTTCATGTCGGCGGGCCTGCATCGCATCTGGAAAGCCTTCACCATCGCCCAGGCCGGCGTGCGTCCGGGCTTCAAGGTGCTCGACATCGCCGGCGGCACCGGTGACCTCTCCAAGGTCTTCGCCAAGCAGGCAGGTCCGAGCGGCGAAGTCTGGCTTACCGACATCAACGAATCCATGCTGCGCGTGGGCCGCGACCGTCTGCTCGACAAGGGCATCGTCACCCCGACCATGCTGTGCGATGCCGAGAAACTGCCCTTCCCGGACAATTATTTCGACCGCGTCTCGGTGGCCTTCGGCCTGCGCAACATGACCCACAAGGATGCCGCCCTGGCCGAGATGCGCCGCGTGCTGAAACCCGGTGGCAAGCTGCTGGTGCTGGAATTCTCCAAGGTCTGGGAACCGCTGAAGAAGCCCTATGACGTCTATTCCTTCTCGGTCCTGCCGTGGCTGGGCAAGAAGGTCGCCAACGATGCCGACAGTTACCGCTACCTGGCCGAGTCGATCCGCATGCACCCCGACCAGGAAACCCTGAAGCAGATGATGGAACAGGCCGGCCTGGATCGCGTGCAGTATTTCAACCTGACCGCCGGTGTGGCTGCGCTGCATACGGGCATTAAGATGTGATTAATGCTGGGCGCGCCAGCATTAAGGCTGGCTTAATTCTGCCCGGCGACAATGATGGCTCCGATGTGGCGGCTTGCTTTTCCCTCGGCCCGCTCGCCACTTCGGCATCATCCACAAGAGGCAAGCCCATGAAAAAAATATTCCTCGCACTGCTGCTGGCGATCACTTCGCTCTCCCTCATCATGTCGCCCGCCGAGGCCAAGCGCCTGGGTGGCGGTGGTTCCTTCGGCAAGCAATCCTCCAATTACTCACGCCAGGCGGCCCCCTCTGCGCCGTCTTCGCCGTCCTATAGCCAGCCTTCCCGTCCTGCCGCACCGGCCGCCGCGCCGCAAAGCGCTCCCATGCCCAAGCCCGCCAGTCCCTGGCGCAATGTGCTGGGCGGTGCACTGCTGGGCTTCGGCCTCGGTGCGCTGATGTCGCACTTCGGGATCGGTGGCGCACTCGGCGGCATGCTGGGTTCGCTGCTGACCATTGCGCTGCTGTGCGCGGCGGTGATCTTCCTGATCCGCCTGTTCGCCCGTGGCCGTGAAGCGCAGAACAACAATCCGGCCTATGCCACGCCGATGCCGGGCGTGAGCCCCATTGGCAGCGCTGCCGGTGCCACACCGGAAATCGGCTCCGGCCTGCGCGACGTCAATCCGCCGCCGGCGGTCCCGCACGCGGCACCGGCAGCACTGCAAGGCAACAGCTACGGTGGTACGGCCCAGCCGGCGCAGATCCCGCAATGGGGTATTCCGGAGGGCTTTGATACGGCCGGATTCGTGCGCAATGCCAAGACCTATTTCATCCGCCTGCAGGCGGCGTGGGATCGCGCCGATGTCAACGACATCCGTGAATTCACCACGCCCGAGATGTTCGCCGAGCTGCGCATGCAGCTGACCGAACGTGGCGCAGCGCCCAATGCCACCGATGTCGTGCAGCTCGACGCGCAACTGCTGGGCATCGAGACCATGGCCTTCGATTACCTGGCCACGGTGCGTTTCCAGGGGCTGATCAAGGAAGCGCCGGATGCCTCGGCTGAACCCTTCGCCGAGATCTGGAATCTCTCCAAACCGCTCAACGGCAGCGGCGGCTGGGTGCTGGCGGGTATCCAGCAAGTCTGATGCGAGCGCAAGGCGCGCTGGATCAAGCCAGCCGCAGTGCCTGAACCTTGCCAGCGCGCCAAGCTGGTACACTTGAAACCGCCCGGCTTTTGCGGGCGGTTTTGTTTTGGCGGAGGGAATTCTTTCTGCTCCGGCGTACTCAACCCGTAGTCCTCCGATCCACCCCGATTCTGGAATCCATGTCCGTGCTGCCCGATCCGTCCACTCTTGTCTCCGGCCTCGACCCGATGAAACCTGCCGCTGCGGTGATCAATCACCTGCTGGCCCAGGAACCGTGGGCGCGCGACACCCTCATGGCCCACGCCGGCAAGGTCGCCTGCATCGATACCGGCGTCATGCAATTGCGCCTGAAGGTGACCGGCGATGGCTACCTGCAGGAGGTGTCGGCCGATGCGCTGGCCAATGTCACCATCCGCCTGAAGCTGTCCGACCTGCCGCTGATCGCCGCCAACCGCGAGCGCGCCGTCTCTTACGTCAAGCTGGAAGGCGATGCCGATTTCGCCAATGCCATTTCGCAGCTGAGCCAGAAGCTGCGCTGGGATGCCGAGGATGACCTCTCCCGCGTGGTCGGCGACGTTGCTGCGACCCGCATCGTCTCCGGCGCGCGTGGCCTGTTTGAAGCCGCCCGCACCACCCAGCGCAAGCTGACCGAAAACCTTGCCGAGTATTTCCTGGAAGAACAACCGATGCTGATCCGCCCCCGCCAGTTGCAGGATTTTTCCGCCGACGTCGTGCGCCTGCGCGATGACCTGGAACGCCTGTCCAAACGCATCGAAAAACTGGAGCGTCGTTAAATGCTGCTGCGTTCCATGCGTCTGCTCAAGATCATCCGTGTCGCCATTCTCTACGGCCTGGATGAAATCATCGCCTCCGAATTTGCGCCGCCGCGCATCGCCCGCATCATCAACCGCATCTTCTTCTGGCGCGACCTGACTGCGCCGCGCGGTGAGCGCCTGCGCCGCGCGCTGGAGGATCTCGGTCCCATCTTCATCAAGTTCGGCCAGGTGCTCTCGACCCGGCGCGACCTGATGCCGCCCGATATCGCCAATGAGCTGACGCTGCTGCAGGACCGCGTGCCGCCCTTCGAATCGGAACTGGCGGTCAAGCAGATCGAGAAGTCCTTGGGCGCGCATCCGGACCAGCTCTTCGCCAGCTTCGAGCGCACCCCGGTGGCCTCGGCCTCGATTGCGCAGGTCCACTTCGCCACGCTGAAGGATGGCAAGGAAGTGGCCGTCAAGGTGCTGCGCCCCGGCATGCGCGACATCATCGATCACGACATCGGCCTGATGCACGTGGCCGCCGACTGGCTGGAACGGCTGTGGGCCGATGGCCGCCGCTTGAAGGCCAAGGAAGTCGTGGGCGAGTTCGACAAGTACCTGCACGACGAGCTGGACCTCATGCGCGAAGCGGCCAATGCCAGCCAGCTGCGCCGCAACTTCGCCGAGTCCACGCTGCTGATGGTGCCGGAGATGTATTGGGATTATTGTTCATCCTCGGTGATCGTGATGGAGCGCATGTATGGCATCCCGATCTCGCAGACCGAGCGCCTGCGCGCCGAAGGGGTCGACCTGTCCAAGCTCTCGCGCGATGGCGTGGAGATTTTCTTCACCCAGGTGTTTCGCGATGGCTTCTTCCACGCCGACATGCACCCCGGCAACATCCTGGTGTCGGTGGCCCCGGAAACCTTCGGCCGCTACATCGCGCTGGACTTCGGCATCGTCGGCACGCTCAACGATTACGACAAGGATTACCTGTCGCAGAATTTCCTGGCCTTCTTCCGCCGCGACTACAAGCGCGTGGCCGAGGCCCACATCGAATCCGGATGGGCGCCCAAGGAAACCCGCGTCGATGAACTCGAAGCTGCCGTGCGTGCTTGTTGCGAACCGATCTTCGACCGACCGCTGAAGGACATCTCCTTCGGCCAGGTCCTGCTGCGCCTGTTCCAGACCTCGCGCCGTTTCAACGTGGAAGTTCAGCCACAACTGGTGCTGCTGCAGAAGACCCTGCTCAACGTCGAAGGCCTGGGCCGCCAGCTCGATCCGGACCTGGACCTGTGGAAGACCGCCAAGCCCTATCTCGAACGCTGGATGAGCGAGCAGATCGGCTGGCGCGGTTTCGTCGAACAGCTGAAGGTGGAAGTGCCGCGTTACAGCCGCCTGCTGCCGGAACTGCCGCGCCTGGCGCACCAGGCGCTGACGCGCTACACCGACGGCGAGAGCCAGCCACAGAACACCGAACTGATCCGCAAGCTGCTGGCCGAGCAGCGGCGCACCAACATGCTGCTGGGTGTGATCGTCTATTTCGGCGGGGGGCTCATCGGCGGCATCATCGTGATCCAGGTGCTGATGCATTTCCTGAAGTTCTATTGATGTAAATGATTTAAATCATTTAGATGATTTAGATGATTTGGATGATTTGGATGATTTAGATAGTTTGGTTAATTTGGTAACTATCTAAAACTGTCTTCAGCAAGCGCCGGCCTATGCCGGCGTTTCGCATGGTTCAACCCAAAACAACAGAGGCCAAGAACACCGTGGGAACCAACGACAACAGCCTGTCCGATGCACGCGTGCGCATGTTGCCTTACATCGTGGCGGCGACTTTCTTCATGGAGTATCTCGACACCACCATCATCGCCACGGCCTTGCCGCAGATGGCGCAGTCCTTCGGTGTGGGCCCCAATGAATTGAGCCTGGGCATGACGGCCTACATGCTGACGCTGGCCGTCTTCATTCCCATCAGCGGCTGGGTGGCCGACCGCTTCGGTTCGCGCACGGTGTTCGGCATCGCAATTGCCATCTTCACGCTGGCTTCCGTTTTGTGTGGCTATTCGCAGAACGTGTGGGAGTTCACCGCAGCGCGTGTGCTGCAAGGCCTGGGTGGCGCAATGATGGTACCGGTCGGGCGCATGATCGTGGTGCGCAGTACCGGCAAGGACAGGCTGATGAAAGCCATTGCCACCATCACCTGGCCGGCCATCGTGGCCCCGGTGGTGGGGCCGTCCATCGGCGGTTTCATCACCACGTACGCATCATGGCATTGGATTTTCCTGATGAACGTACCGTTCGGGTTTGCGGCGTTCATTGCCGTCATGCGCGTGGTGCGCAATGAACACGGCCACAGCAAGCGGCCGCTGGACGTGATCGGTTTCCTGCTCTCGGGCGCGGCGCTGACCTCGCTGCTGTATGGCACCGAGATCGCCAGCCATATGGAGTCCAACATCAAGGTGGCGCTTGGCTTCGTGGCCCTCGGCGTGGCGCTCGGGTACTGCGCGTGGCGGCACATGCAGCGCATCGAACATCCGCTGCTGGATTTTTCCAACCTGCGCATTCCGACCTATTCTGTGACGGTGCTGACCGGTTCGCTCACGCGTATCGGCGTCGATGCAGTGCCTTACCTGATGCCGCTGATGTTCCAGATCGGCTTCGGCCTGACGGCGTTCCAGTCGGGTTTGCTGCTGCTGGCCACCGCTCTCGGCAATCTCGGCATGAAGGCATTCACCACGCGCATCCTGCAGCGTTTCGGTTTCCGTAGCGTGGCGGTCAACAATGCGGCCATCGCCGGTTGCCTCATCATCGCCTGCGGCCTGCTCACGCCGGGCACGCCGCTGCCGGTGATCCTGGGGGTGATCTTCTGCTACGGGCTGTCGCGTTCGATGCAGTTTTCGACCCTGGCCACGCTGGCTTATGCGGACATCAGCGATGCCCGCAAATCCTCGGCCAGCACGCTGTGGAGCGTGGCGCAGCAGATGACCATCGGCATGGGCATCGCCTTCGGTGCGCTGGCCTTGCGTATCGCGGCTGCGATCCGGGGCGAGGAGATCGATGCCACCGGCGCGCATTTCACGCTGGGCGATTTCCAGTGGGCCTTTGCGATGGCTGGCGTGGTGACGCTGGTTTCAGTGATCGGCTATCGTGGCCTGGCGCGGGACGCCGGCAGCAATATCGGTGGCGGGATGCGCGCCGCGCAAAGCAAGCGCTGAACTTCTCGGACGTGTATTCAGCGTTGCGCCGAAAAGCGCTCCGCCAGCCGCTCGCGGCGGAAGTGCTCCACCACGAAATCGACGAAGACCCGCGTCTTGGCCGGCAGCAGCCGCGCTGCGGTGAAGTAGAGCGAGAGCATGCCGGTATCCACGTACCAGTCCGGCAGTATCCGTACCAGCGTGCCGCGATCCAGATAGAGCAGGGCATGCGGCATCGACACCAGCGTGATGCCCAGCCCCGCTTCGGCCACCTCGCAAGCCGCATTGGCATCGCTCATGGTCATGCGTTGCTGCAGCGTGACCGGTGCCTGCTGGCCGTCGTGGTCGCGTAGCGAGAAGGGCCGCACGCGCCCGGTCTGGGGCGAGCGGATCAGGATGCCCGCATGCTCGGCCAGATCGGCCGGCGAGCGCAAGGCGGAATGCGCCTCCAGATAGGAGGGTGAAGCCAGCAGCACCCGATGCGCCGGGGCCAGCTCGCGCGCCACCACGCCCGGCGAGAGCTCGGTGCCGCCGGCGATGGCGGCATCAAAGCCCTCGGTGATGAGATCCACCGAGCGGTTCTCGAAATGCCAGTCCGGCTGGATGCCCGGATAGCGCCCCAGGAATTCTCCCAACAAGGGCACGATGTATTGCCGCCCGAATCCTGTCCCCATGCTGACCTTGAGCGTGCCGGCCGGCTGCCCGCCAGCGCTGGCGAGATTGGCCACGGCGCTGCGGATGGCTTGCAGGCCGCCGCCCACTTCCTGCAGAAAGCGCTCACCTGCCTCGGTCAGCGAGAGCTTGCGGGTGCTGCGGTGAAACAGCCGTACGCCCAGTGAAGTCTCCAGCCGTGCCACGTTCTTGCCCACGGCCGCCGACGTCAGGCCGAGCTGGCGTGCCGCCGCCGAAAAGCTGCCGGCGTGGGCCGCAGCGACGAAGCATTCGATGCTGGTCATGGTTTCCATCGCTCGATTCTAAACCATTGGTTTAAAAAGAAGATAGGGATTGCCAGCTAGTCGCCACATAATCAAACGCCGATACTTGCTTCAACCCGGACGCACACAGCAGCACGCCGCTGCAGGCCGACGGGGCCAACCCATCACTTTCAAGGAGCAAGATCATGAACAAGCAAATCCAGAACGCCGCCGCATCCCCATCCGCATCCACCCTGGCCTCCAAGGTTGCCTTCGTGCAAGGCGGTTCGCGCGGCATCGGCGCGGCCATCGTGCAGCGCCTGGCCGCCGAAGGCGCCACCGTCGCCTTCACCTATGTCACTTCGCCGGACAAGGCGCAAGCCCTGGTTTCCCGCGTGGAAGCCGCCGGTGGTCGCGCGCTGGCGATCCAGGCCGACAGCGCCGATGCAGCCGCCCTGCAGCAAGCCATCCGCCTGGCCGCGGAGACTTTCGGCCGGCTCGATATCCTGGTGAACAATGCGGGCGTGCTGGCCCTGGGCCCCATCGATGAGTTCAAGCTGGAGGATCTGGATCGGACCCTGGCGGTGAATGTGCGCAGCGTGGTCGTTGCGACCCAGGCCGCCGTGCGCTACATGGGCGAAGGTGGCCGCGTCATCAGCATCGGCAGCACCAATGCCGACCGCATCCCCTTTGCCGGCGGCGCCGTGTATGCCATGAGCAAGTCGGCGCTGGTCGGCCTGACCAAGGGTCTGGCCCGCGACCTTGGTGCGCGTGGCATCACCGTCAACAACGTCCAGCCCGGTCCGGTCGATACCGACATGAACCCGGCCAACAGCGACTTCGCCACTTCCCTGACCGGCCTGATGGCACTGCCGCGCTATGGCAAGGCTGAGGAAATCGCCAGCTTCGTGGCTTATCTGGCAGGTCCGGAAGCGGGCTACATCACCGGCGCCAACCTGATGATCGATGGCGGTTTCTCGGCTTGATCGCTGCTCAGTCCATCACTCTCAGGACGAAAAAAAACCTCGCACCGGTCTGCGCCGGGCGAGGTTTTTTCGTGAGAAGGGGAATCAGGCGAACAGGCGAGCCAATTCTACGCCCGGCTCCGGGGCACGCATGAAGGCTTCACCGACCAGGAACGCATGCACGTCGGCATCGCGCATGCGCTTGACATCGTCCGGGGTGGCGATTGCAGATTCGGTGACGACCAGCTTTTCCGGCGGGATGCGTGGCAGCAGGTTCAGCGTGGTGTCGAGCGTGGTCTCGAAGGTGCGCAGGTTGCGGTTGTTGATGCCCAACAGGCGGGTCTTCAGCTTGAGGGCCGCGTCCAGTTCAGCCTGATCGTGGACTTCCACCAGCACGCTCATGCCCAGCTCATGGGCGCAGGCTTCCATGTCGGCCATGAGACCGTGGTCCAGCGCAGCCACGATCAGCAGGATGGCGTCCGCGCCCCAGGAGCGCGCTTGATAGATCTGGTAATGATCCATCATGAAATCCTTGCGCAGCACTGGCAGGGCACATGCGGCGCGCGCCTGCTTGAGGTAGTCCGGCGAGCCCTGGAAGAATTGTTCATCGGTCAGTACCGACAGGCAGGCCGCGCCATGTTCGGCATAGCTCACCGCGATCTCGGCCGGCTTGAAGTCGGGACGGATCACGCCCTTGGAAGGCGAGGCTTTCTTGACTTCGGCAATCACGCCGGCCTGGCCGTTGGCGATCTTGCTGCGCAGGCTCTCTTCGAAATTGCGCAGTTCCGAGCGCAATTCGCTATCGGTTTCCACATCGCGGCGCAGGCTGGCGAGGTCGCGCTGCTGCTTGGCGATGCGGACTTCCTCGGCCTTGACGTCGAGGATCTTGTTGAGGATGTCGGACATGGGGCTCCTGTCAGGGGTCTGAGTTGAGGGGCGGAGATCAGTGCTTGCCGCCGAGCTGGCGGGTCACCTGGACGAACTGGTCCAGCTTGGCACGGGCCGCACCGGAAGCGATGGTGGCACGTGCCGTCTGCAGGCCCTCGGCGATCGAGGGCGCAACGCCGGCCGCATACAGGGCGGTGGCGGCATTGATGACTACGATGTCGTGCACCGGACCGGGTTCCCCGCGCAGGGCTTCGAAGATTTTCTCCTTGGACTCGGTGGCATTGCCGACCTGCAAGTTGCGGCTGGCAAACATGGACAGGCCGAAATCTTCCGGATGGATCTCGTATTCGCGGATCTCGCCGTTGACCAGTTCGCCCACCATGGTGGCGCCGCCCAGCGTGACTTCATCCAGGTTGTCTCGGCCCCAGACCACGATGGCGTGCTGCGCGCCCAGGCGTTGCAGTACGCGCACCTGGATGCCGACCAGGTCGGCATGGAACACACCCATGAGGATGTTGGGAGCACCGGCCGGATTGGTAAGCGGACCGAGGATGTTGAAGATGGTGCGCACGCCCAGCTCCTTGCGCACCGGCGCCGCATGCTTCATGGCGGCGTGGTGGTTGGGGGCGAACATGAAGCCGATGCCGGTCTGGGCGATCGATTGCGCCACTTGTTCGGGTTGCAGGTTGATGTCTGCGCCCAGGGCTTCGAGCACGTCGGCGCTGCCCGAGGAGGAGGACACGCTGCGTCCGCCATGCTTGGCCACGCGCGCACCGGCGGCCGCCGCCACGAACATGGAGGCGGTGGAAATGTTGAAGGTGTGCGCGCCATCGCCGCCGGTGCCGACGATGTCGAGCAGGCGGGAGGTGTCGGCCATCGGCACCTTGGTGGCGAATTCGCGCATGACCTGGGCGGCGGCGGCGATCTCGCCGATGCTTTCCTTTTTCACGCGCAGGCCCATGGTGAGGGCCGCGATCATCACCGGCGACATCTCGCCGCTCATGATCTGGCGGAACAGGGTCAGCATTTCATCGTGGAAGATTTCGCGATGCTCGATACAGCGCAGCAGCGCTTCTTGGGGAGTGATGGGCATGTCTTGTCTCGATTTGTCTAATGGTCTCAGCCGTGGGCGCTGCCGGTCAGGAAGTTCTTGAGCAGGGCGTGGCCGTGCTCGGAGAGGATGGACTCGGGGTGGAACTGCACGCCTTGCAGGTCGAACTCCTTGTGACGCACGCCCATGATTTCGCCATCATCGGTCCAGGCGGTCACTTCCAGGCAATCCGGCAGGGTGGCGCGTTCGATGGCCAGCGAGTGGTAGCGGATCACGGTGTAGGGAGTGGGCAGGTCCTTGAAGACGCCCACGCCGGTGTGCGCAATCTTGGACGTCTTGCCATGCATGACCTGCTTGGCGCGGATGATGTTGCCGCCGAAGGCTTCGCCGATGGCCTGGTGGCCGAGGCAGACGCCGAGGATGGGCAGCTTGCCGGAAAATTCCTTCAACAGGTCCACGCAGATGCCGGCTTCCTTGGGGCTGCAGGGGCCGGGGGAGAGGCAGATGCGTTCGGGGTTGAGCTTCTTGATGTCATCCAGCGTGATCTCGTCATTGCGGATGGTCAGCACCTCTTCGCCCAGCTCGCCGAAGTATTGCACCAGGTTGTAGGTGAAGGAGTCGTAGTTGTCGATCATCAGCAGCATTTAGATTTCTCCGTCCAGGCCATCTTGCACTTGTTCAGCAGCGCGCAATACGGCACGCGCCTTGTTTTCGGTTTCTTCCCATTCCATTTCCGGCACCGAGTCGGCCACGATGCCGGCGGCCGCCTGCACGTACAGGGTGCCATCCTTGATGACGCCGGTACGGATCGCAATGGCCACGTCCATCTCGCCGCCGAAGGAGAGATAGCCGCAGGCGCCGCCGTAGATGCCGCGCTTGGTCGGTTCCAGTTCGTCGATGATTTCCATGGCGCGCACCTTGGGGGCGCCCGAGAGGGTGCCGGCCGGGAAGGTGGCCTTGAGCACATCCAGGTTGGACATGCCGGGTTTGAGGATGCCCTCGACGTTGGAGACGATGTGTTGCACGTGGGAATATTTTTCGATCACCATCTGGTCGGTGACCTTGACGCTGCCGGTGGTGGCGATGCGGCCGATGTCGTTGCG
>Ga0207694_10000342_pt1 | contig 44161 bp, 34 predicted proteins | sample KBSC34metaG_FD_184353 | JGI IMG/M metagenome (GOLD analysis project Ga0207694, IMG submission 184353) | Corn rhizosphere microbial communities from Kellogg Biological Station, Michigan, USA - KBS C3-4 metaG (SPAdes) (version 2) | ecosystem: Host-associated > Plants > Roots > Rhizosphere > Soil... | reverse complement strand
GTGATCCGGGGAAGGCGCCTTCGGCGCCGCCGGTGAGGCGCGGGTGTGTGGACGGCGGCGATGCGAGTGATTGCTGCTCGGGGAGCGCGTCTGGATCGAGCGCATGCTGTGGGCCGCACTCGGAGGAATGCTGCTCGGGACATGCGGCGAGGGGTGAGAACCGATGCTGCGGGTCGGCCGGCAAGTCAGGCGGCTGCGGGACGAAGCGCGGCGGGCTGGCCTTCACCGGCATGTCGACGCCGATGCTGGCCGGTGCGGCCTCGGGCGGGCTGCTGCTGGTTGCCGGGGGATTCGTGCTGATGCGGCGGTTCGCGAAACGCTGACTTAAGCGATGCGGAGCCCGGCGTGCGAAACGCCGGGCTCTTGCTTTGCGCCCGCCATGAACACAACTGACTGCTGCCTGCTGACGGCTGCCCGCTGCCTACCAGCTGCTTGCTGCTGCCCACTGGCCACTGGTTGCTGGTCCTAGTGCTGGTGCTGGCTGCTGGCCACTGGCGGCTGGCGGCTGGCGGCTAGCGGCTAGCGGCTAGCGGCTAGCGGCTAGCGGCTAGCGCATTCTGGTCGCCGCGGGTCTTCCCGGCAGGTGATTATGTGACCGCCGCCGCTGCTGTCCCCCGTTCCGACTCCCGCCCATTTGCCCGGACGCCACCTCCGGATAACCTCGGCGGTATGTCCCGCATCGCGCTCGTCACCGACTCCACGGCTTGTCTTTCCGCGGAGACGGCGTTCGACCACGGCATCACCGCGGTCCCGCTGGAAGTGATCGTGCGCGGCGCGCCGCACAGCGAGGCGGATCCCGAGACCGGTGCGCTGCTGGTGGCAGCGTTGCGCTCGCACGAGACCGCCACCACCTCGCGGCCCTCGCCGGAGGACTTCGCCGCCGCCTACCGGGCCGCCGCCGTGCGCGGGGCCGAGGGGGTGGTCTCGCTGCACATCTCCGCCGAGCTGTCGGCGACGCTGGAGTCGGCGGAGCTGGCCGCGAAGGACTCCCCGATCCCGGTCCGGGTGCTGGACAGCCGGACCGTCGGCATGGCGCTGGGCTTCGCCGTCCTGGCCGCCGCCGAGGCGGGCCGCGACGGCGAGCACGACCTCGACGCCGTCGCCGACATCGCCGCCAAGCGCTCGGCGACCGCGTCGGCCTTCTTCTACGTCCACACCCTCGAATACCTCCGCCGCGGCGGCCGCATCGGCTCGGCCCGCGCCCTGCTCGGCTCCGCCCTGGCGATGAAGCCCCTGCTCCACATGGCCGACGGCCGCGTCGAGCCGCTGGAGAAGGTCCGCACCTCCGCCAAGGCCATCGCGCGCCTGGAGGAGATCGCCGTCGAGCGCGCCGGCGGCGACGGCAGCTCCGTCGAGATCGCCGTCCAGCACCTCGACGCCCCCGAGCGCGCCGACGCCCTGGCCTCCCGCCTGCGCGAACGCCTCCCCGGCCTGACCGGCGTCACGGTCGGCGAGGTCGGCGCGGTGATCGGGGCGCACGTGGGGCCGGGCGTGCTCGGCGTGATCGTCTCGCCGCGCTGAACGCAGCCCTAAGCCGGCGTCCACGATCCGACGGCATTGGTCTCCCCCGCCGGAGCCCCCAGATGTCCCCGCAGCAACGCCAGCGCCGGGTGCGCGTTCTCCGTCCGCCATACGAGTGAGTGCGGGTACACCGGCGTCGGATCGACCACCGGGATACGCCGCAGGTCGTGCCCATTGGGCCAGGCCAGACGCGGCTTCACGCCGACGAACGAGGCCACGTCGGCGGACTCGGCGACGACGTCCATGAGGTGGTCGCTGCCGAAGTGCGGACCGAGGCCGTCGATGGAGAGCCCGAACTCTGACGCGAGCGCATCGTAGAACACGGCCCACTCCACGCCCGGCACGATCCCCGGGATCCAGATGCGGTGCCCGGCCAGCTGTGCGAGCTTCACGGTCCGGGCGGCCGCCAGCGGATGACGCGGGCCGACCAGCAGATCCAGCCGCTCGTCCAGGGTCCGGGCGGCCTCGATGCCGGCCGGCAGGCGACGGCCGGGCGCGAGGAAACGGAACGTCGCGTCGACCGCCCCGGACTCCAGGGCGGCCAGCGCCGCGTCGACGTCGGGCAGCGTGACCACGTCGAGCTCGACCTCCGGGCGCGCCTCGTGGAACCCGCGCAGCAGCGCCGACATCGCACTCCGCATGGCCAGGACGTCCACCCGCAGCGCGCGCCGCCCCGGACGCACCGACGCGATCGCCTTCTCCTGGGCCTGCATCAGGGCCCTGGCGTGCGGCAGGAACGCCTGGCCGTCGATGGTGAGCTGGGCGCCGCGCGCGGTCCGGGTGAACAGCCGTACGGCGAGCTCCTTCTCCAGGCCGGCGATGCGCTTGGACACCGCTTGCTGGGTGACCGCGAGGTCGGTCGCGGCGTCTTGGAAACGGCCGGTTTCGGCTGCGGCGACGAACGTGCGCACGGCTTCGAGGTCCATGGCCGAGCAGCCTAGCCACACAACGGATGGTTGTGAGAAGGCGCCCCTTTGGTTGTTTGACCTGGGATTCAGCGGCCCGATTGGATGCCGGAAGTCACCGGATGGTTGTGCTCTGGTGGTGGACTCCCGGGAGGGTGCGGACATGGCAGACGGATCGAAGCAGACCGGCCGACGGAAGCTGGGCCGGCCGTTCGCCTGGCTGTGGTCGGCCTACGCCGTCAGCACCCTGGGAACCTTCTTCGCGTTCAACGCCTTCTCGCTGATCCTCATCCGGATCCTGCACGCCGGCCCCGCCGAGATCGCGGTGCTGTCGGCGTCCGGTGCGGCGGTCGGGGCGCTGGTGGCGGTGCCGCTGGGGCCGTGGGTGGAGTTCCGGCGCAAGCGGCCGGTGATGATGGCCATGGACCTGCTGCGGTTCGCGGCGATGCTGACGGTCCCGGTCGCGTACGGGTTCGGCGTGCTGACGTTCGCGCAGCTGCTCGTGGTGTCGATCGTGGTCGGGGCGGCGGACATCACGTTCACGGCGGCGAGCGGCGCGTTTCTGAAGGCGCTGCTGCCGCGCGAGGACCTGCTGGTCGCCAACGGCCGGTTCGAGTCGGCGCAGTGGTCGGCGGTCGTGCTGGGGCCGCCGCTGGGCGGGGCGGCGTTCGCACTGCTCGGGCCGGTGACGACGGTGGTGGTCGACGCGGCGAGCTACCTGGCGTCGGCGCTGGGGATCCGGGCGATCGGCCCCACCAGCGAAGTCGTCGGGACCCGCGACCGCGCCACGGGTCTGCGCGCCGCCGACCTCCTCACCGGCTGGCGCCACATCCTCGGCAACCCGGCCCTGCGCCCGCTCCTGCTCAACAGCGCCATGGTCAACGGCCTGATCATGGCCGGCGAGCCGCTCCTCGCGGTCCTGATGCTCGGCCCCCTGGACCTGTCACCGTGGGAGTTCGGCCTCGCCTTCGCCATCCCCTGCCTGGGCGGCCTGCTCGGCTCCCGCCTGGCCCCGCGCCTGGTCGCCCGCCACGGCCGCGCCACGATCCTGCGCACGGCCGGGACGCTGCGCGCGGTCTGGCCGATCGGCCTGGCCTTCCTGCAACCGGGCCTGCTCGGCCTGGTCATGGTGATCGTGCTGGAGATGGGCCTGATCACGACCATCAGCGTCTACAACCCGGTCCTCGCGACCCACCGCCTGGAGCAGGCCGGACCGGACAACGTCACCCGCGTCCTGTCCGCCTGGTCGATCACCACCAAGACGAGCATCGCGGCCTGCACCGCCGCGTGGGGCCTGATCGCTACGGCCACCAGCCCCCGCTTCGGCCTCGGCCTGGCCGGGGCGCTGCTGCTGGCCTCGCCGTTGCTGCTGCCGCGCGGTTCGCGGGCCGGAGTCCTCGCTGGGCCGGCACCGGTCCCGACTGAGTCAGCGATTCTGAACCCGACACCGATTCCAGCCCCGGCGCCGGTTCCGAACGCAGCGCCGGCCGCCGCCGACTCAGCAGGCTGAGCAACGAAAAGCCCGGTGCCGACCGCCCGAAAGCAGTCGGCACCGGGCCCTCAAACACTCAGAACCCTTAAGCCGGCACCACATTCACCAGCTTCGGAGCCCGCACGATCACCGTCCGCACCCCGCGCCCCTCCAGCGCGCGCTGCACGCCTTCGGAGGCCAGCGCCAGCTCGCGCAGCGCGTCCTCGCCGATGCCGGGGGCCACCTCCAGGCGGTCCTTCACCTTGCCGGCCACCTGCACCACGCACGTCACCGTCTCGTCGACCAGGTACGCGGGGTCGGCGACCGGGTAGGCGGCGCGGGCCACCGAGCCGTCGTGGCCCAGGCGGGACCACAGTTCCTCGGCGATGTGCGGGGCGAACGGCGCGGTCAGCACCACCAGGGCCTCGGCCGCCGAACGCGGGACGGCCGACAGGCGGGTCAGGTGGTTGTTCAGCTCGATCAGCTTGCTGATCGCGGTGTTGAAGCGCATGCCCTCCATGTCGGCGCGGGCGCCGTCGATGCTCTTGTGCAGCACGCGCAGCGTGGCCTCGTCGGGCTCGGTGTCGACGACCGTGACCTCGCCGGTCTCCTCGTCGATCACGTTGCGCCACAGCCGCTGCAGGAAGCGGAAGCTGCCGATCGAGGCGCGGGTGTCCCAGGGCTTGGACATGTCCAGCGGGCCCATCGACATCTCGTAGATGCGCAGGGTGTCGGCGCTGTACTCGTCGATCATCTCGTCCGGCGAGATGACGTTCTTCAGCGACTTGCCGATCTTGCCGAAGTGCTGGGTGACCTGCTCGCCCTCGTAGGTGAACGCGCCGTCCTGCTCCTGGACCCGGGAGGCTTCGACGTAGATCCCGCGGGCGTCGGTGTAGGAGGCGCCCTGGATCATGCCCTGGTTGTACAGCTTGCGGAACGGCTCGGCGCTGGTGACGTGCCCCAGGTCGAACAGCACCTTGTGCCAGAAGCGCGCGTACAGCAGGTGCAGCACCGCGTGCTCGGCGCCGCCCACGTACAGGTCCACGCCGCCGGTGTCCTCGGGGTCCTGCGGCCCCATCCAGTACTTCTCGGCCGCGGCGTCGACGAACCGGTCGTCGTCGCCCGGCGACAGGTAGCGCAGGTAGTACCAGCACGAGCCGGCCCACTGCGGCATGGTGTTGGTCTCGCGGTGGTACTGCCGCGGGCCGTCGCCCAGGTCCAGGGTGACGTTCACCCACTCCGCGGCGCGCGCCAGCGGCGGCTCCGGGGCGCTGGTGACGTCGCCGGCCTCGAAGGTCTTCGGCGAGAAGTCCTCGACCTCCGGCAGCTCCAGCGGCAGCATCGACTCCGGCAGCGCCTTGGCGACCCCGGCCTCGGGACCGTCGACCGCGTACACGATCGGGAACGGCTCGCCCCAGTACCGCTGCCGCGAGAACAGCCAGTCGCGCAGGCGGTAGGTGACGGTGCCCTCGCCGATCCCCTTGTCCTCCAGCCAGGCGGTGATCGCGCGGATCGCCGCCGGGACCGGCAGCCCCTCCAGCGTGACCTCGTCGTTGGCCGAACCGGTGATCTGCGCGCTCTTGGAGTCGTAGGACTCGGTCCAGTCCTCGACGTCGGCCGGCCAGTCCGCCGGCGGCGCGACCACGATCCGCATCGGCAGGTCGAAGGCCCGCGCGAACTCGAAGTCCCGCTGGTCGTGCGCGGGCACGGCCATGATCGCGCCGGTACCGTAGCCCATCAGCACGTAGTCGGCGATGAACACCGGCACGCCCTCGCCGTTGACCGGGTTCACCGCGAACGTGCCGGTGAACACGCCGGTCTTCTGCCGGCCCTCGGTCTGCCGCTCGACCTCGGTCTTCGCCGCGGCGGCAGCGCGGTACGCGGCGACGGCCTCGGCCGGGGTGGCGTGACCGCCGGTCCACTTCTCGCGGGTCCCGGCCGGCCACTCCTTCGCCACGAAGGAGTCCACCAGCTCGTGCTCCGGCGCCAGCACCATGTACGTCGCGCCGAACAGCGTGTCGGGCCGGGTGGTGAAGATCTCGATGGTCTTCTGCGAACCGTCGACCGCGCTCACACCGAAGTGCACACGCGCGCCCTCGGAGCGCCCGATCCAGTTGCGCTGCTGCAGCTTGATCGGCTCGGGCCAGTCCAGCCGGTCCAGGTCGGCCAGCAGCCGGTCCCCGTACTTGGTGATGCGCATCATCCACTGGCGCAGGTTGCGCTTGAACACCGGGAAGTTGCCGCGCTCGGAGCGGCCGTCCGCGGTGACCTCCTCGTTGGACAGCACCGTGCCCAGGCCCGGGCACCAGTTCACCGGGGCCTCGGCGATGTAGGCCAGGCGGTGGGAGTCGATGATCGTCGCCTGCTCCTGCGCGGACAGGTCGGCCCAGAGGCGGCCGTCCGGGGTCCGGCGCGCGCCGGAAGCGAACTGCTCGATCAGCAGGCTGATCGGGCGGGCCTTGTCGGCCTGCTCGTCGTACCAGGAGTTGAAGATCTGCAGGAAGATCCACTGCGTCCACTTGTAGAAGGACACGTCGATCGTCGACACCCCGCGCCGGGTGTCGTGGCCGAAGCCGATGCGGTGGATCTGCTCCTTGTAGCGCGCGATGTTGGCCTCGGTGCTGACCCGGGGGTGGATGCCGTGCTCGACCGCGTACTGCTCGGCGGCCAGGCCGAAGGCGTCGAAGCCGATCGTGTGCAGCACCTTGTGGCCGGTCATCATCTTGTACCGGCCCAGCACGTCGGTGGCGATGTAGCCCAGCGGGTGGCCCACGTGCAGGCCGGCCCCGGAGGGATAGGGGAACATGTCCAGGATGTAGGCCTTGGGTTCCATGGTGTCCGCCGGACAGTCCGGAACCTCGAAGGTGCGGTGCGCGGCCCAGTACTCCTGCCACTTGGGCTCGATGTCGGCCGCTACGGAAGCGGTGTACCGGAACTTGGGTTCGTCGCTCGCAGGCTTATGCTGTGTGGTCTGCTCGCTCATCGTCGTCTCAGTCCTCGGGATACGTCTGGTCAGAATCACATCGGGGCGGGAAATGAAAAAACCCCTCGCGCATGGAGGGGAGCCGCGCTGACCGGAGCTTTTGGCGCTCCGTCCTATTCAGCGCGGCGAACTAAGAAGCAGCGTCACAGCCCGCATGCTCCAAGGGTACCAGCGGCGTCCGCCCGATATCGGCCCTACCTGCGAACCAGCCCCAGGACCAGCAGGATCTGGGCCAGGTGGTAGGTGACGATGATCGGCACGTCCAGCTCCCAGTCCTTCCGGACGAACCGCGTCCAGCCGATCATCGCGTCCGACACCGCGAACAGCAGCGCGCCGGGGATGAGGCGCAGATCGCCGGTCCACCAGGCCGCGACCACCATCAGCGAGATGACACTCACGTAGGCCAGGACCGGGACGGCCAGCGCCGGGTCCTCCTGCGCGGCCGCGTTCCGGACCCGGAGGCCGACCGTCGCGAACAGGGCACCGGCCAGGACCAGACCGGTGATGACGAAGGAGATCGCGTAGCCGCCGTGTGCGTGCAGCCGGACGAAGGCGGCGATGTAGGCCGCGTGCGCGAGCAGGAACGCGGCCAGGCCGGCCACGAAGTTCCGGTCCGCCGACGGGGAGTCCTCCGGCAGCATCAGGAAGACGTCGCCGATCAGGCTCAGGACCAGCGCCACGACCGTCATCACCACGAGGTAGGCCGAAGCATGGTCGTGCGCGCCGGCGACGGCCAGGCCCGCGGCGATCAGGACGACCATGGTCAGCGGCTTGGCGACGTACTCCGCACGGCGCGCGCCGGCCGATGCCGGGTCCATGGCCCGCCGGGAGACGGCGGTCCAGTCGGCGAAGGCGACCACGAGGGTGAGCAGGATCAACGTGAGGGGCACAGCGGAAAGCTACTACCCGGTAGCTTCGCTGTCAGCAGTGCTGCGCGCTAAGTCTCTCCTTGTATATATGTACGACGCTCAAATGTTCAGTCCTCGCGCGGCCGCTTCCGGAACACCCGCGGCGTCGGGAAGGCCAGGAACCCCTCGGCACGTCCCGCCGCGATGGCGATCCGCGCCAGGTCCCGCGCCTTCGGGAAGCACAGGTAGCGCGGCTCCCACACCGGCCGGTACTTCATGTTCGCCCGGTACAGCGACTCCAGCTGCCACCACCGCGAGAACACCGACAGCACCACCCGCGCCAGCCGCAGGAACGGCCCGGCCCCGATCCGCCCGGCCCGCTCGAAGATGCTGCGGAACATCGCGAAGTTCAGCGAGATCCGCTCCACGCCGTGCTCGGCGCCGGCCTTGATCAGGTCGATGACCATGAACTCGACCAAGCCGTTCTCGGTCCCGCGCTCGCGCCGCATCAGGTCCAGCGAGAGCCCGTTGGTCCCCCACGGCACGAAGGACAGCAGCGCGCGCAGCGCCCCGTCGCCGTCCAGGCACTCGACCATCACGCACTGGCCGTCGGCCGGGTCGCCGAGGCGGCCCAGCGCCATCGAGAAGCCGCGTTCGGCGCCGCCCTCGCGCCAGTCGTCGGCCCGGCGGATGAGCCGGGCCATCTCGTCGGCCGGGATCTCGGCGTGGCGCCGGATCCGGGTCGTGTACCCGGCCCGCTCGACGCGGTTGTAGGCCTGCCGGACCACGCGCATCGCGCGGCCCTCCAGCGTGAACTCCTCGACCTCGACCACCGCCTCGTCGCCGAGTTCGACGGCGTCCAGGCCGAAGCGGGTCAGGACCTTGCCGCCCTCCTCCGAGGCGCCCATCACGGCCGGCACCCAGGCGTGCTGCCGGGCCTCGGCCAGCCACGCCTCGATCGCCCCGGGCCAGGCCTCGACGTCCCCGACCGGGTCCCCGGAGGCCAGCGAGACCCCGCCGACCGGCCGGTAGGCGATCGCCGCCTTGCCGGACGGCGACCACATCACCGCCTTGTCCCGGCGCAGGTTGAAGTAGCCCAGGGAGTCCTGGTCGCCGAACTTGTCCAGCAGCGCGCGCAGCCGGTCGTCGTCCTCGGGCTGGTGCCGCCAGGTGCCGCGGCGCGGCTGGAACAGCGCCCAGGCCACCGCCAGGATCATCACGCTGCCCAGGAAGTTGACCGTGACGTCCACCCAGTGCGGCACGTCGACCGCGGTGTCGTACCACCAGATCCCGGTGCCGGCCAGGCCGGCCTTGAGCGTGTAGAGCGCCTGGTCCCCCAGGCTGGTGTCGGCGTCGGCGTCGTTCCAGGCCACCAGGGTGACGCCGAGGACCGTGGACACCGCCGCCGAGACGGCGAGCACGATCGCCGCCAGCCGGACGTTGGCGGAGTCGAAGACGGCGTAGAACTCCTTGCGGGCCCAGACCACCAGGCCGATGAACAGCGCCTGGACCAGGAAGGACACGATCAGCGGCGCCAGCGGCCGCAGGTCGGCGGCGGTGACGTCGTACAGCAGGGCGCTGATGGCCAGCCAGCCCAGCGGGCCGACGAACAGGCCCAGCACCATCAGCAGCCACCAGGCGATCCGCTTGCGCCGGCGCACCGCCGCGCCGAGCATCAGCATCAGCACGCCGAAGCCGATCGAGGGCACGCCGAGCAGGAAGCCCAGGCTGAACAGGATGTAGTCCGGCAGCCGGTCGATGCGCTCGTTGGTCCGCGGCGACAGCGCCGACAGGATCGAGGCCAGCGCCACGATCCGGCAGTACCAGACCAGCAACGTGGGGATTCGGGCGCGGAAACGCTGAACGCGGCTCGCGGTCGCGGGCTCTGTCATGCGAACCTCTCCGTCATCCGTACCCTTACCTCCGGCTGTGGATGGTTTCGACGCTGATAGCCGTCCAATCTACTCAACGTCCGAGTTCATCCCGGAGTGCCGTGAGCGCAGCGTGGCGGGTCATGCAGTTACGGCGGCGGCGCAGGAGATAACTGGTACTCTCCGGTCACCGCGGGTGGGGCGGTACTCATGCGATCACTGGCGGACGGATGTTGGGGGCATAACCCGATGGAGCAACAACCCGGACGGCGGCAGCCTGGACGGCAGAGTCAGGGGCGCACCGGCGGGAACCGGTCTTCGCGCCCACCCGAGGACTTCGTCGAGGACGACCCGACGATGGTGCGGCCCTTCGTGAAGGCCTCCTCCGGAGGCAACGCGGAGAACGGCGGCGGTCGGCGCGGGCGTCAGGGTGCTGACGGCCGGGGCGCACAGAACGGACGCGGCCCGGAGAACGGACGAGCACCCCAGAACGGACGCAACCCCCAGAACGGACGGGGAGCGCAGAACGGACGCCCGGCGCAGAACGGGCGGGGCCGGCCCAACGGCCAAGGCCCGGGCCCGGGCCCGGAGGGCTTACGCTCCGGGGGCCAGGGCAACGTCCCCGGCCCCAGGCCGCCGCGCGAGGGGCGGCCGCAGGGGGTCCCCGGCCTGGTCTCGACCCCGATGCCGGCGCCGCGCGCCGTGGCCGGGCGGCGGCGGGCCGAGCCGCCGGCTCCGTACCCGGAGCTGGATCCGCCGATGAGTGACCTGACCACGACGATGCCGATCCTGGCCGTCCCGGCCGACGACGGCTACCCCGAGGACGGGTACGACGGCTACGACGGGTACGACGAGGACGGCTACGACGGCCCCGACTACGACAACGCACCACCCGGCGAGCACGGGCACTACCACGACGACGCCGACTTCGGCCGGCACCGCGGCGGCACCAGGCCGCCCCGCGCGCTGAAGATCGGCGCGATCCTGGCCGGCGTCGCGGTGGTCGGGGTGGCGGCGTACAGCGTGCTCGGCGGCTCGGGCTCGCCGAACACCGGACCGGTGGCCGCCGGGGCGAGCACCTCCGGGGCGGCCGGCGCCCCCGGAACGCCGTCGGACAGCGCGTCCGACGCGGGCGCTCCGGCTCCGACCGGGACGCCGACCGGCTCCGCGGACAGCTCGTCGCAGACCACGCCGTCGGCGTCGCACAGCACGAAGACCTCGTCGAAGCCCTCGACGACGTCGCACTCCTCGTCCAGCAGCGCGCCGACGACCTCGCGGCCGAGCAGCACGCCTTCGACGACCGGCGCCACAGCGCCGCCACCGCCGCCGAGTTCTCCCTCGCCGACGTTCACCTCGCTCGGCCCGGGCTCCAGCGGCCCGGCGGTCACCCAGCTTCAACAGAACCTCAAGAGCTGGGGCGGCTACTACGGCTGGCCGACGCTGCACGTGAACGGCACCTACGACACCGCGACCAAGAACGCGGTGGAGTCCTTCCAGGACGCCAACCAGGGCACTTCGCCACCGGACCCCTACGGGGTGTACGGCCCGGCGACCGACAAGGCGATGCAGCAGGCCATGGGCTGATAGCCGGATTCGGGCCCCCGACAGAACATCAGAGTGATAGCGTCGGTGATCGCCCAAAGTCGCGCCCGGCCACGAAGGATGTCACCGGCAGGCACCATGTCATCACCGAAACAGCCTTTGGAGCCCGACTTACCCCGGAGATCGAGGCGGTCACGGCACACGGCGGAACACGTTCCGTCACCCGCCGGCGACCAGCACCGATCCCCAGAGCGCACCGAAGCCGGCGCCACCCGGCCCCGGCCCGCGAACGGAGGAGTTCAGCGTGGCTGAGACGAACGGCGGTCGGCGCCACCCGGCCCCCAGACAGACGCGCCCGATGCTCGACCAGGACTGGAGCGCGAGCGGAGCGCCGCGCACCGACGCCAATCTGCCGATGCCGCAGCCGAGGACGGCCGAGCCGCCGTCGTGGGTGCCGGGGTCGGCACGGCGCGCGGGGCAGGTGCAGGGGCAGCAGGCGGGGTTCGGGCAGGCGCCGGGGACGGCGCCGGGCGGTCAGCATCCTTCGTTCCAGCCGCGGCCGGCGGCGGCTCAGCAGCCGGCGGCTCAGCAGCACCCTTCTTTCCAGCCTCGGCCCGCCGCGCCACGGCCCACAGCTCCGACCGGGCAGCATCCTTCGTTCCAGCCGCGACCGGCCGCTGCGTCTCAGCAGCACCCTTCTTTCCAGCCCCGGCCCGCCGCGCCGCAGCCCACAGCTCCGACCGGCCAGCATCCTTCCTTCCAGCCGCGACCGGCGGCGGGCGGACAGCACCCGTCCTTCCAGCCCCGGCCGAGCGCCGGACCGCAGCAGCCGACCGGAGCTCCCGCCGCGCAGCACCCCTCCTTCCAGCCCCGGCCGAGCGCCGCGCCGCAGCAGCCGACCGGCGCCCTGCCCCAGCGGCAGTCCGCGGCCCCCTCGGCCCAGCGCGCCGAGGGCCTGACCCGCGACCTGCGCACCCCGGCCCCGGCGCGCCGCCGCGAGCCCGAGTGGCTGCGCCCCGCTCCCGAGCGCCGAATACCCGGCGCCGAGGAGCGCAGCACCGAGGTCACGCGTCTGTCCGACCGCGCGACCGGGCGCGACCTGATCCAGCGTCCGCCCAACGACACCGCGCTGATGCCTGCCACCACCTCGGGTTCCGGGTATGGCGGCGGCTATGGCGGCTATGGCGGCAGCGGCGGCGGCGATGACGACGACCTGCGCCCCTTCGACCGCGGCGGCTCCGGCGGCCGGCACCGGGGTCCGCGCCGTCCCTCGTTCCGGGCGGCCGTGCCGATCGCCGCGGTGCTCGCGGCCGGCGGCGGGGCACTCGGGCTGGTGCACGCGGTCTCCTCCGGGGCTCCCGGGTCGGCCGTGGACATGGCCTCGGGCAACAACGGGACCATCACCACCGACCTGAGCAACGCCCCCTCCGCCTACGACGGCTCCACCTCCGGCTCGAACCAGGGCGCCAGCACCGATCCGGCGACCTCGCCGCTGGACGCGACCACCGACGGCGGCGGGACGCACTCGACGTCGAACCCCGGCCGGCAGACCACCGCCGCGCCGCCCGGCACGCACAGCACGGCGCCGGGGACGACCACCCCGACCAGCGCGCCGTCCGGACCGGGCACGCCCGCCAGCTCGGCGCCGGGACTGCCGTCGAACACCCCGCTGCCGCCGACGAGCCCGGCCCCCAGCACCCCGGTCACGTCCCCGGTCTCCACCACGCCGGACACCCCGGCACCGCCGACCTCGACCACGACGCCTCCCGGCACGCCGGCGCCGCCGACCTCGACCACGCCGGGCACCCCGTCCTCGCCCGGCCCCACGACGCCGACCTCGACGAACCCGACGCCCACGAGCCCGCCGCCGTCGACCCCGTCGGCCCCCGGCTCCTCCAGCCCCAGCACCCCGCAGATCTCCCCCAGCGCGGGCACCCTGCAGGCCGGCGACACCGGCCCGAACGTCTCCATCCTGCAGACCCTCCTGGACCGCCTCGGCACCCCCACGTGGGTCCCGGTGACCGGGGTCTACGACACCCGCACCACCGAGGCCGTCGCCTACGTCCAGAACATGCTCAACATCACGGCGGACCCGCGCGGCGTCTGCGGCCCGACCACCGCCGCGGCGATCAACACGCTGGCCGCGCACTCAGGCTGACGCCGAAAGGTCGCGCCGGGACCGGGAAACTCCCGGCGCGACCATGAAAGCCCGAACAGCACGGCTGAGGGAGACCTCAGCAGTCCGGCCCATAGAGCTCGTAATACCGTTCCACCAGCCCGCTCCCCGCGATCGAGGCATCGGTCCGCGCCACATCGTGCCCCGCCGCGAACCCGTTCCCGGGCCGCGCCAACGTGCACGCTCCCCACACCAGCGCCGCCATCGTCAGATCCGACTGCCGCGCCGGCACCCGGTCCCCGCGCGCGATGTTCACCGGCCGGCCGCCGGCCAGCACGGTTACCGGCCCGTTCGGCAGCACGTACCGGATCCCGGCCCGCTCCGCCTCATCGACGCGCTCGGCGCGCTCGGCCAGCCCGGCCAGGTCGATCTCCGACCCCCGCGACGAAACGCTCGCCACGAAGCAGTCGCCCGGCAGGAAGTCCAGATCCTCGCCGCCGAGACCGGTCCGCCCGGTCGCCGACACGATCAGCGCCGGTCGATGCCCGTCCAGCAACGCCGGCAGGTCCGGCGCCGTCAGGTATCCGGCCTCGTGCGCCGCCACCAGCTTGCGCCACTCGGTGTCGTGCACGGCGACCCGCATCCGCTGCGCCCGCATCACCGCCGCCAGCTGCTCGCCGACCATGCCGTATCCGATCACCAACGCCGGCGCGCCGTCGAAGCCCTCCCCCGGCACGAGGTCACGGATCGAGCGCACCACCGACTCGGCGATCCAGTGCGCCTCGATCCCGCGTTTCACCGCGCTCTGAGCCACGCTGAACACCGGCAGCGGCACCGCCTTCCCGACGGCTTCGAGCTCTTCGATTCCCGGCAACGACTGCTCGACCAGGCCTTGGAAGCCCGGCAACAGATCCGGTGCGAGCTTCATCAGCACCGGCACCACATGCCCGCCGTCGTCGATCACCACGCTCGGCTCGTCGACCCGCGCCGCGTGCAGCCGCAGCGCGATCTCGGCGTCCGACACCGGCAGCACCGCGATCCCGAGCGTGGTCAAGTGCGCCTCGACGCGCTGCCGCAGTTTGTACGGATAGTCCTTCTTCAGAACCGTCATCGCCTCGGGCCGCGCACCCAGCGCGATGAGCGTCTGCGCCTGCACGACCAGGTCCGACAGCAGATGCCCGACCAGGACCACCCCGCACCCGCAGAGCGGCTTGTCCGGCACGCGCTCGGGCAGCCCGGCCAGCAACGGCACCTGGTTGGCGAACGCCTCCGTCTCGAACGCCGTGAACGGCACGCCTTCCAGACAGCCCAGCGCCCGCGCCGCGTCGGCCTCGCTGATCTCCGCGCGGTCCAGCAGGGTCGCGGACAGCACCAGCTGCGCGCCCTCCCGATCACGCGGCCGGCCCGTCGGCGCGATCGCGATCAGCATGCCGCCCTCCCCGCCCTCGCCGCCCTCCCCGCCCTCGCCGCCGACCCCGAGCGGCACCAGCCACGCGCCCGGCCCGAGCCGGTGCCGCCGCGCGGCGGCCGGGAACGCGGCCTCGATCCGGTCCAGCACCTCGGCCAGCACCAGGCGGCCCTGCTCGGCGGTGCCCTGAAGCTCGGTGATCGCGGTAGCGGGGCCCGGGTAGGACATGTCCATCACAGCCCACGTATACCAGATTGCTCATGAATGACCGTTTCATGACGCACCTCGGCGCGACTAGTCATGCATACGCACACCCGCCGGGGAGTCGCTGCGCACCATCGACAAATCGAGCCGCACCAACGTTGTGCGAAGCGTCAACCAGCTTCACGGACGGAGCCGCACGACATGGATGGATCGTCCGCGCCCGGATCCCGCCCTCGCGGACGTGGACACACCCGTCCCATTCCGTGAGCGAGAATGAGGAGATGACCATCGGCACCACTGACGACCTCACCCCGGCGCAACGGGCGGCCGCGGTCCGGCGCCTGGAGAAGGCGATCGGCTCGCTGGCCGGGGTGGCGATCCAGCGGATGGAAGAGCGCCTGGCCTGGTACCGGAACATGCCGCCGGACAACCGCTCCTGGATCGGCCTGGTGGTGCAGGCCGGTATCGCGGCCTTCGTGGAGTGGTTCCGCAACCCGCAGGACCGCACCGCGATCAGCGCCGACGTCTTCGGCACCGCCCCGCGCGAGCTGACCCGCTCGGTGACGCTGCGCCAGACCGTCGAACTGGTGCGCACGACCATAGAGGTCGTCGAGGAGGGCATCGGCCAGATCGCGCAGGGCCCGACCGAGCAGGCGGCGCTGCGCGAGGGCATGCTGCGCTACTCCCGAGAGATCGCCTTCGCCGCCGCCCAGGTCTACGCGCAGGCCGCCGAGCTGCGCGGGGCCTGGGACGCGCGGCTGGAGGCGCTGGTCGTCGACGAGCTGATGCGCGGCGACGTGCTGGACGACACCGTCCGCTCCCGCGCCGCGGCCCTGGGCTGGGACAGCGCCTCGGGCCTGGTGGTCGTGGTCGGCACCACTCCGAAGCCGCTGGACAACCGGGACAACGTCCGGCAGCACACCGCGCTGGTCGCCGACGCCGTGCACCGCGCCGCGCGCCGGGCCCGGCTGACCGTGCTCACCGGCGTGCAGTCGGACCGGCTGGTGGTGATCATCGGCGGCGCCGAGGACCCGCTGACCGCGACCCGCGCGCTGGCCAACGAGTTCGGACCGGGACCGCTGGTCATCGGCCCTGTTGTCGAAGACCTCCTGTCGGCGGGCATTTCCGCCCAAGCCGCCCTGTCCGCGGTGCGGGCCGCGGGCGCCTGGCCCGACGCGCCGCGCCCGGTGCTGGCCGCCGAACTCCTCCCGGAGCGCGCCCTGGCCGGGGACGAGGCGGCGAAGGCTCAACTGGTGGCCGAGGTCTACCGTCCGCTGGAGTCCGCCGGCGCGGCGCTGCTCGAAACCGTCTCGGCGTATCTGGAACAGGCCGCGTCGCTGGAGAGCGCCGCGCGAATGCTGTTCGTCCACCCCAACACCGTGCGCTACCGGCTCAAAAGGGTGAGCGACCTCACAGGTCTGCATCCCGCCGAACCGCGCGCCGCTTTCACCCTCCATATGGCGCTGGCCTTGGGAAGGCTCGCCGGGCCCGCGAACGGTTTGTAGGAACCCTCCAAGATCCGGACCATGATCTTCGTCCGCCCCGCTAAAGGCAATCTCGCGGTGGACGAACCAGAGTTGATGGCGTGCTAGTTCTCGTCGCGCCGGGCCAGGGTGCCCAGACCCCCGGATTCCTCACCCCGTGGCTCGAAGTCCCGGGCTTCGCCGACCGGCTGACCTGGTGGTCCGCCGTGGCCGGGCTGGACCTCGTGCACTACGGCACCGAGGCCGACGCCGAGACCATCAAGGACACCGCGGTCGCGCAGCCGCTGCTGGTCGCCTCGGGCATCGCCTCGGCGCTGGCGCTGTTCCCGCACCCGGCCGACGCCTTCAAGGCGGTCGGCGCGGTCGGCGGGCACTCCGTCGGCGAGATCGCCGCCGCGGCCGGGACCGGTGTCATCAGCGCCGAGGCCGCCATGGTCTTCGTCCGCGAGCGCGGCCGGCTGATGGCCCAGGCCGCCGCGGTCACCCCGACCGGCATGACCGCCGTGCTCGGCGGCGAGCGCGACGAGGTGCTGGCCAAGATCGCCGAGCACAACCTCATCCCGGCCAACAACAACGGCGCCGGCCAGATCGTCGCGGCCGGCACTCTCGAAGACCTGGCGCGCTTCCAGGACGACGGCCCGTCCGGCGCCCGCCTGCGCGCGCTGAGCGTCGCCGGGGCCTTCCACACCCAGCACATGGGCTCGGCCGTGGAGCAGCTCGCCCGGCTGGCCAAGGGCATCACCACGCGCGACCCGCGCACCCGCCTGGTGTCCAACGCCGACGGCGCGGTCGTGCACGACGGCAACGAGGTCCTGCGCCGCCTGGTCGCCCAGGTGTCGAACCCGGTGCGCTGGGACCTGTGCATGGATACGTTCGGCGAACTCGGGGTAACGGGCATCCTTGAGGTACCGCCGGCCGGAACCCTCACGGGCCTGGCCAAGCGGGCCCTCAAGGGTGTGGAGACCTTCGCCCTGAAGACGCCGGACCAGCTGGACGCCGCGCGGGAGTTCGTCGCGAAGCACGCCGAGGCGGACGAGAGCAACGACGCCAACCCGCTGGACGCCGCCCCGACCTGGCGTCTGGTGATCGCCCCGCACGGGGGAACGGTGCGCCGCGGCGCCTTCCAGGCCGGGGACACGCTGGAGCGGGACACCGCGGTGGCGACGGTCGTCGCGCGCGGCGACGAGCACGAGATCACGGTGCGGCACGAGGGCCAGGTCCTCGAATGGCTCGTGGAAGACGGGGATCCGGTCGCGCCGGGGCAGCCGCTGCTGCGCGTCCACCCGACAGGCTCGTTCAACTGAGCCGGCCCGACACTCGGTAAAGGGGATCCGATCATGGCAACCATCAGGGAGAAGCAGGGCGCGGCGCACACCCGCATCATGGGTGTCGGCGGCTACGTGCCGAGCCGCGTCGTCACCAACGACGAGGTGATCACCTGGATCGACTCCTCCGACGAGTGGATCCGGACCCGCTCGGGCATCGCCGAGCGCCGCTGGGCCACCGCCGAGGAGACGGTCCTGGAGATGGCCGTCGAGGCCTCCGGCAAGGCGCTGGCCGCGGCCGGCATCGCCGGGGACCAGATCGGCGCGATCATCGTCTCCACGGTCTCGCACTTCCACCAGACCCCGGCCCTGGCCTGCCTGGTCGCCGACCGCCTCGGCACCAACGGCGCGGCCTACGACATCTCGGCCGGCTGCGCGGGCTTCTGCTACGGCGTGGCGCAGGCCTCGGACATGGTCAAGGCCGGCACCGCCGAGTACGTGCTGGTGATCGGTGTGGAGCGGCTCTCCGACCTGACCGACATCCACGACCGCGGCACCGCCTTCATCTTCGGCGACGGCGCGGGCGCGGTGGTGATAGGCCCGTCCGACACGCCCGGGATCGGCCCGGTCGTGTGGGGCTCGGAGGGCGACAAGTACGGCACCATCACCCAGACCTTCCCCTGGGGCGAGGCTCCCGAGCCCGAGGAGGAGGACGGCGAGGTCCGCGGCCCGTTCCTGCAGATGGAGGGCCAGGCGGTCTTCCGCTGGGCGTCCTACCAGATGGCCGAGGTCTCGCTGAAGGCGCTGGCCGAGGCCGGCATCACCGCGGGCGACCTGGACGCGTTCATCCCGCACCAGGCCAACATGCGCATCACCGACCGCCTGGTGAAGGTCCTGGACCTGCCCGAGCACGTGCCGGTCGCGCGTACCATCGCCGAGTACGGCAACAACTCCGCGGCCACCATCCCGATGGCCATGGACCGCATGCTCTCCGACGGGTCCGCGCCGCACGGCGGCCTGGCCCTGCTCATCGGCTTCGGAGCGGGCCTGGTGTACGCCGCTCAGGTCGTCGTTCTCCCCTGACCGTTCCATGACCTGCCCCAGCCGCTGAATGCCCTGCCCCAGCCACTAAATTCGTTCCGGGCCCCGCGCCCTCGCGGATCCCACCCACCCAGAGAAGAAAACAACGAAGGAGCGCCACACAATGGCTCTGACCCAGGAAGAGATCCTCGCGGACCTCGCCGAGATCGTCGAAGAGGTCGCGGGCGTCGACAAGGACGACGTGCAGATGGACAAGTCCTTCACCGGCGACCTGGACGTCGACTCGCTGACCATGGTCGAGGTCGTCGTGGCCGCCGAGGAGAAGTTCGGCGTGAAGATCCCGGACGACGCGGTCAAGGACCTGTCCACCGTCGGCGACGCCGTCGGCTACATCCAGAAGAACCAGGCCTGAGCCGCGCGCTAGGCACGCTGTAACGCAGTACTCGTAATACCGCACCACGGCCGTCCGGCCGGCAGAACCCGTAGAACTCCAGGATTGAAGGTAAGGCTCGTGACTGCTCGCAAGTCTGTTGTCGTCACCGGGGTCGGTGCGACCACGCCGCTCGGCGGGGACGCCGCCTCGTTCTGGGACGGGTTGCTGGCCGGACGCTCCGGGGTGCGCGACCTGACCGAGGACTGGGCCGAGGCCCTGCCGGTGCGCTTCGCCGCGCGGGTCGCCGTCGAGCCCTCGGCGCACCTGAAGCCGGTGGAGATGCGCCGGCTGGACCGCTCGGCGCAGTTCGCGCTGATCGCCGCCCGCGAGGCCTGGAAGGACGCGGGCTTCGAGGGCAAGTTCGCCGAGCCCAACCGGCTCGGCGTGATGGTCGGCTCGGGCATCGGCGGGGTCACGACCCTGCTGAACGCCTACGACGACCTGATCCACAAGGGCCCCCGCGCGGTCGGCCCGCGCACCGTCCCCATGCTCATGCCGAACTCCCCGGCGGCCTACGTCGGCCTGGAGTTCGACGCCCGCGCCGGCGTGCACGCGCCGGTCTCGGCCTGCGCCACCGGCGCCGAGGCCGTCGGCCACGCCATCGAGATGATCCGCTCCGGCCGCGCCGACGTGGTCCTGGCCGGCGGCACCGAGGCGGCCATCCACCCGCTGCCGATCGCGGCCTTCGCCAACATGATGGCGATGTCCAAGCGCAACGACGACCCGCAGCACGCCTCCCGGCCCTTCGACGTGGGCCGCGACGGCTTCGTCCTCGGCGAGGGCTGCGGCATCCTGGTCCTGGAGTCGGCCGAGCACGCCGCCGCGCGCGGCGCCCGCGTCTACGCCGAGGCCGCCGGCGTCGGCTTCTCCGCGGACTCCCACGACATCGCCCAGCCCGAGCCGGACGGCCGCGGCGTGGCCGAGGCGCTGGCCTTCGCGCTGGAGGACGCCGAGCTGTCGGCCGGCGACGTCAAGCACCTGAACGCGCACGCCACCAGCACCCCGCGCGGCGACCTGGCCGAGGTCATGGCCTTCCGCAAGATCCTGGGCTCGGCCGCCGAGGACGTCGCGATCTCGGCCACCAAGTCGATGCACGGGCACCTGCTCGGCGGCACCGGCGCCATCGAGTCGGTGGCCACCGTCCTGGCCCTGCACCACCGCCAGGCCCCGCCGACGATAAACATCGAGACGCTGGACCCCGAGGTCACCCTGGACATCGTCCGCGACAAGCCGCGGGCGCTGCCCGAGGGCCAGATCGCGGCGCTGAACGACTCCTTCGGGTTCGGCGGCCACAACGTGGTCGTGGCCTTCCGGTCCGTCTGAGGACGCTGACATGTCATTAGCCGAAACCGTGGCGGCGCCGGCCAAGCCGGCCCGCGAAGACACCGGGTCCGATTCAAAGGATGGCCGCAACCCCGTCACGCGCCTGGAGCGCCTGTTCGACGCGGGCACCACGGAGCTGCTGACCCCGGTCGGCGATTCCGGATTCCTGGCCGCGGCGGGCCTGATCGACGGCGTCCGCACCGTCGCCTACGCCTCGGACGCGACCATCCAGGCCGGCGCCATGGGCGCCACCGGCTGCCAGGTCATCCTGACCGCCTACGAGCACGCCCTGGCCGGCGGCCACCCGATCGTCGCGCTCTTCCACTCCTCCGGCGCGCGGCTGCAGGAAGGGGTGGCCTCGCTGCACGCGGTGGGCCAGGTCTTCGCGGCCATGACCCGCGCCAGCGGCAAGATCCCGCAGCTGTCCGTGGTCCTGGGCCCGGCGGCCGGCGGCGCGGCCTACGGCCCGGCGCTGACCGACATCGTGATCCTGGGCCCGGCCGGCCGCATCTTCGTCACCGGCCCGGACGTGGTCCGCTCGGTCACCGGCGAGGATGTGGACGCCCTGCGCCTGGGCGGACCGGAGCCGCACGGCCGCCGCTCCGGCGTGGTGCACGTCGTCTCCGACACCGACGACGCGGCGTACTCCACCGCGCGCAAGCTGGCCTCGCTGCTGGGGAACCAGGGCACGCTGGACGTGGCCGCGGTCGAGGACCGCGACCTGGCACATCTGCTCCCTGCGTCCCCGAAGCGGGCCTACGACGTCCACCCGCTGGTGAACGCGGTGTTCGACAAGGCCGGCGTGGAGCTGCACCCGAAGTGGGCTCCGAACGTCGTGACGGCCCTCGGGCGCTTCGGCGGCCGCACGGTCGGCGTCGTCGCCAACAACCCGCTGCGCTTGGGCGGCTGCCTGGACTCGGCTTCGGCGGAGAAGGCGGCGCGATTCGTCCGCATGTGCGACGCGTTCGGCGTCCCGCTGATCGTCCTGGTGGACGTCCCCGGCTACCTGCCGGGCGTCGGCCAGGAGTGGGACGGCGTGGTCCGCCGCGGCGCGAAGCTCCTGCACGCCTTCGCAGAGTGCGTGGTCCCTCGCGTGACCCTGGTGACGCGCAAGACCTACGGCGGCGCCTACATCGCGATGAACTCCCGCGCTCTCGGCGCGACGAAGGTCTTCGCGTGGCCGACCGCCGAAGTCGCGGTCATGGGAGCCGTCGCCGCGGTCCGCATCATCCACCGCCGCAAGCTGGCCGACGTCTCGGACGACATCCGCCCCCAGATGGAGCAGGAACTCGCCGCCGAGCACGAGAAGGTGTCCGGCGGCGTGCAGCGGGCGATCGAGATCGGCGTGGTCGACGAGGTCGTCGAGCCGGGCGCTTCGCGCAGCGCGCTCGCGGCGGCCATCGCCGCGGCCCCCGGCGGGATCGGCGGGGACGCTCTGGTGCGCGGGCAGCACGGGAACATCCCGCTGTAGTCAGGTCACCCCACGCAGGGACCCTGTCCCTGCGTGGGGAACGACTTCAGATGCGCCAACAGCGCGTCGAGTTCACAGGTCGCCAAGCAGATGCCCTGGTCCCCGCTTCCGTAATACAGGTGGACCACCCCGTCGATGACCAGCGCGCCGGCCGGGAAGGTCACGCGGTTCACGACACCGGTCAGCTCCGACTCGGTCTGCGGCGTCAGCAGCGGCGCGGGCGTGCGCGCGATCACCCTCCAGGGCTCTTCCAGGTCCAGCAGCGCGACGCTGATCTGCCATTCCGGCTCCTCCTCGCTGTCGGAGTTGCAGTAGAAGAACAGCCAGCCGGCGTCGGTGCGGATCGGCGGGGCGCCGAGTTCCGGGCCGCGGCGGACACGCTTCTTCGCCAGTTCGGCGCGGTCGCCGGGGATGAGGACGGCGCTGTCGTCGTAGCCGTCGACCGCGGTGGCGACGTGGCCCGGCGGCGGGTTCTTCACCTCGGCCAGACCGTCGAAGAGGGTGTGGAGGATCGCCGCGCCGGGCGTGTCGGAGCACCAGGTGAAGAACCAGAGGTACTTGCCGCCGATCGGCTCGGGGAACAGGGTCGCGGCCTTCGACGGCGCGCCCTGCGGGCCCACGACGCCGTGCTTGGTGACGGTCTCGGCGCGCAGGTCGGGGGTGGTCGCCAGGGCGATGCGGACCTTGATGTCCGGGGGCGTGCCCTCGACGGCGGTGTAGTAGATGTAGTACTCGCCGTCGAGGTACACCACGCGGGGGTCCTCGCAGCCCAGGCCGTGCTCGTAGGGCTGGTCCGGGGCGAGGAGCGGCTGCGGGCGGCGGACGAAGGACACGCCGTCGGCGCTGTCGGCGATGCCGATGGAGGACACGTACTCCCCCGCCGTGCTGAAGTTCACTCCGTTGGTGGCGCGGTACAGCATGTGGACGACGCCGTCCGCGCCTCGGACGACCGTGCCGTTCAGCACCGAGCCGGCCTCCCAGGGCTGGTCGGGATTGCGGCGCAGGATCGGGTTGGCAGGATGGCGCTTCATCAACATGAAGTCATCCTGCCGTAGATCTCAGCCCTCCAGCAGGACCCTGCCATAGTTGGCCATCGACCGGTTGTAGCGCGGCAGGTGCTTGGCCAACGCGACGAGCACCAGCGACAGTCCTTCGCGCTCCCGGCCAAGCGTGGCCAGGCAGAGGGCGATCGTGCAGTCCAGGGCGTCGGACAGGTGGTCCTCGCCGCCGGTCTCCTTCTCCCGGAGCAGGTGCGCCAGCCCTTCCTCGACGCGGCCGACGTTGCGCAGCGAGCTGGACATCTGGATCACAGCGCGGCGGCGGTTCTCACCGGTGAGACCCCCGGTCTCGAGAGCCTGGGCGTACATCGGCACGGCCAGATCGGAGTGGCCCCAGCTGTCGCGGGCACTGCCCCGGTGGAAGATCGCGTCGGCGTCGCCCTCGGGGAGCTCGGCGGCCAGCGCGTCGACCTCGGCGAGGAACTTCTCCTCGTCGTAGTCGTCGATGGCCGCGAACAGGGCGGCGACACGACGGTTGACGTCGGCTTTCAGGGCGGCGGTCAGGGCGGTCGTCATGGCGGTTCCCCACTTCGTCGGTGAGATCTGCGGTGCGTGGACGATCGTGCCGGAGGGTTACGATCGTCGAAAGTCCTGCGGCCACCGCCGAAAGACCCACCGCTCCACGGCTTCGGGAGGGCCCCATGGCCATCAGCCTCGGCTTCGGCCCCGCCGACCTCGCCCGGTGCCGCTTCGCTGTCTCGCCTGCCTTCGAGACCCTGTCGGCGATCCGCGACGCGACCGGCTCGCAGGGCCCCGGTGCGCATGGCCGCTGGTTGGAGAGCCTGCGCGGGGCGCTGCCCGAGCTCGGCCTGGAGCCGATCGTGCTCTTGCAGCCCCGGCGCGGCTACACCCCCGACTTCCTCGCGCCGCCTCCGACCGCGCCGGTCGGCGACTTCGATGCCGAGCTCACGCGCATCGCCGCCACTCCGGCGCCGGTGCTCCGCCGCGAGATCGAACTGGCGCTGCGCGACACGCCCGGCGCGGCCGACACCCCGACCGGCCGTCTGCTGCTCGGTGACCCGGCGGAGGTCCTCAGCCTGCTGACGCAGCTGATCCGGGGCGCCTGGGAGGCCTTGGTGGCGCCGCACTGGCCGCGTGTCAGGGCGGTGCTGGAGGCGGACGTGGCGTACCAGTCCCGGCGCCTGGCCGAGGGCGGCCTCGACACGCTGTTCGCCGACCTGCACCCGACCGTCCACTGGACCGGCGACACCCTGCTCCGCGACCCCGGCGGCGACGAACACCACGACCTCGACGGCCGCGGCCTGATCCTGATGCCGAGCGTCTTCAAGTGGGACGAGGTCATCATCATCACCGACGCCCCCTGGCAGCCGACCCTCGTCTACCCGGCCCGAGGCCTCGGCAACGCCTTCGAACCCCGCCGAGGCACCCCCGCCGCCGCCCTGACGAAGCTCGTCGGCCGCACCCGCGCGCACCTCCTGACGGGCCTGGAGGAACCGGCCTCCACAAGCCGCCTGGCCCACAGGCACGCCCTCGCACTCGGCACGGTCTCGGAGCACCTCACGGTCCTGCGCGAGGCCGGCATGGTCGTCGGCGAGCGCCACCGGCACGAGATCCGGTATCGGAGGACGGAGTTGGGGGATCGGGTGGTGCAGGGGCACTGACGACGCGCCGCGCGGACACCGACCGCATGCAGCGCGGCCGCGAGACTCCCGATCTCGCTGGGACCAGGTCATCCGCCCCGCCGTGCAGGAACTTGCGCGACTGCTCTCACCATCCCTCCGCCGCCACCTCTCGCGTGACCTCCAGAAATGCCGCCAGCGCGGGCGCCGCTTCCCCGCCGCTCCACGCGACCCCGACTCCCCAGCTCGCGGCCTCGTGCTCGATCGGCACCCAGCGGATGCGCTCGGCCGCCACCACCACCGGGGCGCGCGCCGATACCAGCGCCACGCCCACACCGGCTGCGACCAGGGCCATCACCGTCTGCAGGTCGTTCGCGCGCTGTAACACCCGCGGCTTGATGCCCTCGGCCGCGAGGTAGCGCTGGACCTGGTCGACGAAGCCCGGTCCCTTGGTCTGCGCCAGGGCGACCATGCCGTGCCGCCTGATCAGCTCCCGTACTCCCGGCTCGGTGTCGGCGTTGCCGGGGACCGCCAGCATCAGGTGGTCCGTGCCGAGCTCCAGCACCGAGAACTCCGGATCCACCGGCAGCCGTACGAAGCCGGCGTCCAGCTGTCCCCGCCGCAGCCGCTCCAGCTGCACCGCCGTGGCCATGTCGTCCAGCGTCACCCCGACGTCCGGGTGACGCCGCCGGAACTCCGCCACGGCCCGCGGGGCGATGTCGATCGTCGAGAGGCCGAAGCCGAGCGCCAGCCGTCCCGCGCCCCCGGCCGTCAGCCGCTTCGCCCGCAGCTCGAACGCGTCGAGCCGCTCGACCGCGTCACGCGCGTCGGGCAGCAGGGTGCGCCCGAGCGGCGTGAGGCGTGCCCCGAGTCGTCCCCGCCGGAACAGCGCGCCGCCGATCCGCGCCTCCAGGGCCTGGATCTGCTTGGTCAGCGCCGGCTGCGTGACCGCCAGGGCCTGCGCCGCCGCTCCGAACGTGCCGTGTTCGGCGACCGCCACGAACGCCCTCACCAGCCGATCTTCCATTCCTTCAGCTTATCGGTCGGCCCACAGCATTCATTGGACTCATCGATAGTGCTGCCCTTTGCATGGACGGCATGATGCTTCGCGCCGCCACCGTCCAGTTCGAGCCCCGCCCCGGCGCCAAGGAGTACAACCTGGCCCGGATCGAGCACTTCGCCCGCGCCGCCGCGGACGACGGCGTCCAGCTCGTCGCCTTCCCGGAGATGTGCCTGCTCGGCTACTGGCACCTGACCAAGCGCGACGCCGGCTACCTGCACGACGTCGCCGAACCCGACGACGGCCCGTCGATCGCGCGCATCAGCGCCCTGGCAGCCGAGCTGCACCTCGGCATCGGCTTCGGCCTGCTGACCGAGCGCGACGGCTGGCTGTTCAACGCCTACGCCGTCTGCCTCCCCGACGGGACCGTGCACATCCACCGCAAGCTCCACGCCTTCGAGCACGAAGCGATCTCCTGCGGCGGCCGCTACACCGTGTTCGACACGCCGTGGGACGTCCGGGTCGGGGTCCTGATCTGCTACGACAACAATCTGATCGAGAACGTCCGCGCCACAGCCCTCCTCGGCGCCCAGATCCTGCTGGCCCCGCACCAGACCGGCGGCACGAACTCGGTGAGCCCTCACGGAATGAAGCCCATCCCGCTGAGCATCTGGGAGAGACGGCACGCCGACCCCGCCGCCGTCGAGGACGCCTTCCGCGGCCCGAACGGCCGCGAGTGGCTGCTGCGCTGGCTGCCGTCCCGGGCCCACGACAACGGGCTGTTCCTGATCTTCAGCAACGGCGTGGGCCGCGACGACGACGAGGTCCGCACCGGCAATGCGATGATCATCGACCCCTACGGTCGGATCATCGCGGAATCCTGGGCCACGGCCGACGCCATGGCCATCGCCGACCTCGACCTGGACCTGGTCCCGGCTTCCACCGGCCGCCGCTGGCTACGAGCCCGGCGCCCGGAGCTCTACCGGCCGCTGACGGCGAAGTACGGCGACGAGGTCGACGCCCGGACGGCACGCTTCAGCTGAGCCGCCGCGCGATGTCCCGGCGCAGCTGCGAGGCGCGCACCTCCTCAGCCGATACGATCATCGGTCAGCTCAAAATCCGTCCCCGAAGACCACCCATAGGGGTGAACGCAGCCGCGATCAAGCACCCGCCGCGCCGCCGCCGGGCATCACCCGACCTGATGCAGCCACCGCACCGGCGCCCCTTCGCCCGCGTACCGGAAGGGCTCCAGTTCGTCGTCCCACGGCTTGCCCAGCAGCGCCTCGACCTCGCGTTCCAGGGTCGACTCGCCGCGGTGCGCGCGGGCCAGCGCGGCGCGCAGGCGGTCCTCGGCGATGAGGATGTCGCCGTGCGTTCCGGTGGCGGCTCGGTAGACGCCGAGCGTGGGCGTGGAGGAGTAGCGCTCGCCCTCGGACCCGTCGGAGGGGTCCTCGGTGGCCTCGAAGCGCAGCTGCTGCCAGCCCCGCAGCTGCGAGGTGATGCGTGCCGCGGTGCCGGACTGGCCTCGCCAGGACAGCTCGGCCCGCCACATGTGCGGTTCGGCCGGCTGGTGCGTCCAGTCCAGACTGACGCGCACGCCTAGGACGCTCGCCACCGCCCACTCGATGTGCGGGCAGAGCGCGCGTGGTGCGGAGTGGATGTAGAGGACTCCGCTTGTTGTCACTGTCTTGTTTGCCGACTGTGCCGTCATCGGGACCTCCTGGCTGTGCTGCGGCGAGGTTCGCCTTCCCCAGCGGCCTTGCCCGCACCACGACCTGTGGAGCCCCATGTCAGCGGCCTTTATTGTGCCGCACCTCACCGGTACGGCACCAGTTGTCTTAGTGCTCTTGCACTTTAAGCGCCCCGGCGACCTTCGCGCAGGCCGCCAAAGGGGTGAACTGTGCGGTGGGACAAATTCTGCGAACCCGGAGATACAACCCCTGATATGGGGCGATGGTCCGATGAGATGGCGGGTTTTCCCCCACCCCCGGTTGGCGGCGTCCTCGCCGGCCCGCCGCCGCTCACTCGGAACCGATCAGCCCCCGGATCACCAGATCCAGCGTCCGCTCCCGGACGAAAGCCTGCTCCTCGTCCGACAGGTGCCGCTCCAGCGGCCCGCCGACCATCAGCAGCGCGAACCCGTGCACCACCGACCACGCCGCGATGTCGGCCCCGGGCCGGCGCTCGGCGGGCATGCGCCCGGTCGCGACCAGCTGGTCCAGCAGCGCCCCCAGGGCCCGGTAGGCGTCGGTCTCGATGAACGGCGCGCCGTGGTACTCCTCGCCGGGCACCGTGGTCCGGCAGAAGGCGGTCATGAACAGCCCCGCCTGGTCGATCGCGAAGTCGATGTACGCGTTCGCGGCGGCCCGGACCTGGGCCACCGCGACGTCGCCCGGATCGCCGTCGGTCGGGACCGCCCCGACCTTGGCCACGAGCGTGTCCGCCAGCACCGCCAGCGCGCTCTGCTTCACCTCGTCGAGCAGCGCCTCGGCGTCCGAGAAGTGCCGGTACGCCGCCGTCGCCGAGACCCCGACCCGCCGGGCCACCTCGCGCAGCACCACCGCCTCCGGCCCGCCGGTGCGCGCCAGCTCCACCGCCGAATCCATCATCGCGTTGCGCAGGTCGCCGTGGTGGTACCGGGCGCGAGGGGCGGTCTTGGGCGTGGTCACCTGTTCATCGTGCCCCATGTTGACACCGTTAACAACGACTGGCACCGTTGATGTTAACGGCGTCAACTTCAAGGGACGCCACAGCTGGAGGGGGCTCCACAGCCATGCTCGAAAGAATCGGAAGACTCGCAGTGGGCCGTTCCAAAGCGGTCCTCATCGCCGCCTCGTTAGTGCTGGTGGCCATGGTCGCGGTCGGTATCGGCGCGTTCGGCGTGCTGAAGTCCGGCGGCTTCGACGACACCAGCTCCGCGTCCTGGAAGTCCCAGCAGACGATCAACGCCCAGTTCGGCGGCCAGGCCAACCTCATCCTCGTGGTCGGCGCCCGCGCCGGCGACATCGACTCCGGCGCCTCGGCACAGGCGGGCCGGACTCTGACCCGGGAACTGTCGGCGGACCACGGCGTGAGCAACGTCGTCTCGTACTTCGGCAACCACAGCCCGTCTCTGCGCTCCACCGACGGTCACGAGGCGATGATCCTGGTGCGCGTCCTCGGCGACGACACCACCGTGGGCAAGACCACCGACCGCCTGCTCACCGGTTACGTCCAGGACAACGCCGCGGTGACGGTCCGGGCCGGCGGCGAAGCGGCGGTGAACCACAACGTCACGACGCAGGTCACCAAAGACCTGGCGAAGGCGGAGTCGATCGCCATCCCGCTGACCCTGGTGCTGCTGGTGGTGGCGTTCGGCAGCCTGGTCGCGGCCCTGCTGCCGCTGGCGATCGGGATGGTCGCGATCCTGGGCACGTTCGCCGAGCTGGCCGTCCTGGGCCGGATCACGGACGTCTCGGTCTTCGCCATCAACCTCACCACGGCCCTCGGCCTGGGGCTGGGCATCGACTACGCGCTGCTGATGGTCGCGCGGTTCCGCGAGTACCTGTCGCAGGGCACGAGCGTCCCCGACGCGGTGTTCGCGACGGTGCGCACAGCCGGCCGCACCATCGCCTTCTCGGCCCTGACGGTCGCCGCCGCCTTGGCCGCGCTGCTGGTGTTCCCGTTCTACTTCCTGCGGTCGTTCGCCTACGCCGGCATCGGAGTCGTCGCTATCGCGGCGGGCAGTGCCCTGATCATCATGCCGGCCCTGCTGACCACGCTCGGCACGCGGGTCAACGCCGGACGGCTCCCCTGGGCCCGCACCACCCAGCAGGGCTCGGCCGCACCGGCCTGGGGCCGTCTGGCTTCCGCGGTGATGAAGCGCCCCGCCCTGATGGCCCTGCCGGTGGTCGCGATCCTGGCCTTCCTGGCGACACCCCTGCTCGGCGCCTCCTTCGGGACCCCGGATGAGACCGTCCTGCCGACCAGCGCCCCGGCCCGTCAAGCCGCCGACGCCCTGCACAACGACTTCCAGGGCAACCAGGCGACGGCGGTGCAGGTGGTCACGACCGGACCGGCCGACACCTCCTCGGTGGGCGCGTACGCGGCGAAGCTCTCGACGCTGCCGGGCGCGGTGCGCGTGGACAGCAGCGCCGGCTCCTACGCTCACGGCGCGTCCCTGGGCCTCGGGCCCTCCGACACCGGCATGGCCACCTCGTCTGCCCAGCGCCTGACAGTCTTCACGGCGGCGGACGGCCACTCCGCGGCCGCGGAACAGTTGGTCCGCGACGCCCGCGCCGTTCCCGGCCCGGCCGGAACCTCGACGCTGATCGGCGGCGACACCGCGCGCCTGATCGACAGCGAGCACGGGATCACGACGCGGCTGCCGTACGCGATCGCGTGGGTGGTGGTGACGACGTTCATCGTGCTGTTCCTGTTCACCGGCAGCGTCACGCAGCCGCTGCGCGCCCTGGTGCTCAACACGCTGGGCCTGTCGGCCTCGATCGGCACGATGGTGTGGATCTTCCAGCAGGGCCACCTGTCCGGCGCGCTGGGCTTCACACCGCGGCCGATGGACACCGCGATGACGGTCCTGCTGTTCTGCATCGCCTTCGGCCTGTCGATGGACTACGAGGTCTTCCTCACCAGCCGTATCAGGGAACTGCACGCCCAAGGGGCGGACCTGCACCGTTCGGTCAGCGAAGGCCTGGCGCGCACCGGCCGCATCGTCTCGACGGCGGCGGTCCTGCTCGCGGTGAGCTTCTTCGCCTTCGGCACGGCGTCGGTCAGCTTCCTGCAGTTCTTCGGCCTCGGCTGCGGCCTGGCGATCCTGATCGACGCTCTCCTGATCCGGGGCATCCTGGTCCCCGCCGCCATGCGCCTGCTCGGGCGCAGCGCGTGGTGGGCTCCCGGGCCGCTGCGCCGCCTGCACGACCGCTTCGGCGTGAGCGAGGGCGAGCAGGACGAGGCGGGGCACGGGGTGGAGGCTCAGCCCGGCGCGCTGGTCGGATCGTCGCCCGCCGCGGATTGATGGTCCTTCCTGCCGGTGGCGCGCCACGGATCCCGACGGGATCCGTGGCGCGCTTCTTGCCGCGGGTGTGGATTCGCGACGTGCCTTCGGCGACCGATAACGTACGCGGCGTGAACGCACGCAGCGCGCGGGGCGCCGGTGGATAGCGCTGTCGCCGAGCCGCTCGATCCGGGGGACCCCCGCGAGATAGGCCAGTTCACCATCGTCGGACTGCTCGGCGTCGGCGGTATGGGCGAGGTCTACCTCGGCACCCGCCAGGGACGCTACGTCGCCGTCAAACGGGTCCGATCACGCCTGGTGTCCATCGAGCGGTTCAACCGCGAGGTCGCGATCCTGCACCGCGTCCCCCTCGGCGTCGCCCCCGCCGTGCTGGCCAGCGACAACACCGATTCCGAGCCCTGGCTCGCCACCGAGTACGTGCCCGGACTCACCCTCGACGACGCCGTCCGGGCCCACGGCCCGCTGCCCGCCGACGCCCTGTGGCTGCTCCTGGCCGAGACCGCCGCGCACCTGCAGACCGTGCACAACGCCGGGATCGTCCACCGCGACCTCAAACCGGCCAACATCATGCTGGTCCGCGACGGCGTCAAACTCATCGACTTCGGCATCGCCCTCGCCGCCGACCAGTCCCGGCTCACCAGGTATGGCGAAAGCTCCGGCACCCGCGGATTCATCGCACCGGAACAGGACGCCGGAGACCGGGAAGCGGCCGCCCCCGCCGACATCTACTCGCTCGGCGCGACGCTCGTGTACGCCTCGTCGATGACCGCTTCCGACGCGGTCCCCGACATCGAGGTCCTGCGTGCGGTGGATCCCGAACTGGCGGACGTAGCCGAGTCCTGCACGGCTGCCGACCCGAAGGTCCGCCCGACCGCCGGCGACCTGGCCGCGGCTGCTCGCCAACGGATCAGCGCCACGAATCCTGCCTGGCCGCCGGCGATCATGGACCGGATCGCGGAACGGCGGAGCTTCGCCACGACGTCGCTGTCCAAGGCGGAGACAGTGCTGCCGCCGGAGCCCGATCCGACCGAGCCGCGACCCGACCGAGCCGACCGGCGGTCCATCCTCCGCCGGCGCTCTGCCCTCGCGGTCGCCGCGACCGCGGCCTTGTGCGGCACAGCCGCCCTCGTGCTGACGGTGATGCCCGGCATCGGTCCGAGGACGAACCCGACGACCAGTCCGAAGACCAGCTCGGGCGCCAAAACGAGCCCGGCGGGCCCGAGCACGTCGCCGTCGAAGACAACCCCCAGCCCGGCATCCTCTTCGATCACCGGAATCGTCGCGGCCGACGACCCGGCACGCGTCCCGGGCTCCGAGGCGGACACGGCTTGGGTGGCCGATGCGGCGGCGTGCTCAGCGTGGCTGGACACCGACGGCTCCGGCAACCTCGCAGCCGTGCTCAACACGTCGCTGTACCAGTCCTGTGGCGCCGAGCTGTTCCGCAGCGACGGGCTGACATACACATTCAGTCAGTCGCAGGCGGCGAAGAAGACCACCTTCATCGCAGACGCCGGCTACACGATGTGGGTCTGCGTCTGGCATGCGAACGAGCAGACCAGCACGGTGTGCTCGCCGCACTTCGCGATGAACGGGACTCCGCCTGTCGCCGAGAAGGTCTCTTAGCCCTGTCGGGAGCGGTTGGCCGCGCCTACCCGGCCTGCACCACGTTCACCAGGTCCTCCCCCGCCGCGAACCGCCGCAACTGCGCGTCGATCAGCTTCAGCGCCCGCGGCAGAAACGCCGTCGAAGCCCCGCCGACATGCGGCGTGATCAGCACGTTCGGCGTCGTCCACAGCGGGTGGTCCTGCGGCAGCGGCTCGGGGTCCGTCACGTCCAGCGCCGCACGCAGCCGTCCCGAGGCGCACTCCGCCATCAGCGCCTCGGTGCGCACCACCACGCCGCGCGCCACGTTCACCAGCAGCGCGCCGTCCTTCATCCGGGCCAGGAAGCGCTCGTCGACCATGCCGCGCGTCTCGTCGGTCGCCGGCACCATCACGATCACCACGTCCGCCCGCGGCAGCAGCGTGTCGGCCTCGCTGAACGCGTGCACGCCCTCGCGCGCCGTCCGCGCCACGCGCAGCACCTCGACCTCGAAGCCGGCCAGCCGCCGCTCGATCGCGGCACCGATCGAGCCGTAGCCCAGGATCAGCACCGTCTTGTCAGCCAGCGCGTCGTCCACGCTGTTCGGGTCCACCTGGTACGTCGGCACCCAGTCCCCGTGCTCCGCCGCCCGCACATACCGCGGGATCCCCCGCAGCGCCGACAAGGTCAGCGTCAGCGCCAGTTCGGCCGTCGAAGCGTCGTGCAGCCCTCGCGCGTTGCACAGCGTGACGCCCTCCGGTACGTACGGCAGCACGTTCTCGTACCCCGCCGTCAGCGTCTGCGCCACCTTCAGCTTCGGCATCCGCGCCATGAACTCTGGATGTGCGTTCACGAACATGTACGGCAGGACGAAGAACTCGACCTCGTCGATCGAGTCCGGGACACCGCCCGGCGCGTCGACGTCCGTCCCGGTGAAGACGTCGGCCACCAGCCCTTCGGGGACCTCCTTCGCCGACTGACCGAAAGGAACCCATACCCGGCGAGAGCTTGTCTGCGGCATGGAACGCACTCTACCCACCACCCCCGCACCACTAGGGTGACGCCATGACCATCACACCGGACACCAAGAACTGGACTTGGGTGCTCCAGCGCCCCTGCCCGGAGTGCGGCTTCGCGGCCGGCGCCATCGCCCGCGACGAGGTCCCCACCCTCCTGCGCGACAACGCCGAAGCCTGGCGCCGCTACTTCGCCGAGATCGGCGCCGAGGACGCGGCCACGCGTCCGGACCCGAGCAAGTGGTCGCCCCTGGAGTACGCCTGCCACGTGCGCGACTGCAACAAGATCTACCTCCTGCGCGTCGGCCTGATGCTGGACGAGGACGACCCGGAGTTCCCGAACTGGGACCAGGACGCCACCGCCGTCGAGGACGAGTACAACAAGCAGGACCTCGGCGAGGTCGTCGCGGCGCTGGTGGAGACCGCCGAGCACGTCGCCGCGCGCTTCGAGTCAGTGTCCGGCGACCAGTGGGCCCGCACCGGCCACCGCGGCGACGGCTCCGACTTCACGATCGAGTCGCTGGCCCGCTACTTCGTCCACGACCCGATCCACCACCTCTGGGACGTGACCGGCCGCCGCCACGAGGCGTGAGCCTCGGCCGACGGCCCTCACAACCCTCGCCCTGACCCGCACCCCGGGGCCGTCAGATGCCGAAGATCCGCGCCGCGTTGCCATGGCACACGGCGCGGAGCCAGTCGTCGCCGAAATCGAGGCGGGTCAAGGCCTCCAGCGCGCCTGTGTAGCTGTAGGGGATGTTCGGGAAGTCGCTTCCGAACAGGATCCGGTCCTCGAGCTCCGCGATGCGTTTGCGCTGCCCGTCCGGCAGCTCGACCTGCATGAAGAAGTCGGTGAACGCCATCGTCGTGTCGAAGAGCACGCTGTCGTAGCGGTCGGCCAGGTCGAGGAACTCGACGTACTCCGGCAGCCCGAAGTGCGCCACCACCAGCCTCAGGGTCGGGTGCTCGGCCAGCACCCGGGCCATCGGCGCGGGGCCCGTGAACGGGGTCGCGACCGGGCCCGATCCGCAGTGCACGATCGCCGGGATCCCGGCCTCGGCCAGCGTCCCCCACACCGGATCCAGCAGCGGGTCGGCGGGGTCATAGCCGCCGACCTGGACGTGGGCCTTGAACACCCGGGCCCCGGCCTCGACCGCCGCCGGGACGTAGGACGCCGCCTCGGGTTCGGGGAAGAACGTCGCGCTGTGCAGGCAGTCGGGCGTGCGCGCCGCGAAGTCGGCGGTCCACGCGTTCAGGCTCTCGGCCATCCCCGGCTTGTGCGGGTACGCCAGGGAGGTGAACGCGAGCACGCCGAAGCCGCGCAGGATCGCCAGGCGCTGCTCCTCGTCCTGGCGATAGTGGAGCGGCCATTCGCGGCCGATCAGCGGGCCCGCGGAGTCGAAGTAGGCGCGGATGCGGTCCAGCAGGCGGTGCGGCATGAAGTGGGTGTGGACGTCGATCAGGCCCGGGAGGCCCAGGGACTGCCAGAAACGGCGGACGTCGGCGGTCTCCGGCGGCGCGGGGGCGTTCTCGGGCGTGGGAGCTGGCACGGGAGCTGTCGGCACGAGACCTACCGTAGCTCGCCGAACTTGCGGCCGAGCGTACGCAGGTCGCGGATGCGGCGCTCGTAGGTGACGCCGAGGGTGAGGAGCAGGGCGCCGGCGAGCGCGATCAGGGTCCAGCGCGGGACGGCGTCGTAGGCGGCGGCCAGGGCCGGGGAGAGCTGCGCGAGGACGTCGATGACGAGGACGGCGGCGCCGACGGCGAGCGGAGCCTGAAGACGTCCCCTGACACCGGCCGCGAGGACGGCGAGCGCGGCGGCTCCGACCAGCACCGGACGCACCAGGCCCGGGTCGGCGAGAGCCTGGATCAGTGTCGGGGCGAGGCCGAGGAGGAGGCCGGGTCCGTAGCAGGGCCAGGAGGTGGCTTCGCCGTCGGTGCGGCGGCGCAGGTAGCCGGCGGCGAGGAGGAGGACGGCGGCCGGGAGGGTGTAGGGCTCGACGGAGTGGATGTGCGATTCGGCGAGGCGGACCCAGCTCGCGGCCAGGAGAAGCAGGGAACTGATGACCGCTGGCAGCTGGATGGTGAAGCGGGCGTTGCGCCTCGGGCGCACGGCACCGAGCGAGGCGACGAGGGCTGCCGCGACACCGCCGATCATGAAGGCCAGCCAGACGGGATCGAGGCGGCGGCCGGCGATCGTGGCGATGGTCGCCAGCGCATAGACGGACGGGCCTGTTATAAGCGCGAAAGTAGTCGGTTTCCACGTGGCCGCAACGGAGACCGCAGCGGCAGCAAGGGCAAGGACCAACGCACGCGAGGACAGATCGGCGTCCGGGGCGACCCAGCGGTGGATGGCGTCGACTTCCAAGCAGACGAGCACCTCGGCAATAGCGGGCCAGGCTGGGGCGAGCGGCTCTGTGCCAAGAACCACCGCTGGCAGCACGGCGACGATGAGGACAGCAGTCGCCGTGGTAAGCGCAGCCGGTTCGTAGGCGGAGAGGCCGATCGCCGTGGCCGCCGCGAGCAGAGCGACGACCTGGAGGGCTGTGGCAAGGATGGTGTCGAGGCGGTCGCGGAGTATGTACGTGGTCGTCATTACCCCGGCCGCCACGGCACTCAGGACAACGCCGACCTGCTCGAACGCGGCACCCTGATATACCGCGATCAGGGCGGCCTCGACGGCCACGAGCGCAGCTGTCGCCGTGGCCAGGACGAGACGGTCTTCGGCTCGGTGACGTGCCGCGAATGCCGCGATCGCGGTGGCGGTGAGGCTGGCGGCGACGGCTGTGACCGTGAGGACCGGCGATCGCAGGGACCAGAGCGACGCGTGGGCGAGGAAGCAGGCACCGACGATGGCGGCCGTGCGAGCGTTCGCAGGGTTCTTCGTCATCGCGGCGATCAGTAGCGTTCCGCCCAGAACGAGTTCCCAGCCGACCGCGGTGGGCAGCGTCCAGGTTGCTTCGAGCGGGACCAGCACCAGATTGACGACGATGAAGACCGCGATCGTCGGCACGGCTGCCTGACGTACGGCGGCCGTGGTCTTGGGCATGAGGACGACGGCGGTGGCAAGCGCCCCGAACGCCAGGACTGCGAGGTGCGCGTTACCGGACCAGGGCTGACCGGTGTGGATCGCGTCGGTGGCGTGCAGGCTGCGGACCTGGGACCAGGTGAGCTTCCAGACTTCGTGCCCGGTGACGGCCTTCGGCGCGGTGAGTGCTTCGGCGATGGGCTTCACCGCGGTCAGCAGGGCTCCGAGGCCGGTCGCGGCGACGACCGCGGTCGAGGCTCGCGCCACGCGGGTCGGGATCACCAGGACCGCTGCGGCGCCGAGCAGGGCCGCCGCCTCGACCGCCGGTGCGCGCCACGTCGCGTGGAGGTGCGGCACGAGGCCGCAGAGCGTGGCGATGCCGGTGGCCGTGGCGAGGGCGAGGTGGAGTTCGGCGAATTCCTGGCGTGCGGCCCACACGGCGATCGCGGCGAAGGCCACGAGTTCGACCGGTCCCCAGGCCGAGCGCTGGTCGGCGTGGCCGTAGGTCGCGCCGACGGCGGCGAGCAGGGCGAAGGACCACCAGATGTAGGTGGTGATGCGCAGGATCTTGGTGTCGACGGTGTCGAAGCGAAGGTGGCTGTGGAGGTGGAAGCGGATGGCGAGGAGCGCAATCACCTGGAGCCCGTAAACCGCCGCTACGCCCGCCGGACGCATCACGCTCGTACCCGTGGCCAGCGGCAGAACGAACTCGGCGGCGAGGAGGGCTGCGATGCGGGGCGTACGGAGGCTGATTCGCGTCGCCCAAAGACCGGTGAGAATCGCGATCGCCGCCGACACAGCACCCGCATACGTGGTCGGCGCGGTGCTGCTGGCAAGCCCCGCCAGCCGCAACCCCACACCGTCGACGATCAGCAACGCCACGGTCAGCGTCGCCACGGACTCGGCGGTCGCGGGCAGCGCACGCCGTGCGGCCACCGTCGCCGCTGCCGCCGCCGAGAGGGTGACGACGGCCATCACCGCGAACCGTCCGCCGGCGCCGAGCGCGCCCCAGTTCACGGCGATGAAGATGAGCGCCGCGACGGTCAGGAGGAGGACGCCGAGGCTCAGCAGGAGGTTCTGGACGCGGCGCCGGCTCCACTCCATGCGGGGGCGGCCGGGGTGCGGCACCGGCGCGGGGTAGGACGGGAACTGCGACGGTGGTGGGTACCCGGGCGCAGGATAGGACGGGAACTGCGATGGCGGTGCGTACCCGGGCGCCGCGATGGAGCCTGCACCAGCAGTGCCGGCGGCGCGGAGCATACGCAGCAGCCCCACCCGCTCCGCACCGAGCGCCGCAATACTCTGATCAACCGCCCAAAGCCGCGCCGCCACCTCCCCGACCAGCACCAACCCACACGCCGCACAGCGCTCCGGCCGCCCCGCCGTCGCCGCTCCGCAGTCCGGACACGAGACCAGCACATCTCCCATGCCACCAACCCTGGCGCGCCGCCGAAGCGGCCGACATCCGCCGAGGTACTCAGATCGGCGCGTGAGCTACTCAGATCCCTCAATCCCCCGCCCGACCGTCCAACCGCCGATGGATATCCGCCAGCGACTCCGCCACCACCGCCCGCATAGCGACCTCCGCCCGCCCCGGATCCCCGGCCGCCACCGCGACCGCGACCGCGTCGTGCCGGTCCGCGTCCGCCGGATCGGGCGCCGTGGGCAGCAGTTTCAGCGCCGCTCGGCCGCGCAGCAGTTCCTCCGTCACCGGCGCCAGTTGCGCGAACAGCGGGTTGCCGCACATGCCGAGCAGCAGCCGGTGGAACTCGACATCCGCCTCCAGAAACGACGTCCGGTCCCCCACCGCCGCCGCGGCGCGCATCCGCGCCGAGCTCTCCAGCAGCTTCGTCCGCTTCTCCCGATCCGCCTGGCGCGCCACTGCCGCAGCCGCCGCCGGTTCGACGGCACCGCGCAGTTCCGTCAGCTCGTCCAAGACGGTCGTGCGCTCCGTTCCGGCAAGGCGCCAGCGGATCACGTCCGGGTCGTACAGATGCCACTCCTGGACCGGCCGGACCGTCAGGCCGACGCGCGGGGAGCTCCGCAGCAGCCGCTTCGCCTGAAGTGCCTGCACCGCCTCGCGCACCACCGTGCGGCTCACGCCGAACTGCTCCGCGAGGTCGTCGGTGCGCAGCACCTCGCCCGGCGTGCGGCGGCCGCCGGCGATGGCTTGGCCGAGGTCGTCCGCGACCTTGCCGGCCAGCCCTTTGCCCAACTCCGGCATGCGTTTCCCTCCGTGGCGACGCCCTAACGGTGACAGACCATCATCGCGCTGTTCGCGGGTAAGGGTGGGCGACCGACAGGGCTGTTTCATATTACGGAACAGTCACCGCCTCTTCAATAGTCATACTTTTTAGCCTACGGTGACGCGTGGCACGCCACGAGGTGGCGTGTACGGGGTCAAAGGAGACTGCAACCGTGAATGTCGCATCACCAGCCGAAAGCGCTGGTACCGGCGCCGATACCGGCGCCGAACCTCCCATCCTCCTGATCACCGGGGTCTCCGGCAGCGGGAAGACCACCATCGGCTCCCTCCTGGCCGGACGCCTCGGCTGGGAGTACGCCGAGGCGGACTCCTTCCATCCGGCCGCCAACATCGCCAAGATGTCGGCCGGCCATCCGCTGACCGACGAAGACCGCTGGCCCTGGCTGGACAACATCGGGACGTGGATCGACGAGACCACCGCGAAGGGCCGCCCCGGCGTCGTGACCTCCTCGGCCCTCAAGCGCGCCTACCGCGACCGCCTCCTGCGGGGCCGACCGCAGGTGCGCCTCATCTACCTCGACGCCGACCGCGACACCGTGGCCCGCCGCCTCACCGCGCGCGCCGGGCACTTCTTCCCGCCGGAGCTCCTCGACTCGCAGTTCGGCGACCTGGAACCCCCGGCCGACGACGAGCACCCCGTCCGCGTCAAGGTCGACGACCACGACGCGCCCCTCGCCGTCGCCGAGAACCTGATCCGCGCCGAGCACCTCGAAGCCGTCGAAGCCGAGCACGACAAGGAGGCCGGTAAGTGATCGGCTCCGCCGCGACCCTCCACCCCATATTCACGGCGGCCGCTGCCAAGGCCGCCAAATCCACCGCCTGGACCGGCCACGACACCCGCCTGATCGTCGTCGCCCTGGCCGGCATCGCCCTCGTGGTCCTGATGACCGCGGTGACGAAGATCCACCCCTTCCTCGCCCTCCTGATCGGCGCCCTGTTCGTCGGCGTCGCCGGCGGCATCCCCGTCGACAAGCTCCTGTCGACGCTCGAAACCGGCGTCGGCGGCGTCCTGGGCAACGTCGGCGTGATCGTGGCCCTGGGCGCCATGCTCGGCAAGATGCTCGTCGACTCCGGCGGCGCCGACCGCCTCGTCGGCGCGATCGTCGACCGCGTCGGCGAGCGGCGCGCGCCGTGGGCGATGGTCCTGGCCGCGATGGTCGTCGGCATCCCGATGTTCTTCGAGGTCGGCCTGGTCCTGATGGTCCCGATCATCTACCTGGTCTGGAAGCGCACCGGCGGCTCGATCCTGCGCGTGGGCATCCCGGCGCTGGCCGGCCTGTCGATCCTGCACGGCCTGATCCCGCCGCACCCGGGCCCGCTGGTCGCGATCAACGCCCTGCACGCGGATCTGGGCACCACGCTGCTGTTCGGCGTCATCGTCGCGATCCCGACCGCCGTCATCGGCGGCCCGCTGTACGGGACCTGGATCGCCAAGCGCGTGCACCCGAACCCGCCGGAGAGCCTGGCGAAGCAGTACACGGTGACCGAGCGCGAGCAGGGATCGGCTCCCTCGGTACTCACCACGCTGTCGGTGATCCTGCTGCCGGTGGCCATCATGCTGGTCAAGACGATCGTCGACATCGTCGACAGCAGCCCGCACTCCGAGCTGCACAAGGTGATGGACTTCCTCGGCGACCCGATCATGGCGATGATCATCGGCGTCGTCTACGCCGTGTTCGCCCTCGGCTTCGGCCGCAAATCTTCGGACGTCATGGGAGCCGCGCTGGCCCCGGTCGCCGGCGTGCTGCTGATCATCGGCGCCGGCGGCGGTTTCAAGCAGATGCTGGTCGGCACCGGCATCGCCGACTCGATCGGCAAGGCCGCGAACAACTCGCACCTGTCGCTGCTGCTGCTGGCCTGGCTGATCGCGGTCGGCATCCGGCTGGCGACCGGCTCGGCCACGGTCGCGACCGTCACCGCCTCCGGCATCATCGCGCCGATCGCCGCGACCCACTCCTCGACCTCCACCGCGCTGCTGGCGCTGGCGGTCGGCTCCGGCTCGCTGTTCCTGTCGCACGTCAACGACGCCGGTTTCTGGCTCGTGAAGGAGTTCTTCGGCATGGACGTCAAGCAGACGTTCAAGTCGTGGTCGGCGATGGAGACGATCCTGTCGACGGTGTCCATCGTCGTCATCCTGATCCTGGGAACCTTCGTGCACTAATGTGCGGCGGCATGGGACTGCTCATGCTGCCTGCTTTAGCCCTGCTCACGCTGGCCTCGGCGTGGGCAGTGGCTTTTTCGCCGTTTTGGCTTTTCGCTCTGATCCCGTTCGCCCTGTTGCTACTGCTCGGGATCTACGATGTGCTGCAAACCCGGCGGTCGATCCTGCGCAACTTCCCGGTCCTGGGCCGCGCGCGTTTCCTGGCCGAGTTCGTCCGGCCGGAGATCCAGCAGTACTTCGTCGAGACGAACACCGGCGGGCGTCCCTTCGACCGCGACACCCGCACGGTCGTCTACGAGCGGGCCAAGGGCATCCACGGCGACCAGGCGTTCGGGACCGAGCTGGAGGTCGAGGCCTCGGGCTATGAGTTCCTGGAGCACTCGATGTCCCCGTTGCAGCCGGTGCCGCAGCAGCCTCGGGTCCTCGTGGGCGGGCCGGATTGCAGGCACCCGTATGAGATGGCGCTGCTGAACGTCTCAGCGATGAGCTTCGGCGCCTTGTCCGCCAACGCGATCCTCGCGCTCAACAAGGGCGCCAAGGCCGGCGGGTTCGCCCACGACACCGGCGAGGGCGGCATCTCGCCGTACCACCGCGAGGGCGGCGGCGACCTGGTCTGGGAACTGGGATCGGGCTACTTCGGCGCCCGGACCTCCGACGGGAACTTCGACCCCGGCAAGTTCCGCGACAAGGCCGCCGACCCGCAGATCAAGTGCGTGGAGCTGAAGCTGAGCCAGGGCGCCAAGCCGGGCCTCGGCGGCGTACTGCCGGGACCGAAGGTGACGCCGCAGATCGCCGGCATACGCGGCGTGCCGGTCGGGGTCTCCTGCATCAGTCCGCCGTCGCACAAGGTGTTCAGCACGCCGCGCGAGCTGGTGCTGTTCATCGCGAAGATGCGGGAGCTGTCGGGCGGCAAGCCCACCGGCTTCAAGCTGTGCGTGGGGTCGCGGCGCGAATTCCTGGCCGTGTGCAAGGCGATGCTGGCCGAGGACGTGACGCCGGACTTCATAGTCGTCGACGGCTCCGAGGGCGGCACCGGCGCGGCACCGCTGGAGTTCGAGGACAACGTCGGGACCCCGCTCACCCACGGCCTGCTGACGGTGCACAACGCGCTGGTCGGCGTGGGCCTGCGGGACCGGATCCGGATCGGCGCGAGCGGCAAGATAGCCCGCGGCACCGACATCGTGAAGCGCATCGCGCAGGGCGCCGACTACACCAACGCCGCGCGCGCCATGATGATGGCCGTCGGCTGCATCCAGGCGCAGAAGTGCCACACCAACCACTGCCCGGTCGGCGTCGCGACGCAGGATCCGAGGCGCTATCGGGCTCTGGACGTGCCGGACAAAGCGACGCGCGTGCACCGCTTCCAGGCCGCGACGGTCGCCGAGGCGCAGCAGCTCATAGCCGCGATGGGCCTGACCGGACCGGAGCAGCTGCGGCCGGAGATGGTGCACCGGCGCGTGAGCCAGCGCAAGACGAGTACGTACGCGGAGCTCTACCACTACCTGAGGCCGAGCGAACTGCTCGCGGAGCCGGTCGAGGGGTGGGATGCGGACTGGCAGGCCGCGGATCCGGATTCGTTCCGCCCAGCCAAGATGGCGTGAGAAGGCTTACGAGTCCGCCTGCCAAGGTGGCGTGAGAAGGCTTACGAGTCCGCCTCGGCCATGCTCTGCGTCCCGATCACCCGCAGCAGCTGAAGTGCCTGCGCGGCCGGGGTTCCGGGCCGCGCCGAGTGGATGATCAGGCGCTGGTCGTGCTCCGGCGAGAGCATGACCTCGCAGTCCAGGTCGATGCGCCCGACGACCGGATGCAGGACCGTCTTGCGGTCGGTGCGGCGCCGCTTCACATCGTGCCGCTCCCAGAGGTCCGCGAAGCGCTGACTCCGTACCCTGAGTTCCTCGACGAGGGCCCGCAGGCGGGCGTCTTCCGGGTGGGCCGCGAGCCGGGCGCGAAGGTCTGCGACGATGTTCTCGCCGTTGCGGATCAGGTCCTCGGGCAGGAAGCGCTCGGCGGCCTCCGGGTTGCAGAAGTGCTGCCAGACGATGTTGCGCCGCTCCACCGGGAAACGGCCGGGATCCCCCATCAGCGCCGCCTGCATCGCGTTCCAGGCGAGCATGTCGCCGCGGTCGCTGACCACCAGCGCCGGGGTGTCGTCCAGCTTGTCCAGCAGGTGCAGCACGCCGGGGCGCACGTGGTCGGTCGCCACGAGATGGTCCTGTTCGGGCATCACGCCGGACAGGTGGAACAGGTGGTCGTGCTCGTCCCGGGTCAGGCGCAGCGCGCGGGACAGGGCGCCGAGCAGCTGGGCCGAGGGCTGCGGCCCGCGCGCCTGCTCCAGGCGGATGTAGTAGTCCACTGACATGCCGGCGAGCATCGCGACTTCCTCGCGGCGCAGGCCGGCCGTCCGGCGGCGGCTGTTCGAGGGCAGACCGAGGTCCTCCGGGCGCAGTCGTTCGCGCCGGATGCGCAGGAAGGCGGCCAGTTCGGGGCGATCGATCTTGAGCACGTCTCCAGCATCGCGCACCCGCGGCGAGCTATCCAGGGACCGCGAGTCCCAGGATGAGCGGGTCTCTGCACACCGGCTCCGACCTGCGGCAGCGTGGAAAACGTCAGCAGATGCCCGAAGGAGACGAACCTCATGACCACCACCCCTCTCGCCAAGCCCATCCTCATCACCGGCGGCACCGGCAAGGTCGGCAGCCGGCTGATCCCGCGCGTCCTGGCCCAGGGCGAGCCGGTCCGGGCCCTGGTCCGCGACCCGGAGTCGGAGGCGGCGCTCCGCCTGCGCGCGGCCGGAGCCGAACTGGTCGCCGGCGACCTGACGACGCTGGACGCCGCCGGCTTCAAGGACCTCGTCGACGGCACCTCCGCGGTGATCCACCTCGCCGCGACGTTCCGCGAGATGCCGACGGCCGAGCGCGCCGCCGCGGTGAACACCGACGCCTCGACGGCCCTGGCCGAGGCGGCACTGGACGCCGGCGTGACGCGCTTCGTGTTCGCCAGCACGAACCTGGTGTACGGAACCGGGCACGCCGGCCCGCAGACCGAGCAGAGCGAACTCGGGCAGATCGCGTGGGGCGGGGTGTATCCGGAGTCCAAGATCGCGGCCGAGAAGTCGTTGCAGGATCTGCGGGTCCGGCGCGGTCTCGACCTCCGGGTCGTGCGCCTGGCCTTCGTCTACGGCGACGGCGACCCGCACATCGAGGAGTTCATGAAGCGCCCGCTGGACTGGCACTCCTCCCGCCGCCTGCAGATGGTGCACCACGCCGACGTCGCCCAGGGCGTCCTGCTCGCGCTGCGCGCCGAAGGGCTCGCCGGCGAGGTGTTCAACCTGGCCGACGACTCGGCCGCGACGCTCGCCGAGATCTACCGCTACGTCGGGCTCGAGCTGACGCCGGAGATGGCCGAGCGGGCCGTGACCGAGCCGTGGTTCGGCATCGTGGAGAACGGCAAGGCGCGGCGCGTGCTCGGGTGGCGTCCGCTGTACCCGACGATGTGGCAGGCGGTGGACGCCGGGACTATGTGAGGGTTCTGATCGGCTTGCGGGCAGCTCATCAGGGGCGAGCTGCCCGCTTCGGCG
>Ga0207694_10000341_pt1 | contig 44184 bp, 31 predicted proteins | sample KBSC34metaG_FD_184353 | JGI IMG/M metagenome (GOLD analysis project Ga0207694, IMG submission 184353) | Corn rhizosphere microbial communities from Kellogg Biological Station, Michigan, USA - KBS C3-4 metaG (SPAdes) (version 2) | ecosystem: Host-associated > Plants > Roots > Rhizosphere > Soil... | reverse complement strand
ATCTCCGGTGCTCAATGCCTATTCCTGCTACCGAAGCCTTATCGACGCAGCGGGAAACCCTCACCCTTCGGAAACTGGTCTTGGCGGGCAGCTGCTCTACGCTGGCGAACTGGACGAAGAAGGTCGCGCCATCACCATAGCCGGCAACGTAGCTGGATGCGCTACACTCGCCGCAACAGCCGATCCCGATGATCAGAAGCGGGCTTTTCGCGAAAACGTCGCTGATTTCCTTGTCACCTCTCTCGATGAGGCTCTGCGCATCCTGAAGAACGAGATTCGGAAACAGGCCACTGTCTCTGTCTGTGTCGGCTTGTCGACCGATGAAGTAGAAGGCGAGATGCGCGATCGTGGTGTTCGGCCCGATCTCACGCGTGCCGACGCGACCCAGAGACAGTTCAATGTATGGGCCACGCGGACGATGTGGCGACTCGGTGGCGATCCGATGCTTGCCGGGGCTACCGTGGCCTGGGCCGTGGATGCATTGCCGTCCAAATGGCTTCCCAGGTTCGATGCAATCGCCCTCGAGTGCCTGCAACCCTCTGACAACTGGAATCGCCGGTGGATCAATCTCTCGCCCAGATATCTCGGCAGAGCCGGTTCTAGTCTGCGCGTGGTGTCCGCAGATCGCGAATTTGCCGAGAAGTTCGTCGAGCGTTCGCGGGGTGCCTTCCACCAGGAAGACATCACCACTGCAGCAGTCATCTGGGTCGCTTCTGAATCCGGCTCAGAAGAGTACAAACTCCAGCCTGCGCAGCGGCCGTCCAGCTAACTCTCAAGCGCCGCTACCCGGTTCCAAAGTTCCTTGATCCCCGCATTCGTCTTCGCGGAAACCGGCAGAATCTCATCCAGTTCGAATTCGCGCTTGATCGCTCCCAGATTCTTCGTTCGTTGATTGCCGCTCAGCCGGTCTGTCTTCGTGGCCACCACCAGAAAATCCCGCCCCACGTGTCGCAGCCACTCCAGCAGCTTGCCGTCACTCTGCTGTGGCGGAATGTTCGAGTCTACAAGGCACACACAAAGCCTCAGCGTCTCCCGTTCAGCCAGATACGGCTCGATGAACTTCGGCCACTCAGCCGAAATCGATTTCGAAATCTTCGCGTACCCGTACCCCGGCAAATCCGAAAGCACAATCCTGGGCCGTTCCTTCTCATCCTCGAGCTGAAAGAAGTTGATCGCCCGCGTCCGCCCTGGCGTCGATGACACCTTTGCGGCCTTCTCCCCTACCAGCGCGTTCAGCAAACTCGACTTGCCCACATTCGACCGGCCCAGAAATGCGATCTCCGGCACCGACGGTGCAGGGAAGTGCTTCTCATCAAGCGCGGAAAGAAGAAATCTGGTCTGGTATCTCATCGACAGTCTTCAGCATATCGAACCCCGCCGCGTCGCATACCGAAGTTGTGCCGCGTGCCCGAAGTAATCAGTCGTGACGAACGACCCAAGAATCCCGCTTGCGATTCTCAAGACCTGTCCTATACTGGCCTCACCCTTACAACCTAACTGGAGTCAAACGTGCACGCTTTTGTTGCCATTTGTCTGCTCGCCGCTACCTCCAATGGGTCCGACGTTCACGCCATCAAGTTTGCGGCGCCGCCCGTCACCAAGCCGGCAATTGTCCAGGCCTCCAAGAGCCCCGACAGCCTCACTCTCTTCAATGAGAAAGGTGAGCGTGTCGCGCAGTGCGATAAACAGAACGAAAAGTTCTCGAACTGCAAAATGGAGCCCGGCATGACATTCGACGACGTCATGAATGCCTGGGCGCACGCCTATCAGGACATCCAGACCCGCTAGGCTGCGATCAATCTAAGCCTGTCATTCCGACCGGAGGTCGCCTGCGGCGACCGCAGTGGAGGAATCTGCAGTTGCTTCTTATCACGCACCGTCCAGATCGTCGAGTTCCAGGTCGGTCAGTGCGCGGTAAACTTCTAGTGGCCTTAGCCAAGCCGGAAGGGCAGACTTGGCAAGGCGATCAGCTGGGGCTGTTTCAGCAGCAGACGAGTTTCTTCCGCTCTCCCAGCACCATATTCTGAATTGCGCGAAACTGATCGTGTCGAACTCTCACGCAGTTCCCCAAAAAATAAGGGGAAAGCTCCGAGCCTTCCCCTCAGTCTTAGCTGTTCGTTGGTCTACTGCCGCGCGACCTGCCCACCGACAACTTCCGTCGGAGGAGGCACCGCCGAAATCACTTCTGATTCCGCCTTCGGCGCAGGCAGCGGACTCTCAAGCGCCAGCGCCAGCACTTCATCCATCGTGTCCACGAAGTGCAGCTTCATTGAGTTCTTGATGTTGTCCGGCAGTTCACTCAGATCCTTTTCATTCGCACGCGGCAGAATCGCCTCGAAGATGCCCGCCCGCAGTGCGGCAAGCAGTTTCTCCTTCAATCCGCCGATCGGCAACACCTTTCCACGAAGCGTGATCTCGCCCGTCATGGCAATATCGCGCCGCACCGGAATCTTCGCCAGCGCGCTGGCCAGCGCCGTTGCCATGGTGATGCCCGCTGAAGGCCCGTCTTTCGGGATTGCACCTTCAGGCACATGCAGGTGGAGATCGACGTTGCGGTAGAACTCACGGCTGAGGCCGAGAGCCTGGGCCTTGCTGCGAATGTAGGCGAGCGCAGCCTGCGCCGACTCCTGCATCACGTCGCCAAGCTGACCGGTGATGGTCATCTTGCCCTTGCCGTCCAGCACCTGAACTTCGGTCGTCAGAATGCTGCCGCCAACCTCCGTCCAGGCCAGACCGGTAACCAGTCCCACTTCGCTCTTCTCATGAACCTCAGAATCGCGGAACCGCGCCACGCCAAGGTGCTCGCTGATGCTCGCCGCCGTGATCTCTTCTTTGTGCTTTGCGCCCTTCTTCACCACCCGGCGCGCAACTTTGCGGCACACATTGCCGATCTCGCGCTCCAGGTTGCGAACGCCGGCCTCGCGTGTGTACTTGCGAATGATCTCCAGAATCGCATCGTCCGCAAAAACAATGTTCTTCTCGCTCAGTCCGGTCTGTTCACGCTGCTTCTTCACCAGGTATTGCTTGGCGATTTCCAGCTTCTCCTGCTCCGTGTAGCCCTGCAGCCGCAGCACTTCCATGCGGTCCTGCAATGGAGCCGGCACGGTGTGCAGCACGTTGGCTGTCGCAACAAACAGCACCTGCGAAAGGTCGTAATCAACATCGAGATAGTGGTCTTGGAACGTCGTGTTCTGTTCCGGATCGAGAACCTCGAGCAGCGCCGACGCCGGATCGCCGCGGAAGTCGGACGCCATCTTGTCCACTTCATCCAGCAGGAACACCGGATTCTTCGTACCCGCGCGCTTCATATGCTGGATGATCTGTCCCGGCAGCGCGCCGATATACGTCCGCCGATGCCCGCGAATCTCAGCCTCGTCGCGCACGCCGCCCAGCGAGAGCCGCACAAACTTCCGTCCCGTCGCCTTCGCAATAGACATGCCCAGTGAAGTCTTGCCCACACCCGGAGGTCCGACGAAGCAGAGAATCGAGCCCTTCGGATTCTTCACCAGCTGCCGCACAGCCAGGAACTCCAGGATCCGCTCCTTGATCTTCTCGAGTCCATAGTGGTCCTCGTTGAGAACCTTCTCTGCGAAATCGATGGACCGCGTTTCCTTTGACTTTTTCTTCCACGGCACAGCCAGCAGCCAGTCAATGTAGTTGCGGCTAACCGTCGATTCAGCCGACATCGGCGGCATCGCCTCGAGCTTCTTCAGCTCCTGAACCGCCTTCTCCAGCACTTCCTTCGGCATGCCTGCTGAGTCAATCTTCTTGCGCAGCTCATCGAACTCGTTCTTTTCGCCGCGCCCTAGTTCCTTCTGAATCGCCTTGATCTTTTCGTTGAGGTAATACTCTTTCTGCGCCCGCTCCATCTGCCGCTTTACGCGCGATTGGATGTTGCGGTCGAGATCGAGCTTTTCAATTTCAACATCAAGCACGTCGGCGATACGCGAAAGCCGCGCTGCTGGATCGAAGATCGCCAGCAGTTCCTGCTTCTCTTCAATGCCAAGCTGTAGATTGGCCGCGATCGTATCGGAAAGCTTCGCCGGCTCATCCATCCGTACCGTAGCGATAATGGTCTCGTAATTCAGCGACTGCTGCAATTTCACGTACTGCTCGAAGAGGCCGGTCACGCGCTGCATCAACTGCTCAACCGCCGGCGTCATTTCGAAGTCGCTCTTGCCCGTCCTTACCGTGGCAACAAAGAATCCATCCTTGTCGCTGACATCGGTTGACTTCGCGCGTTCAACGCCCTCGACCAGCACCTTGATATTGCCATCCGGCATCTTCACGCTCTGCACGATGTTGCAGATCGAGCCGACCTGGTAGATCTCCTTCGCCTTCGGCTCGTCAATCGATGCGTCGTGCTGCGTGGCAAGAAATATCTTGCGATCCCCGTTCAGCGCCTCTTCAAGAGCGCGAACGCTCGAGAGTCGGCCCACCACAAACGGCGTCATCATGTACGGGAAGATCACCATGTCCCGGATGGGCATCATGGGAAGTTTGCGGGGTTCGTTCTTTTCTCTTGAAGTCATAAGAATACCGATGATTCTTAGACGCGCCAGCACGCTGCACGATTCAGCCGGCCCGGCGCGTCTTGTTGGGATTGTACAGCCGTTTATGACTGAGGGGGAGAATCAGTCGCCTAAAGACTCAAAGGTCACATCCGCTTCGTGACGTGACCTTTGACTATACGAAAACTGAACTGCACTCGAATTCGCCGTGTCCTTATCCGGCCTTCTCGAGCAGACACAGGGAGAGATCGCGCCGCTCCACCATGTCCTTCGTGATCTCAAGATCGCGCACCTTCTTGTTGGAAGGCAGGTGATACATCAGGTCGAGCATCAGCTCTTCCAGAATCATGCGCAGTCCGCGCGCGCCAACCTTGCGCGCCAGAGCCTCACGAGCGACTGCGCCAATTGCATCCTGACTGAAGTGCAGGCGAACGTTCTCATATTCCAGCAGACGCTGATACTGCTTGATGATTGCGTTGCGTGGCTTGGTAAGAATCTCAACCAATGCCGCCTCATCAAGTTCATCCAGCACGCCCATCACCGGCAAGCGTCCGACAAACTCCGGAATCAATCCGTACTTGATCAGGTCCTGCGGCTCCGTCTTGCGCAGCAACTCCGTGTCGCGATGCGAACGCGTCGTTGCCGCATCCGCCTCCGCATCCACCGCCTTGAATCCGAGTGCCTTCTTGCCGATGCGGCGTCCAACCACGCGCTCCAGCCCGACAAATGCGCCGCCGCAGATGAAGAGAATGTTTGTTGTATCGACTGCCGTAAATTCCTGGTGCGGGTGCTTGCGTCCACCCTGCGGCGGAACATTCGCGACCGTGCCCTCGAGGATCTTCAGCAGCGCCTGCTGCACGCCTTCACCGGAAACATCGCGCGTGATCGACGGGTTCTCGTCCTTGCGGCCGATCTTGTCGATCTCGTCGATATAGATGATGCCCTGCTGTGCCCGCGTCACATCGCCATCCGCTGCCTGCAGCAGCTTCAGAATGATGTTCTCCACGTCCTCGCCGACATAGCCGGCTTCCGTCAGAGTCGTCGCATCCACAATCGCGAACGGAACATCCAGCATTTTCGCCAGCGTGTGCGCCAGCAGAGTCTTGCCTGAACCCGTCGGCCCGATCAGCAGAATATTCGACTTCGCTAGCTCGACTTCGTTGTTGCGCATGCGATTCATCTGCACGCGCTTGTAGTGGTTGTAAACCGCTACCGCGAGCTTCTTCTTCGTCTGATCCTGTCCGATTACGTAATCGTCGAGAAAGCTTTTCACTTCCTGCGGCTTGGGCAGGTGTCCCGCCGCTGTCGCCGGATGCGTGGAGTCTCCCCGATCGTCCTCAAGGATGGAGTTACAAACAGCGACGCACTCATCGCAGATGTATGCCCGTGGATAGTCGCTGGGCGACGAGATCAGCTTGGCTACCGCGTCCTGCGATTTGTGGCAGAACGAACAGCGCAGCGCTTCTTCGGGTCCCGTGCGCGTTTTCATTGTTAGACTCCCCTTGGCCTCACGAATTTGATTCCGTTTGCGCTTGCGCGGCCTCTATGTTCGGGGCCGGTCAATGATTTCATCAATGATGCCGTACTCTTTCGCCTGTTGCGAGTTCATAATGAAGTCCCGCTCCACGTCCCGTTCGATCCTGTCGAGCGGCTGGCCGGTGTGCCTCGCCATCAGGTTGTTCGTGATTTCCCGGATACGCAGAATCTCGCGTGCATGAATGTCGATATCCGTGGCCTGACCGCTCAGCCCCCCCATCGAAGGCTGGTGAATCAGGATACGCGAGTTTGGCAGTGCAAACCGCTTCCCCTTGGTTCCGGCGAGTAGAAGGAACGCTCCCATGCTGGCCGCCTGACCAATGCAGTATGTCACCACGTTGTTCCGTATGAACTGCATTGTGTCATAAATCGCCAACCCGGCGGTAATGGAACCTCCGGGGGAGTTAATGTACAACTGGATATCCTTCTCCGGATCTTCGCCTGAGAGAAACAGCATCTGGGCAACTACGAGGTTGGCTATCTGATCGTCAATTGGGGTGCCAAGAAAGATGATGTTATCGCGCAGCAGACGGGAATAGATGTCATAGGCGCGCTCGCCCCGACTCGTCTGCTCAACCACCATGGGAACCAATGCCATTCGAGATTCATCCTTGCGGGGTCATTCCTGCACAGTCGCCCCGTTCTTTTGATGGCCGTACAGCCTGTCGCGGTTCAGGCTAAGGTCCGTACGGCACGTGATTAAGCAGGCAGTCGTTCGTACAGCAAACTCGCGGTCTTTTCCCTTTTCAATTGTTCCCGGATTCTAGCCAGCCCACCATCTTCAGTCAAACGCTGGTGGAGTGTTTCATATGGTTCGCGTGACTGAAGTGCAGCCAGATGTAATTCGCGATCCAGCTCCTCTTCGCTTACGGTAACCCCTTCTTTTTCAGCGATTCGGTCCAGCAGCACCTGAGCCTTCACCTCGGCCACCGCGGAATCCCGCTGCGCGGCCCGCAGCCGGCCAAAGTCCAGCTTCCGCATCTGCTCCGTGTTCATCCCCTGCGCCGCCAGCGCCCGCAAACCCCGCTCCAGACGCGCTTCAATCTGGTTTTGAACCAGCGATTCAGGAACCGGGAACTGGAACTTCTCTATCAGGGCGGCGAACAGCCGATCCTTGGTCTCACCTTCAACGCTGCGGCGCTTCCGGCTGACCATGTGCTCCCTGACAACGTCCTGCAACTGGGCCAAACTTTCGTAATTGCCCATCTCCTTGGCGAACTCGTCGCTCAACTCGGGAAGCACCCGCTTCTTGATGGCCTTCACCGTCAGGTCGTACGACACCGTCTTTCCCTGCAGCTTGGCTTCCGGGTAGTCAGCCGGGTAAATCACCTCGGCCTTCAGCTCCTGTCCCGCCTTGGCTCCCCGCAGCACTTGCGAGAAGGCATCGACCGTTTCCTTGCCGCCAACTTCGACCAGCGTGTCTTCTCCCGCGATCGGGGCCGCCTCTGGCTCGTCAGCGACCACTCCCGAATACGAAATCTGCGCCCAGTCTCCATCCACCAGCGGGCGATCCTCTTCCACCGGCTCGATGGTCGCGCGCGACTCGCGCAATTGCAACAACTCGTGCTGGAACTCGTCCTCGGTGACCTCTGCAGACGGCTTGTCGACGACCACCTGTTCATACCCATCGATCGCCACTTCGGGCATGTACTCGAACACCGCCTTCATATGCAGCGGCTGTCCCTCTTCAACAGTCAGCTCGGTCACCTGCGGCTGGCCCACGGGACGAAGCCCGAGTTCCTGCACCTTCTTGCTGAACTGCTCCGGAAGCAGACCGTCAGTCACTTCCTTGCGAATTTCGTTCGCGAACTTCCGCTTGATCACCGACTCCGGCACCTTGCCGGGACGGAAACCAGGTAGCTTCGCATAGCGTTGATAGTTGCGCGTGACCATGCGGTAAGCCTTTGCGACTTCCTCCGCAGGTGCGTCGATGACCACTTCGCGCGTGACCTCAGGATTCAGAACCGGGCCATGCTGGTGTTCGTGGTTGTGATCGTGTTCGTGATCGTGGCCTTCGTGGCCGTGGGCTTCTTCGGGGGTTCCCGAAGGCTCATTGGTTTCGAGAGTGTCTGTGGTGCTCAACGTGTTTTGCCTTCCGGGCGCGACAGGCGCCAAATCAACTGCCCTGCGGGCTGTCGCCGATCGGAAACAGCGTCGTGTGGCGGGGATTTTCCTCAACTAATGGTAAGAGGGTTTGCGGAAGGGGTCAAACCGCCCAAATAGGAGAACTTGCCCGTTTGCACCGGCAACGATACTTTACCGCTCAGAGACCTCCGGCTTGCGCACATACCGCACAAAACGCGGATGTGATGCACCGCACCTCGAGTAGTGCAAACGCGCCTCAACCAGACTCCAATTCCCGTTCACCGTGTTCCGAACTTCGTGAGCATCGCCATCCTCCTGCCCATCGTCTTCCCACCAGCAAACCGGGCACAATGCGAGGATGTTTGGCGCGTCCAGAGTGCGAAATCCACAGCAAGGGCATCGAAAGCGCAGCGTTGCTGTCCCCATGCCCCGATGGACGTACTTTGCCGAGCCCCGGTTTACATCGACAGACGTGCGGGTTCCCCAAGTCTCCCTCGGCTGGAGACCTGGGAGACGCGACTTATCTATCAGACTCCATCCATCCCCAAGCGTGTGCCCCGTTCAGGCTCCGCTCCGCCGGCATTGGCGAATACTTTCTATCCGTGCGAACCCTCAACGGTTCTAACGCGTCATGTCCTCAGACATCGAATCTGTACAATCGGCTCTTCAGGGAGAGACCCGCCAAAATGCGTCTTGAGATTTCTCGTTTTCTTTCTGCATTCTCGCTCGCACTGCTCGCGACATCAGTAACGGCCATCCAGGCGCAACAACCCGCCCCGCTGAAAGTCGCCATTGTTGGCCTCGAGCACGGCCACGTCGCCGGCTTTCTTTCCCAGCTCCCGAAGCACTCCGACGTCCAGCTTGTCGGCGTCGCCGATGCCGATTCAAACCTGTGCGCGAAATACAGAAAGCAGTTCTCGCTGCCCGACACCATCTTCTATAAGACCGAAGCTAACATGATCGAGCGCGCCCGCCCCGACGCGGTTCTGGTCTACACCTCCATCGCTCAGCACCGCCCCGCCATCGAAATCGCCGCCCAATACGGTGTCTCCGTGATGGTCGAGAAGCCGTTGACCATTTCGCTCGAAGACGCCAAGGCCATCCGCCGCATCGCCCGCGAAAAAAAGATCCATGTCCTCGTGAACTACGAGACCACCTGGTATCCCAGCAATCGCGCTGCTTACGATGAAGTCCGCGATAACCGCATTGGCGAGATCCGCCGCGTCGTCGTCCACGATGGCCACGGGGGCCCGAAAGAAATCAACGTTCAGCCCGAATTTCTGAAATGGCTCACCGACCCTCAGCAGAACGGCGCCGGCGCACTCTACGATTTCGGCTGCTACGGCGTTGACCTCATGACGTGGTTGATGCACGGCGAAACGCCCGAGTCCGTCACCGCCGTCACCAACCAGGACAAGCCCGAGATCTACCCACGCGTCGACGACGACGCCACCATCATCCTTCACTATCCCCACGCCCAGGCGGTAATTCAGGCCTCATGGAACTGGCCCTTCGGCCGCAAGGATATGGAAGTCTACGGAGCAAACGGCTACATCATCACCGTTGCTGCCAACGACGTCCGCATCCGGCACCAGCACAACAATCAGGAACGCACCGAGACTGCGCCCTCACTTCCAGCCCGCGAGCACGACTCGCTCTCGTATCTCGCCGCAGTCCTCCACGGCCAGATCGTCCCCAAAGGCGATCTCAGCGCCCTCGACACCAATGTCATCGTCACTCAGATTCTGGACGCCGCCCGAGAATCCGCCAAAACCGGCCAAACCGTACAGCTAACTCCTTTAGGCAATTAGCCTTGCAAATTATGCAATTCAATCGTATATTTTGCACATGTGGATCGAACGGGAAGTCGAGTCTCGTCTGCGGCGATCCGCCCGAACACGTCCGGTCATCGTGCTCACCGGAGCTCGCCAGGTAGGCAAAACTGCGACTTTCCGCCACCTTTTTCCTGATTTCGAGTTTGTCTCCCTCGACCTTCCCACCGAAGCCGAACAGGCAGAAAAGGAACCACAACTCTTTCTAAGCCGTCATCCAGCTCCGGTCATCATCGACGAGGTACAGTACGCCCCCGGCCTTTTCAGGCATCTCAAATCGGCGGTGGACGCAAACCGTGCGCAGAACGGCCGGTATCTCCTGACCGGCTCTCAGAAATTCACGTTGATGAAGAACGTGTCGGAATCTCTGGCCGGACGTGCCGACATCGTAGAACTTGAGACCCTCTCGTTCGCAGAGATCCGCGCATCGTCGCCACACACACAGCTCGATTACGCCATCGTTCGCGGAGGCTTCCCCGAGCTTTACGCCAATCCAGAGATCGATGCGATCGCCTTCTACAACTCATACCTGGCCACCTATCTGGAACGCGATGTCCGCTCGCTCACGAACGTCGGCAGTCTCCGTGACTTCGAACGCTTTCTGCGAGCCTGCGCTCTTCGATCCGCGAACCTCCTGAACAAAGCCGATCTCGCGCGAGATGTCGGTATCGCGCCATCCACCGCCAATCAGTGGCTCTCCGTGCTGGAGGCTTCTGGTCAGATCGTCCTGCTGGAGCCCTGGTTCTCGAATCGAACGAAGTCCATCGTCAAAAGTCCCAAGCTCTTCATCGCCGACACCGGATTGCTTTGTGCGCTCCTGAACATCCGCTCAGTCGAAGCCTTACGGGAATCACCCGCAATAGGCGCAGTCTGGGAAACATTCGTTTTCGCGCAACTCAGAGATAGAGAACGTCGGGCAGGCCGAACAGGCAGCCTCTTTTTCTGGCGTGACCGTACCCGCGAAGTCGACTTCGTCGTGGATGCCGGCGGCAAGATGGAACTGTTCGAAGCAAAATGGGCTGAATTGCCCGATCCCTCCGACACAATCAACCTTGAGTTCGTTCGAGACGTTGTCGGAAAACCCCGCGTGGCTTCCGGCGCGGTCATCTCACGCACCCCGAACAGTTTTTCCTTCAACAATGGCTTTCGCGCGTTGTCAGTAAACGATCTTGAGTGACCGAGCCAGCCTTTCGTTGTCTCCGCCGCGCAGCTGTTTCACCTGAAGCCCAGAGCGGTCATATCTGGGTTGTCGCTTACGCGCGGCGCCAACACCATCCACCCCGCTCCTCCCGCAATCAACAAAAGCCCGATCCAGGCTTGAACCTCGACATGCGGCCTGAGCAATCCGAGGCTCATCACATTCGCCATCAGCGGCGCGATCAGAAATCGGGTAGTCATCTGCACCGCACTCATCTGCCGCATCAGCCAGAACAGCAGCCCCAGCGCCAGTACGCCAGAAACAGCCCACGCATTCAGCCCCGCCGAGGAACCTCCATACCGTCTGTCTACCAGGCCCGCAATCCCCAGCAACACTGCCGCTGATCCAGCTGACACCGCTCCGAACGTGAGCGCGCACGCACCCCGTTTCTGCACGATCTCCACTCCCAGGCAGTTGCCTGCCGCCACCGAAGCCGCCGCGACAACCACAGCAAGCAGCGCGCCTACAGCAGCGTAAGTGTGTGGCAATTCGAAAGGGAAGACCAGAAAGGTACCCGCGATCGCAATCATTGCCGCCACGAACCCGCCCCGGATTTCTGCCGCGCCGTCCATTCCACAGTGCGGCTCGAAAATCACAGCAAAGAGCGGCGTAAGCGAAAACAGCGCGACACGTGTTGAGTCATCCATACGGTCCTGCACCAGAACACCCACCACTGCCGGAACCACAAAAAGACCAACCCCGACCAGCAACGCCTTCATGGCGCTCGTTCGGCCAGGCCAGCGCTTCTTCAAAATCGCTCCCACAACCGCTGCGGGCCCCGCAAACAACCCCAGCACCACCGCTTCGCCACACAGCGGGTCCAGCCTGAGTCCAGCACCCGATCCCGGCGCCAAATCCGCTCTCACCCACCCCACTGCCCACAGCAGCGACAGCAGCAACAAGCCGCAGACCGGCAACCATTGCCGTCCCTTCTCGCGCCGCTCCCCCGGAATCTTCCGCATCTCCCCTAAGCTACAATGGAACTTGGGCCGGATCTGCGCAGCGAGCGCGGCATCGCCTACTTTCCAGGTACAGCAAGGAGTTTTCTTTTTATGGCGATTCCCGCCACCCAACTGCGTCCGGGCATGATCATCAAACACAATGACAATCTCCACCTTGTCTTCAAGGTTGAGCACCGCACCCCGGGCAATTTGCGCGCCTTCATCCAGGCCAAGCTTCGCAATCTCAAGTCCGGCGCCATGTTCGAGCACCGCTTCCGCTCCGCCGACGCCATCGAAAAAGTCGTGGTCGATGAGATCGCCATGGAGTTCCTGTATGCCGACGGCGACGACTACTACTTCATGAATCCCGAGAACTACGAGCAAACCATGCTCAAGGGTTCCACTCTTGGCGACGCAGTCGAGTACCTCACGCCCAATCTCCAGATCCGCGTCAGCTACCACGATGGAAACCCGGTCGGCATCGAGTTGCCCACCTTCGTCGAGCTGACCGTCGTGGAAACCGAGCCCGGCCTCAAGTCCGCTACGGCCTCCTCCGTCACCAAGCCCGCCAAGACCGAAACCGGCCTGGTCGTCCAGGTGCCGCCTTTCATCAACGAAGGCGAAAAGATCCGCGTCGACACCAGCGAAGGCGCCTACCTCAGCCGCGCCTAGTCCGTTCCGATCAGAGATTCAACCGCCGGGACCTCAATCCCGGCGTTTCTCTTTTCTTGCACCATCGCCGGGTGCCCCATGTCTCCTGCTTTTGGAGACGTGGGATCCGAGACACTCGAACAACCGCCGGGACCTCAATCCCGGCGTTCTTACACCCTCGCAGGGTGCCCCATGTCTCCCACTTTTGGAGACGTGGGATCCGAGACATCCGACCAACTCCTCACTCGCACCGCAGCGCAACCGTCGGCTGCACATGTGCCGCTCGAAACGCCGGTATGATCACCGCCAGCACAGACGTCCCCAGCAGCACCGCCGATACCACCACGAACGTCACGGGATCTGCACCACTCGTTCCATACAGCAGGCTCGCTGTGAACCTCCCCAGCACCAGCGAAATCGCAATGCCAATCGCGAGCCCGATACCGGTCAGGATCATGCCCTGCCGAAACACCATCCGCAGCACCGTTGGCGGCTTAGCCCCAAGCGCCATCCGGATCCCAATCTCGCGCGTCCGGCGCCGCACTGAGTAGCTCATCAGTCCGTACAGCCCAATCGAAGCCAGCGTCAGCCCCACCGCGCCGAAGATCCCCAGCAGCAGAGCGGAAATTCGCGGCAGTAGTAGCGACTTGTCCACGTGATCCTGCATCGTCTCGGTATTGAATACCGCCATGTTCGCGTCGAGCATCGCGATCTGCTCTCGCAATGCCTTCGATATGCGTTCGGGATCGCCATATGTCTTTACCAGGATCGTGATTCCGAAAAAGCTGATCGCCTTCTGCGGAGCTGCATTCAGAAAGAAGTAGGCACAGTTGACGGTCTGCTCGCCAATCGTACGCAGCTTCGAATTCCTCGCCACGCCGATCACTGTGAACTTCGCCTTCTTCTCATCCGTGAACGTCTGGCCGATCGGATCCTGTCCCGGGAACATATCGCCCGCCATCGCTTCATTGATGATTGCGGAATGCTCATCATCCGTCTGCGCGTTGAAATCGCGTCCGCGCAGCAGCGGAATGCTCATCGTCTCGAAGTACCGCGCGCCCACACTGTTGACATTCGCGTTGCTCTTTTTCGCGCCGTGATCTTTGGTAGCGGGAATCTCAAAGTCATAGTCCGCGGTGCCGATGCTGAGTGGCACCACGCTCATGTAGCTCACGGATCGCACGCCAGGCATCGCCTCGGTGTTTTCGCGAAGTTGCTTCAGGAATTCTGCAGTCTTCTCATTCGAATAGTTGTGCAGCTTTGGATCCACGCTCATCAGCAGTACCTTGTCCGGCTTGAATCCAATATCGATCGAAGAAGCGTTCCCGAGGCTGCGTAGAAACAGGCCCGCAGTCGCGAGCAATACCATCGACAGCGCCACCTGGACCACCACCAGCGAATTCCTCAACCGCGAGCGTCCCTCGCGCCCCAGTAACGGCGAAGAGTCCTTGAGCGATGACACAAGGTCCGGATTCGACGACCGCAACGCCGGCACCAGGCCGAAAAGCAGCGCTGTAACGACTGAGAGCCCAAGCGTGAAAGCCGCCACCCGAACGTCGACATTGAAATCGAAGACGATGGGGAAGGGAAGAGGCAGTTGGAAATTCGAGATGGCACGGGCCGCCGCCGCCGCTAACACAAAACCGATGGCTGCCCCGGCCAGCGCAAGCAGCAGGCTCTCCATCATCAATTGCTGAACGAGTCTCCGCCTTCCCACGCCCATGGCCAGGCGTATCGCGATCTCTTTCTGTCTGCCTGTCGCCCGTGCCAGCAGCAGGTTGGCCACATTGGCGCACGCCACCAGCAGCACCAGGCCCACCACGCCCATCAGCACGCCCATCAGCGCAAACGCCGGCGTTGCCGATCCTGCAATAAGTCCGCCCGCAGTCTGCAGCGTCACGCTCTCGTGGTTTTTCTGCTCCTTGTGATAAGTGTCATCAATCCTCTGCCGGATCACATTCACCAGCACTGCCGCCTTTGCGCGGCTCACTCCCTGCCGAAGCCGCGCATTCAGCAGCAGCCAATGGCTGTCGCGGTTCTTGCGGCCGCCCGCCAGGTCGGTCAGGTCGGGCATGATCTCCTCAGTCATGCTCAGCGGCACCCAGAACTGCGATGCGATGCCACGGTCCACGCCATAAAACCCCATCGGCGCCACACCCACCACCGTGTAGCTGTGCCCGTTCAACACCACCTGCTGCCCGGCGATCGCCGTATTCCCGTTGAAACGCCTCTTCCACAGCGCGTGGCTCAGCACAACCACATGGTCGTTGCCCACCAGGCGGTCATCATCCGGCAGAATAGGCCGCCCCAGCGTCATCGCCGTCTGCAGCATCGGAAAGAAGTTGCCGCTCACCGCCTGCCCCCAGATCCGCTCCGGCGTCCCTTTGCCGCCCAGGCTCGCTGGAATCAGCGGAAAGTGGGCCGTCACTCCGCCCTCGAACACGGTTCCCGACTGCGCGTTGTAGTCCAGGTAGTCCAGATAGGAAAACGAGCGCCCCTCTGAGAACATCACCACGTTCTGCGAGTCTTTCACCGGCAGCACTCCCCACAGCAGCCCGTTGGCAACACTGAAAACCGTGGCATTCGCCGCAAAGGCCAAAGCGATGGAGAGGATCACGACACACGAAAACCCCGGAGCCTTCAGCAGGCTTCGTAGAGCGAAGCGGAGATTCTGGAGCAGCGACTGCATGGACAGCCCTCGATTCAAAATGGCAGCTATGTCACAGAAAACGATGCGGCAAGCCGGACGTTCCCCTGAAATCTAGCTGCTCCCGGCATTCCCCGAATGTGATCGCGGGCATGATCGTGTGTGCGGAGGCTATCCCAATGACGATGCGGTTCGATTGCCTGGCAAGTCCGTGTACAACCCGCCACAAAGGGCGGGCGTCTCCGCGCGAGATTGAGTGGAGTTTGGGGACCAATTCAGCGCGAGGAGTGCGCGATGGGGACAGAACTCATAGCCGCTCTTTCTTCTGCTCCCTTTCGAGGAAGTCGAGCAGCAGCTGAACCGCGTTGCTCGCTTCTTCCATCTCGCTTCGCCGACGGCTGTCGTTGTCGAGCGAGGCGAGCTGAAGGCGGCAGAACTTCATGTGCTCGATGAGCGCTTTGATCGTCATCTCGCGAGTGACCGGGTCCAAGGCTTCACTCCACCGCGTCCAAGGTAAAGGATTCGCGCCGGATCGGGGGCGTTGCTCTAGGAGCGTGGGGCGCCGATAGACGCTAATCCGAAAGCTCTGAGCCACCCATTATTGATCGGAATGAGACCAGATCAAGGCGAATCAGGGGGCTCTCTGCCAAAGCCTCAACGAGAGGGCGATCCGGAGCATCCACCCTGTTCCACGTCCTAAAAAGCCCCGAGTGCTGATGAAAGCCCGTCGGCAGGTTTGGTGGGCGCTGTAGGATTCGAACCTACGACTTCCACCGTGTGAAGGTGACACTCTACCGCTGAGTTAAGCGCCCGGTGGGGCGGGCCGGAGAGGCCTGCCGTAAGGTAGAGTAACACCAGCGGCAGCGTGCATCCAAACGGAAGCACTGCCTCCATTTCGGCGGGCGGAGAGACGCTCCAAGTACCTGATGCGCTGGCGAGTACGGCCAATCCGAGAGTTGCTCGAGTCCGCTCCCGGGGAGATGGAAAGAGGCCTGTTTCGGCTCGTCGCCTGGGCTCTCCCCGGCGGCCCTCGACACCCCGATCTGGCCCTGGCTGGAGCCCCGCCCCTGAACCCCGTCCTAACCCCAGCCCCGAACTCACTCCCCAACCCCACTCGGAACGGGCCCGAACCGGACCCGTGGCCCTGCCTACCTCGAAGAGCCGACGAGCCTAAGTCCAGTGAGAAGAGGAGTTCCGGGACCGGTGTGCCGAGGGGTGCTGCGCCCGCCTTCGGTGGAAATGCAGGCCCGGAAAATGAAGCACTTGCGCAACATCCTGACGAAGATGGGGTTCCAGAGGATATGGCAACCCTGGTACTGGACAAGTCGGGACTGGGACCGGGCCTCAATCCGGCACGCGGGCAGGGCGCGGTTTTGAACCAACCCGCTGCGCCTCGCGTGAATTATGCGGAGGACGAGAGCAGCGATGCGGCAATCATGCTGCGCGTGGCGGCGGGCGATGAGGCAGGTTTCAACTTCCTCGTCGGCAAATACCACCGCGCCATGATCAGCTTTCTCTTTCGCATGGTCCACAACCAGGCGGTTGCCGAGGAATTAGCGCAGGAAGTATTTCTGCGGGTCTATCGTTCGCGTGAGAGCTACAGGGCCGAGGCGAAATTTACCACCTGGCTCTATCGCATCGCCACCAATCTTGCGGTGAATCACGCGAGGGATACAAAACACGAGAGGTCGGCGCAAAATGTATATCTGGACGCGCCGGACGAGGAGTCGGGGACGACGCCGGATGTGGCGGACGATACTCCGACCATCGAACAGACGATGTTGCGCGATGAGCGCATGGCTGCGATTCGGGCCCACGTGATGGAATTGCCGGAGCGGCAGCGTATGGCAGTGCTGATGCACAAGTATCAGGGAATGGACTACAAGCAGATCGGTGAAGTGCTGAAGCTGAGCGAGAGCGCGACAAAGTCGCTGTTGTTCAGGGCCTATCAGACTCTGCGGGAAAAACTGAAAGACTTTGTGTAGTTCCGAAGTGAATGCTTCCGGGGTGAAAGAGAAAGTCGGACAAAATACCGACAAGGAATTAGGGGTGCTTGGTTATGAAAACGATGAACAAATGCGCGGCGATGGAAGAGAAGCTGGCCGATATGCTGCTCGACGAGGCGTCGGCGCCTGCCAAGGTGAAGACTCATGTTGCGGAGTGTGCGTCGTGCCAGAACGAGCTCAAAGAGCTGCGCGCGACGATGGGCCTGATGGATGCATGGACTGCGCCTGAGCCCAGCCCCTACTTCATGACCCGGTTGAATGCGCGGATGCGCGAAGAGCGCGAAGCTCCCCGGCTGAGCTGGTTCCAGCGCATTCGGGATCGTTTCGCATACGGTCCGCAGATGCATGCCGGGCCGCTGGCGGCAACAGCCATGACGGTGCTGCTGCTGATCGGGGGCGGCGCGTACCTGGGTGTTACGAATGTGGAGCAGCCTGTCCCGCAGCCGAGCGTGAACGCGATCGTCGTACGCGATCTGCAGACGCTGGACAGCAACAAGCAGGTTCTCGATCAGCTCGAGGCGATCTCGGATAATCCGGATGATGCGATTACCGACGATCCAAACTCAGATGATCCGCAGGCACAATAGTCAAAGAATTACGAGTGAGTGTCCGAAAGAGGCGGGGGCCGAAGATGAATGGGGCTAAGTACAAAGGCGAGAGAGGTGCGATGCGCCATGCGGTGATAGCCGCAATGGCGACAGTCGCCCTGTGCCTGCCCACGTCTTCGATCGCCCAGCGGCAGGAGCATTCGCGCCCCGAACGTCAGCAGGCGCCGCATTATTCTGCGCCGCGTCAGCAGACTCACCCGGAGTCGCCGCGCTCTGCCCCGCAATATCAGGGACGGCAAGGCTCCCCTTATCAGGGGGGTCGCGCGCCGCAGTATCAGCCGAGAGAAAACCCATATCAAAATCGCGGTGCTCAGCCCCAGTATCAGCAGAGGACGCAGCCTTATCAGCAGCGGTTCCAGGATCGTGGATCGCAGCCGCCGCAGTATCAGCAGCAGTATCGGCAGCCGCCGAACGAGCGTCCGCAGTTTCAGCGCCCGCAGCAGAATCCGTACGCTCCTCCGCAGACGGGAGTGCGCGGGCCGTCGGCGACTCCGCAGTACAACGTTCCCGCCAATGGGCGGCAAGGTTATCCGGGCACTGCCCAGCAGCTCTATGCGCCACCGGGACACCTCGGATCGTGGCTCAATAATCACAAGAACACGCCTGTGCCGCAGCAGCAACAGTTGCTGCGCAGCGATCCGAGCTTCCGCAGGCTGCCGCAGGGCGAGCAGCAGCGCGTCATCAATCAGCTGAATCAGGTGAATCGCATGCCGGATGCCCAGCGCGAACGGCGTCTCGCGCGCGCTGAGAATCTGGAGAGGCTGTCGCCGGAAGAACGGGCGAGAGTGGCTCAGTCGTCGCGCCAGTGGAGGGCAATGCCTGCAGACCGGCAGTCGATGATGCGCAATGCCTTCCGAGATCTGAAGGCGGTTCCGCCGGACCAGCGCGGCATTGTCCTCAACTCCAGCCGCTACCAGGGACAGTTCAGTCCCGAGGAGCGTGGAATCTTGTCGGATATGCTCCGAGTTGAGCCGTACGCGCCGCCGCAGTGAGCCAGCGAACACGAAAACTGCGGCAGGGAAGCAATCCTATTTCACGAATTGAGTAATTGCAGGGCGTGAACGCTTAGTGGGTGCGTTGGCGCTCTTTCACTTTGGTCGCAGGCGCCCCGCCGTAGACGCACCAGGGTTCCAGATCGCGTGTTGCGACAGAAGCCAGCCCCAGCACCGCGCCTTCCCCCACATTCACTCCGGGCGCGACACACGCCCGCGCGCAGATCCACGCATAAGGGCCTATCTCCATGGAGTAGGCCAGCAGCGGAAAAGCAGGGTCGTCGAAGTCGTGTGTAGCTCCGCAAAGGTACGAGCTCTGCGAGAGGATCGCGTGCGACCCGAGGCGAACTGGAGCGGGATTGTAGATTTCTGCGCCATCGCCCACGGCGACGAGATCAGCACAGGTCAGATTCCACGGCGCCCACACCCGTGAAGATGGATAGAACTTGCAGGTCGATCCCAGTTTCGCGCCGAAGGCCCGCAGCAGAACCGCGCGCCACCCAAAGAATGGTCGCGGAGATAGCCGATAAAAGGTGGCCCACGTGATGTTCCAAAGCAGGCGCTTAGCGCGATTCCCGAAGGAGAACGCGGGACGGGCGTAGGGGTCAGCGGCGGTTGCGGCGGAGATATGCTCCGCCGCGTTGTAGTGGATCTCGCGGGCCATCTGACCTCGAGTTTATCAGCGAGCGATTTGGATGGGAGCCTTCAGCCGGATGTCGCGCGATGAGGCGCCGATCTGAATTTCAAAGGTGCCGGGATCGAGTGTCCATTGGTTTGTCGATGGGTTCCAGTATTCGAAGGCTGAATTCTCCAGATTGATCTTGACCGTTTTCGCTTCGCCCGGGCTGAGTTCGACACGGCTGAGACCTTTCAATTCGTGTACGGGTCGATCAATCTTTGAGTGACCGTCTTTCACGTAGAGTTGCACAACTTCGGCACCGGCACGGTGGCCGGTATTCCTGATGTTTACATCGACAGCTACGCCCCTATATTGAACGCCGCCGGAGAACGTGGTGTAAGGTATGACCTTCAAATCGCTGTACTCAAACGTGGTGTAGCTCATCCCAAACCCAAATGGAAACTGCGGCTCCACATTCTTAGTGTCGTAGTAGCGGTAGCCAACGTAAATGCCTTCGGAGTACTCCGTATGTAGATTCTCGCCGGGGTATGTTTTCGCCCCTGGTGAGTCTTCGAATTTCTTCGGAAGCGAAACTGGCAGCTTGCCAGACGGATTCGCATCGCCAAACAGAATTGCAGCCAGTGCGTTGCCGCCCTCCTGCCCTCCGTACCACATGTCCAGCAGCGCGGGCGTTGCGTCCAGCCATTTCGTCATCGTGACCGGATCGCCCGTGTTGAGGACCACCACTGTCCGCGGGTTGGCCTTTTCGACTGCCTGAATGAGCTCGTCTTGTCCCGCCGGAAGATCCATCGTCTTTACGTCAAAGCCCTCGGATTCGTTCTTGTTGTAGCGTCCGACAACCACGACCGCCACATCGGCTTTCGACGCGATGTCGATCGCTTGCTTCAGATCGTTCGCGCGCGCTTCAGCAGTGTCGTGCGCTGGGTCTTCGCCTTCCATCCCGACACCGAGAGCAGACGAAATCTGAATAGCGGATCCGGCGCGCTTCGTGATTCCTTCAAGCGGAGAGATCGCGTGATCCGGGCGGACCAGCGAACTGCCCCCACCACCCGTCCGCGCGGCGAGTGCATTCGGTCCGATAACAGCGATGGAGTGAATCTTCGCCGGGTCCAGTGGCAGCAGCGAGTTCTGGTTCTTGAGGAGAACGATGCCCTCCGTCGCGCCTTCCAGCGCGATCTTCTGCCGTTCGGGTGTATCGACTTCGCCACCCGGTGTATGCGGGTGCTCTATCAGGCCGGCAAGCAGGATCACGCGAAGAATCCGGCCGACGTTGTCATCAATCGTCGCCTCGGTGATATGCCCGGCTTTTACTTCTGCGAGAACCTTGTCCGCAACGAGCCACCCGCCGCTGCTGCCTTGCTCCTGCGCTCGTGGATTCGACAGCATGTGCTGCAGCTGTGGGCCGCCCGGCATCTCCAGATCCATGCCTGCGTTTACCGTGGGAGCCGTCGAATACGTGCTGGCCCAGTCGGAAACGACGAAGTTCTTGAAGCCAAATTCCTTCCGCAGCACTTCGTTGAGCAGGTAGTCGCTCTCCGCGCAGTGATGACCGTTCACCAGGTTGTAGCACGACATCACAGACCACACACCTGCCTGCTGCACCGCAGCCTTGAAAGCAGGAAGATAAATCTCATGCAGAGTGCGCTCGTCGATCTTCTCGTCGATCCGGTGGCGCTCGAATTCCTCGTTGTTCGCCGCGTAGTGCTTCACTGATGGAATGACGCCCTCGCTCTGCACGCCTGTGATGTAAGCGACGCCGAGTTGCGCCGCCAGATAAGGATCTTCGCCATAGCCTTCGAAGTTGCGCCCCCACAGCGGCACGCGATTGATGTTCACCGTAGGCCCGAGGATCATGTCGCGCCCCAGCGCTTTGGTTTCTTGCGCAATGGCTTGGCCCTCGCGGCGGACAAGCTCCGGGTTCCACGTCGCCGCCATCGCAACTCCCGAAGGAAACGATGTCGATGTGATCTTCGGAGTATTGGCCGCGTTCGTGATCGCCGAGCTTCCCAGCCACGAGCGCACACCCATAGGCCCGTCTGCCATCTTGATAGCCGGGATGCCCAGCCGCGGAATGGCCGCGGACTCCATCCATCCCGACCCTGCAAGCATGGTTGCTTTCTCTTCAATCGTCATCCGCTTCAGCAGGTCCGCTACCCGCTCATCAACGGGAAGCTTCGCGTTTTTGTACGCTGCTTCATCTGTGGCGGCCGAAGCCGATGGCGTTTGCGAAGAAAGCGGCGTAATGGCGCAAGTTGAAACAGATAGAAGTGCAACGCACATGCACAGATTGCAGAATTTCATTGTTCTCTCCGGGCGCAGCAATGGTAGCAAACCAAAGCGCCGGCGATTGCGATCCGCCCTGACGGATTGAGCAGGTATGATGACGGAGAATCCCCGCGCTGGAGGTCTGAGCGTCTTGAGCCCAGTCTCGTCTCGAGCGTCTTCGCAACGGCAGCTTGGTCGCAGCATTCTCGCAGTGCTCGCGGGCATGGCAGCAGGAATTGCGATCACGCTCATCACAGATCTCCTTTTGCGAAAAGCCGGCGTGCTGCCTCCGCTAGGCGAACGCGTTCCGGATCGCGTATTGGCGTGGGTCACTGCGTATCGCGTGATCTATGGAGTTGCGGCAAGCTACTTGACCGCATATCTCGCGCCCTACCGGCCAATCGCTCACGCGATGGTAGGTGGAGCGTTCGGATTTCTTGCGAGCCTCGCGGGAGCAATCGCGACCTGGAATGCCGGCCCCGCATACGGTCCGCACTGGTATCCCGTGGCGCTCATCATTCTTGCACTGCCGCAGTCATGGCTCGGCGGATGGTTGCGAGCGCGGCAGGAGGGGTGACCCAGGAACCCGCAAACCATCCGGCGAGGATGCGATCAGTCTGATGGATCAACTCGGCTTATTGGCTGAGACATCCCATCCCGTAACCGGCGTGGTGGTACCTCCCGTCAACGAAGAACTGCAGGGAATGAATCTGGTTGGCGTGAATGAGACGTTTTGCCACTTGTCGTTGGGGCCGAAGTACTCCCCGAGGGCGGGGGTTGTCTTCCCCGTTTCAGCCGGAGGCTGGTTCACCAGCAAGTCCACGACCTCATTCACAGCGGTGACATGTCCTGAGCCATCGGTCCGAGTGTAGGCAAGCGCACCGACTGCACTGCATATCGATGGTGTTCCTGAGGCCACGTCAATGTCGAACTCCATCGCCTGAGGCACGTTGCTGTTCACGAATGGCCCGGTAACTGTCACCCCGTTTCCTACGGTCGAAAGAAAGTCCGGAGTCGTTGTCAAGCCAACGCCGGGTGGTCCCTGGGCTCCTTGCAAACCCTGTGAACCCTGCGGCCCTGATGGTCCTGCTGGTCCCTCTGGACCCTGCGACCCTTGCGGACCTGCCGGCCCCATGGGACCCTGAGGGCCAACGGAACCATACGTCACCTCATAAGGCATGAACTCGCCCAGGCTGTTCACGACCATGACAGTGAAATTACCCGCAACAATATTGGCGGGAAGCACGGCTACAACTTGCGTATCTGTGAACGAGACCACCGCGAGTGGGCTTCCGGCGAGCAGGATGTTGGGTGACTTCTTCGTGGGCTCGAATCCGGAGCCGCTGAATGTGACCTGGTTATTGCTGTAGTTGATCGTCGCTCTGCTGATGGTCAGAATCGGGATTGTGGCGGCGAATACAAAGAAGCGCGGAGAAAGCAGAAGCACGGCGGTGAAAATGAGTTTGCGCACAGTTGGATTTCTCCTTGAGCGGAATGACCGTCAATGTGCACTTGAAAGGCCGCAGGGTCAACGAAACAGTTTCCGAAGTCTCTCTTAATCAACAAGTGCCGATGGTGCTAAGGCTTGCATCTCCGAATTAACAGCCACGTCAGCGGCGAAACCGCGCCGCACGGACCTCACACGGTAGATGTTACTGCACTGATACAGCCCAACTAGGACCTGAACGGCCGAGAAGAATCGCATCCAGGCAAGTGCGATGAGGTGAGCGGGCCGGCTAGAGAATACCTTTGACATCGGCATTTTTCCCGGCGTACGATTCGGCTCTTCCCGGGCCCTGCCATCAAGGAGGTCTGAATGGCAAGTGCTACTGCTCCTGCCCCCGCACTCGATCCCACAAAACTGGACGCCTTCATGGGTCAGGCCGTTATGGACATGGGCGCCGCCATGCACGCCGCGCTCGTTGTCATCGGCGATAAGCTCGGACTCTTCAAAGCCATGTCCGGCGCGGGCCCCATGACATCAACGGAGTTGGCCGCCAAAACCAACACCTCCGAGCGTTATATACGCGAGTGGCTCAATGCCAACGCCGCCAGCGGATTCATCACCTACGACGCAACCGCAAAGCGATTCGAATTGCCCGCCGAACAGGCATTCGCACTCACCACGCTCGATCTCCCGGGAGCCTTCCACATCATCTCCGCCTGCTTCAAAGATGAGCCCAAGATCACGCAGGCATTTCGCACCGGCGACGGAGTCGGCTGGCACGAGCACGACGCCAACCTCTTCTTCGGAACCGAGCGCTTCTTCCGGCCCAACTATGAGCAGAACCTGCTGAGTTCGTGGCTGCCCGCGCTGGAAGGCGTGAAGGAAAAACTTGCCGCAGGCGCATCCGTGGCCGACGTTGGCTGCGGGCATGGCTCCTCCACGATGCTGATGGCCAAAGCATTTCCGAAATCCCGCTTCGCAGGCTTCGACTATCACAGCGGATCGATTGAATACGCGCGTCACGTCGCCGGACGCGATGGCCTGCTCGATCAGATCAACTTCGAAGTTGCCAGCGCAAAAAGCTATCCGGCCAACGGCGGTTACGACCTCGTCACCTTCTTCGATTGCCTGCACGACATGGGAGACCCGGTCGGCGCCGCCAAACATGTGCTCTCCACTCTGGTTCCAGACGGCACATGGATGATTGTTGAGCCATTCGCGCACGACGCACCCGAACAGAATCACAATCCAGTCGGCCGCATCTACTATTCAGCATCGACCATGCTCTGCACTCCAGCCTCGCTGGCCCAGGAAGTTGGCGCGGCCCTGGGAGCGCAGGCCGGCGAGGAGCGCATTCGGGACGTTGTGATGACTGCCGGATTCAAGCGGTTCCGCAGGGCAGCGCAGACCCCATTCAATCTGGTCTACGAGGCAAGGCCTTAAGCAAAATTTTCATCTTTTCTCGCGCAGGCGAGGTGCCGCAGAAAACGAAGGCCCGGATCCACAGAGATCCGGGCCTTCGTGTTCAGGGAGAAACAATCAACTAAGGTACGAACAGCTTCAGCCGTACATGCCACTTGGTGCTGTCACCGGGCTTCAGCGTCACCATCCCCGTGTCCATGCCGTTCCACTCTTTGCCGAACGGATCGGCGAAGTTGAACTGATGCTCCACGGCGACGAAATTTTTCGCCGGCGGCGCATACGCCTGGATCGTCTTGATCTCGGGCGAGAGGCCATGGATGCGGACCCCGTACTTCGCGGCCTCGTCGAGAATGTTGACCTCGGCAACGCCGTTTTCCCAGTTCAGCTTGCTCCAGTTGTCATCATAGAAATTCTTGTAGAGCGGCTGACCCTTGCGCAAATCGTACTGGCCGCTTACAGGAACCAGTTGGCCGGTAGGGAAGACGTTGTCGTAGTTGTCTACTTTAGCCATCATGTCTGCTGGAATCTGCAGCCGCACTTGCGTCCGATCGCCCGACGGGAAATTGAAATAAGGATGCCAGCCGATAGAGACCGGCTCAGCTTCCTTGCCCACGTTCTTTGCGGTCACCGTGGCGTCCACCGCATCGGCGGTAAGACTGATGGTGATCACCAGGTCTGACTTCGAGAGCCAGTGGCCGCCGAAGTCCCCGCCATGGATCGTGCCGGAAATCTCTTTGCCGCCGGGGATCGTCTTCACTTTGACGTCATCGGTTTTCGATTTCAGGATCAGGCCGTGCATCGCGTGCCGTTCGGCGCCTTTTTCCTTGCCCATGTTGTTGGCAGGCAGCGTGATGTTGTGTCCCTGCCACGAAGTCGTCAGGGTCTTCCCATCGCTGGAAAGAGTGCCGCGAATGCGGTTGGGATATGGGAAGAGGAACGCTGACCCGAGCCGATAACCAAGGTCGCCGTTGGGCGTGTCCTGCTCGTCGAGCATCTTCTTGGCCTCTTCCAGACTGGGCGAGGCCAGCACATCCACGCTGCCCTTGCCGGGGAAGTTGGCGGTGATCTGGAAGACCTCCATGCCGCGGCCGGGCAATACGGTGATGCTGGTAAATTCGGGCTTGGTCTTGCTGGAGGCCGTGCGCGTTAGTGTGACGATCTTCTGTCCACCGATCTCGGTAACGTTCTGAGCTTGGCTGTTCATCACTCCACAGCTTGCCACAACCGCCGGAAGAACGACGGTGATAAGGTAGGCGCGAAACGAAAGCTTCATTGGCGATCCATCCCTGGAAACGGCGTTCGGAGTTCCGCAAACAGCGCTTTAGCAGGGCGATTTCGGCCGCCCGGGAAAGCGTATTCCGGAAGCCACCTGATTCTACAACGGCCGGTCGCCTGCGCACCCGGGCGGCCCGGCTCGCTCTCAGCCCTCGGGAAAGAAATGACGAACCGGTGACACAACTTGATTGCGGCTCGTACGTCTATCCCGTCAGGAACTCAGGTTCAGATTGGACCAGAGGAGTCACGAGCCGGGTTTGAGGCAGTTGCCGTGGTATTGATGCGGGGCCAGTTATGCGACCCTTTTCAGTCAATACAGGTTGCTGTCCATGGTGCCAATTGGTGATATTGCGGTATCAGCAATAAACGGTACAATTCGAGCCAAATCCCTCCGTATAGAGCGGCCACAAGGTGCTGCTCGGGATCAACATCAACGATTCGTTCTTCGGGGACCTTCCCCGAGAAAGGTTCCCGGTAAGGTAGATGCGCCCCCTGCATAAGCTCTTCCTTGGCCTTATTGCCTTGACTTCAATAGCTGCCACAGCGCAGCACCCGGTCTCAAAGGCTCTCATCCGCGAGCAAGTGAATGACAACCAGCTGACGATGTTGAGGGGGAACACTCCTCCGGCGGCCAACGCGCATAACGATATTGGCCGCGTCAGCGGCAGTATGCCGATGACTGACCTGATCCTGGTCCTGCAGCGCAGCCCGGAAGTGCAGGCCGCCTTCGACGCCTTCGTGGAAAGCCAGTACGATCCCAACTCCCCCAATTTCCACCACTGGCTCACTCCGGAGCAGGTCGGTGAGAAATTCGGCCCGGCCCTCGCCGACATCTCCACGGTAAGCTCGTGGCTGTCGAGTCATGGGTTGTCAGTTGACGAAGTCTCCAAAGACCGGATGACCATCCGTTTCAGCGGCAGCGCCCGCCAGGTTGAAGCCACCTTCCACACCGAGCTGCACAATCTGTCAGTCAAGGGCGAGACGCACTTTTCCAACATGACGGATCCTCAGATCCCGATGGCGCTCGAGCCCGTCGTGCTCGGCCCCAAAGCTCTGCACAATTTCATCCCCAAGCCGATGCACCGGACCGCCGGCAAGGCCACGTTGAATCGCGAGACCGGCAAGTGGCAGCGGATCGCCGAACCTGGTGCCGCCGGAACCCCCAGCGTACCGAAAGCAAATGCGGCCTTCAACGGCGCGCGCCCCGACATCGTCTTCACATGCGGCAGCGGCTGTCTTGAGGAAGATGTAACTCCGTATGACTTCGCCGCCATCTACAATCTTGCTCCTCTCTGGAGCGCCGGCATCGACGGTACCGGACAGACAATCGCAATCGCCGGCCGAAGCGATGTGAAGTCATCGGATGTTTCGAGCTTCCGCAGCACCTTCGGACTGACAGGCGGCTCCTATCAGCAGATCAACAACGGAACCGATCCCGGTAACTGCACCAGCACAGCCACCAACGCCCTGTGTACGCTGGACGACCAGATCGAGAACGCGCTCGATGTAGAGTGGGCCGGCGCGACTGCACCGAAGGCGGCTGTGAAGCTGATTGTCACCAATCAGACGAACTCGAACGATGCAATTTACCTGTCGGCGAAATATGCCATCGACAATAACGTAGCGAAGATCATCAACGTGAGCTACGGCCTCTGCGAATTGGGTATGGGCACCGCTGGTAACGCCCTCTACAACAATCTCTGGCAGAGTGCTGCGACCGCCGGTATCTCGGTTTTCGTGGCTACGGGCGACTCCGGCTCGCCCGCATGCGACCAGGGCCAAGCCTCCCAGGGACCGTATGGCGCGCAGTTTGGGCTCGCAGTCAGCGGAATCGCATCGACTCAGTACAACACTGCTGTGGGCGGAACCGATCTGAACTGGGATACAGCGTCCACCTACTGGAACACAAGCAGCGACTCCCACGGCGCCACTGCAAAGGGATACATCAAGGAAATTCCGTGGAACGATTCGTGTACCAATCCGATCCTGGTCAGTAGTTTCAACACCAACAACAATACGAATTTGACCGCGTCGCAGTTGTGCTACGAAATTGGAGCCCAGGTTATCCAATTCCAGAACGAGCAAAGTGCGCTCGATCTGGTAAATTCCGTTGGCGCAGGTGGCGGCAAGAGCAATTGCACAACAAGTGACGGCAGTACCGTCGCAAGCTGCACTGGAGGAAATGCAAAGCCAAGCTGGCAGACCGGTGTGACTGGTATCCCGGCAGATAGCAAGCGCGACATCCCGGACGTTTCGTTCTTCGCGGGCAATGGCTTCCTCAGCAGCGCTTACCTCATTTGCGTTTCTGACTGGGGCACCTGCGTAACATCGACTGGCTCGGCCACAGAACCCGCAACTGGTGAGATCGGCGGTACCTCGGCAGCATCTCCTGCCATGGCGGGCGTGATGGCCCTCATCAATCAAAAGGCTGGATCGGCTCAAGGAAATCCGAACTCCAGGCTATACACGCTCGCAGCCGCGCAGAACTACGGTAGCTGTAAGACAGAGAGCGTGACGAATTCTGGCTCATGCTACTTCAATGACATCGACACCGGCACCATCAGCATGCCTTGCGCGGCAGGATCCCCAAACTGCACCGTGGCTGCCAGCGGAAATACCTATGGCATCCTCAACGGATTTGACGCCGGCGCCGGCTTCGACCTGGCAACGGGTCTCGGCTCCATGAACGTCGCAAACGTGGTGAACGGCTGGGCGGCCACTGCCCCGACGGCCACATTCAAGCTGACTGCGTCGGCCGCGACGCCACCTTCAATCACAGCCGGTGGCACAGCGACCTCAAACATCACGGTCAGCAGCACAGACGGATACGCCGGCACTGTGACGCTTACTTGCGCGGTAACATCTGCACCCGCAAACGCGGTGGAAGCGCCCACATGCGCGCCCACAACCGGTCAATCAACTGTGACCCTGAGCGCGACCACAACAAGCGGTCAGGGTCAGGTCACGATCAGTTCGACGGCGGCTCCCGTCGGAGCAGTAAAGCTCGCTTCCAACCGGACAGGCTGGTTCCAAGCGGCTGGTGGCGCAGCTCTGGCATCTCTGTTGCTCTTCATCGTGCCGGGCTGGTCCAAACGCTATCGCAACATCTTCTCCGCCATGCTCGTTGTCTTGGCGGCTAGCTTCTTCGCGGTTGGCTGCGGCGGTGGCGGCGGCAGCAGCGGCGGAGGCGGTGGCGGCGGTGGCACAACCAAGACGACCCCGACCGTCACGGTGACTCCGGCCAAAACTTCAATCTCAGAGACCGACAGCCTGGCTGTCACAATTACCGTTGCCGGCAGTTCGGGCACACCGACAGGCACGGTCACCATGTCCAGTGGCAGCTACAGCTCGGGCGCTCTCACTCTCGACAGCACCGGCAAGGCGACGGTCACGATCCCAGCTGCGAAACTTACACCGGGAACAGCCACGCTGGGCGTCACCTACAGCGGCGACACAAAGTTCAACACCGCAAATGGGACGGCAACAGTCACGGTCGCCAAGGCCGCCACGACCTCGGGCGCCTACACCTACACCGTGACCGGAACCGGAAACGACTCGGCTCACTACACCGCAACCACCACGTTCACCGTTACAGTGAACTAGCTTCAACCTCATTCGGCACGATGGCCCTCCCGCGGGAGGGCCATCGTGTTTCTGACGAGTTTCCAAGACGCTGGAAGACGGTGGGATTTGCCCTCCCGCTCCGCGCTAGAATCGGGAAGAAGCCAATCACCACCGGCTATTCTTCACGAACGGGCCTGATACGTCCATGAAGTCACTTTTGCTTGAAGAGTACGGGAAGCTTGCCATTGCAGACCTTCCCAGGCCCACACCGGGTGACAACGAAGTCCTCGTCCGCGTTGCAGCTTGCGGCATCTGCGGAAGCGACGTCCACGGATACGACGGCTCCTCCGGCCGCCGCATCCCGCCGCTGGTCATGGGACATGAAGCGTCAGGTCTGGTCGAAGCAGTTGGTCCCGGCGTCAAGGATTTCCGGCCCGGCGATCGAGTCACATTCGATTCAACAGTCTATTGCGGCCATTGCACCTACTGCCGCCGCGGCGAAGTGAATCTCTGTGACAACCGGCAGGTCATCGGCGTCTCATGCGGCGACTATCGCAGGAACGGAGCCTTCGCCGAGTTCATCGTGATTCCGGAGCGCATCCTCTATCGTTTGCCCGCGAAGATGTCGTTCCCAGAGGCTGCGATGCTCGAGGCAACGTCCGTCGCGCTCCATGCGGTGAAAGTCAGCGAGGTGAAAAAGGGCGACGTCACGCTGGTAGTCGGTGCAGGCATGATCGGACTGCTGACCATGCAGGCGTTGCGCGCCGCCGGCGTGGGCCGCGTCATGATCGCCGACATCGATGAAACCCGCCTGACATTGGGCGAATTGCTCGGAGCCGATGAGGCTCTGCGCGGTACCGGCGGCGAGATCGCGCAGGCAATCCTGGAGCGAACCAATGGGGTGGGCGCCGATGCAGTGTTCGACGCGGTGGGTCGCGCCAAGACCGTCCACGAATCGATTGACAGTGTGCGCAAGGGCGGCACGGTTACGCTGATCGGAAACATCGCACCGGAAGTTCCCCTGCCGCTGCAGAAGGTAGTGTCGCGCCAGATCCGGCTCCAAGGCACCGCCGCATCCTCCGGCGAATATCCTGAGGCGATCCAGCTCATCTCAACCGGACGCATTCATGTGCGCCCGCTGATCACGGCAGTCGCACCGCTTGAAGACGGACCACGGTGGTTCGAGCGGCTCCACGCACAGGAACCGAATCTGATGAAAGTCGTCCTCGCTCCCGGAGAAGAGCCTGAGAAATGAGCATGAGCGACGCACTCTTCGATCTTTCCGGCCAGGTCGCCATCGTTACCGGAACCAGTCGCGGCCTCGGACAGTACTTCGCTCGCGCCCTCGCCAAGGCTGGAGCCGATCTGGTGCTGACCAGCAGAAATCGTGAAACCCTGCGCGAAATGGAAGAGGAAGTAAAAAGCCTTGGGCGGCGCAGCGTCTCCCTGGAACTCGATGTCCGCGATCACGGCAGCATCCAGAAGATGGCAGAAGAAGCTCTCGAGGCTTTCGGCCAAATTCACATCCTCGTCAACAACGCGGGCTGCAATGTTCGCAAGCCGGCGCTCGACATCACCTGGGATGACTGGAACCTTGTTCTCGACACGAATCTGCGCGGAAGTTTTTTCGTAGCCCAGGCAGTGGCACGCGGCATGATCGAGCACGGCTACGGCCGCATCATCAACATCGGTTCCGTTACCAGTGTCTTCGGTTTTGCAGGATTAGGCCCTTATTGCGCTAGCCGCGGCGGAATCCGCCAGTTGACTATGAGTCTCGCGGACGATTGGGGCAAACATGGCGTCACCGTCAATTGCCTCGCGCCCGGCTGGTTCAAGACAGCGCAGAACAAGGTGCTGTACGACGACCCTGAGTGGGTTGCATATCTGACGGATCGAATTCCAGTCAAGCGTCCAGGACTGCCAAACGATCTGGATGGCGCCGTCGTCTTCCTCGCTTCAGAAGCGAGCCGCTACATCACCGGCCAGACGCTGCTCGTCGATGGTGGAATCTCAACCGGTGCAACACGCGCCACGGTGGCGAGGCAGAAGTAGACCCCGCTCTGTAAACCCAGCACTATTGCCCCAGCACTTCGATGCGGCCGATTTCGACACTCGGCGAATCCATCGTCCCCGTGCCCACATCCGCATGCTGGCCCAAGTGGCTGGTTGACTTGCGGACCACAAGCTTGGGATAAACCGTGATGGCCGCCGGCCGAGGATGCGGAATGTCGTCCCGTATCAGCGACAGCAGGGTGGTTGCTGCAACCTGACCCATGCTGCGCAGCGGCTGATGCACAGTCGTCAGCGGCGGATGATGCGTAGCCGCCGACAAAATATCGTCGAAGCCAAGCACCGAAACGTCTTTGGGCACACGCATTCCGGCTTCGCGAATCGCCGATATCGCGCCAATGGCGGTGACGTCATTGAACGCGAAGATCGCAGTGAACGCATGCTTCGTCTGCAGCAGTTGTCGCGTGACCTCCTGGCCGGGAATGGGTCCGGGCTCAGGACTCTGCAACTGCACAACAAGCCGATCGTCGATGTGCAGCTCGAGATCGCGCGCCGCCTGCACAATTGCCTGCCACCGCAGCTTTGTGTCTGAACTGAATTCCTGGCCCTTGATGAATGCAATCTGCCGGTGTCCAAGTGTTTTCAGGTGCGATAGCGCGAGATGCGCGGCCTGATCGTGATCCAGTTCGATGTTGATGACGCCATCGCGGCGGTCGTGTCCGGAGATTGAGACCACCGGCACGGGCATCTCCTCGCTCATTGGCGAGTCAACAGCAATAATTCCCTCGACCGATCGCGCCAGCATCATGCGCGGATAGCCTTCCAGCAAGTCCGGCCGATGGCGATGGCTCACCACGAAATAGAAAAATCCGTCCTTGAGCAACTCGTCTTCAATGCCGCTGAGAACGGTTGTCGAATAGCCTTCGCTGATTTCCGGCACAATGACGCCGATCGTATATGTGCGCTTCTGGCGCAGGCCGCGCGCCATGGTGTTCGCGACGTAGCCGTTCAAAGCCGCCGCATGCAGTACCCGGCGCTGCGTCTCTTCGGCAATGCGGTGCGCGGTCGCCTCACCATTGATGATGCGCGAGACGGTGGACTGCGAGAGCTCAAGCATTGCCGCGAGCTCTTTCAGTGTGATCGGTTTGATGGGCGCCTTTGCCAAAAATCTCTACTCCGCCAAAATGTGGATATCAGCCTGCGTGAAAACCCGCACGCTGCATTGCCGCTGTCATCTCCTGGTTTCGCATGAATGTGTTCCACACCAAACCCGACCGTAGATTCTCTGCCATCACCACCGAGATCCCCTGATCGATGCCAAGCACATCCGCGTCATACCACTCCGCCGCCGGGTGAAATGCATCGACGAAGCCATATCGACCCCATGCCTTCTTGCCCCATTTATCGCGCATGGCCCGCAGCACCGAGATGCAATCGACAGGAAGAAACGCAAGCGACCCGGCCGGCGCGCAAGGCACAACGGTCCCATCCAGTGGACCTTGCGGTGGTGGACCTCCCCATGCCGTGTAGCCGCCCTGGTAATCCGATGCTGAAATGCCCCAGTAGTCCTCGTTATACCACTTGGGATACGAGAGGCAGAACGCTTTGTGTGCCTTCGTCGCAGTCACCGAATTATCGAAGTAATTCGCCCACGCGTCGCGCTTGCCGCGGAAGTCAAACCACGCCTGCGAGTACTGGTGCGTGAAGAGCGGGTCGTTGCCGCTGATGAAGCTGAACTCCTTGTAGTGGACGACGGGGCGCTCCCATGCCTTCCACGTATCGGGTTCAACCGGATGCGTCGGCGATCCGATTCCGAGCAGATAAATCATCATCAGTTCGCAATAGTGCGACCAGCGGCCATCGAGAAAACCTGACTCCGGTTTCCAGCCCATCGAGAACGTTTTGCCGCCATTCAGCATCCACGGCCAGTCCACGCGCTCGTAGATCTGCTTCGAAAGAGACTTGATCTTCCCATCGTCGAAGTGCGCATGAGCCATCAGCACGCCGCAGAGCAGCAGGGAAGTATCGATAGACGAGAGTTCGACATCTTTTACGCGCTCGCCTGTCTCAAGATCCGAGAAGTGGTAGTAGAACCCATGCACCTCGGGAAATTTGTTCAGGTGCCAATCGAGAGTGGTGCGCACCCGTTCGACAATCTGATCGTGCGGCAGAAACTTGCGCTTGTCAGCGATGCACAGAGCCGTCAGGCCGAACCCCGTGGCGGCAATGCTTGCCATGCGGCGCGGGTCGCGCCTGCCATTCAGATCGTTGCGTGCGCGATCGAGCACCTGCCCGGTCTTCTCGCTGGCCTGTTCCCAGAAAAAGAGACACGCCTGGCGCTGAAGATCATCCAGGAATGCCTCGTCGCCGGGCTTCGGATGCCACTCGTTCTGAGCGGAACCGCCAAAAAGCCCCGCCGGCGCCAGCGCGCAGCCACCAGCTAGAGCGAGCGATTTGATCATCTGCCGGCGATTGAGAGCGTGCCTGCGTGAAGGGGATTCCAGGCTTGTCTCGTTGAATGATTCACTCTTACGCATAGTCGTGGGTAAGCGCAATCGATTGCGCACGGTCATTTCTAACATCTGCATACACCAACGTCAACACAATTCGCTCAGACCGCCCCTACCTCTTGCGTGCGTTCAGCGCATTGAGTTTGTTCTTCAGTTGCTCAAGCTTCTGCCCGGCTTCAGCCAGCTTGCCTTGCGCAGTCAGCCGCTGATAATCGTCCAGATCTCTCGCCGCGCCTTCAATCAATGTATTCAGATCGGTTGCTGGTTGAGGTGCACCGGCGTTCGGCGCTGTGTTGGCACGTTGCTGAGCAGGCGCCTGCTCTCCACTCAGTGAAGGCGTCTCCCCGCCGAAGAGCGATCGTAGCGCAGCTTCGAACGTTGACCCATACGCAAGGCGATCCTGTACCGCAAGTACGACGAGCCGCAACTCCGGCATGGGGCTCCGCTCAGCTTGCAGATAAATCGGCTCGGCGTAGATCAGGGCCTTGCCGCAGGGAATCACAAGAAGCGCCCCGCGGCGGACTCGCGATCCCTGCTGGTTCCAGAGCGAAAGCTGTCCGGAGAGCTGAGCGTTTTGATCGATGCGCGCTTCCACCTGAAGAGGGCCATCCACCAGACGAGTTTTGGGGAAGTTATAGACGACGGATTTGCCATAGTCGTCGCCATCGCTCCGGCCCGCGATCCAGCCGATCATGTTGTTGCGATTCGATGGCGTGAAGGGAAGGATCTCCACGAACTCGACTGTGGATTCGCCGGGAAGCTTCATCAAAACGAAGTTAGGATCCATGGGATGCGACGCCTGGTCACCCGAAGACTGCGTTCCAACCTCCGACGCGACCGTCCACAGGTCCTCGCGGTTATAGAAGACCACCGGGTCCGTCATGTGATAGAGACCGTATGCCGCAGCCTGCATGCGCAGAAGAAGCTCAGGATAGCGAACGTGCTTTCGCAGGCCCTGCGGCATCTCCGCTGCGTCTTTGAAGAGTTGCGGAAAGATATGTCGCCAGGCATGGATGATGGGGTCCTGCGGATCGAAGACGTAGAAAGTCGTGGTTCCGTTGTAGGCATCAATCACGATCTTCACGCTGTTGCGGAGATAATTGATCGATCCGTTTCCAAATTCATAGTGAGTCGAATAGGGATAAAGATCTGTAGTCGTGAACGCATCGAGAATCCACGACAGCCTGCCGTCATCTCCGACCACGATGTATGGATCCTGCTCGAATGTCAGAAATGGCGCGATCGCCTTCACGCGATCGAATACGCTGCGTCGCATCAGCAGCCGGCTGTCGGCAGTAATGTCGTCGCTGAAGGGAACCTTGGCAAGATCGCCGCGATCGAACGCAATCAACGCTCGCCGAAAGAATGAGCCGAGCACGATTCCGCCGCTCCCCTGGTAGCTGGTCATGCTGTTGGTTTCGCCCTGCGGATAATCGAATTCCTTCTGCCGCGTCTTCACGTAGACATCGGTGTTGGTCAGCTCGCCGAAATAGATCTCCGGCCGTGTCACCTGGATCGACGGATCGGTGCTCTGGATCGGCATGTTGCTCAGGATCAGGGTCGGCAAACCTTCCGGTGTGAATCCGTTCACCGGGTTCATCGTGACGCCGTAGCCGTGCGTATAGATCAGCTTCTCGTTGATCCAGTTGCGGCTGCTCTCCGGAAGCTTCTCGACGTTCAGTTCGCGCGCGGCCAGCATGACCTGCCGCTCTTCTCCATTGATCTGGTAGCGGTCGATATCGATATCCGGAAAGTCGTAGTACGTGCGAATCTCCTGCAACTGCCGCAGCGTGTCCTGCAGAGCGCGCCAATCCCAGAGCCGTATGTTCTGCAGGGTGGCCTGATTGTTCGGCGCGTCTACTGCCTCAACTGAGATTTCCGCTGGGAATTCATGCTGCATGATCCGATCGAGGCCAAAAGCCTGCCGCGTGAATTGAATGTTGTTCGAAATGTAAGGTTGTTCGCGAACAAGCTGGTTCGGCTTCACCACAAAGCTGTCGACATACCACGCGGCAATCTGCACAAGAATGAAGCACGCAACCGCCGGTACCGGTGCCGCGATCAACCGCCCTACTCGCGGCCGCAGGAACAGGTTCATCCCGGCGATTCCCGCTCCAATGATCAGAGCGGCGCAGATCAGCAGCAGTCCCCCCAGCATGATGTGCGCGTCTGTGTAGGTCACTCCATCGAAGATCGTGTGATCCGCGGTGACCCGATCAAAGCGCCCAAGAAACGTGCGCACTGCTACCACGATCAGGAGAGATGCAATCGCCGCTGAGAACCAGCGCAGCGGAACGGAAGAAGATTCAAATCGTCGGTCGCGAATAAACTGCGAACTGCTGGTCATCAGCAGGAAGAGCCCGGCAACCGCGCAGCACACCAGCGTGACCACCAGCAGCCACCCGACGAAAAACTGAATCGCTGGCAGGGTGAACAGATAAAAGCTAACCGTCTTCCCGAGAATCGGCTCGCGCGCCTCTGCAGCTCCTCCAGGAGCCATAAAGTAGAGCGCAAACCGGGTCCACTCGTTCATGAAGGCTGCGCCCGCGATAAGCGCGATAAGAAGCGAACCCAGCAGACCTGCAACCCGCAGCACCGGTTCTACAGGAAGTTCATAGCTCTGGTTGCCGAATCGAACGGTACCCACACTGGCCAACTCTTCGCGGCAGCCGCGCCGAAGCGCAGAAAACCACGCATACAGAATGCCGAATGTCGCCACGAACGCCAGCCCGAAGCACAGCCACTCGTACGAGAGCGTTCTCCAGAAGATGCTTGCGTACCCCAGAGAAGCAAACCAGAGCGAGTCGACGTAATAGGAAATGAGAGTACGTGCGCTGAAGAGAACTACGAAGAGGACAAAAAGAAAGAAGACAAGGCTGCGGCGATGCCGCATCGATCGATCACGCTGCGGAAAGACGTAGGGCTCCTGAACCACATTCACCAGCTTCCTGATCCGGCAAGCGCAATTGTACTGCGACGACAGGCAGTGCACTCGTGCCGAATGCCTCAGGTGCGGTCACAATTGAAATTGCGAACGACTCAATCCCCGATGACCGGCCAGTCATTCTTCCATTGCAGAGTCTTGAGCCACTGGTAGGGCATGTTGCGTTTGTCCAGGTTGTGCGCGTGGAAGACAATCAGGCTTTCGCCATGGTCGCTATCGAAGAAGGCCGTCCCACCACCGGGCGCATTCCACGTCTTATTCCCCTGCAGCAACACCGTTCCGCCGCCGCTCATCATGCGCGTACCTTTCTCGTCCACAAAGGGTCCATGAGGGCTTTTTGAGCGCCCGACGGCTTGCTTGTAATTGTTTTGTGCGTTGTTCTGCTCGCAGCAATAATCCACCGAGACGAACAAATAGTAGTAGTCGCCATGATGAATCAGCGATGCGCCTTCAATCGGGTTATGCGGTACCCCCGGCCTTGTGGCGAGGTCATATCGAGTTCGGTTTGAAGCAAGCAGCATTCCGGTCGCAGCATCAATCTGGCGCTGCTTGATGCCGGACCAGTAGCTGCCATACGTAAGCCAGACTGACTTGTCAGAGTCGATCAGGATGGTCGGATCGAGAGCGTTGAAGTCATCACCCTTTGTCGATCGAAGAATCATTCCGCGATCGATCCACTTGTACGCTGGATCGGTCGCATCGAGCGTCACGTTCGTTGCGAGACCGATCACGGTCTCCTGGGTGTGGAGTTTTGACCCGTTGTAATAGAGGTGGTACTCGCCATTGAAATAGGAGATGTCGGGCGCCCAGAGCCCAACTACGCCGGGCACCTTCCGCTGCACCCACTCCGGTATGCCATCGGGGAAAACACTCCCGCACGAAACCCAGTTCACCTTGTCCTGGGAGCAGTGGATGGGAATGCTGCCGTTCCCCGGATATCCAGCCACATCGGTGCTGAAGGCGTAGTAAGTAGATCCCTGCCGAATGATGCTGGGATCTAGAACCGGGTCCGTATCGCCAATTTGCGAGTAACTCGCCAGCGGATCAGTGCCTTCCGCTGCGTATGAGAGTTTGCCCGTGGGGAAAATTCCGCAGGAGCTGAGAGCGACCAGGCACACGGAGAGCAGACAGATAGCTGCAATCCGCTGAAAGTACAGCATGGACCGATACCTTTCGCGAGCAAGGCAACCTTTTAGGTGGACTTGCATCGAGTGTACCGGAAATCGTTTGTACCTTGTAGTGAGATTTCGGAAGTGCCCATGTCAGCCGGGATTCCGTCTAATCGTCTGAAGGAGCAAGTCCTTCTCGTTTCATCCCGGTTCGTCTTGCGTACCGCCGGGCCAACTTGATCCGAGGAAATCGAATCCTAAAGCCAACAGAAGTTGCGGGATGCAAGTTTCCCGATCCAACGGCTCTCATGATTAAGTGCTCAGCATGGCGTAGCTAAGTAGATAGATAAATACAGCCATACAGGTAATCGTGTGCATGCTACGACGTCCAGTTCACTGAACGGACGCGTCACGATCCTTCAAACCTTCGAGTTCATTAAAGACTGAGCCGTTCTTTCTGCTAACGATCAAACGCAAGGTGAGGAGTGAGCGTGGGCCACAAAAAGCAGACCGCGGTGATTATTGGGGCAGGGCCAGCCGGACTCACGGCCGCCCTGGAGCTATGCCGTCAATCGGACATTAAACCTATCGTTCTCGAAGCAAGCGATCGCATCGGCGGAATCTCGTGCACCATCCGCTACAACGGCAACCGCATGGACATCGGCGGTCACCGATTCTTCTCCAAGTCCGATCGGGTGATGGATTGGTGGACCGAAATGATGCCCATCGCCGACTCCGATCAGGGTGGCGGCGACCTTGCCATTCGCTATCAAAACCAGGAACGTCGGATCAAAACGGCTGGCAAAGAGACGCACTCACCTGGACCCGTTCCGGTTCCGGATCCGGACTGCGTAATGCTCGTGCGACCGCGCAAGAGCCGCATCTACTTCATGCGCTCTTTCTTCGATTACCCCCTGTCTCTCTCCGTGGGCACACTGGGCCGTCTCGGCGCCGTTCGCACCGTACGCATTCTCTTCAGCTATCTCAAATCTCAGATCTTCCCCCGCAAGCCTGAAAACACTCTCGAAGATTTCTTGATCAACCGCTTCGGCCGCGAACTCTACATCACGTTTTTCAAGAGCTACACCGAAAAAGTCTGGGGAGTACCCTGCGACCAGATCTCCGCTGCCTGGGGAGCGCAGCGCATCAAAGGTCTTTCGCTCGTTTCTGCCGTCACACATTTCGTCAAAAAACTGTTTTCGTTCAGCAGGAAGACCGGAGACATCCGTCAAAAAGATTCCGAAACCTCTCTCATCGAGCAGTTCCTCTATCCGAAATTTGGTCCCGGTCAGTTGTGGGAGACTGTCGCCCGCCAGGTGCAATCTAAAGGCGGCGAAGTCCGGCTCGGGTGGCGCGTAGAGGGCCTGAACGTCGAGCGTGCCCGTAACGGGTCCATGCGCATTACCTCACTCGAGGCGCGCACGCCCGAAGGCAACCGGGTTTGTCTCGATGGGGACTATTTCTTCTCCACAATGCCCATTCGCGAACTGATCCGCGCCATGGATGCTCCCGTTCCTGAGGATGTCCGCGCGATTGCCGACGGCCTCATGTATCGCGACTTCATCACCGTCGGTCTGCTCGTGGATCGCCTTCTGCTGACCGAGCCGGACGGCTCAATGATCAAGGACACCTGGATCTACGTGCAGGAACCCGATGTGCTCGTCGGCCGCATTCAGATCTTCAACAACTGGAGCCCGCATCTGGTCAGCGATCCATCCAAGGTGTGGATCGGCCTGGAGTACTTCTGCAACGACACCGATGAGCTCTGGAACAAGTCGAACGAAGAGATCGCAAGGTTCGCAATCGAAGAGGTCGCCCGCATCGGCATCCTTCGCGCCGACGAAGTCCGCGACTCCTGCGTCTTCCGCGTGCCCAAAACTTATCCCGCCTACTTCGGAACCTACGACCGTTTCGACGAGATCGTGCGCTACATGGAGCGCTACGAGAACCTGTTCCTCGTTGGCCGCAATGGCATGCACAAGTACAACAACCAGGATCACTCGATGCTCACCGCAATGATGGCCGTCGAAAACATCATCTCCGGCCGCAGAAGCAAAGAGAATCTGTGGCAGGTCAACACAGAGCAGGAGTATCACGAGGAGAAGAACAAGCCCGCCATCGAGCAGCAGCCGGCAGTTGCACTCCAGCCTGCACGAGTGGCGCAACAGCAGCCCGAAGAAAAGAGCGAAGAGGTTGCATGAGAAGCATGGGCTCCGCAGCATTAAGCGACGAGTGCTCATATCAGGCTTCAATCCAATCGCGATCCCGCCTCTCGGCGGTCGTACCTTGGATTGACGCCAACACGAGCGAGGCGTTCGCGGTCCTCACCGTGCTCTACTTCGTCGTGGTTTTTGCGCAGTCATCGCTCAAGCTGATGTGGCTTGATGAGTTCATCACCCTTCACCTCGCCCGGCTTGGGAATCTGCATGATCTTTGGCATGCGTTGGCCCTGGGCGCAGATCCGAATCCACCCGTCACCTACATCCTGGTCCACTGGTGCCGTCAGATCTTCGGAGATCACGAGTGGGCGTATCGGCTCCCGGCTGCTTTGGGCTGTTGGATCGGCCTGGCTTCCTTATTTGCTTTCCTCAAGAGGCGCGTTTGTGGCTCATGGGCCATCTTCGGTTGCCTCGTCTGGATGGCGATGGCGGCATTCGACTACAGTTTCGAGAGCCGCTCCTACGGAATCTTCTACGGCCTGGCGATGCTCGCGTTCTTCTGTTGGACCACGGCAATCGACACGTCCAGGACAATCTTCAAACGCTGGATTGCTTGGGCTGGCATGGTACTAGCGCTCGCTGCCGGTATCTCAACTAACTATTTCGCTGTACTCGCCTTCCTGCCTCCGGCCGCGGGAGAACTCGTCAGGACCGCAATGCGCGTCGCGCGGCCTCGGCCCAACGCTCCAGTCGAGATTAAGAACGGCAGGCAGGGTCGGCGCTCCGGCCTGTTTGCCGCCATCGACCTCCGTATATGGATAGGCTTTGCCGTTGCCGCGGCCCCGTTGCTCCTATACCGTCCCCTGATCGCGCACTCCATCGCACAGTTCGCACCCTATGCCTGGAACAAGGTCTCGCTCGATCAGGTCTTCGATTCGTACACCGAAATGGTCGAGATCATCCTTTATCCAATCCTGGCTCTGCTGGTCGTCGGAGCTCTTGTCTTCTTCGCAAAGGAACGTGTACTTGCAGCCTGCCGGCGATGCAGCAGCAGTCTGCTTCCCAATTGGATCGAGTCAATCTTCATCCCATACCGCGGAAGAGTCCCACTGGCGCCGTACGAGGCTGCCGGCGTCTTCGTCTTCATGACGTATCCCATCTGTGGATACATCATCGCTTCCATTCGCGGCGGCATGCTTTCACCGCGGTTCGTCATCCCGGTCTGCTACGGATTCGCAATTGCCGCAACAGTGGTCGCTCGCTATCTCTTCCGCAATCTGCGCCACGCTCCGCTAGTCCTCCTCTGTGCAGCGTGCGCGTGGTTCCTCAGCAGAGAAGCCGTCGTGGGCTACTGGTACAAGCAGCAGAAAGACTCGTTTTACAAGATCATCGACAAGTTTGAAGATGCCCAGGCGCGCCTTCCCGCCGGCTCGCCCATCGTTATTCCCGATCCGCTGCTGGCCCTCACCTTCCAGCACTATGCGCCCCCTGAACTCGCGAGTCGTATCGTATTCCCCGTGGACTTCCCGGCGATTCGCTATTTCCGGCACGACGATTCGCCGGAAGAGAATCTCTGGGCGGGGCGCAATGTCCTCTACTCGATGCGTATTGTTCCTCTGGCTGAATTTCAACATTCTTCCGGCCCGTACATGATCGTCGCGAGCAAAGGCAACTGGCTGCTCGAGGATCTGCGAAAGCACCGCTACACTTTCGTACGCCTGCCGGTCGATACCCGGGCAACGGATCTCGGTGGATTCACGCCCCTGGCACGAGGCGAACCGGAATTCTACGAGGCGCAGGGCGATCAAGCCCCCGCAAGAGCCACAAGGTACAGCCGTCCACCTGCTCCATTTCAAGTGTCACAGAACCTGCCGGAGGCCAAATGGTACGTTCCGCCGGAGCTCCTGAATGACGAGTGATGTCTCAACACTTGCAGTCAAGCCGCGCGACTTTGTCATCACCCGGCGTCATCTCATCCTTGCAGGCGTCGTACTGCTGATCGTCGCTGCCGCCGTTTTCCTATACCGCCAGAGAGCCATCGAGGTCCAGCTGGTGTCACCGGTGTTTGAAGACATCGAGAGCACCGTGTCCGCAAACGGCAATGTGGCTCCAACCAACGACTTCGCTGCGCGGGCCACCTTTGCAGGAATCGTCGATAACCTCTACGTTCACCTTGGGCAGGAAGTGCGGCCTGGCCAGAAGTTGCTCCAGATGAGAGATCAGTTTGCGCAGTCGCGGGTCGACCATGCTCGCGCTGCGCTCCTCACCGCGGAATTGAATGCACAAAATGTGCGGATGAACGGATCGAAAGAAGATCAGATTGCGCAGGCATCGGACCTCGAGCGAGCACAGAATGAGCAGAATGCCGCGTCCAGGGCGCTCGCCACCGTGCAGCAGTTGCACCAGGTCGGCAGCGCCTCCGATGCGGAAGTCGCCTCCGCCTCCCAGCGACTCAGCGCCGCCGATGCAGCGCTGCAAGCAGCCAGGGATCGATCGCAGGCGCGTTACCGGCCGGAAGATCTGAAAAGCACAGAAGAGAAGATCGCAGCGGAAAAAGCCAATCTCGCCGGCGAACGTGTCTCGTACACAAATGCAAACGTAGTTGCTCCAATTCGCGGCACGGTCTACCTCCTCCCAGTCCACCGATATGACTTCGTCCAGATGGGTGCTGATCTTGTGCATGTCGCCGATCTGAAGAAATTGTCAGTGCGCGCAAGCTTCTACGAACCCGATATCCGGCAGCTGAAGACAGGAGAGCCTGTCAGAATCACCTGGGGAAACGGAGCCCCAGGCCGCACGTGGAACGGCCGCCTTGAATCGAAACCAATGGCCGTGACCGGCGATGGAGTTCTACGCACCGGAGTTTGTACCGTGGACATCACAAGCGATACGGATGGCCTTCCTGTGAATACGAGCGTCACCGTGACGGCTTCCGTGCAGAAACATTCGCATGTCTTGACCTTGCCGCGTGAGGCAGTCCGCGATGAAGGTCCGAATCACTTCGTGTATCGCCTGGTTGGGGGACGCCTGAAACAAACACCTGTCCAGATTGGGCTGGTGAACGCCATGAAAGCGGAGATAACCAGCGGTCTGAAGAGCGACGATCAGGTCGCAGTCCACGCTGAAGCCGGAGGAAGCCTCCGCAACAACATTCGCGTCAAATAGAGAATGCAGTGAACTTGCAGTTGAGGTGGCACACCACGGATAACACAAGCCGATAAAGATGAGAACGTTCCGATCTAAAGACGCGAGGACGTGCCCACGGCGCGTCTCTCGAGGATTCGTTGTGCTGTGCTGCATCGGTTCCTTTGTCTTGCCGGGTGTTTCCCAGGAGAGATTCGCTTCAATCATTCGCCTTGCGGTCCAGAACAGCCCGCGTGTTCGCAGCGCTGAAATTGATTTGAATAAGGCACAGCGGAACCTCGCCATTGCGAAAGACATCTTCGTCCCCAGCGTGGTGGCCGGCGGCGGTTTGGGGTGGTCGTACGGAATTACACTGACCGTCCCGACAATCTTCACCGTGAATGCGCAATCGCTGGTCTATAGCAATCAACAGCGATTTGCAATCCGGGCAGCGCATGCCGAAGTCGAAGCGGCCCAGTTCGCCCTCGCCGAAGCGCGCCAGCAAACGGAAGAAGATGCGGCCGTCACTTCGATCGCCCTTGATGAGAATCAAGCCGCGCTTGAGGCTATGTCACAACAGCAGCAGCTCGCATCGAGACTTGTTTCGATTCTTGAAGACCGCGTCCGAGCCGGCCTCGATTCGGAACTGGATCTTCACAAGGCTCGCAGAGGCGCGTTGCAGATCGATTTACAAAAACTGCAGGCTGAG
>Ga0207694_10000338_pt1 | contig 44231 bp, 57 predicted proteins | sample KBSC34metaG_FD_184353 | JGI IMG/M metagenome (GOLD analysis project Ga0207694, IMG submission 184353) | Corn rhizosphere microbial communities from Kellogg Biological Station, Michigan, USA - KBS C3-4 metaG (SPAdes) (version 2) | ecosystem: Host-associated > Plants > Roots > Rhizosphere > Soil... | reverse complement strand
TGCAGGCGACTTCTGCAGGACGGAATTCAATTTTTTATGCGGCTTTTGGAACCGAAGGCCACGCTTAAAGCCAGGTACGGCGGGCGCGCCGTAATGTTTTTTTGACCGTTAAAGGGAGGAGACCCGTTGACATTAATATGGCGCTAAACGTCATTAAGTAATATTTATGTTCCATTGTGCTTGACACACAGTCCTGAAGTTAGGCATTATTGAAACATAAATATTCCAATAAAGTACATATTGTAATATTTATGTTACAATGGCTACTCCCTATGGCAAAACCGGCACATCGCACTTATTCCCGTCAGAGCCTCGAAGCGCTCGAACTGCTGGCTCAGATGATTCGCGTTGGCAGGATCGATCGCAAAATGAGCACACAGGAAATGGCAGAGCGCGCGGCCATTTCTCGGCCACTCCTGCGCCGGATCGAAAAAGCCGACCCGAGTTGTTCGATCGGTTCCGTCTTCGAGGTTGCCACAATCGCGGGAGTTCCCCTTTTTGGGGGCGAGCCGGATCGGCTACAGACACAACGTTCTGCTTTGACGGAGAAACTCAGCCTCCTGCCCCAGAGGGCTCGCAAACCGAGAAGGGTCATAAACGATGACTTCTAAGGACGACTACATAGAGGCATACGTCTGGATTTGGCTCCCCGGTGAGACGAACCCCGTCGTCGCTGGGCTCCTGCAGCGCGTGGGAACTCAGTTGCTGTTCAATTATGGCCGGAGCTATCTGGCCCGCGAAAACGCAATTTCCATCTACGAGCCGGAACTTCCTCTTCAACGCGGGGAGATTCCGCTCTTAAAAGACCTCTCGATGCCGGGATCCATTCGGGACGCATCCCCTGATGCCTGGGGTCGGCGCGTTCTCATCAATCGTAAGTTCAGCGTCAAGGGTGAACAGGCCGCGAGCCATGATCTGGGCGAGCTAACCTACCTACTGGAATCCGGGTCAGACCGGGCTGGCGCTCTGGACTTTCAAACTTCCGCCTCCAATTATGTGCCGCGAGGAATGGATCAGGCTCCCTTGGACGACTTGCTGCGCTCAGCGGAACAGGTAGAGAAAGGAATTCCACTCTCTCCGGAGTTGGACAAGGCTCTTCAGCACGGCACATCTCTGGGAGGGGCAAGACCTAAGGCGCTGCTCACATCGAACGATAAGAAGTTCATCGCCAAATTCTCCATGAGCACCGACATCTACAACGTCGTAAAAGCTGAGTATGCCGCGATGCGGTTGGCAAGTTTGGCGGGACTTACTGTCTCGCGCGTGCGAATGGAAACGGCGCTCGGCAAAGATGTGTTACTAGTCGAACGCTTTGACCGAGAGCGTCTGAAAGACGGATGGGGGCGAAAAGCGTTCGTCTCTGCCCTCACGATGTTCGAATTCGACGAGATGATGGCCAGGTATGCCAGCTACGAGTTGCTGGCTGAGATCGTTCGGCGCCGCTTTCAAAATCCTACGAAAGATCTCGGCGAACTATTTGGAAGGCTTACCTTTAACATCCTTTGCGGGAACACCGATGATCACGCACGCAACCATGCCGCTTTCTGGAACGGAAAGAGCTTGCATCTCACGCCCGCTTACGATGTGTGTCCGCAGGCCCGTACAGGTGAAGAAGCCGGGCAGGGGATGCGGATTATAGGAAACAACAACAAAAGCCAGCTGGCACTGTGTCTGCTGGCGGCGCCGCACTTTCTTCTTTCAGAGCAGGAGGCGAGAACCATCATTTTGCGCCAAGTGAACACCATTCGTGCAAACTGGAGCAAGATCTGCGATGAGGCCAAATTGTCTGGTGCAGACCGAGCGCTCCTCTACGGCCGACAGTTTCTCAATCCATTCGCGTTCTATGACGCACCTCAAGAAATCAGAGCAGCCGGTCAACTCTGACGGTCTACGCGGGTATGGGAATTTCACAGCGGGCAGTCAACGACTTGCCAGCACTTTTCGGCCCTACGCGGCGAAGAAGAGATGCCGCTCTCTTTGTACGTTGAAACCAGCCTATTGACCTCTTGCAAGTCAGTCCGTGCGCAGGGCCTTCATGGGTTCGATCAAAGATGCACGCATGGCTGGCAGGAGCGCAGCAAGGCACGCAAGGAACAGCACAAGCGTTGCTGCAAGCGCAAGCACCAGCGGATCAAAAGGGCTTATGTTGAACAGTAGAGACCGGAACAGATGCGATGCCGCTGCAGCCCCGGCCAGACCGATTACACAGCCCGCAGTGCCGAGTTTGGTCGCCGAAGTCAAGATTAATCTTAGAATTCCGGCACGCTGTGATCCCAGTGCCATGCGGATAGCTATTTCTTGCACCCGTGAAGCAGCAGAGAATGCGATGACGCTGTAAATGCCAAGCCCGGCGAGAAGCACTGCCGCGAGCGCAAATGCCGAGATGACGGCCGTATTGAAACGCCGTGGGGCTTCTGTTTCAGAGACTGCATGTTCCATGCTCTGAACCGGATCGAGCGGCAGTTGCGGATCTATCGAGCGAACAGCTGCACGAATGGCATTTGCCATCTGATCCGGATCCAAAGCGGTCCGCAAGGCGACGAAACCACCGTTACCGTTCAGGTCGCTCGGTTGGGCAATCGGGCCCAGGCATTTTTCAAACTGCTTCACCGGCTGATACCACTGTTCTTTAGTGGGAGCGTCGGGCGAGCTTTCTTTTACATCCGCGACTTCGCCCACAATCGTCATCCAGGGTGTCGGCGTTTCTGGCGTACCTAATCGAAAACGCTTGCCGATGGGATCGCTATTGGGCCAGTAGTGCTGCGCAAATTTACGGTTCACGATCGCGACTAGCTGCGAATCAGCGGTATCCGCCGGAGTAAACGTCCGGCCGGCCAGCAGCGGAATCCCCATCGCCTGCAGATAGCCCCCTTGGATCAACATGACCGTCGCCAAGTTCAGCCCTGCTCCCTCAGGCGGCACATAGCCTTCCGCGATGAATGTGCTATTGCTGTTGTTGCCGGTCGCCGGCATAAACGTAGTTAGACCCGCGGAGCTAACTCCGGGCAGTTCTTGTATACGACGGAGCAGTTCCTCATTGAAGGCGTCTACCTGCACTTGAGTTGAGTATTGCTTTTGTGGAAGTCCATAGCCGGCGATGAGAGTGTTTTCGGGACGATAGCCCAGATCGACCTCGCGCATCTTTTCGAAGCTGCGCAATAAGAGGCCACAGGCTGCCAATAGGACGAGAGCCACCGCGATCTCGGCGACAACCAGCACAGAACGCAGACGCGCATGCCCGCTTCCCTGGCTGCCGCTGCGGCCTCCTTCTTTAAGCGTTTCATTTAACCTCGTCCGCAATCCGGCGAATGCAGGCGCCAAGCCGCAAAGCGCGCCGGTGAACACGGCTAGAAAAATGGCAAACAGCATGACTTGCCAGTTCATGCCGATTTCGTCGATGCGTGGCAAAGTTTCTGGCAATCTGCTCGTGCCAACCCGAATCGTCAGCTCTGCAACGATCAGGCCGAGCGTGCCCCCTATCACACTTATCGTGAGACTTTCGATCATTGCTTGACGCAGCAATGCGCCGGCTCGTGCTCCCAGAGCGAGACGCACGGCGATCTCGCGGCGGCGGCGGATCGCCCGGACCAGAAGCAACCCCGCAAGGTTCGCACATGCAATCATCAACACAACTACGGTTGCGACAAATAGCATCCGCACAAGGACCCGCGAGTCAACAATCGTGTCTTCATGTAGGGAGTGCACGACCGGGCGAAAACGAAGGCTTGACACAAATGATGGCAACTGGCGTTCCGTTTGTTGCGCGACTGGCTCGGCGTCAGCTTGCGCTTGTGCGGCAGAAATTCCAGGCTTGAGCCGCCCGACCATGTCAAAGTTCCAGTTCGCTGCACCGTTGGGACCGGCTTCGTCCGTAGTGAGGCTGAGCGGTACCCATAGTTCGGAGTGGCTCAAATGCCCCGGTACCAGCGGAAACTCAAAACTCCGTGGCATGACCCCGATGATCTCGTACGATTTACGATCGAGAAGTATTTTTCTTCCCAGCACACTGCGATCGCCGTGTAGCCGTTTGCGCCAGAATTGATAGCTGACCACCGCTACTTTTTGTGTCTGATCGTCTTCCTGCTGCGTATAGTAGCGGCCCAGGAAAGGCCAGACTTTCAAGGCAGAAAAGACTCCTCCAGACATGCGGGTTGCATTCACCGACGCCGGGTCGCCGATTCCCCCTAACTCGTAACCCGTCTGTCGGAATCCACCAAGGGCCGCGAAACTGTGCGTGTCACGCATGTAATTCTGAATATCGGGTCCGGTAACACCATCTTCGCCATTGCCCCCGATCTGTGCGCCCTGAATGATGTCATTCAAGCGGACTAATCGATCAGATTCGGGAAATGGTAATGGTCGCAAAATCACGCACTCGACGATAGAGAACGCTGCGGTGGTGGCACCTATGCCGAAGGCCAGCATCAACACCGCGGTGAGCGTAAATCCGGGCGACTTCAGCAGATTGCGAACGGCGATGCGGAGATCGTGCAAGGCCATGATTGTTCCCTCGTTGCTAGAGCTCAGAAAACTGGCCAGAGCAGGTACCGATGTGCTGGGCGCACGGCATGAGATACGCAATCGGTGACGTATTTGTTTCGCGTGCAGGCATTTTGAATGCTATCCGGATTTCGCGCCAACTATCCCGCGTCCGGGACCAATGGCGCTCTGGATGGTGAGACCACCCAATGAATCACGCCAAACAAACAGCGTACACTAAAAGCGCCATGCCCCTTGGAGGCCGCCTATGCCACTACGTTCTCTATAATATTTGCCGGAGCTCGCTGACAGTAACCAACGCAGGTTACCGTTAGTTCTAGGCCAAGCCCACGACTTGCACGTAGTATTCATTTGCGGGGCACAATCCCTGCCGAGGGAATCACTTTGGACAACGTCACTCTGATTCGAATAGTTTCTGGCGCTCTAGCAGTAGTCGTCTTTGTGATTCTGGTTTTCAGGATGAAAAAGAAGGCACCTCGCTAGTTGCGCTTCTCTGGTGGGGTCGATTTCTTGCTCCTCCAGCATCGCGTGATGTGGATTTATCTTAGAGGTCGCCCCCCCCCGCGACCGTATGGCCAAGCGCATTCTTTTTATTTCCTACGATCCGTCCCTGCTCTGGACACGGCAACTGATGCTTCAACAGTTGGGATAACAGGTTGTCTCAGCCGAAAGGATTCGTTGCTGCCTTGAAGCTTTTGAAGCACCGAACTGCAACTTCGATCTTGTGATCCTTGGGCACACGGTCCCAGCCAAGGATAAGGACGGATCATCGTGCACTTCAGGCGGCATTGCAATTGCCCAGTACTGCCTTGACTGAGAGCACACGAAGGAGCAATGCAGAATGTCGAGCGATCTATCCATCCAGAACCGGAGATATTGATTGCGGCTGTGCGTGAAATCCTCGGCACCTAGCTGGGCGAGTGTCCGTCCAGATGGCGCCTCTATGCTTGGTCGAACGCGACGCGCATACGCGGGGTTGCAAATTACGCGGTCTTGCTGGTCTTCTCTTTTGCGCTGATCTCTTCCATGCGGCACATAGTACCAGCGCCCAGAGCACGGATGAGTTCTTCGGCCAGTTCAAGGGCTGTGTCGTGGTCTTGTTCCTGCAAGACCAACTGGGCTACTTCCCGCCACGAGCGGGTGGGCTTCCATTCAGTGGTTAACATACTGCACCAAACTTGGGAGGAACTACTAGCGATTGTGCTCAGCATAATACGCGCGAAGCCCTTCGTAGTACGCCAAATTGCGCCAACGCCGCTCCGGAAAGTCTGATTTGCAGACATCACCGACAACACCCAAATGAGTCTGGCACCCCTTAACGGATTACCCGTTACAAATCGAGCTTTTTAAGGATTGCACAGTATTTCATCGAACACTGCCGGATCGTTAGAGTCTAGGTGTGAAGCGTGCGCACCTTCGTTGGCGAATTTCTTGAAGGGAGAGTAGAGCTGCGACAAGAATGCCCAAAGACCGCAAAATGCCTAAGAAGTCTGTTGGACAAAAGAGCAATCGAAAACGTGCAGATTGGGTCGCCGAAATCGGGCCAGTTCCATCAGTTCCCGAACAGCCAATCAAATCTGACAACGAGACTATTGAGATCGACAAATGGTTGAAGTTAGTTGAGAGCTATTGGGAAAAAGGGACACGTCGGAAGGCATGACTCCACAAACCCTCAAGGCGTGAGTTCAAACAGCTTCTGGCTCCTCTTTTTCCGGCTTTTCTGATTCGGTCTTCGCAGTCGGCTTCTTCGCAGTCGTTTGGTGTGGCTCTGCTTCTATGGTCACCTCGACTTCTGCACCCTGCTTCAGTCCGACTTCCTTGCCCTCGTCGTCTTGCAGCTTATTTTCAACACGAACCTCTTTGTACAGAGGATCGGCACCATCGACGGCAATTTCCGCCTTCTCGGGCTCGTAGCGGTTCGACGGAACGATCTTTTCAACTGTGCCGGGAAGTGTCACTGCGGGTTTCTTTTTCTTGGCCATACTCACTCACTTTCTCAGAACAGGGCATGCTCCTTTCATTCAGCTTCTTTTGCACGCCTCTGTATGACGGCTGAACGCCTGCATGCCTGCCCAAGGCGTGGCTTTTCAAGTTGATTGTCCCCTCATAGCCATGATCGTTCGATACCGAACAATCGGTAGATTGTGAGAGGCAACGCGGTAGACCACCCCAAAATTCCAAGTGCGATATTTGTCACCGAAGCCTGGGAAGGCGGTTGGGGCTGCTGGTTCTCTGGCGTGAGTCGATGCGGGGCCGTGTGCTGACAACAACTCGTGCAGATCGGGATACCCAAGTTGTAGAGGCCGATGGCGTTCCGGAGACATGGGTTAGTTCACTTCAACCGACGATCGAACTGGGGTTGCAATCGGAGCGAAACTCCTGATGTCACCGTTTTGGCTTCGCGGGTTCATCGGTTACACTCTCTGCCCAGATGAACCGACGCCGATCAGAATTTACGTTTCGTAAGGTCCTTCCAATTGCACAGCTACTAATCTGCATCCTTGCCTTGTGGCCCTCGCGATACTTCGTGCTTTTCGAGGTCTTGCAGTCGATTCACGCCGACCTCCCCGAGAAGGCTCAACAACAGCAAGAGGCTGGCCCGCCCATCAACATTGAGATTCCCTCACTCACTCCTCAACAGCAACAAGCTGAGGACAGGGCCTTTCGCATAAGCGACTTTCTGATCAAGGTGCCCCCAGCCTTGAACTTGCCAGTGGGTATCGTGCAGATACCCTATCTGCTCGCCCGTCATATCGAACGGGAGTGGGTCCCCAGAGGGTTGCTGTTCACAACTTGGCGTGCGTTGAGTTGGCCAATCGTAGGCGTGTTCTTCTGGTGGTTGGCGGGCAGGGGTGTCGACGCGCTCCTGGCAGCACGCAAGGCAGTACTCGCTCCACGAATCACGATCGGCGAGACCGTCTTTGCCGCGATTTTCTTGTGCCTGGGGGTAGTGACGATGGTCGGCATCATTACGAGCACGCCGGATGACAGACGCGACTCTCAGTTTTTGGTGCTGACATTTGGTGCCTTGTTGTGGGGAGTGATAGGGGCATTTACCATTGCCGCCCGCTTTTTACAATGGCGAATTACCAAGCGCGTCGTCGTACCGGTACTGACGTAGAGTCCAGAGCGTACAGTTGCCTGCAACTTGCTGGCTAAAGAAAAGCGCAAAACAGATGGAAGCCACTCTAAGACGACAGTTTGCCGGTTGTTCGCCTCCGGTTCATCCGTAAGTCGCCAATGACACAAGTCTTACACGGGTACTTTGGAATTGGGTTGATCGCAAGTTGATCCATGTCTACTCTCCCTTAAGCCCAATACATTCTTTGCTGGGGAAACCTTAGATTGAAACAGTACTTTGTCGCTCTTTGTTTGGTAGTGGTGTGTTCTGCTGCCTTTGCTCAATCCACTAGCCCGTATTATCACAAGTTCACAAACTTGCAGAAGAACAGCTGGGCACCAGGCTATGCCCTCCTCGCTCCGACTTGGGCGATCTGCAGTTCCTGCTCGTCCACTTCGAGCGCGGTGAATTGGAGCCGAACCAGGGGCGTTTCGTCCCCGGCCCTGAGCGGTAACGCCACCAAACATGCGATCGGGGGCACACATCCGTATGCCGACATTTTGTGGAACAACCACCTCGTGGGAGATTTTTCCACTCAGGGCCTTCCGGACGCCAACCACACGCTCATTAACAACGCTCATAACTTCGCATACGACGTTTACTTTTACGCGAACAGCTTGCCGTCTTCTCAGGCCCTTGAATTCGACATCAATCAGTTCCTTGGCTCCAAGAATGGAAAAGGCTACATTTGGGGGCACGAATGCCGGATCGCTGGCGGCCATGAGTGGGACACCTGGGACAATGTTCACCAGAAGTGGGTACCGACAGGGGTTCCTTGCTATCCCAAGAACAACGCCTGGAATCATCTTGTGATTCAGGCACAGAGGACTTCCGGCGGCAACCTGCTCTTCAAGTCCATCACCTTGAACGGAGTCACTCACACACTGAACATTACCCGTCCGCCAGGGACAACGAGATGGAACGGCGTCACCATCAATTATCAGCAAGACGGTAACAAGATGATGACCGATTACGCGATTTGGCTCGACAAAGTGAACTTCACCATGTGGTAGGAAGCTGCAAACAGAAAAGGTGCCTCGAGAAAGGCACCTTTTGACGTTGCAGCGATGTAGTGGCCGTCAACCGGTTGTCTGGTGCATGACATTGTGGACTCTGCTTAACAAGGAGAGTCGCGAGAAGGGCTTTTCAATGAGCACCAGATCCGGAACAGGCGCGATCTGTCGGTCCAGCACATCACCGGCGTAACCCGACATGAAGATCACTTTTAGCGCAGGCACAGCTTGGCGGCCGCGTCGCGACAATTCCGCTCCGCTCATACCCGGCATGATCACATCCGTCAACAGCAAGTCGATGTGTTCTTTTTTCTCGATAAGGATGCCAAGGGCGCTTTCAGGATCATCTGCCGCCAACACCCGGTACCCGCCCGATTGCAGCATCTCTTTCGTCAGGCTCTTTAGAGCCTGCTCATCCTCAACCAGCAGAATCGTCTCGTTGCCCGAAGGAATCTCCCTGCGTTCCTCCCTGGTCCGTATCGGCTCGGCCTTGTGGGGAACGGACGGGAAATAGATTTTGAAGGTTGTCCCCTTTCCCACCTCGCTGTAAACCCAAATAAACCCACGATTCTGCTTGACGATTCCATAGACAGTGGACAGTCCAAGCCCAGTCCCTTTTCCAGGTCCCTTGGTCGTGAAGAAGGGCTCGAACAAGTGCGCTTTAGCGGATTCATCCATTCCACATCCCGTGTCGCTTAACGAGAGCATCACATGCCTGCCCGGTTCAGATAGTCCATGCTGAGGCCCTTCGTTCTCATCAAATTCCACCATCTTGGTCTGAATTGTCAGTTTTCCGCCCTGTGGCATGGCGTCGCGTGCATTGACAGCAAGGTTCAAGAGAATCTGTTCTAACTGTCCGGCGTCGCAACGGATGGCGTCAACCCGGCCACGGGACCGAAAAGACAAAGTAATATCTTCTCCGATGACGCGAGCCAACATATCGCTGATGTCGCCGATGAGCGCGTTTAAATCCAGCGGCCGCGGAAAGGCAACTTGTTGGCGATCGAATGTGAGCAATTGCCGAGTAAGGGACGCGCCACGCTCGGCGGCTCGCTCAATTTGGGCCAGATCTCTTCTTGCCGGATGCTCTCTCGTCAGTTTCTCCCTAGACATGCTGCTGTAGCCCATAATCACGCCCAGAATGTTGTTGAAGTCATGAGCTACACCTCCTGCAAACCGACCGACGGCTTCCATCTTTTGCGACTGCTGCAGCTGTCGTTCCAGGTTCTTGGCTTCGGTGATATCCCGCGCGATAGTCAGGACGCAAGGAACCTCATCCAGCTGAATCAGACCAGCAGAGAGTTCAGCCTGCCGAATTTGGCCTGCGCTGGCTCGAAGGCCAAACTGCATGGTTACGGAACTGTCGGGCTCGGACAAGCACCTGAGCAGCGCATCGCGATCCTCGGGCTTTGCCCATACCCCGACATCCCCTGATGTGCGCCCAAGGATCTGTTCACGGCTGTAGCCAAACATGGAGAGAAATGCGTCATTAACATCCAAGAAGCGCCCTTCGAACTGTGTCGTGATTGACATCGCCAGAGGACTCGAGCGAAAGGCAATTTCGAATTTTTCTTCGGCCCGCTGGAGCGCTCGTTCGGCACGCACCCGGTTGGTAATGTCGCGGTAGTTGGCCACGATAGCCTGCACGTCCGGATTGTGCAGCAGGTTGGTGAGCGTACCCTCGACCACGCACCAGGAGCCGTCTTTGTGGCGGACGCGGGCCGTAAATTCAACGGCTTTCTTCCGTTCGTCGACAACGGCATCGAACTCTCGCCGCATAAATGGCCGGTCCGTCGGATGAAAGAATTTGCCAAGGCGGACACTTTTTAATTCATCAGTTGAGTAGCCCACAATCCTTGAGGTGGATGGGCTGCAGTAGAGGATGTCACCCTCGCGACTGAGAAGAGCGATGGCATCACAACTATTCTCGATGAGCGCACGGAACTTGTGTTCGCTGGAGCGAAGCGCCTCTTCGGCGGCTTTCTGTTTGGTGATATCGCGAGTCACGGCAAGCAGATGCTCGACACGCCCCCTTGAATCCCGAAGTGGCACCGCATGCGTTTCCAGCCGCAACCGCCGACCCTTCAATCCGGTAACTTCGTACTCCAACGTGCCAGGGCCGCCCCGCAACACTCTCTTGGTGAGTTCTTGGAATTCGACAGCGTACTTCGGGTCGAGGCCGTTGAGCAAATTTCTTCCCACTACTTGCTCAAGCGAGTCGGCCTGAAAGATCGCCAGACCGGCCGGATTGATGTACTCCAAAATGTGGTCAGGAGAAAACAGTTTGACGCATTCGGGCTCAGCGTTGAGGATTGCCCTGAGGCGCGATTCGCTGTCTCGGAGCGCGTGCTCAAGTGCCCTTCCCCTGCTGACATCCGCGGGTCTGGGAGACTGGCCCTTCTTTGGTGTACGAGCCTTGGAGTTGGGGGTGACCTTCGGAGGCCTCATCAGATGCCCCTCTGCCCCGTGGCGAAAATATATTTGTGATTCTACACCCATTTGGTGAGTGCCGACGCTCTCGCAGATGGGCTATGGATCACATTAATGGTGGTGGTCGCCGAATCGATTGGAGCAGGATTCGACCACTTGGCGGCTCGAGGCTTCTCAACCCTTCTGGATTTTCTGATAACGCTCCAGACCGCTATTATCGAGGAACTGCGTCGCAGCCGAAGCTCTTTAAAAAGAATCCAATCAACTCTCCGCGGCGCATTTAGGCAAGCGGCGAACATCCGTTGCGGTTGCCGTTTGGAGGTGCTGCACTCCAGTTTGCAAGGATCGAATAGAACGATCGAGATGGTCTAGCCGCCCCTCATTCATAGTTGACCGCCTTCGCGTCCTTCGGCACTCCTGGCAGCGGCCCAACCACCAGACGCTTTTTGACGAGCCGTGCCGGCGCACTACCGGCGGCCAACCTCCCCGGCTGGCCGCCGGCGCCCTCGGGATAACAATCGCCCCCGAGCGTCAATTTATTCCAGGCGAACTTAGACTATCCATCTTGTCGCAAATGACAAGACTCGGTCGTTACTTAATATTGCGAAGTGGACCATTGGCATTGGCAAAGTTACGCGTGCTCAGCGCCTGAATGCCAGCGTCGTGTTCACCATTGAAGGGCGTCGGTGTACTCGGGCATCCGGCCGAGGAAGCGGCTTCTGGCGAACCGAACCACAGGCCGACGTGGAAGGTATGAACCGGTCCTGTAGCGGGGTTTACGCTTGCATCTGGGAATGGACTCTGGTCATGCACACCGGTGCGGGACCGCTTCCCGGAGCAACGATGAAGGTTTCAACGCTGAACCGGCCAATGAAGTCGGCAACCCCCTTGCCGTGTTCGTCAGTCGTGAGGTCGCCTTGGTACCAGGACAAACCAAAGGGAGAGTTCGGGAGCTGTATTATGAACGCGTCAAATTCGGTCTTCGGCGGCAGGCCGCTGGCTTCCAGGTGCATGACTTCCACATTGCCCAGAGAGTTGATCGTTACCCTCCCCCTAGCCTCGGGTATGCAGTTGGCGGCGGAGGCGCCGGCAGAGCGTACCATGTTGAACGTTGTGTTCTGGGCAACCACGGTCAAGCTCGCAAAGGTGAGCAAAAGACTGGCCGCCAGTGAGCGACTTACGGTTTTCATTTCAATTTCTCCTTCGAATTTGAGATTGTGTACAAATAAGGGCGCGCTGTGTACCAGGCTTATCGCAAACCCATTCCGCAGGGCGCTTTCCTCAACGCCCTTTAAGGCGACACTTGCGAATTTTCTTTTCTGGTGGTCGGCCTCACTTGACATGACGAGATCTCAACAGAGTTTGCTTTTCACCGAGGTACATGTATTCGCCAGCAAAAAATATTCCTTTGACGATCGCGGGTTTTTCTAGACGGCGTTCGCTTGGGATTGTTTGTTTTGCAATGCGGATTGTGGAAGATCTCTTTTCCGGAAATGGCGGGTTCTCTAACGGACCTAGTCGCGAACGGGCTGGCAAGCAACAAGCCAATCCGACGGCAGAGCTGCCCATGATTCGCATCTCTGGAACACTCTCCTTGAAATCCTCGATTGTGCGCGGAAATTCTATTGCCAGAGAGGGTGGATGGCGTTTCGCTCGGCAGGCAACGGAGTTGGGGTTTGGCTTAGATCGCGGTCATGCATAGCGGAGTGGCAAACCATGCAGGATTGCTGCTTGCGATTTCCTTCCTGCGAAACCAAGGCATAGGTCAGGCCGTGCACCGACCAGGTAACAACCTTGTAGCCATTCACCATGCGGTAGTGAAAATTCACCCTTTGAAAATCAAGTTCGACTCCTCCTGAAGCGACGGCCACGGTATCAGGTATCACCATCAGGCTCACAGGCCCGGTCTGCATGTGATAAGCGACGTAGGCAGCGGTCTTCCCAGCGACGGACACGAGCCGTGCGCCCTCCAGGCGGTAACGGCGCTCTTCGCCAGGTGCCGCAGGGGACGCCGGCAAAGCCAGGGCAAATTGTGATTTCGCTTTGAGCCACTCGTTGAGCGCCAGCTGCGAGGCTGAGCGAATATCAAGCGCAAGATTTCCCTGAGCATGCTGCCGGTGCGTATCAACTGCGAATTCCGCAAATCTCGATCCCGACAGTGGCGTTGATGACGACAGCAGCCGCGCACATAACACTCCGGCAAGAATTATCAGCCCTACCGCAGGAATAGGTATTTTCCACTGCAGAGAGCGACGCCAGAGTCGGGGAGATTTGGGGACCGCTGTAATTAGTTCTGACTCGACTCTACCCACAGGCCGCGATGGCTGGTTTAATTGCGCGAGCACTTTTTCTTCCTGAGGAGTAGGCTCGTCATCCACAGACGTTGCAGCTCGAAGGGCGGGGCCACAGTGGTTGCAAACCGCGGCGTGCATGATCAATTGCTTGGTCTTCAACACCGGCCACAACCCGGCAGCCACTTCGTGCCAGTCGATATCCTTAGGACAGTGACCTCCAGGAGTTGCGGCTACCGATACGGCCTGTCCAACAAGCGGATTTGGAAATCTCATGTGCTTTCCTTGCGAGAAAAAGTGTGTCTGAAGACAGAAGCACGCGAAAGCCGTCACGACCGGAAATCTAAGAAAAGAGCGCATGATGCATCTCTCTGGCATCGCAGACTTGAGAGCCTGTTGGCCGACGGCACTTACTCGGATTCCAGCATCAAAGATGCCCGTGAGTTTCTTAGTGCACGAGCTATCACTTCGCCCTGGCGCTGGCAGGACTTCTTGGAAAACAAACTCTACGACTTTTTGGAAAACGAACCAATGGGACGGCAGAAACTGGAGACCTGGCTCAATACCGCGGAGAAGGCCGCCCGCCGTCGTCAACAAAAGAGAATCGAGACCGACGCGGCTGCAATCAAGAAGAGTACATTGGATACTTTGTCCAGGTAATTGAAAATGGGGCGCTGCTTACTACAATCGCTTGGTTCCAAATTACTCTAAGGTTTCCCCGAAAAGCTACGCTCGAACGCGGATTTGCGCCCCCACACTTCTTTGTTTTGCGGCTCCAGCACGCAGGCTCCACAAATTCCTTTGAAGCCCCGGCTTCACCTTTGGCTTGCAAAGGATCCCCAGATTGTAATGTGCTGTGGCATCACTCGGGTTAAGGCGAAGCGCCACGCTGACATTTCTCCTGCCTTTTCAAGCACTTTCGAGACATGAGCAGACCTCAGGGACCCATGAGAATCATTGAGTTATAGATCCATGCACGTATCCTAGGCAACACTTCGGCGGCCGACGCATGCCACGGAACAACTCACAAGGACAACTGTTTAGCGTGAAAGATATCCCTTCTCCTGCAGCATAGTTTGAAACGCATCAACTTTGTGCAAGAGAACCATGTGAGCTGCGGCTGCACGAATAGCAGACCCGGACTTCACTGCCAGTTGTAATGCCTTCATCGATTCCTGAATTCGGAATGGGTCGCCCGACCGGCCGACTTCAATCAACTTCTTCAAAAGGCTGTTGATCAAAGGCGTTTGTTGCTTCAGCAGTCTCATATAACTTGCGGGTAGAGGACGCTTCTTAAGCAGTGCAAGAGCGGCACGTTCTTCCTGGCTTGCTTCGGCCATTTTGCCCGCAACTGCAAGGCGGGAGAAGACGCCGATGTGAAATCGCAGGTTCTCACCAGCCACCGAGTTCCACGACGAAAGGCGCGCAGCAATGGCGAAGCCGTTGACGGCATGATTTCCGACCATCTCCTCAAATGCGACTGGCAAGACTTCACCTGGCTTGCCCGGGGCCAGGGTATAGGTCAGACTGAGCCAACGGCTCTCGCCTGGTTTCATATTGTGCAGCGTCAGAATGTCACCAGATTGTTGCTCGTGACCGTCGATTCCGATCATGTCGACACGCGCGCCGCGAAGCTTAGAGGCAACCCTCTCATCAACCCGGCGACGCAATACCATATCGCGAGAAAAATCTGCGGCATTGCGGATGACGGCAAAAAAGGAAACGCTTGATGCTCCCAGCGCCGGATAGATACCCATGTTCCGCTGAGCCTTGTTGTTGTCGTTGATCACCATTAGGTCCGTGGTCGGCCAGCCGGGCGCATGACCGATAAGATCGCCATTAAAGTTGTCAGCCGGCAACGCGCCAGCGGCAGGCACCGAGATCTCAACCGCCATGCACACGTGCGACGAGTGGGTGACGGGCAAGTCCCATTGCAGCCCCCCACCATCGGGGATCACCTCCACTGTATCTGCAGGATGGAACGTCACCGGCGGCAGCGATCCGATACTGGAATAGGAGGTTCCCAAACCAAAATCAGCAAACAGAAACGTAGCGGTTACGTTGCGATCGGGAGAGCTAGCCGCCGCGGCGGCCTTGCGGCTGATTCTCGTGAAAGCATAGTTATGACCAAGCGCCGCTTCCCACGGGTTCTCTTGGACCGGACGATCGGTCGTGGCATCAAAACCACCGGTAGTATTGGAGCGCCGGTTCCACACGTCGCTGGTAAGGTAAAACACCGGATTGGTGGAGGGTTCCTGCCCCTGATCGTGGTTGGCGGGCACGGGGCTATCGGACCAATCGCGGACGTAAAATTCATCTTCAGGAGGCAGCTCGGTGATGTGGAAGAAGAAGGGATCGATGGAGGTACCGACGGCGGTTGTATGCCCCGCATCTGCGAACAGCTGATGCGTGGTGAAATCGACGTGCCTCAGGTAGGTGACGGAGCTGGGGAAATTCGCCAGATTGGGCGTGTTGTCAGCTGAGAAGACGCCGTAGAAGTCTTTGCCAGAAGCCATCACATGATCGTAATCTCCAATATCGCGGTGACTTCCGGTATGCGCAGCAGCGGAAACATTGGCCAAGACCAGATCTGACCAGGTCGCCCCGTCCAGCGTTCGTTCCACATGGGTTTCCCAGCAGCTCCCTCCACTGGCACACGTTCCCGGGTTGACGAATCTCTGATAGAGAAGAGCGACTTTGCTACTGCTGTTGATAGCGAGCGCAGGATTAGTTGCGGAGACGACGGACTTGAGGTCACCGCTCCAGGTAGCACCGCTGTCGGTAGAATTGCGCACATGAATGGTGTAGTTGCTGGCATCAACATTGGCCCCGTCCGCCCATGCCAGCCACACCACCCGGCTGTCGTTGGGGTCTACTGCGATCGAAATCTGGCTGCTGAGGGTGATCTGCGAACCAAAGTCCGCGCGCCAGCGAAGCGGGATGGACGTGGCCACGCGCCTGCCGACGAGACCGTCACCGGGAGGACTGGGCACGTCACTAAGGGCTGAAAAAGGAGTTGTTCCCGACCCCGAGTTATCATCGCGAACGACAATAACGTCAGCCATGATCGTTGTGATTCCGGAGGCACAGCCGGTAGCACCGCTGACCCAACGAAAAAAAGCAGCATAAATCGTGCCATTGGCGTGAACCGCCGTGCGCGTGGGAGGGCCATCCTGCCCGCACGTGGTTCGGGTCTCGACTCCATGAGGGCCAAGACCAGCGGGCGCGGGAGCCGTAGCCGCGTCTAGCGAGAGGTCGACCGTCGCTGACTGTGAGCTGCCGAGATTGTTATTGCCCACGTAAACGCGGTCAGGGCTGGAACTGGCTAGGACCGTTGTGGCTTGAATGTAGGGCTGGTCCTCACTGCCCCTGGTTTCGAGCACAGTCATAGGCGTCATGGCTGTGAAATCAGCCGTGCGCAGAATATTCATCACCAGAAACGAATCGCCCCGCAGGTCACCCGCATACAGCATCCCACCTGAACCGGCAAAACGGATGGTGATGTCGCCTGTCCCAAAAGATGTATTGCCTCCCGGCACGATGCAGTTCAAGGTCCAGTTTGCGCCTCCATCGGTGGAGACGTAGATGGGAGCATTGCTGCCAGCGGTGGGGCAAGGCGTGAAAGCCGTTGCAGCGATCTGGTTCGCGTTCGCGGGGTTCACAGCGATGTTCGGCTCCGCATCATTATTCACTTCGTTGCTTTGCGGCGTCGGGGTCATGTTGACCACGGTTACCTGACCGGCGACCAGGCTGCTGAAAAGCGAGATAACTGCGAGAAGGCCAAGAAAACTGACGCCCATGCGCGCACGCCGCTGTTGGTGGGAAATGCGATTCGCAGATTGCATCACAATCCCCCCTTCAGGATCTGCCTCACGCGCTCCAATCGGCCAATTGGTTGCAGATCTAATGGGTTAACAAGGGCGTAAAACTTCTCAATACCCGGCCACTGCACTTCATTTCTATGTAGAAGGAAGATGCCCTGCTGGCCTTGCTTGAGTTTTGGGGCTTCTGCCCAAAGAGAATCAAGGCTGTTGGCGTACAGTACATTGATGGTCTGCCCCGAGTACTGCCCCTTCTCGACCGACTGAATCTGGATGTCCGCTTCCCGCCACTCGGGATCGTGCTCTGTCACGGGACTGCGCTCCATAGGTTTTGCCAGACGCGTCTCGAGAACCTTGCCGACGACTACCAATTCGGCGCTAGCAATGCGCCGCCCGACATCTTCATCTGTCTTCTTCTGCAGAGCGTCAGCGATCTGCGCGCGCAGCAGCTTGGTTTGGTCGGCGGTTCCTGCAGGTGGTACGAGATGGCCCACTTCTCTTAGCGCGATACCTTTTCCAAAAAGGCCGCCGTTAGTAAAGAAGACCAGGCGCTGGCCTTCCTTCACGCTCTTGATTTCGCGCAACAGGATGGTCAGCTCCTGTCCCGTGTAGTCGGCCAGCGTTTCAGGTGCATGAAGAACGACATCTACGCGCACGACGATGGTACTGTCATTCGCGGGCAGCAACGAGCTGGTTGAAGCTTTGGCTCTCGTCACGGTTCCCAAGAAAATATAGCTGGATTCTCTCGTGAGTTGATCCAAGGCAGTCAGGGGTTGCGCCTCCAGAGCGTCCGAATTGATCCCCAGCAGAACAAGAAAAAGGGCAAACTTAATTACTTTGGCAGTTCGCATCCGTTTCTCCTTGCTTCTTGCGACAGTCTTTGCCCATCGCTCAGATCTCTTGCTTTAGTCGCAAGAGATAGTGTCGCGACCAAAGGTATCGTTTCAAGTTACAGCGTGATGCCCTCATTAGGCTGCGCGTCTGACTAATCGGAGAGGGTGAGAAGAACATACCTCACCGTTCTCTGTGCTCACTGTTGGTTCCACTCAACACTTCTATTCACACTGGACGATCCTCCCGGAGCGCCTTCCTCCTGAGCCAACAACCGGCCATCGTTCAATTCCCTTCCTAATCAACTCTAATCCCACGGGAAGGGCGGCGCGCAGCACCTGAGATGGGGTGGCAGGTCGCCGCACACACCTTGCGACGCAGGGCCAGGTAGTATTCCGGAACTACCAGGAGTAGCAGAGACCGTGTGCGCGATAGAAGTCCTCTAACCCGGACGGTCTCCTAGCCAGGTGCTCACGCTCCCTCCATCCTTGACAGACTGGATGCTGTAGCGAAGCGCCCAGGCCGGTATGCGGGAGTTCACTGTAGGGCTTCCCTAGCTGCGTCATATGCGGTTCTTTGAGAGAAGAGATTCGCCGGCACCGCCCGCACACGGGACATTGTTCGAACAACGGAATCTCACCATCCATGCCAACCACGTTAAAACCAATCCAGTTGTTGTTATACGTATGGGCATGGATCACCCGGTTACGACACAAGGCACAACACAAAATTCCGGATTTGCGATTGACCGAAAGCCCTCCGATTGTCTACGGGCTTATGCATCCGTCTTCAACTCTCTGAGATAGTCGGTGAAGCCGATAGACCCAAAATGGCGCATGTTCTGGAACTCTCTGGTCCGAAATGTTCTTGAAAGCAAGCGCATCACTTTCCGACCGGAGTAGTCCAAAGTCGTTGATCCGCATTGACCACTCTGGCCGGAGTCGTTCCAGTTCCGATTGCGTGTATCCGCAGTTGGACAGACCGCTCCAGAAACCTGCGTCTGCCACATCGTAACCGAGCATCACGCTGTCTTCTGGAATACGGTCTGGCTCCAGTTTCGGAAAAGAAATCAAGCTTGAAGGAAATTCGTTGGCAGTCGTATTTTGTGGTGCGAGCAATTCCACTGAGATCTGTATTCCACTCTGATTGGCTTGCAAAAAGTGTTAAATGCATGAATTCAAGGTTGGTCCATAACCCTAATCCATCGGCGAGTATTGCGGGAACAAGACCTTGGGCGCTGGCATGAATCATGCGCATCTGGCTATGAAACAAAAATAGCGAGGGCCAGATGTGATAGTCGACGGAGAATGGGCAGGCTATTTCCGGTCTCAGCAAGAACTGGTCACGCATTCTTTGCGGCAATGGCGATTCTAGGCAATCTGATTTGCCTTCTCTCACATCGAATCCAAGAACTCGCCACGACAATTTCATGTTTACCCTCGGGAAAGGTCAATACTGGTGACCGGAACAGCTCCATCGGGTGCCGGTGGGAATGAATTCGCAACTCCAACATCCTGCCAAAAGCATTTACTATCTTGAACCTCGTCTAGTGGTTTGACTTCAAACAAGTGCCAATGATCCCCGGCAATATATCTGCCGGCGCGTTTATCGAAATGCTGGTGAGGTGAGGAGCTGTGCAGCCGATAGCCTTGAACTCCTACAGGTCCCCGTAAACGGCTAAGGGTTCGAATCGCAGATTCAAAGGCACCTGGTGCAAGCGCCCATTCAGGGTTGTCGTTTGTCGAAATCAGTGCTCGTTTTCGGACTAGACTCGCAAACGCCGCGTACAGTGCCTCATCGGATGCATCTGAACCGAAATCTAGCATGTCTCTGTTTACTACGGGAAACCAGAGACCGGGGTACCAGCCCTCGCCTTCGATTTTTCTTAAGATCCTAGCCTCCAGCTCAGTAAGTCGAAAATCATCACTTTCGCTTGTGTTGCGATCTTTCATAGGTGAGGTCCCACACTTTATGTTTCTATTATCCTCTATCGTGGCGGCGCTGGTCTGGATTGCGATTGTGATCGAGAAATGTGGACTGGAAGGACTGAGTGATCGAACACGGCGGCCCTTCCGTTACGCCAACCAGTTACCCGAGCCGGTGGAAGCGGCGATCCGAAGCGCCAAGCGAGAGAAACCTCACTGGGGAGCACGGAAGATGCGAGAGCGTCTCCTGCGGCGCCTGCCGCATGCTGTCAAGACTCCCGCCGCCTCTAACATTCACGCCATTTTGGATCGCCACGGACTGGTCCAGACCATGGGCCGGCGTCGCAGTCGAGCCGAAGGGACGCCGTTGTCCGAGGGCCTGCACCCTGACGATCTCTGGTGCACCGGTTACAAGGGCGAGTTTCAGCTGAACGATCGACGCTATTGCTATCCCCTGACCGTCCCACATTAACGACCATGGAAGTTGTTACATTCTTCCTCAATGCAGCAGTGGAAAAGTTAGCAACCACGCTTTGACGCGTTCACGGCAATATGTGCGGCCCGAATCGATACCAGAGGGTTACGCCCGCCCACATACCGAACAGCATAGCAACTGATGCGGAGAGGCGGATTCCTTTCCTGATGCCGCGCTCAATGAAAACCAGCCCTGTGACAATCATTGCAATCTCAGCGCAGAGAATAGCTTTTACCGATACGCCTGTAAGCAGCCAGAAGTCGAACTCATCCATCCCCCAATGCTGCATAGGCGGCAAGCCTCGGCGAGCGAGACGGTAGTTCACGAGCACGAATGCAAGAGGAGCCAAGAACCGAAAGATGCCCACTGTTCCGATGGCAGCAGCCAACCAATAGCGGCGGACGTAAACTGCTGCGACTAGTAAGGTAGCGAGTGAGGCAACGGGGCCTGCGATTTCAAGCAGCGCGACCTTCCAAAACGGCGCCATGACCGCCGCGCCGGCCCAATCCCCGGCTTGTATTAGCTGCCAGAAAGCGTCTTGCCCGGCATAGCTGACCGACTCATAGTGGAGCCGGAGGTGGTGAAAGCCGAGGACAAAGCCGACGAAGAGGTGCCCTGCTTCGTGAATCATCAATGCCAATGGCACTGCAAAAAGACTGACGGTGAACCAAAGCAAGATGGTGCTCACCTGTCTTTTTGCCGTGTGTGCGATTGACACCGGCTCGACAACTGGTGCACCAGCAGACACCACAACTCCTCCTGATTCCCCTTCAACAGCTCGGCCAGCTACCCGCAGCGTGAACAAAGGTTGGCTGCATTCTATGCCCGAGTTGCTTTAGTTGCATGACAAAATGTTTCACAGCGTGGCCTTGAGGGTTGGAATGCTCTTGGGCAACAGGCCTATAGAAGACTGTAAGGTAAGTTAATTGTGTCCGTTCCGAGACATAGGTAACAGAACGTTCCGGAGACAGTGGGTTACACTTTTCCCTTGAGGGTGGGTGGGGTGAACCCCTGGCGTGAGACAGTTTCGGATGACACATTTGGCATTTTGAACCCCGTTTTGAGACGGTTTTGAATGCGACATTCGGTATTGATTGATTCTGGCTCATTTTCTGATTAGCCGGGGATGGGGTTTGGGGAAGGGGACGGCGCTTTTCGGACCGTTTCTTAACAATCTAGATTGAGTCCCCTTCCCCAACATCCCTGTAGAAGCCTGCTCCTGGAAGCTCACAACGAGCTCAGGGGAGGAAGTGCAATGCCGTGGAAGGAGTGTTCGGTTATGGATGAAAGACTGCAGTTTGTGGGTCGGCGGTTGGCGGGTGAGCCTATGGCGGAACTGTGTCGGGAGTTGGAAAATCCCTTCGGTCCAAAAGTGTCACCCATGTAGCCGGTACATTGTGTTAACCCATGTGTCCGGGCTGGACCGCAGGAGCATGGAGCCGACGAGCGGACTTGAACCGATGACCTGCCGGTTGTGATTCAAATAGCTAAAAGGCTCGATTTTCAGTGGTTTCCCTGCTGTTGAACTGATCCGTAATTAGCACTTTTTACCGCGTTTGTTACAAAATTTGTTACCAATTTTTGTCGAGGTTTGGACAGTTCGCAGTGTCAGAGCTTGCAACGCAAGTGGTCAGTGCGATGCTGATGGCATTTGCTCCCCAAGCAGCCCATTCGCAGAAACACCCGTCGGTCTATCGATAGCGTCACTGCACTGGAACGGTTGTGCTCACTGGGATTCCAGCAATTGAACCAGTGATGGTGAGCGAGGTAATCCCGCTTGGGACGCTAATATTGAGCGTTGTAGACGAGGTGCCATTCGCTATCTGGGTAGTCGGGGGTACTACATTCGGCTGGTCACTCGACAATGCGACCGTGACGTTCTGAATGGCATTTTTGGACAAACTGAGCGAAACCGACGCCTGTCCTCCAGCCGGTGCTGGATTCGGCGAGACCGTGATGGAGTTCAGAGCTTCCATAATGCACGGGAGCGTTTTCACCTGCTGGGGTGAACTAGGGGGCGTAGCCCATGGCACATTCACGAAATCGAAGAACTCTGTCATGTCCGGCTGTGCAGCATCGCGAGCGGTCAAGCTCGGCAAACTGAACCGTGTCTCAATGAACTTCAAGATGGCCGTGTAGTCCATGACTGTATGGGATATATAATTCGCTTTTGTGAACGGCGACACGATGATGAGCGGAACTCGAAATCCAGTGACAAAGAACCCGCACACGGGGGTGGTGTTATTGGCACATATATCAGTGCTCAGGATGTCTGTTGGATACTGAATGCTGTCCGGGGGTATAGCAGGCTGGGGCGGCACGTGATCGTAGAAACCTCCCGGTTCGTCGTAGCTGAAAATTAATACGGAATCTCTCCATGAAGGGCTCGACATCAGTGCGTCGATCAGGCTTTGAGCATAGGCCGCTCCCCCCTGAATCGTGACTGCTCCGGTCGAGTCAACGGTTGGTGAGTGCTCGTCCAAACCCACGTACCCCGCAGGTTCAATGAACGACACCTGAGGAAGCGTGCCATTCTGCATATCGTTCAGCAGTTGAGAAATCGGCGCAAGCTGATTCGGCAGATTGTTGAGCACGTACTTGCCATACGTGAACTGGCTCAAATAGCTGTGGGAGTATAAACAGGATGCTGTCGTACAGCCGCTCGAATCCGGATGAACGTAAAGCCTCCAGCTAACCCCGTTGTTCTGCATCAGCTGGAAGATTGTCTGCGCGGTCAGGGGAGGGCTGTTCGTCGTGCTCAGGGCGTTCACATGCCCCTGTGAAGTTGCACCAAACAGATACATTCGATTCGGTTGGGTTCGGGTCATCACGGGCGCAAACCAGCGGTCGGACGTCGCAAAGTTCGATGCCATAAAATAGTAGTAGTTCAATTGACTTCCATCGAAATAGCCCATCGCTCGATGCCCAGGTACGTCGTAGAAGTTAAAGCCAGCAGCGTCCTTCCCGGCTGTGTGAACGAAGCCGTCCATCGGTGCAGTAGTTGAATCTTCCGGATTGAACCGGTTGCGATCACCGTGGCTCTCGTTCCATGAGGGGCTCGGGTTCTCGGTGCATCCCGTTTGCAGATTGAAGGGCGAAACGGGGTCGCCATTCGGATCGAGGTTCGACGCATTCGTCGGCTCCCCGTCAAACGTCGTTCCGTTAGTCGCCTGCGGATAGCCATTGACCTGCCAATAATTCGCTAGCTGCCCGAAGTAATGGTCGAAGGAGCGGTTTTCTTGAAGCAGAACAATAATGTGATTGATCGCGGTGATGTCCTGCGCAGGAGGAATCGGGGCGAACGAGGCGTCGATATCGTAGGTCTGCCCACCAGCGACACTGAGTTGGCACGTGGTACCCGAGCACGCTCCGCTAAAGCCAGAAAAGTTGTACCCCGAAGCGGCTGACGCCGACAATGTCAGTCCGGTGCCGTCGCTGAAGCTCCCCGTACAAGTCCCGGGACAGTCGATTCCGGCTGGACTACTGATAACCGTTCCGCTCCCCGACACCGTGACAGTAACCTGTGCCGCCGGGATAGCACTGAAAGTGGCGGACACAGAGCTATCGCTGGACAAAACCAGGCTGCATGACGAGCCACTACAGGCTCCTCCAAAGTTACTCAACGTGTACCCTGAAGCAGGCGTCGCTGTGAGGGACACCGCCGTGCCAGAAAGGAATGACGCGCTGCAAGTGGCGGGGCAGTTAATTCCAGCTGGCGTACTGGTCAACGTGCCGCTGCCGGAAATTGTAGCGGTTAGCCGTACTTGCTTCTTCACTTGTGTTGAAAGGTTGTTGGATGATGCTCCCCCGCCGCAGCCGGAAAAAAGAACAAATACCGCCGCGAGAAGCGGCAATTGAGGATGACTGAACAATCGACCTGTGGCGCAGGAGTTCACTGCTTTAGCAGAGTGCTTCTTTGGTGCAATCCAGAGTAGAAGGGTTGCCTGCTTCACAAGAGGTCGTCTATCTGCATGGGTCGTCAATGGTGGAGATAGAGACCCATAGCCACGACTCGGGCACAGGCCATCTCGATCGTTCCGTGCCACATCTTGACCAACTGTCGGCCATCGCGCCATGGGAAGCCTTGAGCGCCGCGTTCAAAAGCATGCCGCCATTACGCGTTGAGAAGTATGCGAGTAGTTGTTGGATCAGAGCTTGAGGCTGCAGCCGAGCCCGCACACCCAAAATCTCATTGACAGCGCGCTGTGAACGCCGCCGAACCGGAGCTGCCATAAGCCGTGCCCGTCACATAACCATTGTTGTTAATACAATCGACGGCGTAATCAGGGCAGGTTTGGCACCCGTTGACATGCCGATAGCCTTGCGGAACTGCCTCCGTGTCCACTGGTCCAGACGCGAAAGCGCTATCCCCAAGTGCTCAAAATAGAATAGGATTTATGCGACTAGCTGCATATTCGGAGCAGTGCCTGCGGGCACTACTTTATGGGGTGACGTTCATTCCGAATGGGTGAGGGCTTTTTCTAAGCATGAAGAGATCACTTGGCGCAATCCTTCTCGCCACGGGGGTTGGAATTCTTGCCTGTCAGGCCACTCGGACGCCTATTTACGCGGCCTCGGATGGACTCCAGACAAATCAGTCACCGGGCAGTGCCGCTCAGGATGCTGCCGCGGACTTGGCAAAGGCTGGCAGCGAGCTTTTCGGGCAAAATTGCGCCTTCTGTCATGGCCGCGACGCCATGGGCGGAGAAACCGGTCCCGACCTGACGCGCGCAACACTCGTTCTCACTGACAAAGGCGGCGACAAGATATCTGAAGTGGTGCGCGAGGGGCGCCCGCAAAAGGGCATGCCGTCGTTCAACTTTTCCAGTGAGGAACTGGCAGGCCTGGTCGCCTTCATCCACTCGCAAGCGGCCAAGGCTAAAACCCAGAACGGCGGTCGCCGCGCAGTTAAGGTCGCCGACTTGCAAACTGGCAATCGGGAGTTGGGCAAGAAATATTTCTACGGCGCTGGAGGCTGTTCGAAGTGCCATTCGCCCACCGGAGACCTTGCTGGCGTTGCTTCGCGCTATGAGGGACTTCGTCTGGAAGAACAGATGCTCTATCCGCACGACGCCAAGAGCCGGGTAACGGTCACGCTACCGTCTGGAGAAACAGTCAAGGGAACTCTGGCGTATGTGGACGAGTTTGTAGTCGGGCTGCGCGACGCGAACAATACTTACCGATCCTGGTTCACTTCGAACGTGAAATATGTCGTTGATTCACCGGTGGACGCTCATGTCGAGCAGTTCAGCAAGTACACAGACGATGATATCCATAACCTGATGGCTTACTTGCAAACGTTACGCTGATCCACCGACGGACGAATGATCTACTCTGAGGGCTTCTCCGCGAAATGACTTTTTCAAGACACAACTGGTTTCTTGCTTCGCTTTTGTTGCTCATTGCGCTACCATCCCCGGTGGTTGCCCAGAATCTCGACCCAGCCGATCTGTTAAACCCCCCTCCGGACAGTTGGCCGAGTTACCACGGCGATTATTCCGGCATGCGCCACAGCACGCTGGCGCAGATCACGCCGAAGAACGTAGGCAACCTGACGCTTGGCTGGGCCTTCCAGACGCAACATCGGGACACGATCAAGGCCTCGCCGCTGCTGGTGGGCGGGGTTCTATACTTCACCATCCCAGACAACGTATGGGCGGTGGATGCCCGCTCCGGCCATATGCTTTGGCATTATACCTATCCACCAAACAAGGGCGAGCACATCGGCCAGCGGGGCGTTGGCATCTACAAGGGGTGGGTGTTCTTCACCTCGCCCGATGCGCACCTGATTTCGCTGAACGCGAAAGACGGCAAGGTTCGCTGGATTGTCGAGATTGCGGATGTCAACAAAGGCTATTGGGCCACAATGGCGCCACAGATTGTCAGCAATCACGTCATTATCGGCGTCGGCGGCGATCTGGACAACCTGCCCACGTTTATCCGTTCGGTTGACCCAGAGACAGGCAAGACGCAGTGGCAATGGAACGTGACGCCACCCGCGAGCACTCCTGGTGGATCTACCGGAGGCACTACTTGGATGTCGGGCACGTATGATCCGCACCTCAATCTGATTTATTGGGGCACGGGTAATCCCACACCGGTTCTGAACGGTTCCACTCGTCCTGGGGACGATCTGTATACGTGCAGCATCGTCGCGCTGAATGCCGACACAGGCAAGTTTGTCTGGGGTTTTTCCGCTTCCCCACATGATACTCATGACTGGGACGCCGTCGAGACTCCCGTGCTGGTGGATGGAATGTTTCACGGCAGGCCGCGAAAGATGCTGATGCAGGCTTCGCGCAATGGCTACTTTTTCGTTCTTGATCGCACTAACGGAGAGAGCCTGCTGACCGTACCCTTCGGACCCGTGAACTGGGCGCTTGGCATCGACAAGCAGGGAAGGCCTGTCCCCAATCCGGCCAAAGAGCCTGCACCAGACGGACGATTGATTGCTCCCGACGAAGGCGGCTTGACGAACTTCCGCTCGCCCAGCTTCGATCCTAAGACCGGGCTGTTTATCGTCGATGCACATCCGAGCTGGAGCATCTATTTCGCCAAACCCGCCGACGGTGACTATGGATGGGCAGGGGCTGACTACGATTTATGGGGCAAAGGCGTCATCGAAGCTATTGATTACCAGACCGGCAAAATCCGCTGGAGCCATGACGTGGGCTCGGGGGGATCAGGCGCTGGTGTTTTGACGACAGACTCAGGATTGACCTTTACCGGAGATGCTCAAGGAAATTTTCTTGCGCTCGATACTGCCACCGGAAAGACTCTGTGGCATGCAGGGTCAGGAGGGTTTATCGGCAGCTCCCCAACTACTTACGAGATTGATGGCAAGCAGTACGTTCTGACCAGCAGCGGCGGGGTGCTGTTCGCCTGGAAGCTTCCAGACACAAGCAATTAAGCCCATCGCAGGATGCGGCATTTTAGCATTATTGAGATCTCTCCACAGTTGCAAGCGAGAACACCACCAGGGCTGCCCGTCAATTCACCCTATTCAAGAGATGACAGTGCACTCTCTCAGCACACCCGATCAATGTAAACGGGTTGGTTCTCCGGTTGTGATGAGTACATGAGTATCCGCGCCTTCGGTTTCACAGCTGCCCCCATCACATCGCTATCCCTTGCTGGTCAGTAGGTCCACAAGTTTCTCACGTTTGCGCAAGGAGGCGATGTCCAAGGCTGTCTGACCCCATTCGTTTCGAATATCCGTACGAGCTCCGAGCAGCAGAAGGACTCTGACTGCGTCATAGTGTCCTTGCGAAGTTGCCTCATGGAGAGGAGTATTTCCCAATTCTCCAGCTGCGTTTATGTCGGCTCCGCCGTCAACAAGCGCGTAAATCTCATCGAGGTTCCCGCGAGTAGCGGCTACCTGGAGCGGGAACTCCCCAAAAAGGCCCACCTGGTTGCTAGCGAAGCAACTAGGCTATTTTGACGGCGTAAACCCGGTACAGGGCACCAGCGTTAACTCGCACGCAAAGGACGCACGAGAAACCCATGCGTACAGCTTGGAAGAAATCAATTCCTTGATGTCACTCTTTCCAGAGCCGGCATCAACCGCTTTTGCCATCGCTGCCTTGGCGGGGCTACGGCGTGGTGAGATCGAGGGGCTTGATTGGTCCGACTTCCATGATGGCTCCCTTTGGGTTTCGCGCAGCATCTGGAACGGGCAAGAACAATCGACCAAAACCAGGAAAAGTAAAGCTCCGGTTCCCGTAGTAAAACAACTCGCCGAGAGACTCGAACTCCACAGATTGAATCGGCAGTCGGGTCCGATGTTCAGGACGAGCCTGGGAACACGGGTCTCCACGAACAACCTTCTCAATCGCGTAATGCTGCCGGCGATCAATCGCTGCCAGCATTGCGGAGCACCTGATGACAAGCTGCACGTTAAACAAGATCACAAATTCGAGCGCGACGATCGCCTTCCTCGTTGGCACGGATGGCATGCAGCGCGGCGTGGGCTTGGCACGAATCTTTTACCGGCTTGGGGTTCCCGATAAAGTGATTCAGGCAATCCTGCGGCATTCAAGCGTGAACGTCACGCTTCGCTACTACATCAAACCACAATCTGAAGATGTGGTCGCAGCAATGGGTAGATTCGAAGCAGAAATGGCTGCTCACAACCTTCGGGACAATAATGGGACAGTAAATTATCCCTCGAGCGCAACGCCCAAATCTGTAAACTAGCCACTTGAAAGGATGGAGCCGACGAGCGGACTTGAACCGCTGACCTGCCGATTACGAATTCGCTGCGGCGAGTCGTTCCAGGCTAACCCCGTTTCTTTTCAGTGACACCCGTGCATGTAGATGTGTACAAACGCGTCTCATTCTGCAGAAATGGGACAGCAAATTGGACAGCAGCTGCGCCATCGTCTCTCCCTCTCGCATCAATGATTCGATACAAACCAGAGCAACTCGAATGGTCAATGATTTTGGCGACAGCCAGCCATTTACCACGCCAAATTTAAAAATGATTCTCCCCGGAATGCGAAATCCGCCCTAACTATCTGATTTGTGTATGGTGCGATCACTCGGTCTTGCTCCCCTTAGGTGATTATCGGGAGCACATACCATCAGCGCCCTGTAGAGCGATTTTGCCCTGCCCCCCGGCAAATCCTTCATCTCTGAGACCGACGATGTTAATTATAGGCTGCGATTATCACCCGAGCGTGCAGCAGATCGCTTGGGTGGAGACGGACACAGGAGAATGCGGAGAACGGCGGCTGAGGCATCGGGCTGAGGCTGAGGAGTTCTATCGCGAGTTGAAAGGAAAACCGGTACGGGTGGGAATCGAGGCCACCGGACACTCGCGCTGGTTCGAGCGCCTGTTGGCGGAGCTGAATGTTGAAATCTGGATCGGCGATCCGGCGCGGATCCGAGCGAAGCAGGTGCGAAAGCAGAAGACCGATCGGCGGGATGCCGATCATATTCTGAAACTGATGCTAAAGGATGACTTTCCTCGCATCTGGGCGCCGACTCCGGAGAATCGGGATCTACGCCAGTTGGTGTGGCATCGGCATCGCCTGGTAGGGATGAGAACCCGGGCCATGAATCAGCTCCAGGCCGTAGCCATGAACGAAGGCGTAAGGCGCAAGAAAGGACTGTGGACCAAGAAGGGCGGGCAAGAGCTAGAGTCGCTGTCGCTCATGCCCTGGACGAATCGGCGCCGGCAAGAATTATTGGAGTTACTGGACCGGTTCGATCCCAACATCGACGAGCTGAGCGAGGCGATCGAGCAAGAAGCCGAGCAGATGCCGGAAGTGCAACTACTGATGACACATCCGGGAGTTGGGCCTATTACCGGGCTGGCTTTCGTGTTGGTGCTCGGTACTCCGGAACGGTTTGCTAACGGCAAGCAGGTGGCGAGCTATCTGGGACTGATTCCTTGCGAGGACTCTAGTGCCGACCACCGGCGATTCGGTCACATCACAAAGCAAGGCAATAAGCTGCTGCGCTTCTTGCTTGGGCAATCGGCGCAAAGCGTGGCTCGTTGTGAGGAACAGTGGCACCGACAATATGTGCATCTGACGATGCGACGAAACAAACCCATCGCCAAAGTGGCTATGGCACGAAAGTTGGCGGTGCGGTTGTTTTGGATGTGGCGCAACGGATGGGAATATCAGCAGCTGAAGAAGTTCGGTTCGCACGTGGGATAGCTCGGTTCACTCAATGGTGTGCAGCAAATCACCGACATTTTGATTGAGCGTCCCGCTCCCTGAAAGAGGGGAGTCTGAATTTTTTAATCATGGTCGAGGTTGTGGGCCGAATAGATGGTTGGGTCGGACTGACAGGTCAGACCCCGAAGATTACGAGCGAGCCTTTTGGTCGAGGCGCAGGTGCAACAAAAGACTTCAACTAAGAAACGAAGCTCCACTGAACTGCGTTTCGCTTCGTTTCCCAGCTTCATTGTGCGAGATCCTGGGAGACTGTCAAGGGTCAAGATGAACGCCCCACGGGCGCCCTTGACAGCCCCCCAGGATCTAAAAGCTGACGTGTGCGAATTTTCGGCTTGACGAGGCCGATGACTTCATAGATGAGTGATATGGTTTATCAACAATGAACTAGGGCGCGGCGCGGATAGATTAAAAGATTCCTGCTGCTGTTCTCGGCTCGCCGGAGTGTCGGGCGGTGAAGGCCATCCATACGCGACGAATCACCAATGACTTAGCTCTGCCCAGCTGCTTGCAACCTGCGGTCAGCAACAAGTCATCGAATCTCCGATTGAAATGGGAAACCAAGGAGAAATGAGCATGAGAAGCTTGCTTTTTTGCCTAGTTCTGACATGCACGGCGTCAATATTGCTAGTGGCGGAAGACTCGTCTAGCAAGGGAAAATCAGACACTCGAGCGATCACCGGATGCCTATCGCAAGGAGACAGTGCGAAGGAGTTCAACCTCAAAGCAGACGACGGAAGCACATGGGAAGTGCGTAGCAGCACTGTGTCGCTAGCCGACCACGTGGGACACAAAATAACTGCCACCGGCGTGGTCTCAAACGCGACCGCCCACAACATGAAAGAAGACACGAAAGACATGGCCCACGACGCCGGCGTAACAAAAGAGAACAATGAGCACGGGCACCTAAAAGTTACCGCCATTCAAATGGTGAGCGATTCCTGCTCGAAGTAATAGAAGTATTCGACTCTGCGCCCTCGACTCAACCGAGGGCATTTTCTTTCCCGAAGCGACTCTAGCCGCCCAAACTGCACCGAGCGAACGAATCGCTCCTCGAGAGTGCGAATGGAAGCATGGCGACAGTGGCAAACTCGGCGAGGAAGAAAATCTTTGTCCAGCAAACACCGAAACAAATCCACTTGACTCCGACCGGCCTTCTCATGGAAGGCAATCTCGCAAGTATGCGCTTTTTATTCGCCTTTTTTCTGGGATTTTGAGCGCAATTGCGATGTTACGCCAACCGCGATTCGCAACCATCTACCTGAACGCCGGTCGATGGCATAATGCCGATGTGCCAGTCGCCAGCGCCGAAACCAAGCCACAAGGCCAAACGCTCCGGGAACTGGCAGTTTATTTTTCACTCGCGTACGGAATCAGTCTAGTTCTATGGCTACCTTTTCTGCTTGAAAAGAACCCTCCCCCGGCTTTCCTTTGGCTAGGGACCTTCGGACCCACGTTCGCCGCGCTTGTCACGCACCGAGTTTTCGAACACAACTGGAGAGCAGTTCGGCTTTGGTCTGGCCTTGCCAACCTGGCGATCGGGATCGTAGTCGGCTCAATCACGGTGCTCATTGCGGCGTTTACCGCCGCCTTCTTCATGACCGAGTCCGGCCTTAATCGATGGCAATGGTCCTCGCTATTGCAAATTCCCGCCTTGTTCATCCCCAATCTGCTGGGTGGGCCACTAGGGGAGGAAGCGGGTTGGCGCGGATTTGCCTTAACTCGATTGCAGCAACTTCTCAGTCCGGTGAGTTCCGCTCTCGTGCTTGGCTTTTTGTGGGCGAACTGGCACCTTCCTTTGATTTTGGGGCACATCTATAACGTAAGTTGGTGGCAGTTCACGATGTTGACAATCGCGGCTTCCGTCTTCCTGTCCTTGACATTCAATCGCTCTGGGAACAGCGTGCTGTCCGCGATTTTTGTGCACGGCATCTATAACGTCGGTACCGGCGTCATACTGAACGACCTGATCGGAAAGGCCACGTTGTACAACAATACAATCCAGCACAACGTCCTGTGGCTGGCATATGGAGGCGTTGCTGTCCTGCTCTGCGTCGTCACCAAAGGCCGTTTGGGTCGGGGAATGCGGCTCTCAAATTCCCCAAAGGTGGCGAGAGGAGCGCAATAGCGAGATTTAACGCCAACCGAGCACTCAGTTGAAAGTTGAGCCGCGAGAAGAGCACTTGAAAGCCAATGAAGGCCCTTTTATTCTCTCCAAGCAATGTCACTATCGGGGCGCATTCGGCACAGAGTTTCACGGAGATACTTAGTCCGCGGGGTTCTTCTGCTACGTCCTCACTTTCGTTCTTTTCTTCCTTAAATTCCACTTCGTGGGGACCAAGGAGTACTCTCCTTCGTTCCATCGCGAGTATTTGTCGGTGAACGCCGCGATCGCTCAAGCCGCGGCTTGGGCGTTTGTAGGGCCAGTTCTGTGGCTGTTCCACGATTACGTGCTGCGAGGCACTGAGATGTGGAGATCATTCTCAGAGCTTGACTGGCAAATTCAGCGGGTGCTTCTGGGCCCCTGAAAACCTAGGGGATAGCGCTAGATGCGCTATATTTAACCGCCTAGCAGGTTCGGTGAAACATTTTCACATCCGCTTGGACCGAGTCGCTAAGACTGGAGGCGACATGAAATTCTCGGGGATTCTTCTTTTCCTAGCTGCGGTTGCACATACCAGCTGTTTGCTTTCTGCACAAACCTCTGGGATCCCCGAAATCCGGTACCATTCTGTGCCCGATTTCCTGCACCTCCCACCCAACCTCTATTTTGGCGAAGTAACCGGCGTCGCTGTGAACTCGAAAGGCCACATCTTCGTGTTTTCACGCGGCAATACGACGGGTCCTGCATATGGCGCAGCAGCGGCGCAGCTGCTGGAGTTCGATCGGAACGGAAAGTTTCTGCGTGAGATCGGCCACAACCTCTACGCATGGTCCTATGCACACACCGTCAAGATTGATCGACAAGACAACATCTGGGTCACGGATAAGGGTTCTGACACCGTCGTGAGATTCAATCCCGAGGGAGACGTTTCCATGGTATTCGGTCGCAAGCAGGAAGCGTCGGATGATGGGATTGGGCCGCTGAAAGAAGTCCAGCCTCCTCTGCCGCCTGAAGATGGATTATTCAGACAGGTTACCGATGTGGCCTGGGATTCAGCGGGCAACACTTATATCAGTGACGGTTACATCAATTCACGAATCGCCAAAGTCGATAAAGATGGCAATTGGATGAAGTCATGGGGCGAGCCAGGGAACAAGCCTGGTCAATTTGATACTCCCCACAGCATTGCTATTGATGCGCAGGACAATATCTATGTAGCGGATCGCGGAAATCATCGAATTCAGGTCTTCAACAGGGAGGGGAAATTTCTGCGCCAAATCATCATCAATGTTCCCGTTCCACCTGACGCAAGACCTGCGATCGGCAACAAAACAGACCACCCATCTGGTTCGCGGACGCCGGGTTCTCCGTGGGCGATTTGCATCACCCCGCCGCCACATCAAGTACTGTTCAGCTCGGATGCGTTTCCGGGAAGAATATACAAACTCAGTCTGGACGGAAAGGTTCTTGGCATGTTCGGCAAAACCGGAAAACAGTTAGGCCAGTTCGGATGGATTCACGAGATGGCCTGTCCGTCCGAGAATGAACTATACGTGGGCGAACTCTTGAACTGGCGTGCGCAAAAGATCGTTTTAGAACCCGCACACTAAACCCGTGCTAACGGATCGCTGGATCCCCCTTGCGGATAGTTGACGGGGCGATCCAAAAGTCAATTGCTGCAATCAGAGATTTTTCGCCAACAATGGTATCTTTTTGGCGGTTGGCGGAAGGGGGCGGTCCATGACGGGGTTAGGCGGCTTCAGCCCCTAACGCCGCCAAGGCTTCTTCGGCGCTGCTGTACTGAACGCCACGGCCGCACACAGTCCAATATTCGCATTCATCGTCTCGGCCTACATTAAATCCGATCAAAAAGACGCGCTCTCTTGAGGGCGACTCCACTTCATAGCGCCTGACAGTGCGCGAGGACTCGTGGATTTCATCTAGAAGATGTTTTATGGGGGTCATGGTGATTCATACCGCCTCTGCTGCGGATCGACGCACATTCCAATAGTGAAGTAGGGACAGAAATCGTTTCAATGCGTGCAGGGGCAGGGGCTACAAACGCGAACGGGACAAGTCTTCCGCCATCAGGGAAGGGTCAATGAGTATTGTCGGGATTTCCTGCCAACTATCGCGGACTGCCAGTCTTGCTTGGTCCGAAGTACTCATCTGCCATTTGCAGCAGACCGTCATCAGTATTCACACCGTACTCGATGCGGGGCTTTTTGTTAGGCGCGATTAAATAGTACCCGACCTGCACTTTATCGGGCGCGAAAATTACAACAGTTTTCCCGTGCGTGATCCCAAAGCGGTTGCCATAAACCTCGTGAAATTCGATCCCTCTTGTGCGTAATGATTCTCGCACCCGGTGCGCGTACTCCTGAAAATCCGACAGAGCCTCATTCGTATCCGGGTCGTGGGCGTCTATGGCGTGGCGCATGACTTTTGACGCGAAGGAGCACACGCTGCGAGTCGAATACGATGCGTCCCGTTTGTCGGAACGAGAGATCGCTGGCTTGGTGCGCAGTGCGGGAATCGACCTGCGGGAAAAGCTGGCCCTCACCTGAGATATCGTGACCGGGGGCGTCAAATGCTAAAGTGCGCTCGCAATTTAACGTAGTTCTTCACGATCGGCCTCCTCAAAGTAGGCGCTCACCAGATGTTCCGGTTCGACTACCTTCGTTGCGTTCCATTGAACTGGAGGAAAGTCGCGTGTGACGCTCGGCCCGGTTGCTTTGCTTTGCCTGTGGCCGCACGACAAGCAAATCGCTCCAACTTGCCGGATCTCAGTCTCTTTCGAGATTTCATTCTCGCGCACTGCAGTCGAGCCTGAGACGACAGGCCCTTCGCATTTGTCACACGAATATGCCGAGAGGCGAAGGTAATGTTTTCTCATGGGAGCGCTCTGAGGATGCGGCGCTAATATGACTCTAACTCTCTGCATCCCACGCATCTGGCCAGAATTGCTCAGCTTCTCGCTGCGCAGGTACGGAATGACTCACCGTCAGCAATTTGGAATGGCTGGCGTGAGGGAACCCCGGCGTGGCGGCCAAGGTCTATCTGTAGGAAACTTTGGGAGCCAAAGGGGCACTATTCACACGAGGATGCGGCGTCGGCAGGTTTAATTCATTAGCCAGGGCAAGGGCAGCGGTCTCTCCATAAAGCTGTTTAATCGTATGGCGCAAAGCAATGACATGGCTGTGAGAGGATTCGGTGGCATGGCTGGTGGGATCTTTGTCACATTCGATCCGGTACGTCCGTAGCAGTAACCTGCTTTGTTCCTGCAACCGTTCCATTGTTTCCGCATCGAGGTGTAATTCAGTCTGCATACTCTATCCTATGCATAAATGCGGAATCACAGTTCCCTTCAAGTAATGACCAAAATGATGACGCAATGAGGCCCATACTCTTACGCTGGTTTGAACAACTTGCCGCACTCCAGGCAGCACGTCTTGTAGGGGGTTGTGATCAGCCCGCAAAACGGGCAGATCCTTAGCGATTTGAAATCTCGGTCCCCTCGCTTGAACGTTGAAGACAGGGTTATTACCCAATCAGCGGAGAAAGCGAGCCTCGCACGCAAGCGATTCCGAAACCGGCGAAGGCCGGGTGCCATGGATCTACCCTCGAATTTTCTCCAAGGGAGACGGATTGTCTTGTGACCCGAGTGCTGCAATATTTTCAGAACGGTTTCACTCGAAATTTGCCGTCAGAATAGGATGACACACCAAACCACACCGATTCTGCGCCGGATTGCTCACATTGGATGATCCAAGCCGGCGTCCAAGGAAGATAGATGTGAGCAATTTAGATCAGCTATTCCTTGGCACTCCGACCATTCTAGGGAATGACTATCTCTCTCAAGTTCTCTGAGCTAATCAAGTCATCTCTGAAGTTCTCTCCTCGTAACTGCATTAGCCAGGAGGTTCTGTGATTCGCCCCGAAAGCCGAAATCTCGCGAACGACCCACTCCTTACGCCAACAGGCGTTCCCGATGTTCCTGGCGTCGGCCGCACATCCGCCGAGAACTGTGCCAGGATTAAGGATCTCGGTTACGTTGCGTCGAAGCACATAACGATGTACGGCGAGCGTCTTAAATTGGTTTCGGATCCTGTTCAGGAGGGTGATTGCATAGTTGTTCAAGTCATCAGCCGAAACGATCCAACAGCGCGGAGGCTTCAGCTTCCCGTGTCAATTCTCTTAGGTTTGTCAGATCGCAGTGGACAAAAGACCGAGTTTGGCAAGAGACGCTGGTAGTTCGTCTGGTAGCTCGCCACGGAGACGCGTGGGGAAACAGGAGATTTGTAATGCGTTGCTTTTGGGAAGAAATGGGCGTCTTGGGCCCGATTTATCGCGCAGTGGGAACGACCGCGATATCGCAAAAAAGCTGAATCTCACCGAACTGAACGTACAAAGTTGCATAGCCTGGATCGTTCATTTCCTAAACCTGAGGAGTCGGCAAGATCTGGTCCTATACGCTTCGTCTGCAGCGTGATTCTTCAATCCGTAGGTAGCAATATGAAAATGAATGTAAAGAAATATCTTTGGTCGCAATTAGTGTTACTGAGTCTCTGTCCCATTCTCCTGCATGCGCAGTCATCGGACGGTGCGCAAAACCTCGCCGACTGCAAGAACCGCGACGGCACCTGTGATCGCTCCAAGTTGAGCCAGTCGGAATTGGCCGATGATGGTCCAGGCTTCCACAGTCCTGACGCTGAAATGCGAAGGTTCTGCATCATTTTCTCCGTTCGAACGAAAGGAGTCTACGAGTATGGCTACAAAATTTACCCCACTCCATGATCGCATTCTGGTGCGGCCTATAGATGAAGCTGGCACCACCCGGGGCGGCCTTATCATTCCTGATTCGGCCAAAGATAAACCCCAGGAAGGCGAGGTCATTGCGGTGGGCAAGGGCAAGACCAATGACGAAGGCAAACTATTCCCTCTCGCACTGAGAGAAGACGACCGCATTCTCTTCGGCAAGTATTCCGGCACCGAGATCAAGATCGACGGAGAAGACTTCCTCATTATCAAAGAAGAAGAAGTCCTCGGCGTCATCTCCGGTGCGCTCAGCAAAGAAACGGCCAAGAAAGAGCGCGTAGACGCTAAGAGATAGTTTGTCATGCCCGTTCCTTTTTGTTGAGGACGCGGGACGCAGACGATCGTGGCGAGTCACGGCGCGATCGAGTTCGCCGGATTGCAGTGTCACGCCAGGAAGAGCAGATGACTTCAATATTCTAGGAGGACATAGTTATGGCAAAACAAATTGTGCACGGCGAGGAGTCGCGGCAGGCGATGCTCCGCGGCGTAAATCTTCTGGCGGACGCCGTCAAGGTCACTCTCGGACCCAGGGGTCGCAATGTTGTCATCGAGAAGAAATTCGGTTCGCCGACTATCACCAAGGACGGCGTCACCGTTGCGAAAGAGATCGAACTGCAAGATAGCCTCGAGAATCTGGGCGCACAAATGGTGCGTGAGGTCGCCTCCAAGACCAGCGACGTCGCCGGCGATGGCACCACCACCGCCACGGTTCTCGCCCAGGCCATTTATCGTGAAGGGGTCAAGACTGTCGCTGCCGGCGCCAATCCGATGGCGATGAAGCGCGGCATCGAGAAGGCTGTGAACGTGGTTTGCGGCACCATCGATCCTAAGACCGGTGAGCGCGCTAAGGGCGAGCTCGATAAGCTGTCCAAGCCCGTCACCGGCGACATGATCGCCCAGGTCGGCAGCATCTCCGCCAACAATGACGAGACCATCGGCCACATCATTGCGCAGGCGATGAAGAAGGTAGGTAAAGACGGCGTTATCACTGTCGAAGAGTCGAAGACACTTGAGACCCAGCTCGAAGTGGTGGAAGGAATGCAGTTCGATCGCGGTTACCTGTCCCCGTACTTTGTTACGGATCCCGAACGCATGGAAGTCGCCTTCGAGAACGCGCATATCCTGATCAACGAAAAGAAGATTAGCTCCATGAAGGATATCCTTCCTTTGCTTGAGCAAATCTCCAAGAGCGGCAAACCGTTGCTCATCATCGCAGAGGACATTGAGGGCGAAGCCCTGGCTACCCTGGTGGTCAACAAACTGCGTGGCACGCTGCAGGTTGCTGCCGTTAAAGCACCAGGATTCGGCGATCGCCGCAGGGCCATGTTGCAGGACATCGCAACCCTCACTGGCGGGAAGGCAATCACCGAAGATCTCGGCATCAAGCTTGAGAACGTGAAGATGGAGGATCTCGGCCAGGCCAAGAACGTCACTATTGACAAAGACAATACCACTATCATCGAAGGTAAAGGCAAGCACGCCGACGTCGAAGCTCGCGTGAAGGAAATTCGCGCCCAGGTTGAGAAAACCACCAGCGACTATGACCGAGAGAAATTAGAGGAGCGGTTGGCAAAACTGGTCGGTGGCGTAGCTGTGATCAAGGTGGGCGCGGCGACCGAAACGGAAATGAAAGAGAAGAAGGCTCGTGTTGAAGACGCCATGCACGCCACCCGGGCGGCCGTGGAAGAAGGTATCGTCCCCGGCGGCGGCGTGGCTCTGGCCCGCTGCATCCCCGCCCTCGACAAGCTCAAGGTTGAGGGGGATGAGCAGATCGGCGTCAACATCGTGAAGCGCGCCCTGCAGGAGCCGCTGCGTCAGATCGCCGAGAATGCCGGTGAAGAAGGCGCCGTCGTTCTGGGCAAGGTCACCAATTCGAAGGACAACAACTTCGGCTACAATGCGCTGACCGGTGAGTACGAAGATCTGGTCACGGCCGGAGTACTTGATCCGACTAAGGTTGTGCGTATCGCCTTGACCAACTCTGGCTCGATTGCCGCGTTGATGCTGACGACCGAAGCCCTCGTTGCGGACATCGCGGAAGAGAAGAAGGGCGCTCCTTCCGGCGGCCATGGTGGCATTGGAGACATGTATTAGGAACAGAACCCAGCAATACTGGAAAATGCAGTGGTCGATGCAACAGATCGTCATATTGCTTGGCATCTCGCTGCTCATGTGGCACTGTGCTCAGAGACGGCGCTGGAAAGGTTGGCGCATGTCCTTTTCGCGTTAGCGCCTCTCATCGGCCCAAAGACCCTTGACGGCGTTGAACTCGATGTGACGAACGAAGAATTGGCGAACTCAACGAATATCACCCTCTACACCGCTAGTCGCCTAATCAGCGAGTGGCAGAGAAGCGGGGCTCTCGTAAACGCCGCGGCAAAATTCTTGTGCTCTCTGCAGAGAGATTCCTTCATCGCGTCGCTTGATCTGAGACAAAGTATCTGTGCCGTTCGTCGCCCATTCTGTGTGCGGCTTTGACAAGGTCGCGAGCTCGTCCGAACCCTGCGACCACAGCTTGCTTGTTCCTTGCCCGAGCAGTGGGTCTCTCCGGGCGAGAGGTGCCTCAAGTATTACTCGCATCGGGCGGGGAAAACGCTAAAATCCTAGAGTCTTTGCCTGCCACTTTTCGCTCCATAAAGGGATGTGTCGCATGAATCCGGAAACCCAACAGTTCGAATCCCCATACTGCGTGAAGATCGAGACCGAGACCGGCCAGTCCGCTACAGTTCCCATTGCCGTCTTGACACCTAAGCAGTTGGAAGTCTTTCTCCAGAGTGAGTTCAAGAGGTTGGCGCAAGAAGCAGGCGTAAAAGGCGTCCGTATTCATGTGGAGCGGGCGATAGCCGCTGACTACGAGCAGGTCCTCCGTGAGGTGACGGCGTGCCTGTCCCCTGCGAAGGCACGAGCCGCATGACACGGGCCGCGAGCGTTGTACAAATGAGCATAAGGAAAATTCTCGTCACTGGCGGTTGATAAGTGCTATCGCGCTTGATTTGCCCAGGGAGGCGCAAATCGCTACGTGAACTATGGCGTCAAAGGGCGCCGTCGCGTCATTGGTCGGCAAACAGCCACCCGATACCCACATCTGGATGTCCGCGGGAACAAGTCCAACCTTCGTGAGATCGGAAGGGCGAATGTCGAATAGAATTTGTCCTTCAATGAAGGGAAGCAGCTCCTGATCTGAAGCGAAGTTGATTTTTATTTTCCTATACATCAAGGCATCGTTCATTCCCGACACGGCGAGAGCGAGGGATCGCTGGCCTGCATGTGCGGCGTCTACACCCGTTATCACTGCTATTTTGTCCTTTAGCTTTATCGTTGGTTTCCCCCCTGCACAATAACGCCGTGCGCTTTCTCCGGCTGGACGTCTCAAAGAAATAGTCTGAGGACTCCAAGCGCTAGAAATAAGCTTGACCCAAAGTAGCGCTCGACGAGCTGTTCCCGAACCAGACAACGGCGTGTTGAATTTAACTGAATTTTGAGGACTGTAGTTGACTTACGGGCCGGTGAGTATGCGATAAGCCGATGAGTATTGCAGTGCCGCGCTTGCAACTCCATTGTTTGCCACAGGGAAGTTTCGAACTTGTGGAGAATTAGGGCTTCCGATGAATCAGGAGTAGTATCGAAGTAGCAGAAACGGAGCGCAATGCTACAGCCTACAAAAGACGCACACAATGATTTAATTCCCGCATGCAATAAAGAAAGCGACTCACCCACGGTCCAGCACCTGATCGAGCAACTCGACCGCGATCTCGAAGAGACTTTGCGCAAGCAATCCAACGGGCACTAGGGCGCAAGCTCTTCCGCTCACACTTCGACTCTTAACCTCGAAGACATACCTACACACCTTCGCGATTGACAAAGCGGCCGAAAGCATACACCTCTAGTTATCGGACGCAAGTGTTTACCAGTCGGTCGTTGAGTGTACCTCTAGGCACCGAGGAGCAACTATGTCCACAATCAATGTGACAAAGCAAGATTTCACAGAAAGCGCGAAAGCTGGAATCGCGCATCGCGCTCATAACCGCGAGCGGATTCAAAGTATGACTCAGATGGCCGCAGGGACAAGGCCGGCCTCTCGCAAGAAAGCGGCATGCTCGTGAGTCTTTCTTCCACGTTCCTGCCACCTAAAGATCCGGCAATCGCCAGTCCCAAGAAGAAACGTGTGCTGCTGATTGACAGTTCCCGATCGAAACGTGACCTGCGCTCCGAGACCATGCGGAAACTTGGCGTTGAGGTCGACTGTGCGGCCGACATCAGCGAAGCGCGCTGCTGGTGGCGACCCGGACTCTACGATTTAGTTTTAATTCACGTCGTCAATGACGAAAAACCTGTCGAAAGATTCTGCGATGACTTGCGCAATGCCACTCCTCCGCAATCGACTAGGTTCCTTGTGGGCGGCCCTGGGTTTCTTTCGCTTTCGCCTGATAACAAGGAACAACAACCGGAGGAGAATGCGGCCTTATCCGCACAGAAGCATGCCAGCCTCGAAGGCGGCGATGCACCTTCAAATGGCAAGTCACAGCCGTGGAGTTTGCTGGAAGCATGCCGCCGCATTTCGGAGATTCGCTCGGTTTGCGATGCCCGCGCGCACGCAATTCGCAATCGTCCTGACCCACGGCGCGATTCCGAGACGTCTCGACGGACTCTGGCGCTCGACTCTGACAATGTCGAATTCACGGGAGAGGAGCTCAAATGAAGAACCTCTACGTCGGAAACTTGCCACACAGTACCACCGAAACTGAGTTGCGGAGCATGACACCGGTGCCGACGGAGGCGCGATGATCTTTGCTCCTGAATCCGAAACGCTCCTGAATACGTGGATGCAACTGTCTAAATTCATCCCCAAGCGCCTGTTCGTAGATGGACCTCGAAGATCTCGAGGTAGTGTTCAAAGGACGCGCCATAGACCAGCCAGGCTTTCGTAAGAAATGAACCTATGGAGAAGGGTCGCTAAGTATGCTAACCGGAAACTTAGGCGCATCTTGGCGCTTAAAAGTTGCGAAGGTTCCAGCATCATAGGCCCGGTGAGAAAAGAGCCAAAACTGATCGTCGGCTGGCCAAGGATAGGTCTCGATATCGTTTGCGGCGCTATGGTATTAGTTTCGGCGCTCGGCCTGATCTACGTCTTCACGCAAGCCTGAACTATTCACAATCGCCCGACTTTTGTCCCTCGTTTGATTGTTCTCGCTGGGTCTTGAGGCGCTTTTCTTTCTCCCCTAGCAACTTGTTAATCTCGGTAACCAGGCGCGGCAATTCCTCTGGATTTTTTTCATCCGCTGCCATTCGACACAGCTTCTCCCAACGTTCTCTCGTTTCACCCTGCATGTAATGGTGAGTACCTCCTGAACGAATTATCTTCGGGCGAGATTTGTAATCTGTATGTTACCGAACAATGGCGAAAACCAGCCACCGGGACGAAGTGACCATCAGCGCTTGTTCTTTGCGGGCTTAACAGACTAGATGTTGCGGTTTTCCGCCAGGAAGCCGAACAAAATGACCCAACAGAGATTAGAAGAACGGCAGTTAAAAAGAGTTTTGCCCAACCAAACTAGAGCTGCACCGAGCGTCGCACGTGGTGTTCCTATTCACTGGCAAGGAGATCCCCTCGACCGACCGCAATGGCAGTGCATCCCGCAATGATGAGATCAAGCACCGCTTCCAGCTGGCTCGCGTCGTAGGAACCGTTAGCTATAGTTCTAGCTGTCTGCCTTAAGAATTCTTTAACGTAGAAATCCTTGTATTCCAGCGCACCATGGTAGACGTCGAGCTCCTTCTTATAGTTGGTCCAGACTATTTTCGCAGGACCATGGTTGCCAACGTTGAGATCGAGATAGCACTCGATCGCTGCGGCTCGGCCGTTGATATCCGCCTTTCGAAGCCCCTCGGGACCTTGAGCTGGGAAGGCTCGAAATTTCTCTGTCTCGGGCAGTATTGCCCTGCCCATATTGCTGGGGAGCGTGAGCTTCGAAAGGCGCTGCTGAGCCGCCACCCCTTCAGCATCCTGGACGTGTAGGGGACAGCGCAGCACATGCCAGGCCCTGTCATTCTTGACAGTGCCGTGTCGATCCTGAATAAAGGATCTTACCTTAGTCCCCCAAACGTTATTTAGTCAGGAGTCCCTTCGATGAAAAAGAACTTCCTCGTGGTAAGCATTGCTCTTGTAGTCGCCATCGGGTCGAGAGTGATTCCGGTCGCGAACGCAGCCGCTAACGACAGCACTATCTTCAATTTGGTCAAGTCCGCGGGCGCGGTATCCTGCCTCAAAGATGCAGCTCATGGTCGGGTGACAATCAGCGACCTAGGACCAGTTCAGAACATGCACGTTGAAGTGGCCGACCTTCCGCCAAATACCGATTTCACTCTCTTTGTAATCAATACCCCGACCGCACCTTTTGTTCCGGCCTGGTATCAGGGAGACCTGACCACCAACGCAAACGGTAGCGGTGTATTAGACGTAACTGGGATCTTCAGCAGTGAGACCTTCATTCTTAACCCCGGCCCGGTTGCAGTCGAACTGCACCACCTTGGCCTTTGGTTTGCTGATCCGGCACAAGCGGTCAACGCCGGTTGTCCGGGCACCGTGACACCTTTCGATGGCGACCACAATGCAGGCATACAAGTGCTGAACACCAGTCAGTTTCCAGCAGCAAATGGACCCTTGGGCCGCATCCACTAACCGGGGTTTCGCCATTGTTGAAGGCGGCCGGGCTCACGCTGCCTTCAAACACTTTGCCGACTTTAAGTTTTCCAAAGGCATCCTGCCGAATTTTGAAGCGCTCTTTGGGTAGCTATTGCAAAATATCACTCAAATGTATGGTCCGCCGCCCGACTGCAAGAGGTTTTGAAGGTTGGGCGAACATAGTCAGCGAGGTCTTCAATGAGTGCGTTAGCCTGTTCTCGACAGTTGAGAGCCTAGCCTTTAACCATATTCCTGGGCTGGCCGACTTCACGGGGCTAATCGTACAGATGTAAGCTCGATAGTGCTGAGTGAGATGGGTTAGTTGGATTGCTAGTTCCAGCATCTCGTCGCGGAACCGTACATCGTGGCACTGTCTCGTCGTCAGGTTATGGATGCGAGCGAACCTCCGTTTTCGATCCTTCTTGCGATGGTCCTCTATTCACTCCGTTCTCAGCGCTTCCATCGGCTCTGTCTTCCCTGCGAGTATCGCTGGCCTGAGGATAGCCACCAGCAGGGGCGCCAGCAGGACCAGCAGGG